>VFQU01001131.1_pt1 | contig 17281 bp, 15 predicted proteins | sample 3512311 | NCBI WGS metagenome assembly VFQU01 (sample SAMN10412377, study PRJNA504923) | tailings metagenome | isolation source: Relicate 3 Philex TSF3 active mining site | place: Philippines: Tuba, Benguet | collected 2017-08-29
GTGCAGGTTCTCGTCCAGCCACTTCACCGGCCACGGCTTGATCACGTCGAAGAAGCGGAACAGCACGACGCCTGCGGCGAGCCACGCCAGATCGCCCGGCAGCGCTGCCAGCGTGATCCACAGGCCGACCCACTCGTCGATCACCACCAGGCCCGGATCCTCGCGGCCGAGCAGCCTGATGACGCGGCCGGCGGCCCAGGTCCCGATCAGGAAGGTGGCCGAAACGATGGCGAGGTAGATCGGCAGCGGCAGGTCGCGCATGAACAGGTAGGGAATCACCGCGACGAAGGTGCCCACGGTGCCGGGCGCCGTCGGCGCCAGGCCGACGCCGAAGCCCGACGCGACCCAGAACGCGGGGGAACGGCGCAGTTCGGGAGTCAATCGGGCCATGGCGGCGACGGTTCCTGGGCGAAGTGCTGGTAGCCGGCGCGCGGCGGATGCCACTGCCGACCGTCCGGAGCGAGGGCCCGGAGGCCGGGCGAAGCGACGATGGTACCGATGCGCCGGCCTTCCGTCGCGCAGCTCGACAGCGCGGCGGCGACGGCGTCGCGACGGGCCACCGGTGCGCTGAAGCACAGCTCGTAGTCGTCGCCGCCGCAGGCCTGCCAGCGCCAGCGGGTTTCGGCGTCGATCGTCGCCAGCGCCGGCGGCACCGGCAGCGCCTCGAGCCGCAGCTCGGCGCCGACGCCGCTGGCCGCCAGGACATGGCCGAGATCGGCCAGCAGACCGTCGGAGACGTCGATGGCCGCGTGCGCGAGTCCGCGCAGCGCGCGGCCGACGGCGATCCGCGGCGTGGGTCGACGCAGGCGGGCCAGAAGCGCTTGCCGGTGCGGCTGCGGGATCGCGTCGGCGGCCGTGTCGCCCAGCGCGATCGCCAGCCCGGCGGCCGCCTCGCCCGGCGTGCCGGTGACCCAGACATCGTCGCCGGGCCGGGCCGCGTCGCGGCGCAGTGCCGCCTCCGCGGGCACGAAGCCGTGCACCGTCACCGCGATGGCGCGCGAACCGCGCGTGGTGTCGCCGCCGACCAGCGCGACGTCGTGCTGCCCGGCCAGCGTGAGGAAGCCATCGACGAAGCCGTCGAGCCAGCCGGCATCGGCGTCGGGCAGGCTGAGCCCGAGCACGGCCCAGGCCGGCGTCGCGCCCATCGCGGCGAGATCGCTGAGGTTGACCGCCAGCGCCTTCCAGCCGATGTCGAAGGGCGCGTCGGAGGCGAGGAAATGCACGCCTTCGTTGAGCACGTCGCAGCTCACCGCCAGCGCCTGGCCGGCCGGCGGCTGCAGCAGCGCGGCGTCGTCACCGATGCCGAGCAGCACGTCCTCGCGCCGTGCCGCGCGGGCGCGGATCCGCGCGATCAGGTCGAACTCGGCCACGCCGCGTCCGCGGGACTCAGCGCCGGCGCGCGCCTTCGACCTCGGCCGAGCGCCATTGCGCGCAGGCGCGGTCGAGCACGCCGTTGACGTAGCTGTGGCCGTGGTCGGCGCCGAAGCGTTTGGCGGTCTCGATCGCTTCGTTGATCACCACCCGGTAGGGCACGTCGGGCCGATGCAGCAGCTCGTACGCGGCCAGCCGCAGCACGCCGCGCTCGATCGGATCGATCTGCTCGATGTCGCGATCGACGAAGCGCGAAAGTTCGGCGTCGATCCCGGCGCGATGCTTCTCGAGCCCGCGCAGCAGGTCCTCGAAATACTCGAGGTCGGCGACCTCCATCTCCTGCTCGTGGGCGAACTGCTCGATCACCTTCTGCATCGCGCCGCCGGCCATCTGCCAGGCGTAGACCGCCTGCAGCGCGCGCCGACGCGAACGCGAGCGGGCGACCGGGTCGATGCCGTCGGGCCGCCGCGGCCTCATGCCAGCACCCGCTTCAGTCCGACCATCTCCAGCGCCGCCAGCGCGGCCTCCTCGCCCTTGTTGCCGAGCGCGCCATCGGCGCGTGCGCGCGCATCGTCGTGGCGCTCGACCGCAAGCACGCCGTTGGCCACCGGCAGGGCGAAGTCGAGTGCGACCCGCGCCAGCCCCTCGGCACAGCGGTCGGCGACGTGCTCGTAATGGCGGGTCTCTCCGCGCACCACGCAGCCCAGCGCGACCAGCGCCGCATGGGCACCGGCGCGCGCCAGCCAGGCGCAGGCCAGCGGGATCTCCCAGGCGCCGGGCACGCGCACCACGTCGATCGCCTCGGCGGCCACGCCGTTGGCTTCCAGCGTGCGCCGCGCGCCGGCCACCAGGGCATCGGTGATGCTCGGGTTCCAGCGGCTGGCGACCAGCGCGAAGCGGGCGCCGGAAGCGGCGCCGGGATCGCCTTCGTATCGGGGCATCTTCAGTCGGGGAATCGGGTCAGGACGCGAGTTTACTTGGTCGCGGCCGGATCGACGTATTCGACGACCTCGAGCCCGAACCCGCCGAGCGCCACCTGACGGCGCGGCCGACCGAGCACCCGCAGGCGCCTCGCGCCGAGGTCGGCGAGGATCTGCGCGCCGGCGCCGTTGCGCCGCCACTGCGCCATCGGCGGCCGCGGCGCGGGCGCGACACCGGTGAGCCGGGCCAGCACGGCGTCGGGCTCGGTCGACTCGGCCAACACCACCAGGGCGCCCGATCCCTCGGCCGCGATCCGTCGCAGCGCGTCGGCGACGGTCGGCCCGAGGTCCGCGCGCCTGAGCTGCAGCACGTCGGACAGCAGGTTCTTGACGTGCACGCGCACCAGCAGCGGCCGCTGCGGATAGACCTCGCCGCGGACCAGCGCGAAGTGCAGCTCGTGCGACAGCCGGTCGCGATAGGTGAGCAGGCGGAACGGGCCGGCTTCGGTCTCGACCTCGCGCGCGTCCACCCGCTCAACGGTGTGCTCGGCGGACAGGCGATGCTGGATCAGGTCGGCGATGCTGCCGATCTTGAGGCCGTGTTCGGCGGCGAAGGTTTCGAGCTCCGGCCGGCGCGCCATGCTGCCGTCGGGGTTGAGGATCTCGACCAGCACGCCGGCCGGCTCGAGGCCGGCCAGCAGGGCGAGGTCGCTGGCCGCTTCGGTATGGCCGGCGCGCACCAGCACGCCGCCGGGCTGCGCCTGCAGCGGGAAGATATGGCCCGGCTGGGCAAGATCCTGGGGCTTGGCATCCGGCCGCACGGCGGTGCGGATGGTGTGGGCGCGGTCGTAGGCCGAGATGCCCGTGGTCACGCCCTGCGCCGCCTCGATCGACACGGTGAAGTGGGTGCGGTGCGGCGAGGTGTTGTCGCTCACCATCGGCGGCAGCCGCAGCTGCGCGCAGCGCTCGCGGGTCAGCGCCAGGCAGACCAGCCCGCGCGCGTGGGTGACCATGAAATTGATGTCCTGCGGCCGCACCAGCTCGGCGGCCATGATCAGGTCGCCTTCGTTCTCGCGGTCCTCGTCGTCGACCACCACGACCATGCGGCCGGCGCGGATTTCGTCGAGCAGTTCGGGAACGGGAGCGAAGGGCATCGGGGCGAGGGATTCGGCGTGGGGCGCGCAGTGTACGCGCGCCCTCCGTCATGCGCCCGCGAGGATCCGCTTCAGCGCAACCCTTCCATCCCGTCGCGGAACACGAAGTCGCGCGGGATCGGCGGCTCGTCCTTGACCACGCCGGGCGCGCCCTGGGCGATCCAGTCGTAGATCAGGCCCTGCTCGGCGAGACTCAGCGGCACCTGGCCGAACGGCATGCGCAGCCCGCCGAAGCCGGGCTGCTGGCAGTTGACCTTGTCGAACAGCGGACTCTCCTGCGGCCGGCCCGGCACGACGTAGCCGGGCGGGATCAGCTTGTACAGCGCGTCGATGCCCAGATCGGTGAGGTCGAGGTTGCCGTCGAACTGGCCCGGGTTGTGGCAGCTGGTGCAGCGCCCGGTGGGAAACAGCTCGTTGAAGATCGGCTTGATGTCGCGCTGCCAGTCGGTGTCGAAGTTGATCGGCTGGCCGGCGAGGCTGTCGCAGCCGCTGCCGGGCGGAAAGTGGCTGGCCGAAGCCGCGGACGACAGCAGCACCGCGGCCAAGGCCCACGCCGCGATCCGGCGGCCCTCAGGCACCGAGCAGCCCCGGGATCGTGCGGCCGAACTGGGCGAAGGTCGGCGTCGCCACCGCGTTGGCGAACGGGCCCGTGGCGAAGTTGTCGATGTTCGGGAAGATGGTCGGCAGTTCGGCGTCGGGGACACCCATCCAGCGCGCCAGCGTGGCGGCGTACTGGTCGCTGGCCAGCGTCGGGATGAACTGGCCACGCTGGAAGCACTCGCCCTGGGTGGCGTTGACGCTGACGCTGCCACCCAGGCCGTTGTCGAGCACGATGCTGGGATAGCGGCCGTAGACCGCCCCACCGTTGACCGCCCCGCCGACCACGAACTGCACCGCGCCCCAGGCGTGGTCGCTGCCGTTGCCGTTGGAGTTGATCGTGCGGGCGAACTCGCTGGCGCTGAACAGGGTGACGTCGTCGGCGCGGCCGATCGCCACCATCGCCTTGTGGAAGGCGTCGACCGCCCGCGAGATGAGCTGCAGCAGCAGATGGTGGCCGGTGGCCCCGACCGTGGTGATCTGCGCGTCGTGGGTGTCGAAGCCGCTGATGCGGACGAAGAACACCTGGCGGTTGGCGCCGATCGGCGACATGAAGCCCGGCTGGTCAGGACGGCTGGTGCTGATCCGCACCATGCGCGCCACCTGGCGCAGCTGGTCGGCGAGGTTGTTGTCGGCCGGCCAGGTGAAGCCCGTGCTGCCGCCGCCGTTGACCGGATCGTCCCCGGGAATGGCCGCGATCGCCGGGTTGATGACGAAGTCGGCCAGCTCCATCGAACGATCGACGATGCTGCGGTACTCGTTGGTGAAGGCCTGCGGGCTGGCGGCGTCGAGCAGATCCTGCAGGTGGGCGCGGCGCACGGCCTGGAACTGGTTGTTCGGGTTGCTGGTGGCGCTGTAGTTCGACAGCGTGGTCGCCGGCGACGTCGAGGAGGTCGACAGCGCGTAGGCGAACAGCGGCGTGCCGCCGGTCTCGAAACCGCTGAGGAAGCGGGTCTGGCCGGCCAGGGTGATGGTCGGCGGCAGGCCCGCGGTATTGGTCGCCGGCAGCGCGACGCGGCCGGCCACGCGACCGCCCCAACCCTCCGGGGTGAACGTGGTCGAACCCGAGCCGATGTGCCACAGCGCGGTCTGGTCGTTGTGCGAGTAGAGCTGCGGCGGCCGCCGGCGATTGTTGAACTGGGCCCGGGTGAGCGGTTCGACCAGCGGCCCGACGTTGGAGACGAAGGCCAGGCGACCCTGCGAGTAGAGCGTCGCCAGTTCGGGGCAGAAGGGATTCAGCGCGTACTGCCCGCCGGCGATGGCGATCGTCGCCGGGGTGGTCTGGCCGGGGACGACGCCGGTGCCGTCCCAGCGCGGCAGACCGAGGCCACCGCTGTTGGTCGAGCGGTTGTACAGTCCGCTGCGCGCGCTGACGTACTGCGCGTGCGCGCTCGCGCCGCCGGGCACTAGCAGGTTCCAGGCGTCGTTGCCGCCGTCCATGTACAGGCAGACCAGGGCGCGATAGCCGCCGGGCACGGACTGCGCCAGCGCGGTCGGAATCAGCCCGAGCTGCGGAAACAGCGCCTGGGCGCCGCCGCAGGCGAGCAGGCCGCAGCCGGCCTGCAGGAAGGCGCGGCGGGATGAACGGTGCGTGCCCATGGCCGTGCTCCTCAGCGCTGCGTGGCGTAGTCGGGCGAGATCGCCGCGAGGTGGATGAGATAGAGGATCTCGCGGCGCCGGGCGTTCTGCGCGACGGCCTCGCCCATGTTGCCGGTGATGCCGGTCCGCAGCAGGCGGAACAGCGTGCCGCGGGTGCCGGTGTTGGCGGCGAGGTTGCCGGGATTGGCCAGGTCGCCGAGCTGACCGCTCATCGTGCCGCCGAACAGGCGAGCGTCGAGCGCGGCGATCAGCGCCGCATCGTCGGCAGCGGTGCAGCTGGTCCCGCAGCTGCCACCCGGCAGGCCGTCGAGCTGGGCGTCGGGGATGTAGGCGTACTCGGTCGGCGGCGGCGAGCGCAGCGGACCGTGGCAGTTGTGGCTGTTCGGACTGGTGGTCTGGGCGCGATGCGAGCACAGCTGCTGGTACATGTCGTTGGCGGCGAGGATGCTGCTGTTCTCGTTGATGATCTGCAGCTCCGGCGAGTACAGGCCAGCCTCGGCGACGTCGCCCGGCGCGCGATAGTCGGGCTCGAAGAAGTTGAACACCGAGGGCGCGCCCAGCGGCCGCTGCTGGTAGGCGCACTGAGGCCAGCTCCCGCGCCCGCAGACGGCCGGACGCGGCCAGCGCGGGTAGTTGGCGCCGGCGCCGGGCACGGCACCGAAGGCGCGCCACAGGTGGATCATCTTCAGCAGCGGCTCGCGCGGCTTGCCGGCCTGCGGCGACTGTTCGGGATGGGTCGGCGGCCGGCGCGCCTCGACGTCGTACAGCACGGCCTTGACGACCGCGCGCAGGTCGCCGCGCACGCCCTGGCCGTTGTCGGCAAAGGCCGCGGCCACGCGGGCGATGTACGCCGGAGAGGGCGTGCTGCTGACCAGCCGCTGGATCAGCTGGCGCGACACCATGACCGCAGTGTTCGGATGGTTGAACAGCAGGTCGACGGCAGCGGCCAGGCCGCTGTTGCAGTAGTCGATGCACTTGGCCTTGTCGGCCGCCGACGAGCTGGTGGTGACGTTGTCGCAGTGGGTGGCGCTGGGACGGGCGACGCCGGCGTCGACTTCAGCCAGCGTCAGCGTCTGCGTTCCGCCGACGACGACCTGCTTGGCCGCATCCGGCGTCCCGCCCGGGATCGCTTCGCCGGGCGCCAGCTCGATCGTCGCGCCGGGCGGATGGGTCGGCGTCGTGCCGGGCAGCTGGAAGCCGGTCCGGTCGCGCCCGGTGTCGTGGTAGCGCGGGTAGCACAGCATCGGCTCGTAGCGGTCCGGATGGACCAGCCCGCCCTGGCCGTTGATCGTCAGCGACGGCGGCGTGGCGAAGAAATTGCCGGTGACGTAGCTGCAGTCACTCCCCGTGCAGCCGCAGCTGCGCTCGATGCTGCGACCAGCCACCGTGCGGTTGCCGCTGCAGGCATGACCGAGGCCGGTCATCACCCGCGACAGCGTGGTCACCGTGGCCTGGCTGTAGGTCGGCAGGCCGACGCCGGTGTCGGGATCGAGGATCGGTTCGAAGTCGGCCTCGCGCTGCACCAGGCCGATCGAGAACAGCTGCATCAGCTCGCGGGCGAAATTCTCGTCGGGGGTGATGAGGCCACCCGAGGGGAGGTTGTACTTGGCGATGCGCGGCGCCATGGTGAAGTTGTTTGTCGCGTCCTCACGAGTACAGTCGTGGTACTCGAGGCCGGGCGTGCTGAGATTGGTATCGTCATTGAGCGGCGGGCGCTGGTCGTAGCAGCGCGGTGTGATCTCGAACTTGCGATTGCGCAGGTGGGTCAGGTAGCGCCCCATCATCGGGCTGCGCAGCGCCTCGGCGAGCAGGGTGCGGTAGTTGCCGAAAGCGTTGCGCACCAGCAGGTCGTTCCACTCGGCCATCATCACCGGCTCGCCGGAGAGGCTGTCGTTCTGGTCCGACACGACGACGATCTGGCCGAGCGCCCAGGCCACGCGCTGGCGCAGCTGGTCGGGCGCGGTCACCGCGACGTCGACCCAGCGCTGCACGCGGTGGGCCTGGTCGAGGCTGGCGCCGGCGAGGTTCTCGCTGACCGCCAGGTTTTCCAGATACGGGCGCGACAGCGTCGGCGCAGTCGACAGCTGCTGCTCGACCCAGGACGGGATCCCCATGCCGCGCACCTGGGCGATGCCGGCGGCGGTGGCGCCGAAGCTGGCCTGGTTGAGGAAGCGGGCCGCCTCGGCGTCGCTTGTCGGCTGGCCGAAGGCGAGTTCGAATCCGTCGTCGAATACGGTCGACGACTGCGCCTCGAGCATGCAGGCGGATCCCGCCAGCAGCAGCGCACCCACTCCGCGAATCAGCCGACGCATGGCAGCTCCCCGAAATCCCGATCCCCCGGCACAGGACGCAAGCCTGCACCGTGACCAACTGTGAAACCGTGCCGTCCGGCACAGTCGCCGCACCGCCTGTCAGGTCGGGGCCAGCAGTCGCTCCACGTAGCGCGCCACCAGATCGACCTCGAGGTTGACCGGTTGGCCGACCACCGCCTCGCCGAACGCCGTGTGCGCCAGCGTGTGCGGAATCAACGCCACTCCGAACGCAGCGGCGTCGACGGCGTTGACCGTCAGGCTGACGCCGTCGACGCAGATGCTGCCCTTCTCGGCGACGTAGCGCAGCAGCGCGGGCGGCGCGGCGAAGCGCCAGCGCTGTGCACGGCCGTCGGCGACGATCGACGCCACCCGACCGACGCCGTCGACGTGGCCGCTGACCAGATGGCCGCCGAAGCGGGTGGTCGGCAGCATCGCCCGCTCGAGGTTCACCGCCGCACCGACGGCGAGGCCGCCGAGCGTGGTGCGGTCCAGGCTCTCGTTGGAGACGTCGGCGCTGAAGTGGTGGTCGTCGAAGGCGACGACCGTCAGGCAGCAGCCGGAGACGGCGATGCTCTCGCCGAGGGCGACGTCGGCGAACGGCAGCGCGCCGACCGCCACGGTGAGGCGCAGGTCGCCGCCGCGCGGCTCGCGGGCGGCGATGCGGCCGACGGCTTCGATGAGTCCGGTGAACATGGTGGGTGGTGAGCGGTGAGCGGTGAGCGGTGAGCGGTGAGCGGTGAGCGGTGAGCGGAAGCGTCGATCAGGCAGGCCGCGGACGCAACAGCAGGCGCAGGTCGGTGCCGATGCTGCGCGACTCGGTCAGCTCGAAGCCGAGGCGATCGGCCAGGGTCGGGGGATCGATGCCGTCGAGCAGCGGGCGTGCCCCCGCGCCGAGCAGCACCGGCGCCTGGTAGAGCAGCAGTTCGTCGACCAGGCCGGCCCGCAGCAGCGCGCCCGACAGCACCGCCCCCGCCTCGACCTGCACCTCGCCGATCCGGCGGCGGGCAAGCTCGGCGAGCAGTGCCGCCGGATCGACGCCGCCCGCCGCGGCCGGCAGCGCCACCGCTTCGACCTGCTCCGGCAAGCCGGTCGGCCGCTCGCCGGCGTGCGCCACCAGGACCGGCGCCTCGGCATCGCGCCACAGCCGCGCATTCGGCGGCAAGACGCTGCGACCGGCGACCACCACGCGCAGCGGCGCCACGACCTCACCCTCGACGCGCGCGGTCAAGGCCGGATCGTCGGCGCGCAGCGTGCCGGCGCCGGTCAGCAGCACGTCGCTGCGCGCGCGCCAGCGCTGCACGTCGGCGCGCGCGGCGTCGCCGGTGATCCATTTCGATTCACCGCTGGCCAGCGCGGTGCGGCCGTCGAGGCTGGCGGCGAGCTTGAGCCGCAGCCACGGCCGGCCGCGCTCGATGCGCGAGCGGAAGCCGCGCAGCTGCGCCCTGGCCTCGACCTCGCAAAGCCCGACGTCGACGATGATGCCGGCCGCGCGCAGCCGCTCGATGCCGCGGCCGTCGACCTCGCCGTAGGGATCACGCTGGGCGACCACGACGCGCGCCAGGCCGGCGGCGACCAGCGCGTCGGCGCACGGCGGCGTGCGCCCGTGATGGGCGCAGGGTTCGAGCGTGACGTAGGCGGTCGCGCCGCGCGCCGCTTCGCCCGCCGCGCGCAGGGCGAACACCTCGGCATGCGGACCGCCGGCACGCTGGTGCCAGCCTTCGCCGACGATGGTGTCGCCGCGGGCGATCACGCAGCCGACCTGGGGATTCGGTCGGGTGGTCCACAGGCCGCGCTCGGCCAGGCGCAGCGCGCGCGCCATCAGCGCGTGGTCGAGCGCGCCGAATCGCGCGCCGCTCATGCGGCGGCCGCGCAGTCGCGGCGCATCAGCGTGCAGTCGACCCCGCCGAAGCGCCGCGGGCCGAGCGACACCCAGCCGAGCCGGGTGTAGAAATCGGCGTGCCGTGGCGTCCACAGGTGGAGACGAGGAAGCCCGAGACGAGCGGCCTCGTCGACCGCCGCCTCGACGAGCGCGGCGCCGACGCCGCGGCCGCGCGCTTCCGGACGAACGTAGAGGGTGCCCAACCAGGGCGCCAGCGCATCCGGCGCCGGCAGGTCGCTGTCGAGCAGGCTGACCGAGCCGAGCGGCGCAGCGTCGTCGAGCGCCACCAGCGTCGTCGGCAACGCGCGGCGCGCGGCGTGGCCGCGCAGCTCGAAGGCGGCTTCGGCGACCTGCCAGGTGTCGAGCACGTCGGCGAACGCGGCGACGTGCCAGCCCGCCAGCAGCGGCACGACCTCCGGGCAGTCGCCGATCCAGGCGATCCGCACGGCGCGCTCAGCGCTTGCCGCGCGGCGGCTCGGCCAGCAGCGGCAGCTGCAGGCCGTCGAGGCCCGGCAGGTCGCGCTCGAGCCGCTCGATCTCCTCGCGGAACGCCTGCACGTCCTCGAAGCGCCGATAGACCGAGGCGAAGCGCACGTAGGCGACCTGGTCGAGCTGCTTGAGCTCGGCCATCACCATCTCGCCGAGCCGGCGCGCCGGGATCTCGCGCTCCCCCGACAGGCGCAGCGCGCGGATCACGCTGCGCACGGCCGCCTCGGTTTCCTCGGCGGAGACGGGCCGCTTCTGCAGGGCGCGATCGAAGCTGGTGTGCAGCTTGCGCTCGTCGAACGGTTCGCGCCGGCCGTCGTTCTTGACGATGTTGGGCAGCTTCAGCTCGGCCGTCTCGAAGGTCGAGAAGCGCTCGCCGCAGGCCGGGCACTCGCGCCGCCGCCGCACCGTGGCGCCGTCGTCGGCCAGCCGGGTGTCGATCACCCGGGTGTCGGCGTGCTGGCAGAAGGGGCAGTGCATCAGGCGCGCAGCGTGAGCGGTGAATGGCGAGCGGTGAGCGGAAGAGGCATGCAACATGCGGCCCATCGGCCCGCGGAAACGTGCGGCGCCGTACTCCCGTTCGGACTCGACGGCTGCAGTTCGCGGTCGGACGCCGACCGCTCACCGCTCACCGCTGACCAACTCTCAGCCATACACCGGAAACGCCCGGCACTGCGCCGTGACCTGGTCGCGCACGGCGGCGATGACGGCTTCGTCGGCGGGCGCGTCGAGCACGTCGGCCATCCAGTTCGCCAGCGCGGTGCACTCGGCTTCGCCGTAGCCGCGGGTGGTGACGGCCGGGGTGCCGATGCGCAGGCCGGAGGTGACGAAGGGCGAGCGCGGGTCGTTGGGCACGGCGTTCTTGTTGACCGTGATGTGGGCGCGGCCGAGCGCGGCCTCGGCGTCCTTGCCGGTCACCTCGCGGCCGATCAGGTCGATCAGCATCAGGTGGTTCTCGGTGCCGCCCGAGACGATCTTGTAGCCGCGCGCCATCAGCGCCTTCGCCATGGCCTGGGCGTTGCGGACGACCTGCGCCTGGTAGACCTTGAACTCCGGCTCCAGCGCTTCCTTGAACGCCACCGCCTTGGCGGCGATCACGTGCATCAGCGGACCGCCCTGCGTGCCCGGGAAGACCAGCGACTGGAACTTCTTCTCCAGCGCCTCGTTGGCCCTGGCGAGGATGATGCCGCCGCGCGGGCCGCGCAGGGTCTTGTGGGTGGTCGAGGTGACGACGTCGGCATGCGGCAGCGGATTCGGATAGACGCCCGCCGCGACCAGGCCGGCGACGTGCGCCATGTCGACGAAGAAGTACGCGTCGACCGCCTTGGCGATCGCCGCCATGCGCTCCCAGTCGATCTTCTGCGAGTAGGCGGAGAAGCCGCCGACCAGCATCTTCGGGCGGTGCTCCCGGGCCAGCCGCTCGATCTCGGCGTAGTCGAGCAGGCCGTTGGCGTCGACGCCGTACTGCACGGCGTTGAACAGCTTGCCGCTGAAGTTGACCTTGGCGCCGTGGGTGAGGTGTCCGCCGTGCGCCAGCGACATGCCCAGGATGGTGTCGCCGGGCTGCAGCAGGGCGAGATAGACCGCGGCGTTGGCCTGCGAGCCCGAATGCGGCTGGACGTTGGCGTAGTCGGCGCCGTAGAGCTGCCTGACCCGCTCGATGGCGAGCTTCTCGGCGATGTCGACGTACTCGCAGCCGCCGTAGTAGCGCTTGCCCGGATAGCCCTCGGCGTACTTGTTGGTCAGCACGCTGCCCTGCGCCTCGAGCACGCGCGGGCTGGCGTAGTTCTCGGAGGCGATCAGCTCGACGTGGTCCTCCTGGCGCCGGCGCTCGGCCTGGATGGCGGCGGCCAGCTCGGGGTCGAAGCCGGCGATGGTGAGCGTGCTGGGAAACATGGACGGGAATCCTCGGGAAGTCGCCCGCTATGATAGTGGGCTGTCCCGGCGAGCGCGCGTGACGCCCGATGAGCCTTCCATCCGATCCGCTGCTGGCGGTCCGCGAGCCCATGCTGCGGGGCGACTACGCCGCCGCCGCCGCCCGGCTCGAGGCCCACCTCGAGGCCTCGCCGAACGACGCCCGCGCCTGGGGCCTGTTGGGACGCTGCCGGCGCGAGCTGCGCCGCTTCAGCCGCGCCGAAGAGGCGCTGCAGCGCTCGCTGCAGCTCGATCCCGGCCTGCTGGCGAGCCGCCGCGAGCTGGCCCTGCTGCGCCTCGACTTCGGCGACGCCGCGGCAGCGATGAGCGCGCTCGAGGCGCTCACCCGCGTCCTGCCCGACGACGTGAGCCTGTGGTGGGATCTGGCGCGCATCGAGGCGCCGAAGTTCCCTGACCTGGCCCTGCGCTCGTTGGGCCAGGTGCGGCGGCTGCGGCCGCAGGACGCCGAACCCGCCTGCTTCGAAGCGCAGCTTCTGCTGCGCCTCGGGCAGGTCGCCGACGCCCGCGAGCGCGCCGAATGGGTGCTGCGGCAGCAGCCCGACCACCTCGACGCGCTGGAGGTGCTCTACTGGTCGCTGGCGGCGACCGGCAGCGAGGCGCCGCGCCGCCTGGACATCGCGCGCCGGTTGGCGTCCGCGGCGCCCACCGCCGAGCGCCTGCTCAACCTGTCGCAGGAGCTCTACGCCGCCGGCGAGTTCGCCCAGGCGCGTTCGGCCGTGGAATCGGCCCACGCCCTGGCACCGGACTTCCTTCCCGCGCGCTGGGCGATGTTCCAGTCACCGGAGACCCCGGCCCCCGAGGACGAGGCGGCTGCCGCGCGCTTCCGCCAGCGCTGGCGCGAGGGACTCGAGAGGTTCGAGCAGATCGACTTCCTCGAGCCTGCCAACCGCCTGGAGGTCTGGGGCTGCGTCGGCCAGAGCACCGCGTTCTACCGCCACTACCTCGAGGACGACCTCGACGAGCAGCGCCGTTACGGAACGCTGGTCGCGCGGATGATGCAGGCGATCGATCCCGGCACCGCCCCGCGCCCCCTGCGCAAACGGCGGCGGATCGGCTTCTGCAGCGCCTACTTCCGCTTCCACACCGTGACCAGGCTGTTCGCGCCGCTGATCGAGGGCCTGGCCGCGCACGACTTCGAACTCGAAGTGTTCGCGCTCGACGGCTTCGACGACGGCTGGGAGGCGCGCCTTGGCGCCGTGGCGAGGCTGCACGCCGACGGCCGCGACGGCCCCGGCTGGCGCAGGTTGATCGCCGGACGCGAGCTCGATGTCCTGGTCTATCCGGAGATCGGCATGCATCCCCTGACCGCCGGGCTGGCGGCGATCCGCATGGCGCCGGTGCAGGTCGCGCTGTGGGGCCATCCGGTGAGCACCGGCCTGCCGACGATCGACTACCTTCTGTCGCCGGCCGCGATGGAACCCGACAACGCCCAGCGCGCCTACAGCGAGCGGCTGGTGACGCTGCCCGGCATCGGCCACGGACTGCGCGACAGCGAGTATCCCGAGCCGGCGGCCGTGGCGCTGGCGGCGCCGGATCCCGGTCGGATCGACCTGCTCTGCGCGCAGACCGTCTACAAGCTGCTGCCTCGGCAGGACGCGCTGTTCGCCGCCATCCTCGCCGCCCTGCCCGAAGCCTGCCTGCACATGACGGTGGACGACCGCCAGCCGGTGCGCGAGTGGCTGCATGCACGGATGGCGCCGACGCTGCGCCGGCAGGGCGCCGATCCCGGGCGCCAGCTGCGGATGCACGGCTTCTTCGACTTCCCGCGCTTCCTCGGCCTCGCCGACGCCTGCCGGCTCAACCTCGACAGCATGGGCTGGTCGGGCGGCATGAGCGCCATCGACCTGCTCAGCCGCGGCATGCCGGTGCTGACCCTCGAGGGCCCGACCATGCGCACGCGGCAGACCGCCGCACTGCTGCGCCGGCTCGAGGTCCCCGAACTGATCGCCGCGGACGCCGACGACTACGTGGCCAAGGCGGTGCGCCTGGCCCGCGACGACGCTGCTCTGGCCGCGCTGCGCACGCGGATCCGGGCCCAGCGCAGCCGGCTGTTCGGCAGCCCGGAGACGCTCGCCGCCCTGGCCGACTTCCTGGCTGCAGTCACGCCACCGGAGCGCTGAGCCGGCGGCGGCTGCTCGCCGGCCGGCTCAGTAGTGCTCGCCCAGGGTCGGACCGACCACGCGATAGCCGTACTTGGCGGCGAATTCCTGGTACAGGACGCCGTCGCTCCACTCGCGCTTGTCGTGCCAGCCGCCCTCTTCCAGCCAGCGCGACCGCTTCATGACGAGCTGCATGCAGTCGATGTTGCCGGGCGCGACCGGGATGCCGGTCATGGTGAAGTAGAAGTCGCTGCGCCCCTTGAGCTGCACGGTGTGCTCGCGGAACTTGATCAGGCCCCACATGCGGATCGGGAAGATCACGATGTCGTCCGTATCCAGCGGCTGCCGCCGGCTGTCGAACAGCCGCGGCGGGCGGCGGATCTCCGCGGCGATCGTCTCCAGCGCATCCGGAAACAGCACGTTGTCAGCGTTGAAGTGCAGGATGTAGTCGCCGCACGCCTCGCGGATCCCGCGGTCGCGCAGTGAATGACCCCAGTCGTTGTGGCGCTGCTCGGTGCAGCGCACTTCGACCGGGAAGTCTACGGTGGTGTCGATCAGCGGACCGTCGTGATAGCAGAGGATCTCGAAGTCGGTGAAGGTCTGCGCCAGCAGCGAGCGGATGCCGCGCAGGAACACATCGTGGGTGTTCACGCCCTGGTAGTGGACGACGACGATGGAGAACAGCGGCATCGGTGTGGCAATCCTTCCGGCTCGGGTGGGCGCGTCCGGGCGCGCGACGGGCGCCGAGGATAGCGCGCCCCGGCGCCCGACTCACCTCGACGCTACCGCGCCGACGCGCCCAGCTGCGACCAATCGAGGCGCCGCGTGGCGAGCATCATCCCGGCCAGCAGCACGAACAGCAGCAGCGCGCCGAGCAGCAGCGCGTAATCCTCCGAGCGCAGCAGGGCGTAGAGCGCGGCGTAGAGCGCAGCGAGCAGCGCGGCGAAGGCGTACCCGCGCCGGCGGCCGCCCAGCGCGGCGCTGAGGTAGATCGACACCAGCGCGCTGCAGGCCGTCCCGGCCAGCGCGTAGGCGGGACCGAAGCCGATGTGCTCGGCCAGCGCCAGCAGCAGCAGGTAGAAGGTCGCCAGCGCCAGCCCGGTCAGCCCGTACTGCATCGGGTGGACGTCGACCCTGGCCAGCGCCTCGGTGAAGAACACCGCGCCGAACACCAGCACGAGGAACAGCAGCGCGTACTTCAGCGCCCGGTCGGTCATCAGGTAGCGGTCCACCGGATCGACCAGGCGCAGCGCCAGCGCAGCGTCGCCCAACGCGGCGCACATCCCGGCTTCGCGGGCACAGGCCACGAGCGCCTGCTGCGCGCGGCTGGCCAGCCGTGACACCTGCCATTCCGCCGAGTAGCCGCCCTCGCCCACCTCGCGGCGCGCGGGAAGGTGGTCGCCGCCGAACGACGGATGCGGCCAATCGCCGCGCAGCGCCACGTGCGTCGCGTCGCCGAGCGGCGCGATGCGCAGCGCCTCGCTGCCGGCCAGCGACAGCCGGATCCTCACTGCGGTGGGCCCCGCCGAATCGGCAGGCAGGACGAAGTGGAAGCCCTCGCCCGCCGCGTCCAGCGCGCTGCCCGGCTCGGCCGTCGACGTCGCTCCGTCGACCTCGGCGACGACCTCGCCGATGCCGCGCGCATCGCCCAGCCCGACGCCGATGCGCAGCGCGTCGATCCGGTAGTCGACCAGCTCGCCCTCCGGCGCCGGTCTCGCCAGCGCCGCGAAGTCGGCCTCGATCTCGATCTCGGCCCGGTACAGCAGCGCGCTGAACACGCCGCGGCTGCGTCGCTCGCTGGCCACGCGCCCGACGATCCGCAGCGAGGCCGGCGGCAGCAGCAGGCGCTCGCGCTCGTGGACGGTATCGACCAGGGTGCGCATGCTGCCCTGATCGGTGACGATGCGCTCGCGACGCAGCGTGCGCGTCGCTTCGACCACCAGCACCGGCCCGACCAGCGCCTGCGGCCGGCCGCCGCCCTCGGCGATCTCGGCCGCCACTTCGCGCGCACGGACGCCGCGCTCGTCGACCAGGCCGTCGAGCATCGACAGCGGCAGCAACAGCGCCAGCAGCAGCGCCGCCAGGAGGCCCACCCGGATCGCCCATCGCCTTCCCATCGCCCGGCTCCCGCATCGGCCCCGACGGCCGCGAGGAGATTGCAGCGCGCCTGTCGGGCGCGACGGGGATGAATCCAGGCATTCGGCGGGCACGGCCGCCATGACGCCGTCACCGGCAATGGCGGATAATGGCGGGCTTTCGCCGACCCTTCCGCGGGCGGCGACCTCCGCCTATCCGAGAGCCACGCCGCCATGCAGTACATCTACACGATGAACGGGGTCAGCAAGATCGTCCCCCCGAAGAAGCAGATCATCAAGGACATCTCGCTGTCGTTCTTCCCCGGCGCCAAGATCGGCCTGCTCGGCCTGAACGGCGCCGGCAAGTCGACGGTGCTGCGGATCATGGCCGGCGTCGACAAGGACTTCCAGGGCGAGGCTCGCCCGCAGCCGGGTATCAAGGTCGGCTACCTGGAGCAGGAGCCCAAGCTCAACCCCGAGCACACCGTGCGCGAAGCCGTGCAGGAAGGCCTGGGCGAGATCTTCACGGCGCAGGCCGAGCTGGACAAGGTCTACGCCGCCTACGCCGAGGAAGGTGCCGACTTCGACAAGCTCGCCGCCGAGCAGGCGCGGCTTGAAGCCATCCTCGAATCGGGGGATGCGCATACGCTCGAACAACAGCTTGAAGTGGCCGCCGACGCCCTGCGCCTGCCGCCCTGGGACGCCAAGATCGGCCCGCTCTCGGGCGGTGAGAAGCGCCGCGTGGCGCTGTGCCGCCTGCTACTGCAGAAGCCCGACATGCTGCTGCTCGACGAACCGACCAACCACCTCGACGCCGAATCGGTCGAGTGGCTGGAGCAGTTCCTCGCCCGCTA
>VFQU01001132.1_pt1 | contig 17240 bp, 13 predicted proteins | sample 3512311 | NCBI WGS metagenome assembly VFQU01 (sample SAMN10412377, study PRJNA504923) | tailings metagenome | isolation source: Relicate 3 Philex TSF3 active mining site | place: Philippines: Tuba, Benguet | collected 2017-08-29
TAGAGGGGATGCACAGCACCAATCTGGCAAAGCGCGGATTTCTGAAGGCGGGCGTGATGCTGGCGGCGCTTGCTGCTGCGGGCCGCGCTAGCGCGCAGGACGTGCGATTGTTCGGGCTCGACATTCCCGGCGAATTTGCCCGCCTGCTGCCGCAAAAGCCGCTCGAATACGCGCGCCTTGCCGAGGCCATCATCACGCTCGAACGTGAGGCCGATGGCAGGGGCTTGCCGCCATCGATCCTCTCCGGCAAAACTGGTTCGCCCATCGCTGTACTCGATGATGCGATTTATCAGGTGGTGCTGCCGCGCCTTGTGGCGCTGATCGATCGCAGCGAGAATGTCGATCCCGGGTTGGCCGACAAGGCTGGCGCGTTGCTTGCGCAGTTGCACCAGACCCAGCATGAACTGCCCGAAGCATTCCGGCTGCTGGAGGGAGCCACCGGGCCTCGTGCGCCCGATCGGCGCGGATTGTTCAGCCTCGCGGCATTCCAAAACGCTCCCGCACCTCCCGAGCCGCGCGATGATGACGGCCTGGACGATGCGGATGATGCCCCGGGTCAGCCACTCAGCCGTGCGCGTGCGTTCGAGCCGCTGCGCTCGGAATATCGCCAGATGTTTGCCCGCCTCAAGGTGCGGCCCGAGCGCGCCGAGGCGGTCGATTTTCACCTCGCGATGATCCGTAAATCCCGCCCGCTCTATGAAGGCGCGGCCGAGCGGGCGCGCGTGCCTTGGTTCTTCATTGCCGTGACCCATGCGCTGGAGGCCAGCTTCAATTTCCGCGCGCATCTTCACAATGGCGATTTTCCCCTGACCGCGCGCACCCGGCAGGTGCCTGCTGGCCGCCCACGCGTATGGCTGCCGCCGTCCGATTGGGAATCAAGCGCGGTCGATGCGATCAATCTGCTGGGGTTCGGCGGGCAGGAGGATTGGAGCATCGCGCGCACGCTTTACCGGCTCGAGGCCTACAACGGCTTCGGCTATCGCCGCATCGGCGTTCCCACGCCCTATCTGTGGAGCTTTTCGCAGCACTATGAGCGCGGCAAGTTTGTTGCAGATGGCAAGTTCAGCAGCCTTGCCCGTTCGCAGCAATGCGGCGCGGCGGTGATGCTGCATGGGCTGGCAGCCGCAGGCGATATTGATTGGGATATTGCGGATGCCTAGCCCATTTTCGCGCTGACCTCGGCACGCAGGGCCGCGATCAGCGCCGGATCGAGCCGGCCAGCGGCCTCCTCCTCATCAAGAACCGCGATAAATGCAGCCCGCTTGTGTCCGGCAATGTGGCCACTTTCCATCCCGCCCGGCACGCTTGAAGCGATGAAATCCACCATCCGCTCCGCCCCGTGAAGGCGGCCCCACAGGTAATCATTCTCGCGGTAAGCGCGGCTGAAGAAGGCACCGAAATTGTAGAACTCGATGCCTCTGAGGCAGGCTGCTGTGCCTCCATCGCGGATCGAGCGCGCGTCTTCGGGGGAGATGCGATCGACCTTGGCCGGATTGAATTCCTCCAGCCCTTCGCGTTGGAGCAGCGGCAGGGTTGCGACATCATAGAAGGGAAAGCCGAGGTAGGTGAGCAGCATCCGTCGCTTGAGCTGCTTGGGCATGTTTTCAAGCGCTGCGACCAGCAATTCTTCCGCCTCGAGATCGGTTTCCGGCAAGAGCCGCTCGCGCGCCAGGAAATCAAGCACAGCGCCCGGCCGTTCGAGCACGCCGCGTGCCAGTTCGCAGAAATGTTCGCGCAGCATCGCACTGTCATCGGCGCGGTAATACAGCGCGAGCACACCATAGATCGCCTCGCGCGCGGCATCGAGAGCTTGGTCGGGGATGGCAGGATCGGTCTGCCAGTCGCGCGACAATTTCTGGTTCAGCAATTGCAGCCGCCGCACGCGAAAGCCGATGTCATGAGCGCGGAAGAAAGCGATCGCCGCAGCGCTTGCGCCGCCGCCTGGTTCGCTGAGTTGCTCAAGGCCTCGCAAGCCCAGCTCGGCGCGCAGCACATCGGCAATCAGCGAGGCATCACCAAGGCCAAGCTCGGGCGCGGCGGCATGAGTAAGGCGGGCAAGGCGCGTGATGACCCCGCTGAATTTGGTCGCGGTATAGGCGGCAAAAGCATAGCCCGCCTGCATCGCGGCGGCGTTTTGCGCCTTGGCGCGCCATCCGGCCAGCCGCTTGGGGGTGGGGCGATCAAGGAAGAAGGTGTAGCCGAACAGGCGTTCCACCGCGGCGTCGATCTCGCCCTGCATCCCTTGCACGATCCCGCGCAGCCGCTGCGCATCGCGCGATTGCTGTTCGATGCGCTCCAGATCGTCGCGGATCGGCTGTTCGCGCGGGATGGTGGAGAGTGCGCCAAAGATGGCCCCGAAAAAGCCGACCTTGCCTGCTTCGCCCGGCAGCGGCGCGCTGCGGCGATCGGGGCGCGGGTCGATATAGACAAAGCGGCGGTCCACGTCGCGGGTCGATGGCCTGCTATGAAGCGCATCGAGCGCCGCTCCGAACGGCGCGTTGACCAGCACCGCGCCGTCAATCAGCGCTGCGGTTTCGGCAGTGCCGTCGCGAACATGAACCGGCATGACGCGGCGCAGAAAGTCGCTCCGGGAGGCCCAGTCATGGCCTTCGGCAGCAGCCAGCCGGTCAATCTCCTCCAGCATGAGCGGCGGGAAGGCGCCCGGAAAACTCGCAGTCGCGCGCGCGGCCAGCACCAGTTCGAGCCGGTTGCCAAGACGCGGCTGCTTGGCATCGCCCACCCTGGCGCGAAAGCGGATCGGCAGGCGGTGTTCGGTCTCGGCAATGATGGCAGGCGAGTGGAGCCGCAGCAATTCGGCATGGCCGCGAAAATCCGTGACGGTCACCATCAGATCGACCGGGTGACCGGGGGGCAGCAGCGGCACCCCATCACTTTGCTCGGCCATCTTGGTGAGCGCCTCATACAGCATAGCCGAAAAGCGCGCGCCCGAAAAAGGCGGGGAAAACCAGCGCAGGCGCACGAAATGCGAGACTTTCTCGCGCACTTCGCGGCGGGTTTCGCGCGCGACTGTCGCGCTGACAGTGTTCCCGGGCCGCTTCAGGAACCACTCCGCAATCGGCTGCGTCCATACCTTGGCATAGCGCCAATAGGGTTCGGCATCGGGATCGGTCAGCTCGCTCACATCGGCGTTGGCCAGCCACAGGTCGGTAAGCGGTTCGAGACTGTCGCCCGCGTGGAGCGCCTGTGCGAGAAACACCGCATTGATCCCGCCCGCGCTCGCCCCGGTCAGGATATCGGGCAGGATGCGCAGGCGCAGATCATGCGCGCTCTCGATATCTTCAAGCAGTGCGTGATAGGCGCCTGCCGCGCCCGAAGGCTTGTGACCGCGCGGCGAATGAAAGGCGCGGCTTGCCCGTGCAGCGTGCCAGATCTCCTTGGTGATGCCGTGCATATAGACCGCAAGGCTCACGCCGCCATAGCACACCAGGGCCAGACGCAGTTCTTTCTGCTGCATGTATGCCAATGTGCCGCTAAAGCCGCTTAAGCGCAATTGCGTTCTTAATCTGTTCTGATAAACCGCGCTAATGGTCAAAACGAAGAAGCGGTTTGTGTGCACGTCCTGCGGTGCGGTCTCGCCGCGCTGGCAGGGGCAATGCGCCGATTGCGGCGAATGGAACACCCTGATCGAGGATGCGCCCGCAACGGTCTTTTCGCAAAAGCATGACTTGTCGCGCGGGGGCAGGGCGGTGGCGTTCGAGCCGCTTAATCAGCCTGTCGCGCTTCCGGTTCGCAAGTCCACCGGCCTTGCCGAGTTTGACCGCGCGCTGGGCGGCGGGCTGGTGCCGGGATCGGCGGTGCTGATGGGGGGCGATCCGGGGATCGGCAAATCCACCCTGCTGCTTCAGACCGCGGCGACCATCGCGCGGGGCGGCAATGATGTCGTGTATGTGAGCGGCGAAGAGGCCGCTGGGCAGGTCCGCCTGCGCGCCGCGCGCATGGGGGTGGCGGATGCGCCGATCCGGCTCGCTTCCGAAACGTCGGTGCGCGATATTCTCACCACACTCGGACAAGGGCCAGCGCCTGCGCTGCTGGTGATCGATTCGATCCAGACCATGCATTCCGACACTATCGAGGGTTCGCCTGGCACGGTGTCCCAGGTGCGCGGCTGCGCGCTCGAACTGATCCGTTATGCCAAGGAAAGCGGCTGCGCGCTGGTGCTGGTCGGGCATGTCACCAAGGACGGCACAATTGCGGGCCCGCGCGTGCTTGAACACATGGTCGATGTGGTGATGAGTTTCGAGGGGGAGCGCAGCCATCAGTATCGCATCCTGCGCGCGCTGAAAAACCGCTTCGGCGCGGTCGATGAAATCGGCGTTTTTGCGATGGCGGCAGAAGGGCTGGAGGAAGTCGCCAATCCTTCGCTGCTGTTCCTGTCGGGCCGCTCCGCGCCGCTTGCGGGCAGCGCGGTGTTCCCCGCGCTGGAAGGCACGCGCCCTGTGCTGGTCGAGATTCAGGCGCTGATCGTGCGGCTGCAATCAGGTGCGACTCCGCGCCGTGCAGTGGTGGGATGGGATAGCGGACGGCTCGCGATGCTGTTGGCCGTGCTGGAATCGCGCTGCGGCCTGAATTTTTCCTCAGCCGAAGTTTACCTTAATATCGCAGGCGGTTACCGGCTGACCGATCCGGCCGCCGATCTCGCGGTGGCCGCAGCGCTGGTTTCGGCGCTGGCGGATAAGCCCTTGGCCGATCATTCGGCCTGGTTCGGCGAGGTCAGCCTTGCAGGCGAAATCCGGCCCGTCGCCCATGCGCCCTTGCGCCTGCGCGAAGCGGCCAAGCTCGGCTTTGCGCGCGGCTATGGCCCGGCAGGGGCCGATCAGGGCACAAAGGACATTAACTATCGCGCGCTGCCTGCGCTTGCGAACCTCGTTGACCAGGTGATGGCCAGCGCATAATCCCGATTGCGATGACCGGCCTTGATTACATCGTTCTGTTCGTGATCGGGGTGGCCGGAGTGGGCGGTTTCATGCGCGGGCTGGCGCAGGAGGTGTTCTCGCTTGCGGCGTGGTTTCTGGCTGCCTTTGCCCTCCACTATCTTCACGCGCCGCTTACTGCGGCGTTGGTGGGACAGCTCACGAGCGTGAACGCAAGCAGCCTCTTGGCGTTCTCGCTGCTGCTGCTGGTGCCCTATGCAGCGATGAAGGTGATCGTCGGCACTGTCAGCGAAGCGCCCGAGGGCGGTATGCTCGGGCCGGTTGATCGGGTGCTGGGATTTGGTTTCGGCGTGTTCAAAGGCGTGCTGGTAAGCGTTTTTGCATTCGCCATGCTGATGATCGGCTATGATGATAGCTGGGGCTATCGCGGCCGCCCGGCATGGATCGTGACCGCGCGCAGCTACCCCGCAATGGACACCTTCTCGCGCGAGCTGGTGCCGCTGATCGCGCAAAAGCGCGAGACCATGCGCGGCGAGGCCGAGGCGCAGGACAAGGCTGCGGCGGCAGCGGCGGGGGCTCGGTGACACTTTACACCCCGCAGATCCTCGCGCTCGCAGCGGGCTTGGCGGATTATCCGCTCACCGGCGATTTCGCACACCGCGCCAGCGCCCGCTCACGCACCTGCGGCAGCGTGATTGCGCTTGGCCTTGATACCGGCGCCGATGGCGCGATCAGCCGGGTTGGGATGCAGCTGGCGGCCTGCGCGATGGGGCAGGCCTCGGCCGCGATCATGGCTGCGGGACTTGCCGGCCGCACTGCGCCTGAGATTATCGCAGCGCATGATATGCTCAAGCACTGGCTGGCGGGGGAGGGCTGCTTGCCCGACTGGCCGCAGATTGGCCTGATCGCGCCTGCCTTGCCGCACAAGGGGCGGCACGGCGCGCTGATCCTGCCGTGGACGGCCGCGCTGGAGGCGCTTTGCAGCGCCGAGGCAAGGCGCTAGAGCCTTGGTCAGACAATTTGCCCGCCCCGCTGCGGGCCAAGGGGTATAGGCAATATGGCAGAAGCCGAAGCGCTCGCCGCGCGCGAGCCGAGCGAGCAGGAAATCCGCCTGGTGATCGGCGCATCGAGTGCGGGCACGATTTTCGAATGGTATGATTTCTTCATCTACGGCACGCTAGCTTATATCCTCAAGGATGCCTTCTACGATGTCGATAATGACACGCTTGGCCTCCTGCTGGTGTGGTCGACCTTTGCGGTCGGCTTTGCCTTCCGCCCGATCGGTGCCATTCTTTTCGGCTTTCTGGGCGATAAGCTGGGGCGCAAATATACGTTTCTGGTCACAGTCACCCTGATGGGGATTGCGACTGCGGGCGTGGGCTTCATCCCGACAGTTGCCAGCATCGGGATTGCCGCGCCCATCATCGTGATCCTGTTGCGTGTCATTCAGGGCCTTGCGCTGGGCGGCGAATATGGCGGGGCTGCGATCTATGTCGCCGAACATGCGCCCCCTGAAAAGCGCGGCTATTATACCAGCTTCATTCAGGCGAGCGTGGCGGGCGGTTTCGTGCTTTCGATCATCGTGGTGCTGGCCTGCCGCTTCCTGATCCCGGCCGAAGCCTTTGCCGCATGGGGCTGGCGCGTGCCCTTCCTCTTGTCGCTTATCCTGCTGGCGATTTCGCTGTGGATGCGGCTGAAGCTGTCGGAAAGTCCGGTTTTCAAGGCGATGAAAGAAGCGGGCGAGACGGCGGGCAATCCATTTGTGGAAAGCTTCACCTATCCCGGCAATCCCAAGCGGATTTTCGTCGCGCTGTTCGGGATCACGGGCATCCTGACCACGATCTGGTACACCGCGTTCTTTTCCGGGATGAGCTTTCTGCGCGGGCCGATGCATCTCGATGATCAGGTGGTTGAATGGCTCCTGCTGGTATCGGGCCTGATTGCGATGAGTTTCTATTTGGTGGTGGGCAAGTGGTCTGATCGGGTGGGACGCAAGCTGCCGATCATCGTCGGCGCGATTGCGACGCTGGTGCTGTTGTTTCCGGCTTTCTGGGGGCTGGGTGCCTTGGCCAATCCAGCGCTCGAACGTGCAGCGCAGGCAACGCCGATTGCGGTAAGCGGGCCGGAATGCGTCACCGATCCCTTTGCCGAATTGTTCAACCGTGAACAATCCGACTGCGGCAAGATCCTCGAAACCCTAACCGCCTCGGGCGTGCCCTACACCCTGACGCCGGGCGGCGAACTTACGCTGAGCGCGGGCGGCACCCCGATCCCGATTGCGCCCGAATGGCTGGCCAGCGGCACAGCGCGGCGCGAAGGGATCCATGCAGCGCTCGGCGCATTCGGCTTCGATTTTTCCAAGCAGACGCCCGCCTTTTCCAATCTTGTCGGGATTGTCGCGATCCTGCTGCTCTTGGGCCTGCTTTCGGCGCTGACCTATGGTTCGGTGGCTGCGCTGCTTTCGGAGATGTTCCCGCCCAAGATCCGCTATTCCTCGATGTCGATCCCCTATCATATCGGCGCAGGCTATTTGGGCGGGTTCCTGCCGCTGATCGCTGGCGTGATCGTGGCGAGCACGGGCAATATCTATTCCGGGCTGTGGTACACCTGGGTGGTCGTCGCCTTCGGGCTTGTGGTTGCATGGTGGGGCTTGCCGGGCGGGCCGCCGAAAGATTTTGCGGATGAATGAGGCGCCTTTGCCGCCGCCGCCGTCGCTGCGGCTGGTGGTGGATACCGCAGCGCTCAGCGCCAACTGGCGCGCGCTTGATCGGTTGTCGGGCGCGGCGCGCGCGGGTGCGGCGATCAAGGCGGATTGCTATGGCCTCGGGCTTGCGACCTGCCTTCCCGCCTTGCGCGATGCGGGCTGCGTGCAATTCTTCGTCGCCCATTGGAGCGAGGTAGCAGCTGCGATCCATCATGTGCCAGTGCACCAGATTGCGGTGCTGCATGGGCCACGCAATGCAGCCGAGGCTGCCTATGCGCGCTGCGTTGGCGCGGTGCCGGTAGTCAATTCGCTGGCCCAGGCGCGGGTGTGGCATCAGGCGGGCGGCGGGCTGTGCCATCTGATGGTGGACACCGGCATCAACCGCATCGGGATCAGCCCTGCCGAGGCGGGCGATCCGGCGATTACCGCGCTCGATATCGACCTGGTGATGAGCCACCTCGCCAGCGCCGACGAGGACAGCGCGATGAACGCCCGTCAGCTCGCGGACTTTCGTGCCGTCTCAGCGCTGATCCCGCACCGCCGCCGCAGCCTTGCCAATAGCGCCGGGATTGCGCTGGGGGCCGAATATGCCTGCGATGTCACGCGCCCCGGTCTTGCGCTTTATGGCGGCGTGCCGCGCAGCGAATTGGCGGGGGTGATCCGCCCGGTTGCGCGGATCGAGGCAGCAGTGATCCAGCGCCGCCGGATCGCGAGCGGCGAAACCGTCGGTTACAACGCCACGTTCACCGCGCCAGAACCGATGGAGATTGCCGCAGTCTCGCTGGGCTATGCTGATGGGTTCCTGCGTTGCCGCGGGCCCGGCAATGCCTTGCGCTATGAGGGGCGCGTGCTGCCGATCCTTGGGAAGGTGTCGATGGATATGGTGGTGGTGGATTGCACCGCCGCTCCCGATCTGGCCGCTGGAGACTGGCTCGAAGTGCCCTTCAGCCTGCCTGATGCTGCGCAGCAAAGCGTTCTTTCACAATATGAATTGCTCACCACGGTCGGTATGCGTCTGCGCCGCGCAGGATAAACCGACAGGCCATATTGCGCCGCACATATTGCGAGTGCTAAGCTGACTGAATAACCGGGTCAGGATTAGACTATGTCACGCAAAGCACGCGCGGCCGCCCAGCAAGAAGGCGGCTCAATCACTATCAAGAAATACGCCAATCGCAGGCTCTACAACACGGCCTCCTCAAGTTACATCACGCTTGAGGATCTGGCTGGCATGGTGCGCGAAAATGTCGAGTTTCAGGTGCTCGATGCCAAGACCGGCGATGACATCACCCATTCGATCCTGACGCAGATCATCATGGATGAAGAGGCCAACGGCGCGCAGCAGATGCTCCCCGTGAGCTTCCTGCGGCAATTGATCGGCATGTATGGCAATTCGATGCAGGCGCTGATGCCGTCCTATCTTGAAGCCAGCATGACGAATTTTCGCGCCAATCAGGCCAAGATCCGCGAAGCCTTCGAAAAGGGCATGTCGGCCAGTCCGCTCGCTGCGATCCATGAAACCAACATGGCGATGATGCGGGCGGCAGCCGAGGTGTTCATGCCCGGAGCGATTGGCGGCAAGCCTGCCGAGAAAAGGCCCGCAGCCAGCGCCCCTGCTTCTGCCGACGAGATCGCGGCCTTGCGCGAACAGATGGCGGCGATGCAAAAGAAACTGGACGAATTGGGCAAATAGCGCTTAGCGCCCGGCGCGTTCGGCCAAGCGCCGCAGTCGTTCAAGCAGGAAGTCCAAACCCGTGTCCCAGATCCGCCACGCGCTCAACCAGAAGCGCGCAGATGATTTCGCCAAGTGGTATCAGGAAGTCATCAGCGCTGCCGACCTCGCCGAAGAATCGGGCGTGCGCGGCTGCATGGTGATCAAGCCGTGGGGCTATGGCATCTGGGAGCGCATCCAGCGCTTGATGGATGATCGGATCAAGGCGGCAGGCGTGCAGAACTGCTACTTCCCGCTGTTCATCCCGCTTGCCAATTTCACCCGCGAGGCCGAGCACGTCGAAGGCTTTGCCAAGGAAATGGCCGTCGTCACCCATCACCGCCTGATTTCGAATGGGAAGGGTGGGCTGATCCCCGATCCCGAAGCCAAGCTGGAAGAACCGCTGGTGGTGCGGCCAACTTCGGAGACGATCATCGGCAATGCCATGGCGCGCTGGGTGCAATCCTGGCGCGATCTGCCGCTGCTCACCAACCAGTGGGCCAATGTGGTGCGCTGGGAAATGCGCACGCGGATGTTCCTGCGCACCAGCGAGTTCCTCTGGCAGGAAGGCCACACCGCGCACGAAAGCCGCGCGGATGCGCTCGCCGAAACGCACCGCGCGCTGGAAATGTATCGGGCGTGTGCCGAGGATGATCTCGCGCTCCCCGTGATCGCGGGCGAAAAGCCGGAGAACGAGCGCTTCCCCGGCGCGGTCGAAACATGGTCGATCGAGGCGATGATGCAGGACGGCAAGGCGCTGCAAGCGGGCACCAGCCACTATTTGGGCACCAATTTTGCCCACGCGGCGGGGATCCAGTATCAGGACCGCGAAGGCACCCAGCAATATGCCCACACCACCAGCTGGGGCGTTTCGACGCGGCTGATCGGCGGGGTGATCATGACCCACGGCGATGATGATGGCCTGCGCGTGCCGCCCGCGATTGCACCGCAGCAGATCGTCATCATCCCGATGCTGCGCGAGGCCCCCGAAGATGCCGAACTGATTGCCTATTGCGATCAGGTGCGCGCCATGCTCGCAGCGCAAACCGCCTTGGGCGAGCGGGTGCGCGCGCTGCTTGATGTGAAGCCCGGCAAGGCTGCGGCCAAGCGCTGGGACTGGGTGAGGAAGGGCGCGCCTGTTATCATCGAAGTTGGCCCGCGCGACATGGCCGAAGGCAAGCTCGCGGTGCTGCGACGTGACCAGTTGTGGAACGCAGGCAATGGCAAGCCTGCCTTCACCTATCCCGCCCACGCCGATTTCGTGGCCGAGGCTGGCGCGCTGCTCGAAGCGATCCAGCGCGCGCTCTATGAAGAAGCCCGCCAGCGGCGCGATGCCAATATCACCCGCGGCGTCACGGAATGGAAGGCGGTGGTCGATCACTTCGACAAGGGCGGAAAATATCCGGGCTGGGTCGAGGTCGAATGGGCCAAGCCCACCGGCGCGGCGCTCGATCAGGTTGTCGAGAAGCTGAAGGCGGTCAAGCTCACCATCCGCAACGTGCCCTCCGGCGCTGCGCCAGCAAGCGGCGCCTGCATCTTCACCGGCGTGCCTGCCATTGAGCGCATTCTTATCGCGCGGGCTTATTGAACGTCGTGTCCTTGGTGCCGAGACGGTCGAGGGTTCGCGCCAAGCCGCCAAGGGGCCAAGATGGAAGAGCCTGACCGCCACATTGATGCGCTCGCGCGCCAGATTGTCGATGTCGCCTTCCGCCTCCACCGCGATGTCGGCCCCGGTCTGCTTGAGGCCGCCTATGAAACCCTGCTTTCGGCGAAGCTCACAGCGAGAGGGCTTGAGGTGGATAGGCAAGTGGCTGTTGATGTGGTTTATCAAGGAATTACGCTGCCTGCGGCGTTTCGAATGGATCTGCTGGTCAACCGCAGCGTGGTTATCGAAATCAAGTCGGTCGAGAAAACGCTGCCTATTCATTCCAAGCAGCTGCTTACCTATCTTCGCTTGGGAGGCTACCCGCTCGGTTTCGTCATCAATTTCGGGACTGCCATGTTCAAGGATGGTATCCGCCGCCTGATCAACAGTGACCCGCTCTTGGCCTCTTGGCGGCTTGGCGCGAACCAGAAAGACTGACATGCCCAAACCTCCCAAGCGCACCCCTGGCATGCCGACGCCTGACGAAGTGCTCGCATTCATCCAGTCCTCTGACACGCCTGCTGGCAAGCGCGAGATCGCCAAGGCGTTCGGCCTTAAGGGGCAGGAAAAGATCAAGCTGAAAGCGCTGCTCAAGGACATGGCCGAAGAAGGCCTAATCGATGGGCGGAAAACCGCCTATCACCGCATGGGCGGCGTGCCCAAGGTGACGGTGCTCAGGATCATTGCAGTGGATGAGGGCGATCTCATCGCCATTCCCGATAACTGGGCCGAGGATGCGCCGGGCGAGCCGCCGCGCCTCACCATTCGTGAGCCGCGCGGCAAGGGCTCCAAACCGAGCGGCCCGGCGCTGCGGCGCGGCGACCGCGTGCTGGCGCGCACCGAGGAAACCGCCGAAGGCTGGCGCGCTTTCCCAATGAAAAAGCTGCCCGCACGCACGGAAGGCCTGATGGGCATTGTCGAGCTCGACGGCACCGGCAAGGCCTGGCTTGCCCCCATCGACAAGCGGGTCCGCCAGTCAGCCCGGATTGCCGATGTCGGCGAGGCTGAGGCAGGCCAACTGGTGATTGCCGAGCGGGTGGGGCGCTCCGAGCGCGCGGGCGTCAAGGTTATCGAAGTGATCGGCGATCCGCTCGCGCCGCGCAGCTTCAGCCTGATCGCGATTGCCAAGCACGGCATCCCGCATGTCTTTCCCGATGCCGCCATCAGCGAGGCCACGGTGGCCGCCCGGCTGCCGGTAAGCGCTGACACCCGCGAAGACTTGCGCCACCTGCCGATTGTCGCCATCGATCCGGCGGATGCGCGCGATCACGACGACGCGATCTGGGCCGAACCTGATGGCGCGGGCGGCTTTCGCGCGGTGGTCGCGATTGCGGACGTCAGCTTTTACGTGCGGCCCGGATCGGCACTTGATCGCGAGGCGAGGAACCGCGGCAATTCGGTCTATTTCCCCGATCGCGTGGTGCCCATGCTACCCGAGGTGCTGAGCGCGGATGTCTGCTCGCTGAAAGAGGGCGAGGACCGGGCCGCCATGGCGTGCCACCTGCGGATCGATGCTGAGGGGAAAGTTACGAAATTCAGGTTCACGCGGGCGCTTGTCAGGATCGCGCACAACATCGCTTATGAGGACGCACAAGCAGCGGTCGACAGCGGAGCGCCGCCGCAATATCTCGCGGATTTGTGGGAAGCATGGCGCGCGCTTGCGGCTGCCCGCCATGCGCGTGATCCACTTGAACTGGAAATCCCCGAACGCCGCGTGGTTCTCGACGCGAAGGGCCAGATCGCCGAAATTGCCATTCGCGAGCGGCTCGATGCGCACCGGGTGGTGGAAGATTTCATGATCGCCGCCAATGTCGCTGCGGCCAAGGCGCTTGAGGCCAAGACTGCGCCCGTCGTCTATCGCGTGCACGAAGCGCCCCAGCGCGAAAAGCTGATCGCACTGCGTGATTATCTCGCCACGATGGGAAAGAAGCTGGCGCTGGGGCAGGTGATCACGCCGGGCCTGTTCAACCGGATGCTTAAGGATATCACCGACGAGGCGGAAAAGGCGCAGGTGATGGAAGCGGTGCTGCGCAGCCAGATGCAGGCCTATTACGGGCCTGCTAATGCCGGGCATTTCGGCCTCGCGCTCGGCTCCTATGCGCATTTCACCTCGCCCATCCGCCGCTATGCCGATCTCCTGGTGCACCGCGCGCTGGTGGATGCCTATAAGCTCGAAAAGCCCGCACCCGATAGCGCCCTGCCTGCCACAAGCGGGCTTTCCGAGCGCGACCGGGCAAGCTTGCAGCAGGTCTCCGACGCGATCAGCCAGACCGAGCGCCGCGCGATGGAGGCCGAGCGCGACACGATCGATCGCTATCTCGCGGCATGGCTATCATCGCGGGTGGGCGAGGTGTTCGACACGCGGATCACCGGCGTGCAGAGCTTTGGCTTCTTTGCTACCATCGTGGGCCTTGGCGGCGATGGGCTGGTGCCGGTCTCGACGCTTGGCGCCGAACGCTTCCGTCATGACGAGGCTGCCCAAGCGCTGGTCGGCACCGACACCGGCACCACCTATGCCGCGGGCGACCGCTTGAAGCTGAAACTGGCCGAAGCCAATCCGCTGACCGGCGCGCTGAAATTCGTGCCGGTCGACAGCAACGGGCAGGCAATCGAACCGCGCGGAATGCGGCCCGATGATCGGCCCTTCAAAGGCCCGCGCCCGAATAATACCAAGAAGGTCGGCGGCTATATCGCGGGCAAGCGCGGGCGGCCGGGCAATATTCGCCACCAGGGACGGCGCAAGTAGCGTGGTTTATTCAGGAGTGTAATCAGCCGGGATAATGAAAAGCGGGCAGCGCAGGCCGCCCGCAGCGCCGGAGAAATGGGTCACAAGCGGGCCCGGATTGGCACCCTTTGCCGCCCCCAGCACCAATGCAGCCACCTCGGGATGCTTGGCCAGATAATCGCTGATGATCTTCTGGCTGCTGCCCACCATCACCGAGATCGTCGGCATGATCCCGCTTTCCGCAAGCAGGTTGCCCGCCACCGCATGGGCGAGCATTTCTGCCCGGTCGCGCGCTTCTGCCTCGATGGTTGCCTGCACGCCGCCAAAGGCGCTGAAGCTTTGCTGGGGGACGAGGGCAAGCAGATGAACGGCGCCGCCGGATCCGGCTGCTTGGCTGGCGGCAAAGCGCAGCGCGGCGGAGGCTTCTTCGCTTTCGTCGATGATCACCAGAAAAGTGCGCATGGATCAGCCCCTCGCCCAGACCTATCCCTGCATTCGCCGGGTTTGGCAAGACCATGCGCGCCAAGCCTTGCAGCCACTTGCCAAATTGGCCACAGAGCGAGGCCGAGGTAATCCTATGTTGCAATGTTCGGGAGTGTCAGTCTGCCATGGCTGTTGAGATCAAGATGCCCGCCCTTTCCCCCACCATGGAAGAAGGCACGCTGGCGCGCTGGCTGGTAAAGGTGGGCGATACCATCCAGTCGGGCGATGTCATGGCCGAGATCGAGACCGACAAGGCGACGATGGAATTCGAAGCGGTCGATGAAGGCGTGCTCACCGAAATCTTGATTGAGGCCGGGACTGATAATGTGAAAGTCGGCACCGTGATTGCGCGTCTGGCGATGGAAGGCGAGGAGGAGGCGGTCGCGCCTCCGCTGGCCGAGCCCGCGCCTGCGCCTGCGCCTGCGGCAGATGGCCCTGCCGCAACGCCGACTGCGCGGCGGCTTGCCGAGCAAAGCGGGATCGATCTGGCGAGCCTCACTGGCACTGGCCCCAAGGGCAAGATCACCAAGGAAGATGTCGAGGCGGCCATCGCGGCAGGCGAAGGGAGCGCGCCTGTGCCCGCGCCCGCAGCAACGGCTGCTCCGGCCCCTGCACCGGCCCCTGCTCCCGCTGCGCCTGCGGGCGGGCGCATCATCGCCTCGCCGCTGGCCAAGCGGATTGCCGAGGCGCGCGGGATCAGCCTCGCGCTGGTCAACGGCTCGGGCCCCAATGGCCGGATCGTGCGCGCCGATGTTGAGAGCTTCGATCCGGCAACCGCGCCAGCGCCGATGGCAACCGCGTCCGCGCCCGCTGCCACTGCGCCCATGCCGATACCGGAAATCGCGGGCGGGGCGCCCTTTACCGAGGACAAGCTGTCAAACGTCCGCAAGGTGATCGCGCGCCGCCTGACCGAGAGCAAGCAGACTGTCCCGCATTTCTACCTCACCATCGATATCCGGCTCGACCCGCTGCTCAAGCTGCGCGCGGAACTCAACGCCGCGCTGGAGCCGGACGGGGTAAAATTGTCGGTCAATGATTTCCTGATCAAGGCCTTGGCGCGCGCGCTGATCCGTGTGCCGCAGTGCAATGTCAGCTTCCACGGTGACACATTGCGCCGCTATGCCCGCGCTGATATTTCCGTGGCGGTGGCCGCGCCGTCGGGCCTGATCACCCCTGTCATCACCCAAGCCGATAGCAAGAGCCTCAGCCTGATCTCGACCGAGATGAAGGGGCTTGCGGGCAAGGCGCGCGAGGGCAAGCTGATGCCGCACGAATATCAGGGCGGCACCGCGAGCCTTTCCAACCTCGGCATGTTCGGGATCAAGCAGTTCGATGCAGTCATCAACCCGCCGCAGGGCATGATCCTTGCGGTCGGGGCGGGCCAGCAGGCGCCCTATGTGGTGGATGGTGCGCTCGCAGTGGCGACCGTGATGCACGCCTCGGGCAGCTTCGATCACCGCGCGATTGATGGCGCGGACGGCGCGCAACTGATGGAGGCGATCAAGCAACTGTGCGAAAACCCGATGGGGCTGGTGGTGTAGCCGCCGCTGCTTCAGGGCACATCTTGCGAACAGATTTTCCTTCATCCTCCCCAAGGGTATTCTCATGGCTACTCAGTATGATGTCATTGTTCTCGGCTCTGGCCCCGGCGGCTATGTGGCGGCGATTCGCTGTGCGCAGCTTGGGCTGAAAACCGCCATTGTGGAGCGCGAGAATCTTGGCGGCATCTGCCTCAACTGGGGCTGCATCCCGACCAAGGCGATGCTGCGCTCCGCCGAGATATTCCACTACATGAGCCACGCGGGCGATTATGGCCTCAAGATCGCAGGCGCGATCGAGGCAGACCTCGCCGCCATCGTGAAGCGCAGCCGCGGGGTCGCGAAGCAGCTCAATCAGGGCATCGGCCACCTGATGAAGAAGAACAAGATTGCCGTCCACATGGGCGAGGGGCGGGTGACGGGGCCGGGCAGTCTCACAGTGAAGGGCGACAAGGGCGAGGAAGCGCTCTCGGCCAAGCACATCATCATCGCCACCGGCGCGCGGGCGCGCGATCTGCCGTCTGCGCCTGCTGACGGCAAGCGGGTGTGGACCTATCGCCATGCGATGACGCCCAATGAGCTGCCTGAAAAGCTGCTGGTGATCGGCTCGGGCGCGATCGGGATCGAATTTGCCAGCTTCTACAATGATCTCGGCAGCGCAGTGACCGTGGTGGAGATGCTCGACCGGATCGTGCCTGTCGAAGATGCGGATGTCTCAAGTTTCCTTGAAAAGTCCCTGAAGAAACAGGGTATCTCGATCATGACCGGGGCGGGGGTCGAGGCGCTGACAGTGTCGGACAGCGCCATCACCGCCACCATCAGGGACAAGGCGGGCACCAGCACCACTAGCGATTTCACCCATGTGATCGTCGCCATCGGCATCGTGCCCAACACCGAGAATATCGGCCTTGAGGATCTGGTCGCAATGGAGCGCGGCTTTATCCAGATCGATCCCTATGGTCGCACCAAGACGCCCGGCCTGTGGGCGATTGGCGATTGCACGCCCGGCCCATGGCTGGCGCACAAGGCAAGCCACGAAGGCGTAACCTGCGCCGAGGCGATTGCGGCCGAACTCGGCAACACCGAAGTTCACCCGCACCCGCTTGACCGCAACGCCATCCCCGGATGCACCTATTGCCACCCACAGGTCGCCAGTGTCGGCCTCACCGAAGCCAAGGCGAAAGAGGCAGGCTACGAGGTTCGCGTCGGGAATTTTCCGTTCATCGGCAATGGCAAGGCGATTGCGCTCGGTGAGGCGGAAGGCTTCATCAAGACGATCTTCGATGCCAAGACGGGCGAGCTGCTGGGCGCCCACATGGTCGGTGCCGAAGTAACCGAGCTGATTCAGGGCTACACGGTCGGCAAGACGCTGGAGACGACCGAGGCGGAGTTGATGCAGACAGTTTTCCCGCACCCCACGCTTTCGGAGATGATGCACGAAAGCGTGCTCGACGCCTATGGCCGCGCGCTGCATTTCTGATCGTGGGAATTGGCGGACAGGGTGGGATTCGAACCCACGGTGAGCTTGCACCCACGGCGGTT
>VFQU01001133.1_pt1 | contig 17194 bp, 13 predicted proteins | sample 3512311 | NCBI WGS metagenome assembly VFQU01 (sample SAMN10412377, study PRJNA504923) | tailings metagenome | isolation source: Relicate 3 Philex TSF3 active mining site | place: Philippines: Tuba, Benguet | collected 2017-08-29
AGCTTATGACCGGAGAGCTTTTTTACAGCCTCAATTGTCTTTTAAAACATCCTCTTAGAGTGTTCGAGACGATCATTTATCTTGAACTTTAGCTATCGAGGACGACTGCCTGAAGTCAAAGCGCAAATCAGCGACATGGCAATCAACGGCAGTGGTATTCGTGATACCACCAGAGTGTTGAAGATTAGCCCAACGACTGTGATTGAAACGCTGAAAAAAAGTCAAGTCAACTTGAACAAGTAAACATAAGTCTGCTCGAACAGCACCAACCGGATAACACTGCAGTCATGGTCGTCAGAGCCGAGGCGGCGGAGATGGACGAGATGTGGAGTTTTGTCGAATCAAAGCAGCATCAACGATGGTTGTGGCACGCGATTGACCATCAAACTGGAAAAGTCCTTGCCTATGTGCTAGCCACCCATGAAGACTCAGCTCTTAAGCAACTTCAGCAACTGTTACCTCCTTTTTCGATTCAGCGGTTTTACACCGATAGTTGGGGAGCTTACTTGCGATTGCTAGATGAGCAGCACCATACGGTTGGCAAAGCCAACACACAGCGCATTGAGCGGAAACATCTAACTTTGAGAACTCGGATCAAGCGGCTTGCCAGAAAGACGATCTGTTTTTCCAAGACTGAGAAGATGCATGATACTGTGATTGGATTATTCATCAATCGTCATGAGTTCGGGCGAGCAGTATAACGTTATGCCCACACATCTAGAACACCACCAACCCTTGCCCCGATTTGAGCCTTTGCCACGTCGGAGTCCGCCGACAGCATGTGCTTCTCAAAGTAAGCGCGGTCGTTTAAATCAACGGATTCTATTCTCCAAAGTAACCACGTTCTCATCGTGAGACAGTGAAACATTTTCTACATCACTAAGGGTCGCTAGTCTACATTCTCATCACAAAGAATCGCTAAACTCGTTGCAAGCGTGTGAAACAGGTCATAAATCCGAATGCTGTAAGTGAGCATCCGTTGTGGAAATGCATCTTCCTTTTTTGCCTGAATTTCGACGTGCAAAAGGAGACATCCTGATTTTCCATCTTTGAACCACACTTTCACAAGCTTATCGGCATACCGATTGCCTTGCTCAGCGTCACGAGCGATTTTCTGGAACTCTTTATCCAAGAATTCGTAGGGCTTCTGCCAATCAATCAGGCAATGAATGTCAGGAAAAAAGAACTCGATCGCTTGCGGAAAGTACAATCGCAGCATTCTTTTCCAAGGCGAATCGTGATCTACTCGTTTATTCTTTGCTATTGACGCGCATATAGTACATATATTCTAATTCTATCAGCGGATGAAGCTCAATCAGTTTCATCCGCTGATAATTAACTCTGCTTCGCTGCTTTGACCGCAGCCGCAGCATTTACCAGTCCATTACCATAGTAATACTGCTCAGCCGAGATCGGACGCGGACGCGGAAAGATACCCGACGGTCGCAGATATGGAAAATCATCCGCAGTGCCAAACCCGATCGCGCTTTGTAACCGATATTGAGTCGTATCGGTACTACTAATTTGCAACGGTTGAAAGCTCGCCGTTTTCTTCAAAATCGACGTAATGCGATCGCGTTTTAACTGTCCCTGACGTTCCCCCTGCATAAGAGCGACAACTCCTGACACAATTGGCGCTGAGAACGAAGTTCCCTGAACCTGAACATAATCCCCTTTGGGATCAAACGTCATATTCCAACTCGGTTTTGGTGGAGTGATCCCTTCCCAAAAACCTGCCACTCCAGTTCCTCCTGTCGTGAAAATGCCACCTTGCTGAGAAAGCTGCGTCTCCCCTCCTGGAGCAACTACATCTAACCGTCCTCCATAGCTGCTATAAAACGATCGAGTTCCTTCCATCGAAGTCGCACCGACCGAAATCACGCCCGGAATTGCTGCTGGAAATGCTACACCGTCAAGGCTTTCGTTGCCAGCAGAAGCGACGATCGACAAATTCGGATTTGCATCGAGAACTTTGAAGACTTGATCGGTTAAGCCTTGACTGGGTAACAATCCACCTAAGCTCATATTGATCACATTGGCCCCACGAGCCGCTGCATACCCGATCGCTTCAATTAACCGCTCCTCAGTAATCTCTCCATCAATACCAAACACCCGCACAGGTAGAATCTTGGCATCTGGTGCAACTCCAAAAGCACCCTGATTTCCATGAGGATTGGCAGCAATGACTCCAGCCGCCTAAGTACCATGAAATTCTGCGGCGATTTGACTGCGTTTGAGAGAACGAATGAGAGCGGCAACTTGACCATCACTGTAATCTTTGTAGCGTCGTCGAACTAGAGCAGCAAGGTCAGCATACTGCTTCAAAATATCTTTGTCAGATAGGGTGAAGGTCTGTTGAAAGATGGGACGGAGTTGTTTGAGTTCTGCCGCACTCATGCGGGTGTCGGGATCGCCCCCATTTTCACTGGTAAAATCCCAACCTTGGGTTTCTCCAGGTAGCGGGTCATTGATGTTTTTCGCTTGATAGACTTGCTGGACAAGATCGGGATGATCCCATTGAATGACACTATCAATCACTGCGACAACCACATCTTTACCTTTCTGGCTATTTCGCCATGCTTCGGTTGCTCGAATATCAGTGCGAGGCTGTAATCTACCGCGTCTGGGGGTACTATTGAGATGCCATTGCAATGGAAGTAAATTGCTCATTAGTGGCGAATCTTCGGGCTGAGGCAATTTTGCTAGCAGTTGTGAAATGCGCTGAATTGAATTTGAGTTCGCTGCTCCAGTTGCTGCTTGATCTTGCATTTCGTACTGAATCGACTGAACAAAATTTGGAGTGGAAGATTGAATTCCGGGTGTATTAGCGAGTCGATTTGCAATGTTGAGAATGTCAGTCCCGGAGGCTTTGCGCGATCGCACTAAATACCGATTTTGAGTAAAGCGAAGTGGACGAATGATTTCTAGATCATGACGATTGAGTAAGGTCTGAACTTGGCTCTGGGCAAGTCCTGGATCAAAGCTGAGTAAGATTTCATTGGGGAGAACGATCGTGGTTTCACGCTGTTTCTCTCCAGCAGGACGCGACAGCACAGGTAAAGTTTTCTCGACGTAGGTTTGTTTCTGGACTCGATCGAGGATGTCGCCGCCACGAGTATTGGCAGGAATTTGAATCAGGGCATAGCGATCGCCGAGTGGAGTGACATCGGCTTGCAAGGCTGGAGTTGGAGTGCCTCCACGAGCGCTACTTGTGCCGTTCAGCGCGTCTTGAAGCTGTTGGTGCAGCGGACGGGCATCTGGAGATCGCGTTCCGCTTATGGATTTGAAAGAGACTGCGATCGTATTGGGTTTGAGAATGAGCGGGATCTTTTGACCATAGAAGGTATAGAACAGATCACTTGCGTTATTTGGTGTGGTTTGGGCAAAAGTGGCGATCGCGTTGAAGAAAATGGCGTTTGGGGCGATCGCAAAACATCCGGCAAGATAGAGGCTAGTCAATAAACGTTTCATTCGGTATCACTCCAAACTTAGGCTATTGACTTCTCTACTGAGAGGAGTAGAGGATATGAAAGTTCGATTTAAATCTTGATGAAAGTAAGAAGTTGCAGACCAAGTTGCATATGTTTTGATGCCTTGGTGGAGACAGTTTATAAAAATCTAGCTGTGTAAGATTATGCCGTTGTTCTCTCGTCGTTCCGGTTGGGTTTGGTCGATTTCGGTGATGATGTCGATCGTTGGCGGAACGTCGATCGTCGTTCCGCCTTTGATACCTCCTGCTGTTGCTCAAGCTGTGCTATCTCGTCGAGATGAATCGATTCGTCTGGATGAAGAAGGACAGGAACTTAATCGACAAGGGAAGCCAATTGCAGCGCTAGAGAAATATCAACAGGCACTTGTAATTGCCAGAGAGATCAAAGATCGACCAGGAGAAGGCACGGTACTCAATAACATCGGAGAGGTGTACCGTAGCTTGGGACAGTATGACAAAGCCCTGGACTTCTACCAGCAAGCCCTAGTAATCAGCAAAGAAGTCAAAGACCGATTGGGAGAAGTCGCAACACTCAACAACATTGGAGTGGCGTACCACAGCTTGGGACAGTATAACAAAGCCTTGGAGTTCTTCCAGCAAACTCTAGCAATCAACAAAGAAATTAGAGACCGACCAGGAGAAGGTACAATACTCAACAACATTGGAGGGGTGTACCGCAGCTTGGAACAGTACGATAAAGCCCTAGAGTTCTACCAGCAAGCCCTAGCAATTCGTAAAGAAGTCAGAGACCGATTGGGAGAAGGCAGTACACTCAGCAGCACTGGAGGAGTGTACAATGAGTTGAAGCAGTTTGACAAAGCCCTAGAGTTCTACCAGCAAGCCTTGGCAATTCACAAAGAAGTCAGAGACCGGCCAGGAGAAGGCAGGACACTCAACAACATTGGAAAAGTACATGAATATTTGGGACAGTATGGTAAAGCCCTGGACTTCTACCAGCAAGCCTTAGCAATTGTTAAAGAAGTGAGAGATCGAGCAGGAGAAGGCGGGGTATTCAACAACATTGGCTATGTATTAGAAGCGCAGAAGCAACCGGAATTGGCGATCGTCTTCTTCAAACAATCCGTCAGTACCTATGAAAAAATTCGTGGCAATCTCAAAACACTTTCCCAAGAACAGCAACAGTCTTACACAAAAACCGTTGAACACACTTATCGAACTCTTGCTAATTTATTGCTTAGACAAGATCGAGTTCTGGAAGCTCAGCAAGTTTTAGATCTGTTAAAATTACAAGAACTCGATCTTTATCTTCTTAATGTTAGAGGCGGAACACAACCACTAACCATTCTCCAATCTGAAGCTGCAATCCTCAGAAAATATGATGAGATTCAAGCTTCTGCAATTCAGCTTGGACAAGAACTAACAGAGCTAAGACGGATTCCAACAAGTAATCGATCGACACAACAGCAACAACGTATCGATCAATTAGTTACACTCGAAAAAGCCATTAACGCCCAATTCAATGAATTCATCAAAAGCGACGCAGTGCAAAAACTCGCACAACAACTGAGCAGCACAGCCCGTGATCAGACCGTCAACTTAGAAGATCTCAACCGACTTCGATCGACATTACAGAAGTTAAATGCAGCCATGCTCTATCCGCTAGTTCTCGACGATCGCTTAGAACTGATTATTACAACCCCCAACACTCCCCCGATTCGCCGTACCGTTTCGGTGAAGAAAGAAGACTTGAATACAGCGATCGTACAATTTCGCCAAGCCTTACAAGATCCAACGATCGATGCTAAAGTGCCTGCTCAAAAACTCTATGAATGGCTAATTAAACCGCTTGAAGCAGACCTCACACAAGCCAAAATTGATAGCATCATTTATTCGCCGGATGGACAACTGCGCTACATTCCTCTCGCTGCACTCTATGATGGTCAAAAATGGCTAACTCAACGCTACAAAATCAATAACATTACAGCGCGATCTCTGACGGATTTCAATCGCCCTGCTCAGTCTCAACTGCGTGTATTGTCTGGCGCTTTTGTGCAAGGGAGCTATAAATTTGAAGTTGGTGGGAGTTCTTTCTCATTTGCAGGTTTACCCTTTGCTGGAAAAGAAGTCGATCAAGTTGCAACCTTGATTCCTGGAAGTACAAAATTAGTTGATAAAGCCTTCAGCCTTGCTGCAATTGAACCCAAGTTGAACGAATACAGTATCGTGCATTTTGCCACGCATGGCGCGTTTGTTCCTGGCAAACCTCAAGACTCGTTTTTACTATTTGGGAATGGAGATCGACCCACTCTACAAGATATTCAGAACTGGTCGCTTCAGAATGTCGATTTAGTTGTATTGAGTGCTTGTGAAACTGGAATCGGAGGAAAATTAGGAAACGGCGAAGAGATTTTAGGATTGGGCTACCAGTTTCAGAGAGCAGGAGCGAGAGCTACGATCGCTTCTCTTTGGAAAGTAGATGATGGAGGAACTCAAGCATTAATGTCTAGTTTCTACGCTGCACTCAAAGGAAAAATCTCCAAATCAGAAGCATTGAGAGAAGCACAAATTGCACTCATTCAACAAGGTCAGGCAACGACTGGAGACAAGCGAGCAAGCATCGCAGTTGTGCCAAATAGTAACCCAACTCAAACAAAAGGAAAGCTTGATCATCCTTACTATTGGGCACCTTTTATCTTGATTGGAAATGGATTTTAACGATCGCAATTTTTGAATAACCTCTAAAATTCTCTGTTTCAGTTTTTGAAACGGAGAATTTTTATATTCGGAAACATGCTGGCAATAGCTCAACTTACATATGTCGTCTTATCTGAAAGATAGAAGCAATTCAGAAACCAAGATTTTCTCAATCTGAAAAGACAACATATGTTCAACAATTTCAGGAATGCTTCAAGCGGCTTTGAGCTAGCGAGTTTGAATGATTTTGGATTATCCAATGCTGATGCCTTTGAGTCGTCATCTTCAGCTTTTCAGCAAATCAGTCGATCGCAGTTTACTTCTCAATCCGAAACACTCGCTGCAAGTCGAGGAAGCTTGGATCGCTCAGACGATCTAAACCCAACTCGTCGGAGAACTTACAAAGATGACTACCTTCTGCGTAGTTCCACAGGTGGACAGTTCCGAATCAATATGAATTCCTCTGAATTTGATACCTATCTGCAAATCATCGATTTCGCGACTGGACGAGTTCTGACCTTCAATGACGACAGCGGAGGCTCAACCAATTCTCAGATTACCCTGTCGATCGAGCGCGATAAAAATTATATTGTTCGAGCAACAAGCTTTGCAGCTTATGCGACAGGGACATATCGGATTAATGCCGAACAGACGACAAATCCGCCGGGTGGAAACGGAGAATTCAATCGTACCTACGGCTACGGCTTAGTTGATGCTGCATCTGCCGTCGCTCAAGCAATTTCACAATCACGCTTTGCGAATGTACCAGACTTAGGAGGCGTAAACTGGGGCAACGACATGGTAAATGCTCCAGAAGCATGGGCAAGAAATTTTACAGGTCGAGGCATTACTGTAGCAGTCATTGATTCTGGAGTAGATATCACGCACCCAGATCTAAGAGATAACATCTGGGTCAATCGTCGAGAAGTTGCAAATGATGGCATTGACAACGATGGCAATGGCTATGTGGATGATCTCTACGGTTGGAACTTTGGGGTTGGGCAATTTAACAATAATGTGATGCCAGGGACAAGCGATCCAGGACAGGGTCATGGCACTCATGTTGCAGGCACGATAGCTGTACTGAACAATGGTTTTAGCGTAACTGGAGTTGCTCCGAATGCTCAAATCATGGCGCTTCGCTTAGGAGATGTATCTGGGAACAGATTTACCAATGCGGGGAGCTTAGCCCAGGCAGTTCGCTATGCCGTTGATAATGGCGCACGAGTGATTAACATGAGCTTAGGCTGGTCAGATTCGGCTGAGTTAGCAGATGCAATGGCTTATGCAGCTTCTCGAAATGTAATTACCGTTAGCGCTGCGGGAAATTCATCAAATTCTTCGCCTGGAACACCTGCAAACTATGCAACTCGATGGGGGGTATCCGTTGGAGCCGTCGATCGCAGTCGCACGATCGCGGATTTCTCGAATCGAGCCGGAACAGATAATCGACTTCAGCATGTCGTTGCTCCTGGAGTTGATATTTATTCCACGATTCCAGATGGTCAATTTGATTTCTCTAGTGGAACATCAATGGCGGCTCCGCATGTGGCAGGTGTAGTCGCGCTGATGTTGAGCGCGAATCCGAATCTCACTCATGATCAAGTGCGTCGGATTCTTACGGGCTCCACGGCTAAGCTATCTTCGATCGAAAGTCCATTTGTAGCAAAAGACTTCGATGATATTCCCAAATCTCAGCCCGTTCTTTATCCCGCCGTAGAAGTCGATCTCAGTTGGATTGATTCAACCCCTTGGATGGATGTTCAACCAAAGTGGGAGATTTCACATCCTTCTTTAGCGGTTGAGATCACTACTGAGCAGCCATTTCAAGCACTAGAACCTAGCTTACCTCTAACGGTCTCAACTGCTAATTTTGCGCTTGCAGATTGGAGTGATTTTAGCAGTGTGCTAAGTCAAAAAACGAGCAGCTTTGAGAAACAAGACTGGAGCAATCGCAAAATTCTCGCAGATGAGCTAATCGAATTGTAGAGTTTGGGGTGCGATCGTAAACAAGAGCGATTGCACTCTTGCATATGTTCGAGCAGCTAAGAGAGAGATAGTTTTCGATTGCACTCAAACTTACCTTGAAACAATCAGCATCCACCTATCCCCAGAAAGAAATGATTCAACCTCAACTTCCTCAACCACCTATTTCTCACTCTAATCACCCAGTCAAATACGCGAAATTTTGGGAACGAGTCTTAGCAATCTTAATGGATACAATTATCCTCATCTTGTTTGGCTCTATCGTTAGCGCTCTGTTTGGGGCTCTGTATTTTCTAAGCAAGGGTTCCTCTAAAATGAGTCCCGCTAATGCTGAAGAACTGAGAATGATTGGTCGTGCTATCGGTTCTACAATCAATTGGCTTTACTTCACATGCTTGGAAAGCTCCGAGAAACAAGCCACGTTCGGAAAACAGATTATGGGCATTCAAGTTACAGACCTCAATGGTCAAAGACTTTCATTTGGTCGAGCAAACGGAAGACATTTCAGCAAGATTGTTTCAACCTTTACTCTAGGAATCGGGTTTCTGATGCCGCTGTTTGATAACCAGAAGCAAGCCCTCCACGATAAGATTTCGGGCTGCCTATTAATCAAAAGGTAACTGCTTTACGCATCGCACACTAACTTCTTTTTCAGGGCTACAACCGATGAACAACCAATTAATGAACCCAGAACAGACAGACCTGTATCAGCGAATTCAAGCTTTTGTATTTGACCATCCGGATGTATCCTTCTCTTTCAGCAAGCGACTGGCAAAAGATAACGGTTGGTCAGACACTTACACGCAACGGGTCATTGATGAATATCGAAAATTTGTCTTTCTCGCAGTGGTAGCAGGACATCCAGTGACTCCTTCTGATCAAGTTGATCAAGCTTGGCATCAACATCTCGGCTATTCTCGATCGTACTGGCAAGACTTCTGCCCCAATGTATTACAGACTCCCTTGCATCACGAACCTACTCAAGGTGGACGATCTGAGCAACTCAAGTTTGATGATTGGTATACCCGCACCTTAAACAGCTATCAATCATTTTTCGGGCAGTCTGCTCCCACTGATATTTGGTCTCCACCTCGCGATCGCTTTAGTCGAGATTTATGTTTCCAGCGCCTCAATCTTCAACAGCATTGGATCATTCCTAAACCCACATTCAAGCCCCTGAGACGAGTAAATCTCAACCAACTATCAGTTGTCTCACTGCTATTCATTGTCACAATCGCTTTATCAAGCTGTAATGTCACAGATGGAATTCCGAATCCGTTGAATTTCAATGGAGGAGAGTTCTTAATGTTCTATATCTGCTCCATCATTTTTGTGATTTTTCTGGCGGTTCAGCTTCGCCGTTTTCTACGGTTTCCCAGTGGGCGATCGCTGTCAATGGATGTAGGGCTAGACGCTTATGAAACTGCCTACTTGGTTAATGGGCAGGGTCGCGTTGTCGAAACTGCGATCGCTAGCTTAATCCAAAAAGAATTTGTCGTCGCTCAGAAGTCCGATAGAAAGCTTATTCTACAACGACCTATTGAGGAGCTATCTCATCCCGTTGAGCAAGCTGTGGCAAACGCTATCCTAGCGGATGGGAGCCTTACTAAGGTCAGAGGATGTAAGATCCCATCAAGCATTCGTGAAAGGTTGGAACAGTTAAAGCTGTTGGTCTCTGCAAAACAATCTTTGAATGTTCAACGCTATCCAGCACTGTTGATCTCCCTGTTTTGTTTACTGGGTGTTGTCAAAATCTTTGTTGGAATCTCTCGTGGTAAACCTGTAGGCTTCCTAATCTTTTTGGTCATCTTTCTTGCCATCATCGGGCTCTTTTTCTGGTTGACTCCACCTCATCGATCTCGCTATGGTGATCGCGTTGTACGGAATCTTCAAAGTCTTCTTAGTTCAAGGGCTGTTGGGGCGACAGATATTCAGCTTCCATTGGCATGTGCGCTCTGGGGTACGACGATTTTACCAATGGAGTATGGAGACTTTAAGGCTATCTTGACTCCTCCGAGTAGCAGTAGCAGTGGTGGCGGCGGTGATGGCGGCGGATGCGGTGGCGGCGGATGCGGAGGTTGTGGTGGATGCGGTGGCGGGTAGATAAGCCAAAGATGCAAGGATGAACATTCTGGGCGATCGCGTTGCATATGTCTCAATCAGTTAGAGATAGAAGAATATGAGATCGCTCACCATCGACTAATCTGTAAATCTCAAAGGGATTCCATAGATTTTCTGAAGGGTTGGGATATCGATCGTGAATTCCTGGTAGCTTTTTGTACAGATATTCTCTGAGTGGGTGGAATAATGGCTTCTCGTCGCTTTTCTTGGGTTTGGACAATTCCGGTCATGGTGTCGATCGTGGGGGGAACATCAATCGCGGCTCCACTTCTGAAGCTTGCTGAGGTTGCTCAAACCGTCGAATCTCGTCGCGGTGAAGCGTTACGTCTGAATGGGGAAGGATGGGAGCTTGCTCAGCAAGGGAAATCGATCGAAGCCTTAGAGAAATATCAGCAAGCGCTAGCAATCGTCAGAGAGATTCAAGAAAGACAGGGAGAAGGCGTAGTACTCAACAACATTGGAGGAGCATATAACAACTTAGGGCAGTATGACAAAGCCTTAGAGTTTTCGCAGCAAGCCTTAGCAATCCGCAGAGAAGTCAGAGACCGTCCCGGAGAAGGCACGACGCTCAATGCCATCGGATGGATATATCGCAACTTGAGGCAATATGACAAAGCCTTAGAGTTTTTGCAGCAAGCGTTGATAATCCGCAAAGAAGTCACAGACCGTTCCGGAGAAGGCATAACGCTCAACAATATTGGAGAGGTATATCGCAACTTGGGACAGTATGACAAAGCCTTAGAATACTATCAGCAAGTCTTGGAAATTGCCAAAGAAGTCGGAGACCGTACCAGAGAGGGCATGACGCTCAACAACATTGGAGAGGTATATGGCAGCAATTTGGGGCAGTATGACAAAGCCTTAGAGTTTTTGCAGCAAGCGTTGGCAATTGTTAAAGAAGTCAGAGACCGTCCCGGAGAGAGTACAACACTTAACAACATTGGAGCAGTATATGTTGACTTAGGACAGTATGATAAATCGCTAGAGTACTATCAGCAAGCATTGACAATCGTCAAAGAAGTCAAAAACCGGCCCAAAGAAGGCACAACACTTAACAACATTGGAGCAGTATATATCGAATTGGGACAATATGACAAAGCCTTAGAATACTATCAGCAAGCATTGGCGATCGCCAAAGAAGTTAGAGATCATCTTGGAGAAGGCACAACACTTAACAATATTGGAAGAGTATATATCGAATTGGGACAATATGACAAAGGGCTAGAGTGCTTTCGGCAAGCGTTGGCAATCGTCAAAGAAGTCAAAAACCGTCCTGGAGAAATTACAGCACTTAGCAACATTGGAGGGGCATATATCAGCTTAAAACAGTATGATAAAGGGCTAGAGTACTATCAGCAAGCGTTGGCAATTGGTAAAGAAATCAGAGACCGTGCCAGAGAAGGTACGATACTAAACGCCATCGGAGGGACATACATCGGCTTAGGACAGTATGACAAAGCTTTAGAGTTTTTGCAGCAAGCGTTGGCAATTCACAAAGAAATCAGAGCCCTTTCTGGAGAAGGCACAACCCTTAACAATATCGGATGGGCATACAGCGGCTTAGGACAGTATGACAAAGCTTTAGAGTTTTTACAGCAAGCGTTGACAATTCACAAAGAAATCAGAGACCGTCTCGGAGAAGGCATAACGCTTGAGAACATCGGAAATATACTATTACTAACTGGTAAACTCAAGGAAGCCGATTCTCTACTTTTTGAAGCAATTAAAATCTGGGAATCTCTACGGGCAGGACTTGTAGATCAGGATAAAGTCTCCTTGTTCGAGACTCAAAGGCTAAGTTATAGAGGTTTACAAGCAGCCCTAGTAGCACAAAGCAGACATGAAGATGCTTTAGAGATTTCAGAGAGAGGTAGAACTCGTGCATTAGTTGAGCTTCTATCTAGTCGAATAAAAGCTTCTGATAGTATCCGATCATCTAGTGTCAACGAGAGTGCTCCCAACAAATCACCAAGTCTCAACCAGATGAAACAAATTGCTCAGCAGCAAAATTTAACTCTGGTTGAATTCTCATTTGCTAGTGCTAGATTCGAGACTAATGGTAAGCAACAATGGGGAGCAGTACTTTTTACCTGGGTTATTCAACCTGACGGTCAAATTACATTCAGACAGATTGATTTAGAGAATTTACAAACTCCTCTTAAAGATTTAGTTTCAATCAGCCGAGATGCGATCGGCGTAAGAAGCCGCATAGATCGCAGTCTTGTCGCTGTTCCTGTCTCAAACCCCGAACAACAAAAACAAGCCCTACAACAACTCCACAAAATTCTGATTGAGCCGATCGCTGATCTCCTCCCCAAAGATCCAAATCAGCGAGTCGCTTTCATGCCTCAAGACTCACTCTTCCTCGTCCCGTTTGCAGCCTTACAGGACAAAGATGGTAAATATCTAGTTGAGAAACATACGATCGTTACTGCTCCTTCAATCCAAACCCTACAACTCACCCGTGAAACCAGACTCAAGCAAAAGTCACAAACCGATGAAGCACTCATCGTCGGCAATCCCATCATGCCGACATTCAACGAAACTCAGCTTTCAGATTTACCCGGCGCGAAACAAGAAGCGATCGCGATTTCCAAACTCTTCAGCACTCAACCCTTAATTGGAGCGCAAGCCACAAAAGCCGAAGTCGTCAAGCGGATGAAAACCGCAAAATACATTCATCTCGCCACACATGGCTTGCTCGATAGCATCAAAGGCGATATTCCAGGCGCGATCGCACTCACCTCCGATGCAAACAATAACGGCTTCCTCACAGCAGGCGAAATCTTTGAGATGCAACTCAATGCCGATCTAGTCGTACTGAGTGCTTGCGACACCGCGCGAGGCGACATCAAAGGCGAAGGAGTTATTGGACTTTCTCGATCGCTGATCTCTGCCGGAGTACCCAGTATCATCGTCTCACTCTGGCAAGTCCCCGATTCACCCACAGCCAGCTTAATGACAGAATTTTATCGAAATCTCAGGGAGAAGAAACTCGACAAAGCACAATCCCTCCGCCAAGCCATGCTCACAACTATGAAGCAACACCCAAATCCGAGAGACTGGGCAGCCTTCACACTCATTGGGGAATCAGAGTAACTCGCAAATTTCATATGTTCCTCGCATTCGCGGAAGATAACTCAGTAGATACACAGAGACCGCCTATCAAGCCCCCCAATAGAGAAGCCAAAGCCATATTGCAGCACAATATGGCTTTGTTGCATGAATCTAAAAAAGCAGACTTAGGCTTGAATGAGCCAACTCCTAAGCTTCAATTTGGTAGCTATCGGGCTTCGCGATCTGGATCATGCGATTGAGCGCAGCGCACTTGATGAACAATTCCACCGCTTGATTGTCGAACTTGCGCGAACGCACGCTGCTGCCAAAGATCGCCTTGAAGCGAAATATCGTGGTCTCAGCAATGGAGCGACGATGATAGTGGCTCTCCTGCTTCCAAGCTTTGCGCCCGACTTTGCGAACTCGGCGGAGGTTTTCATCTCGGTTGTGACGTTCTGCTTTAGTGTTGCCATGCTGCCAGATTTTTGCACCGCGACGTGGAGGAATTGCTGCCTTGGCTTTGCGTTCTCGAATCGCATCGTAGCACTGCTTTTGGTCATACGCTCCGTCTCCTGACACCTGATCAATGTCATTCTCAATCTGGTCTAAGAGTTCGGGTAATATCTGTCCGTCACCGAGGTTATTCGTCGTCACCATCATTGCCAGAATTTCGCCCGTTTGTTCATCGACACCAAGATGCAGTTTGCGCCAAGTCCGGCGTTTACTGATGCCATGTTGTCGGGTTTTCCATTCTCCCTCGCCATAAACTTTCACTCCCGTAGAATCAACAACCACATGCAGCGCTCCAGTTTTCGGCAGCACTGGCAGGTCAATCTTCAGATTGCCGAGTCGCCGCGACAGCGTACTGTGGTCAGGCACAAGCAGGTCGATGCCCATCAGTGCGAATATCGATTCCAAAAAACCTTGGCATTGCCGCCCAGCTAAACCGTAAATCGCTTTCAGCGTTGCCATCGTTGTGATGGCTAAGTCGCTATAAAACACTGATGCGCCTGCCTTCCCGCTCAGATTCGGAACACTCCACGCTGCCAGAACTACCTCGCCAATCCAGAAAGTCAGACTTCCTATGCGTTTCAATCCAGCGTTATACTCAGACCAGTTGCGGATGCGGTAGCTCATCGCTTGTGAAGGTTGATTGGTGGTACTTCAAACCTATCACGTCACCCCTTCGCAACCCCTATTCATGCAACAACGCTGTTTTGAAGTTTATAGATTCTGAGAAAATAATCTGATTCAAAATGTGATTAATCTTTCATGTCTGAACACGAAGTCGAGATTTTTCAAGTTCGTAATCAGAAACGAGTCGTTGCCCGATTGTGCCCGATGACGGCAGATCATTTGAATACGTTTGAACAAGATTGGAAGCCCCTGCTGATGAATTCGCTGGAAGAAGACCAGTATTGGGAATGGCGGCGTAAGCAGCAAACTTATGGATCACAACTTGGCGCAGAGAGCTATGCGATCGAAGATCAGATGCAATTGCAGGGACTGATGTTAATTCAGCCCCTTGGATATCGTTCTTGGGTTGAGCCGAATCGAAGAATTGTCTACGTTCATTCTCTGGCCACTGCTCCGTGGAATCGCCCGACTATTCAGAATCCACCTGCTTACCGACTCGTAGGTAGTGCAATGCTAGAATTCGCACGATATCGGAGTCGAGAATTGGGGTATGGCGGACTCGTTGGGCTTCATGCCTTGCCTGGAGCAGAATCTTTTTACCGTCGAATGGATATGGATGAACATGGTTCAGATCCTGAGAAAGAAGGATTAGTATATTTTGAATGGTACGCGCCACAACCAGCTTCACCGGATTGGAGAGATGAGATAGACTGGGAAGCATCTGAATCGGATGAGGGATCAGAAGATGATATTCAGGATTAGTGACGATCGCTTTCGCGAACTCCTGCAAATCGAAGAGGAAGTCAACTGTGACATCGGTGCAGGCTATGATGGTGCTTACCTGCGTGAATTTCTTGCTGACCCCAAAAGTTTTCAACAAATCCGACAGCTCCAAGAGATCGTGGTAGCAGAGTTCCAGGCTCTTTTGGAAACGCTAGATTTGGGAATTGGTCAACACGCTGCATTTGTTTGTGGACGAGATTTAGTCCTAGAGCGTTTCAGGAATCCCTCAGTTGAGATTCAGGAACAACTTTGGGAGGCAGCATCCCCAGAGAAGCTTCAATTGCAGACTGGTCGAGATGAAATCAAATTGATGCTACACCAGCTTTTGACTCAACAAGATTGGGAGAAGATTGCAGCAGCGGCAGCCACAACGGTTCGGAATCAGGTGCTTGAGTATCCGAGGCAAATGATGAATGCTTCTTGAATGAGTCAATTGATTCAGGTATTTCTCATGTGCAGCACAAGAACTTAAAATCAGCGGGGTTCTTATGACCTCTATTCAGCACCAAGTCTTTCAATCTCAGGAGCATCTTCCCACCATGTATGATCTTCCAGCAGAGATCCGATGGAACTTGGTTTGCCAAACAAATTTCATGATCTCCAGCCGCAATTGCTAAGTCGAACTTTGAGTTTGAGGCTTCAGGGGGTGACAACGGGGCTACAAGGCAGACTGAATCAGGGAAATGGCATGGAGACCTCGCTGGAAAAAGCGACGTTTCTGCGGCTTGAGTGCCATGAGTTGATGTGCCAACGTTGACCATAGATTGAGACTGCCAATCCACAAACTTCCATACAGCCCGATCCAAAATCGACTGTGGCGATAATGAGCGCGTTTCGGTTCTTTGACTCGACCGACATACTGCTGCACCTGTTTTTTGCGAATGCGCTTTCCTTGTACCGAGGCAAGCGAGTAAGCAATCGTCATCAGAACGAGTAAGGCAGTAAAACGATGAAAGTCAGCATGGCAGTCTTCAAGGTGATAACCACCGGATTTGAAGTCCTTAAACCCCGGCTCAATGCAGAACCTGAAGTCGTAGTGAAACAACACTTGGTTGATATCGGTGAGATTGGTGAGCAAGTACCACACTTCGGGAGTTGTCGATTGAGCGTAAGCGCGTTTCTGATACATCACGAGATTGTGTCTACCAAAGCCGCGTTTCTGAGTGACTTGGATTTGCAAATATTGTTCGGGAATACCCGGAGATTGTGGTAGGTCATCGAGCCGCGAAAAGCCTGCACCTGCTTCTGGTTGAACGGTTGTACTCTTGGGTAAGCGAAATATGAATAATACGTTTTTCGCAACACACCAGGCAGCAAGCTCAATACTGTGAAACTCACGGTCGCCCAGCAAGACAAAGCGCCGTTTTTTCAACAACCGAAACACAGGTTGCAACACACTCTGTTGATCCCTCAGTGAACTCTGTCCTTGTTTGTCGAGCCACGTCCAATACAACGGAATCGCTCGATTGTGATACACGAAACTGACCATCATCAGGTTATGTCGGTTCCACTGCGTTCGGTCAAGCACGATTTGTAAGATTTGCCCACGCGGAATGTGTTGTTTGATCCACTGTTTAGCGATAGGAAACCACAACGCTTCGGGTGTCATCTGCGGCAGGCTTAAAAAGCGTTGTAGATTCCGTCGTCTACTCTCAAATAGAATCGGTTGTGGAAATAGCGTTGCAAGACGTTCAATCGTAATTCTGCGTTCTTGCTGCAATAGATTGACTAAGATTTCCAGCGTGATGAATTGAGCATCCGAGAGTTGTGATTTCAAACAGGATTGGTAGAATGAAGGCAACATTTTTAGTGACGAAGGAGTGAATCAATTAGTGTCACTCCTTTTTTTCTGAGCCTATCGCTGCTATCCGGCAGCGCTTCTAACTTTCAAGCTCGTTGTCACCCCCTGAAGTTTGAGGCGCTACACCAAGCAGGAAATGTTTTCCGTTTCCGATCTGAATCTTT
>VFQU01001134.1_pt1 | contig 17167 bp, 16 predicted proteins | sample 3512311 | NCBI WGS metagenome assembly VFQU01 (sample SAMN10412377, study PRJNA504923) | tailings metagenome | isolation source: Relicate 3 Philex TSF3 active mining site | place: Philippines: Tuba, Benguet | collected 2017-08-29
GGCGACGTAGTAATTATAATTCGAACCGATCATCGGTTCTCCCCCTAAGGAGCCGCTTGTGGTACCTGCAAAATACGTATTTCCGAAACGATCCGTAGCGGAAGCTTTCGTGTCCGTATTGACGGAACTCGCTCCTAAAAAGCGGGTCCATTCCTTGATTCCTTCGTTGTTTTGCGGGATCTCAGTTTCTTTAGGAACGCATATCCCCTGACCCAAAGCACATCGAAGCATTTCCGTTTCCCAAAATGATTTTGTGCCCGGTTCTGCAGGATGATTTAGATTTAAATTTCGACATTGCATCGAAATCAAAACTAAAAATAGAAATAAATAATTTCTAAGAGCCATGTCAACGAAGCGATCCTTTTCGTTTAGACTAAAGAAGTGTCTATAACTCCTGCTTCTGCAAAACCTTTCGCGCGAAGAATACAAGAATCACATTTGCCGCACGCCTTGCCTCGAACCGGATCATAACAAGAATGGGTCAAATGAAAAGGAACTCCCACTTCCAATCCGGCAAGCACGATCTCTTTTTTATTCAGATGAAGGAGAGGAGTTTTGATTCGGATGGAATCTCCCTGTCCGGTGACTCCTTTTTTAGTCCCTAGATTCGCCATCTTTTGGAAAGATTCTATGAATTCGGGACGGCAGTCGGGATAACCGGAATAATCCAAAGCGTTGACTCCGATATAAATGGAATCGTAACCGTGTCCTTCGGCCAAAGACAAAGCAAAAGATAAGAATAAGATATTTCTGCCGGGAACATAAGTATTCGGAATTTCCATATCTTCTCCGCTAAACAAAGATTTGGCGTTTTTTCTGACTTTTATCTTTTTTTCAGTAAGGGAACTTCCCAGAAAAAACTGAGGATCTAATTTTTGTACGAGATGTTTGATCCCGAGTAATTTAGCGATCTTTTTGCTTTTTTGAATCTCTATCTTATGTTTTTGGGAATAATCGAAAGATAGAGCAAGTAAAGGTAATTTTTTATTTTTCGGGTAGCCGTAATCGCGGGCAGCAAGATAAAGACAAGTGGTAGAATCCAAACCGCCTGACAGAAGTACAACGGCTCCTTTTGCTTCGGGAAGATTTTCTTTTTTCGGATTCGGTTGGGAACCCATGAAACTACCTCTTAGGGCCTCTGTAAACGCAAGAGCTTGTGCAGGTTTCATAAACTGTGATTTGATCCAAAAGAGGAAGCTGAGGTTTGATTTTGTTCCAAATCCAAACGGCAACATTTTCGCTCGTTGGATTTTCCAAACCTTTCACATCGTTTAAAATGTAATGATCCAAATGTTCGTCTATGATCGGTTTTACTATGCTTTTGAGTTCGCCAAAGTCCATCACCCAGCCAGTATGAGGATCGATCTCGCCTTTGAGAGTGACTGAAAATCGAAAGCTGTGGCCGTGCATTCTTTTGCACTTATGACCTTCCGGAACATTCGGTAAAAAATGAGCGGCTTCGAAACCGAACGTTTTGGAGAGTTCAATTTCCTCCATAAGACTACTCTTCTACCGCATACTCTGTGAACAAAGACTTTTGGTTTCCTATATGTTCCTGGAACTCTACCGGGTAATTGGAAGTAAAACATGCATCGCAGAAACCTCCCCCCTTATGACCTTCCACAGCACCGTGCATACCATCTAATGTAAGATAGGCGATTGAATCGACTCGGAGATACTTTTTGATCTCGTCGATGCTGTGCGTGGCTGCGATCAATTCATTATGGGTAGGAATATCGATTCCATAATAACAAGGAGAAATGGTAGGAGGAGCGGAAACTCTGAAATGGATTTCTTTGGCTCCCGCATTGCGGATCATTTTAATGATCTTTCTGCTTGTAGTTCCCCGCATAACAGAATCGTCTATGACCACGACTCGTTTGCCGTCAACCACTTCCTTCACTACGTTGTATTTGATTTTAGCACCGAAATCCCTGATCTTTTGATCGGGCTCGATGAAAGTTCTTCCCACATAATGAGAACGGATGAGCCCGCTTTGGTAAGGAATTCCTGATTCTTCACTGTAACCCAATGCTGCGATCGTAGCAGAATCGGGAACAGGGATGACAACATCGGCCTCCACTGGCATCACTCTTGCCAATTGACGACCCAATGACTTTCTTACTTTGTAAACGGAATCCCCGAAGATATAAGAATCGGGCCGTGCAAAATAGATGTATTCGAAAATGCAAAGACTCGGTTTTGCTTTGGCAAAAGGATATAGGGAACGCATTCCCGTATGATCGATGACGATCATTTCTCCCGGCTCAACATCTCTTACATATTCCGTTTCCGTGATATCGAAAGCACAAGTTTCGGAAGCGAAAACGATGGAACCGTCGGAACGTTTTCCCATCACCAAAGGACGGAAGCCGTTCGGATCTCTCACTGCCACCAAATAACGAGGAGTGAGAACCAGAAGAGAGTAAGCTCCTCTGATTTGGTTCAAGGATTCGCAAAGAGCCTGAAGTAAGTCATTCGCATGACTTTTTGCCATCAAATGGACAATCACTTCGGAATCGATCGTAGTTTGGAAGATGGAACCGTCTCTTTCCAATTTATTACGAATGTCCCAGGAATTAACTAAATTTCCGTTATGCGCTAGAGCGATGGGACCCAGATGGGATTCGACCCGAATCGGCTGGGCATTCCTCAAAAAACTAGCGCCTGTTGTAGAATAGCGGTTATGACCGATGGCTGAGTCACCGATGAGTTCTTTGATTTTCGTTTGGGTGAAAATATTGGCGACTAAGCCCATATTTGCATAACGATAAAGGTGAGAACCGTCGGTGGAAACAATCCCGCTGGACTCTTGTCCTCGGTGCTGCATGGAGTAAAGACCCAGGTAAGTAAAATTAGCCGCTTCTTTACTGTTGTAGATGCCAAAAATGGCACACTCTTCTTTTGGTTTGTCAGATTGAAGAATCATTGGTAGAATGACAATTGCAGTATTTCTAAAATCGCAATTAGATGCAAATCAATTCCAACTATATTCTCGTCGACTCTCCAAAAGCGCTCGATCTTGCACTGATCAACCTCAGACAGTCGAAAATCCTATCGATTGACACAGAATCCTCGGGTTATTACACGTATTACCCACGAGTTTGCCTCATTCAGATCAATTCCAACGGTAAAAATTACATCATCGACCCCTTAAAAATTCCAGATTTGAAGGGTTTGAGTCCCCTTTTTGCGGATCCGAACATCTTAAAAATTTTTCATTCTGCGCAAGATGACATCAAAGCGCTGAAAAGAGATTTCGGTTTTCAATTCAAAAATGTCGCAGATACGATGATCAGTTCTCGGCTACTTTCTTTGGAACAAAGCTCTTTATCCTTCGTTGTCGAGTTCTATCACCAGGTCACTCTCTCTAAAGTGGAACAAAAATCGAATTGGGAAATTCGTCCTCTTCAAAAACAACAACTACGTTATGCGGCGCTAGACACTGCTTATCTTGAATCCATCTGGCTCAAGATGGAAGAGGAATTGAAACGACGCAATCTTTACGAAGAAGCAAAATCCGATTTCGAATTCACTGCAGCAGAAGAGTATGTAGCCAAAGAAGGAGAAGGTTTTTCTTTGGCGAAGTTCCCCGATATAGTCAATTTCACTCCTCTTGAAAGAAGAAAAATTTTAGAACTTCTTCGCTACAGAGATGAGAAAGCGAAAAAGATCAACAAAGCAAGTTTCAGAGTCTTCAATAACGATAAACTTTCTCAAGCAGTGAAAGAGCAACCTAACGAAGGTAAATGTATCGAGTGGTTTGGAAAAAAAGACGGAAGTGAAATTTACAAACTGCTCGTCAGTGAATACAACGATCCGATAGAAGCATCTGAACTTTCCAAACGTCACGGGGAAGATCTCAACGAAGAAGAGGACAAAAAATTCGAATCCGCTAAAAAGTGGAGACTTCGCGTAATGAGAATTAGGCGAATGGAACATTCCCTTCTTCCTTCCAACAAACAATTGATCATTATTTTAAAATCGAATCCGAGCAATCTGGAAGAACTGAGAGCTTTGAAAGTTTTTTCCGATTGGAAAGTAGATAATTACGGTCCTTCTCTTCTGGCAGCTCTTTCTGGACTGCACTACGACTCCATGCTGAATCGTTTGGTGGCGATCCGATCCAAAGAAGCCTTCGTAGCCAAAAGGAGAAAAAAACAGAACTTCTCTCAAAAGGAAGGCTGATGTTAGACCTCACTTCTCTTTCCGAAAAACTTTCGCAAGATTGGAAAGAGAAGCCCGATACGAACGAAACCGTTTCCAGCGTCATCATTCCTCTTTTCCACGATCCCCATCTGGGCCAAGGACTCATCCTGCAACAAAGGTCCGTACATCTCAAATCTCATCCCGGCCAAATCGCATTTCCGGGAGGGGTAATGGAAGAAGGAGACGCAGATCTATTGGACTGTGCTCTTAGGGAATGGGAAGAAGAGATGGGAGTCCCTCGCAGCCGTTTGCAGATTTTAGGAAGGTATGCAGGATTAAAAACCAGAACCGGTTACCACATCACTCCTTTTGTGGGACTCTATGAAGGAGAACTCAAGTTTTCATGTAACATCGAAGAGGTGGAAAGAACCATCACTCTTCCTCTGCAATCCCTGTTCACACTCCCCTTTTATGCATTAAAAATTCCGAACCGAAAACCGGAAGAATATGTCTATTATTTCGATCTGGAAGACGGGCTATTATGGGGTGCTACTTGCGAAATCATCCTCCGCTTTTTGAAGGAATTCGCTCATTTCGATCGAAAACCGAAATTAGTGGCTCCCAATCTCTCCCAACCTCCTTTTTTAGACCCGAAACGACTCTAAGGTAAATTCGAAGAAACACCGAAGTACATTCTGTGGTTTCGGTTCGCAGGCGATTTTTTATCTTTTCGGTAGGGATTTTTCTTTTATCCTCCTTCCATTCCGTATCGCCAGACATCTCCATTTCCATCCCATCTAACAAAAGATATGTTTTTATACTGGATGCCAGCGGTTCCATGACGGAAAAGCTGAACGGAAGAACCAGAATGGAAATCGCAAAAGAACAAATGACTCAGGTTTTATCAGGGCTGCCGAAAGACAGCGAAGTAGGATTCGTCGCCTATGGAAACAGAATCGCAGGATGCAACTCGGCAAGGTTATATCATCCCATACAAAGAGGAGGTGCTTCCGCAGTCATAGGAAAATTGTACGGTGTGGTTCCGGCGGGATCTACTCCCATTGCAAATACCTTGGAAATCGTGGGAGAATACATCCTTTCCGAAAATAAAGAAACCGATATCATTTTCATTTCGGACGGAGTGGAAAGTTGTGAGGGAGATCCTCTCGCCGTATTACATGCATTAAAAACTAGAGGCAAAAAATTCAATCTTCAGATTATGGGAATCGCCATCGATTCCAAAGGAGAAGAGGATTTTGCCAAATTAGCAGCCATAGGAAACGGAAAGTATTATCCAGTAAAAGATAAAGAAGATATGGAACTTGCTTTCCAATCCATATTCTCAGGAAATCCTCCCGTTTATCTTCCTCCCACGAAAAAGGAAGATCCTAAAAAAGAGACGGATGTACCGGCTAACATCCGCATCGTAAGCATCCTGCCTTATACTTCCCTGGAAGGATCGGAAACTTATATTCTTCATTTTGAATACGATGGAATTCCGAATATTCAGGATTATATGATCCAAATGAACGTATTTTCCAAAGAGGAAAAAAACAATTCCTTCCCGATCCCTCCCCTCAGAGAAAGAAGAATGGGGGATTTGATGTTCCATGACGTTCAATTCCGGGAAGGAAGAAACGGGAAAGGGAAAATGATCATTCCCAAAAAATCCTTAAAGGAAATCCAAACCTCTTTGGAGTTATGGAGTCTGGACGACATTCCCAAGATTATTGCCAAATCGGAAACAAAACAACTTCAGGACTTTTCCAAAACCACCCGACAATCTAAGTAATGAGACAAAATCTTCTTTTTTCCGCCCTGATTTTCGGAAGCCTAATTTGTAGTTTGTCAATTTCTGCGCAATCTTCGAAAAAAATTTCCGAAGTGTACGAAACGGAAAATAAAAAACAAGGCGAACTGCTTTTTCGAAAAGCGCAGGAATTTTTTGAAGATCGTAACTACACAAAATCCATCGAAGAATTAAAGTTATTTTTAGTCCTCTATCCCCGTCATTCCCGTGAATGGGAGGCTAGGAAATTACTTTCTTCCTCATTCCGCAAAACCGGAGATACCTTGGCTCTTGCCCAAAACGAGTTACGTATGTACAAAGATTATCCCAATACGGAAGACGGATTGGATGCATATCTGGAATCCGCACGGGCTTTCCTTCGGCTGGGAAAAGAAGAAAAAGCCATTTCTATCTTAAAAGATATCACTACAAATACCTTCTCTTCCAAGATCGCTCAGGAAGCCGAATTGGAATTGTCGCAGATGGAAATTTTAGGTGAGATTAAAAATAACTAATTTTCGGGAAAATATTGCCTCCCTGCTTTCCGATAATAAAGTAGGCAAGTCCCCCAAGTAAAGGCTCAGAGTAATTTAAAGATGTCATTTTTTCAAATGGTTACCTTCCCTGCGAATTCCTACATTATTGTAGAGGGAAAGAAAGATGCGAATAACTTCTATATCATTAGAGAAGGGAAAGTCCGCGTCACCAGAGAGACTGCCGTTGTAGGGGAAGATCCGAACCAAGTCCTCGGGCCGGGAGACTTTTTCGGTGTCGTTGCTGCGATGAGCCAACACGCTCAAATCGAATCCGCTACATCCCTAACAAACGTTTCACTCATCTCCGTCAGTTACGATCAATTCGGAACTCTGATCCAAAAATCGACAGCTGTTGCGATGAACATCATTCGATTCTTTTCGATGAAATTGCGTCAGTTCGATACTACCATCACTCGTTTGTCTTTTCGAAATGCGGTGGAAGAAGATCCGAACGAACTTTTCAAAATCGGGGAATATTATTTCCAACAGCAAAACAACCAACACGCTACTTTTGCTTATCAAAGTTATTTGAAACATTTGCCGAACGGTCAGTTCGTACCTCAGGCAAAACTCAGACTTCAGACGATGAATCAGGCATTCCAAGGCCCTGCCATCGACTATACAAAGTTCAACCGTAATTATAAAGACAGTGAAATGATCTTTTGTGAACACGAGCCGGGTAAGGAACTTTTTATCCTGCAGCAAGGTAAGGTAAAAATCTCCAAAATCGTGAATCAAAACGAAGTGATGTTAGCCGTTCTTCAAGCGGGCGATATCTTCGGTGAAATGGCGATCTTGGACAATAAACCCAGATCCGCTTCCGCAATCGCTTCCGGAGACGTGGAACTTCTTGCCATCAACAAAGCCAACTTCGAAGGGATGGTAAAGGCGCAGCCTCAATTGGCAACGAGACTCATCACTCTTTTATCAGAAAGAATTTGGACCGCTTATAAACAACTTGCCAACTTACTTTTGAAAGACTCTCAAGCGCGTATCGTAGATACATTAATGACCTTAGCTGAAAAAAATAGAGTCAAAATTGCGCCAAAACAGACTTATAATTTTGAGATAGGTACTAAAGACCTATTAAAAATGGTGGGACTTACTGATCCCAAAGATGAACTCATCATTGCAGAGTTAATGAAGCAAAATAAGTTTATTCGTTTAGATTTGGGAAAAATCGTCTGCTCCGACATGGCTGAATTGGAAAAACTCGTCCAATTTTATCATAAGAAGGCGTCGATGGAGAATAAGCTCAAGAAGCTGAAATAAATTTCTTGCAAGCAAACTTCCTCTATCGATCCTTTAGAGGCCAGTTAAAAACATGAACGAAAAAATACTAATTGAAGAAAAAGGAAATACGATCCGAGTTCGCTTTATGGATCAAATCTTGGATGGGAATTCATCCGAGTTAAGAGAAACCCTCGGAAGTATCTTGGAAAAGAACGTTTCCGAAGTGTATCTAGATTTAGAAAAAGTTGTTATCGTAAGTTCGCTTGGAATTTCACGTTTGCTTTCTTTTAAGAACAAAGCGGATGAAAAGAAAATCGCGGTTAAGATCGTAAATATCCAAGATAAACTGAAAGAGACCTTAAAGAAGCTGATGCTGGATCAATTCTTCGGACTTTAATTCCTGGAATTGCCCAGCTTTTACAATATTATGAAATGGTTATGCTTCCGGCTTTAGGCCGTGTGTAGCCAAATCAGCCTCAGTCATAATTCTAACCAATTCCTTAAACTTAATCTTAGGACTCCAACCTAACTGGCGTTTTGCTTTCGCAGGATCCCCGATCAAAAGCTCTACTTCCGTAGGACGATAGTATTTAGGATCGATTTTTACCAAAACCTTTCCCGTTTTTTTGTCCTTACCGATTTCGTGATCCGCTTTTCCTTCCCAGACCACTTCGAAACCGGCGATTTTATAAGATTCTTCAATGAATTCGCGAACCGTATGAGTTTCATTGGTAGCTACCACATAATCATCCGGTTTCTCTTGTTGGAGCATCATCCACATCATTTCCACATAGTCGGGAGCGTATCCCCAATCTCTTTTGGAATCGATATTTCCCATTGTGATGTGAGGAAGTTTTCCCGCCTTTACTGCGGATACTCCCAAAGTCACTTTTCGTGTAACAAATGTTTCACCGCGTCTAGGGGATTCGTGGTTGAATAAAATTCCGTTGGATGCATGAAGATCGTACGCTTCTCTGTAATTCACAACCGCCCAATAAGCGTATAACTTCGCAACGGCGTAAGGAGAACGAGGATAAAAAGGAGTTTTTTCCGTTTGAGGAACTTCCTGCACCAAACCGTACAATTCGGATGTGGAAGCTTGGTAGAATCTAGATTTAATCCCTGTTTGTTTGATGGCATCTAAAATCCGCAAAGTTCCCACAGCATCCACTTCTGCAGTGTATTCTGGCACTTCAAAAGAAACCTGAACGTGGGACTGTGCCGCTAGATTGTAAATCTCTTCGGGCTGAATTTTTTCCAAGATTCGATTGAGGTTGGAAGAATCGGTAAGATCTCCATAGTGCAAAGTAAGATTAGGATTTCCGTGAAGGTGTTCGATTCGATTTCGATTGAATAAACTGGTTCTGCGAACGATTCCGTGAACTTGATACCCTTTTTCCAAAAGGAGTTCCGCTAAATAAGAACCGTCTTGTCCGGTGATTCCCGTGATGAGTGCTTTTTTCATATAGAATGAGAACAGTTTTGCTCCCTAAGGTTTTTGGAAAAGGAAAAAGATGGGGAACTTACATCGATTTTTACAAAATCAAAGCCTGAAATCCGTTGGTCTTTGTCCCTTCTTTCCATTTACTGGCCATTATTACGTTTATGTTTCGTTTTGATGTCAGGTCGTTTTATCTATTTTTCGGTTTTTTCTCTCTCTTTGCCCTTCCTTTAGGAGCGGAAGGAGAAAAAGAAACGAAGGAGGTACCACAATCTACTCCTCCTAAATTCGAAACAGGCTTAGGGAAAGGAATCCGACTTTCCAGCGAAAACAATGTACACAACATCCAAGTTCGATTTCGAGCGGCTCCCCGAGTAGAACAAAGCATGAACCTGGATCAATCCAACGATACTACCAACTTTTTAGTGCGCAGAACGAGGCTCGCCGTCAAAGGGGGACTCTTCAATGAAGAGTGGGTTTTCAACCTCCAATTAGGTTTTGCGGACAGGGACGTGGAAGCGGATCGCAGAAACAATCTCAGAGATGCGAATATTATATATAATAAATATAGGGATGTTAAGTTCTCTTTCGGGCAGATGAAAATCCCTTTCAGCAGGCAAAGATGGAATTCCTCTTCCGCCATGCAGATGGTGGATAGATCTTCCGTTACAGCCGAATTCAATTTGGACAGGGATGTAGGAGCCATGCTTTATTCCGAGGACTTATTCGGAGCCAAAAGAAAATTCGCCTACTACTTAGGTGTTTTCGGAGGAAACGGAAGAAACAGAGTCGATACGAAAATGCCTGGAGTGCTTACAGTAGGACGAATCATTTATTCTCCATTAGGTGGCATGTCAAAAACAGGATCCGACAACGATTGGCTGTCCGAATCCGATCTCAATAGATACCAAGATCCTAAAATCTCTTTCGGACTTTCCGGCGCTTATAATAAAAACTCGAACCGTTCTCTCAGTACCCACGGAACTCAGTACGATTTCGCTCGATTCGATTACAGTCATGCAACTGCTGATATTTATTTCAAATGGATGGGATTTTCCTTCCAGACGGAAGGTATTTGGAGAAGAGCAAATGCAGGTTATGTGGAAAAAGAAGTCTCCAATGTTTTGAAAAGGGAATATTCCAGAAGCGGTCAGGGTTATTTCGTGCAACTTGGATATTTATTTCCAAGCAATTATGAAGTGAGTTTCAGATTCGGAGAATTCAAACCTCTGGGAGAGACCGATCCTTCTCTCAAATATTCGAGAGAAGTAGGAACAGCGATTTCTTATTATTTTGCCGAACACAATTTGAAATTGCAAACGGATGTATTTCGTTATACGGGAGTCCCTCAAGCTGCGGAGGGGGACTACCAAATCAGATCCCAATTACAGGTATTTTATTGAAATGAAATATTTTATATTCATACTATCCTTCTCTTTTCTTCTTACGAACTGCAGTGCGGAAAGAAAAAAAAGCATCAATGATAAAAAAGAAACCTGCACCAATCAAGCTGCAACTGCCTATGTTGCGAGCTCCAATGCAGCCATCACAGGGTCTTACAGCTTTCAATATTCCTGCTCTGCGACTTCGGGATATTCCCCTTCCTGCTACGAATATTTTTCTTCGACAAAAAAAGACGATCTCTGCCCAATTGGATATTCTAAAGCAAAGGTAAAATGTTCCGTTCAAAACTTAATCGGTGTTTGTCGCTATAAACCGGCGGACACTACGAACCAGGTAGTGACAGTAGTGTTCACGAAACCGGGCGACAGTTCGGAACAGGCGACCAGTTTTTGTGCTTCCGGGGATATCAATGGAATTTTCACGCAAAACTATTCGGATCCTACCGCTTCTTCCGTTGATTTCGGTCAAACGATACTCAGTTATCTTCTTTGCATCGAAAAAGCTGAAAAAAATTGACCTTTTCTTTTTGTTTCGGTCGATTTCACCTCGAAAGGTTTTCATTTCGTTACTTTGCAAAACTCCAAGACATTTTTTTTCCTTTCTAGTATTTGTTTTTTTAATCTTAAATCTCCCTTCTCACTCCCAACCCGCAAAACAACTTCGATCCTCACTTCTTTTGGAAGATGGATTGGACGATTTCACATTATGGGAAAACAAAAACGGAGTTCCTGTGATCGCAGGAGTACAGTATCAATCCGGCAAACTACTTTTTCTGAGTCCCACTGAACAAGGGTTTATTGGAAAAATCGAAGGACGTTATTTTTCAGAACCGGAATTAAAAACTGAAATTTTAAAAAGAAAAGAAAACTCCATCTTCTTCCCCTATGGGGGTGATTCCTTTTCGGAAGATTACAAAGGAGACAGTTTCGGAGCTAGATGGACGGGAACCATTAAGCCTGAATATTCTGAAAAATACAAGTTCACCACAAAAACCGACGACGGAGTGAGGCTTTGGGTCGACGGTAAACAAATCATCAACCAATGGAAAGATATGGGAGCGACCGATTTTTCCGCCGAACTGGAATTAAGTTCAGGTAAAGAATATTCATTCAAAATGGAATATTATGACAAAGGTGGAGATGCTTATGCGGAACTTTCTTGGGAAAGTTTATCCACTCCGAAATCAGTGATCAGAGAAGTAGGATCTTACGATGTCGGTTATCATTTCCAAAACCCATTCGGTCTGGAGACAGAATGGGAAAGTAATTATTTCCAAGGAAAGGAATTTCAGAACAAAATCGGAAACAAAAAAGAAACCTTCTTAAATTTTACATCGAACACAGAACCGTTTGCAAAAGGAATTCCTTTGGAAAATTTCTGCGCTCGATTCTCTTCCTCCATAAAGATTCCTGTAACCGGTGAATATCGTTTTACTGTTACAAGTGATGATGGGGTGAGACTCAAATTGAAAGGCCAAAACAAAATCGATCAGTGGATCGGAATGGCCCCCACGGAATTTTCAGAATCCCTTTCTTTTATAGAAGGAGAGAACGTCCCTATTGAAGTGGAATACTTTCAAGGAGGAGGAGGAAAATATCTGCGATTGGAATGGGAAGGACCCGGTTTTTCAAAAACTCTTCTCGGACCGAAAGGCAAAAAGTTTAGAAACAAAGAAACTCCTTCTTTAGGATTATATCCCGGGAAAATTTTTTCCAAAGACTTAAATGAGGACGGAAAAAACGATTTAGTAGTGTTACATACAGCTTACAACGGTAAGATGTCGATTCTACTTCAAAATCAATTCAACTCCCTAAACCCTCCTATAGAAGTCAGGTTGGGAAAAGACCCGGAAGATATTCTCGATTCCGATCTGGATTTTGATTTGGATCGAGACATATTGGTTAAATCGAAATCGGAGCCTTTGTTTTATACTGTTTGGAATCAGGGAAATGTCTGGATTGCAGAACCAAGTCCGAAATGGATCGAACCGATTCAATCCATTTCTATTCTGCCTTCCTATGGAAAAGAAAACCCGAACGAATCCCCTTACATAGGAATCGCAGGGAAAAATGGGAGTTATGCGAAAATACGAAAATCCAAAAACAAAGGTTGGGGAAATTTCGAATCTCTTTCCGCACAAGAAATAAAAGATTGGAAACAAAAACAAAACGATTCTACCGAAGGAAAAAAATGCATTCCTCTCGGTAAAAAAGATCTATGTTACGACAAACGAACGAAAGAATTTCAAGAATTCACAGAATAATATTATAAACTGATAATGTCTTCTATCGGATTTGCGGTTTTGGGGGACAAAGGAAAAGGTCTTCCGAAGCTATTGGTAAGGCTCGCATCCGGATCCACTCCGGAAGCATAATGAATGCTTGCGATCAAATCCCTGAGATGATATGCCTTTGCCGTTTTGAATGGTCTTTCTCCTTTTTCATCGGACTCACCTAGAACAAAACCTTTTTGAAACGGACCACCGCCTAATAAACTTGTCCAAACGCGAGGATGATGGTCTCTTCCGTCCCTGCTCCCCACATCCGGAGTTCTTCCGAATTCCGAACTCAGGAAAAATACTGTTTGAGATAGAAGCCCCGAACCCGCCAAATCTTCAAGCAGAGCGGCAATTCCTTGATCGGTTTCCGACATGATTTTGGAAATTTGCGCTTTATTATTGTTATGTGTATCCCATCCTCCGATCGTAATTTGAACGAAAGGAACTTCTTTTTCCGCCAAACGTTTGGCCATTAAGAGAGATTTACCCTGCCAAGTAGTTCCGTATCTTTGCCTGGTCGCTTCCGATTCTTTCGTTAGATCGAAACTTTCCAGTCGGGAAGAATTTCTAAATTCTTCGGCGGCCTGCACCATCTGATTCCAAAGTTTCAACTGAGGAGAATGATTTCTGTTTCCGAACTCATCGTTCATCATATTCAAAATATCTTTTCTTCGAACCAATCTCTCATCCTTGTACTTACCGTAAGATGGAACCAAGTGATTCACAGGATTGTCCAAATTTCCGATATGAAATCCGGAATAAGGAACTCCTAAAAAACCGGAATTCCCTATCCGCCCACTTCTTCCTCCCATAGTGATATAAGAAGGAAAATATGTTTTAGATTGATTTTGCTTTTTAGAATATGCGAATACTGATCCGAAATGCGGTATGTCTGGGAATCCCATCCCTTCCGGCATTCGATACCCGGTGTTGAGAAGGTATTGTCCGAAACCGTGATCACCGTCTTCACTCCAAGTGCTTCTTACGATTCCCACATGTTTCAATTGTTTGGCGGTTTTGGAAAAAGGTTCCAAAAGACTAATCCCTCCGATAGAGGAAGATACTTTGGAAAAAGAACTATTCCCTTTCGGATCCAAAGTATCTACATGGCTCATTCCTCCTTCCATATTGATGAAGATGATCGTTTTTACGGGAGATTTATGAGTGAATTCATTCTCTTCGTCTTCGGAATGTAAAGAAGCCAAAGGCAAGGAAGTCAAAAAAGTTCCTGCAAGAATTCCGTAAGCTCTTTTTAAGAACAAACCTCGGTTCATCGATGAATCGTTAGTTGACATGCAAAAACTCCTGACTGTTCAATATCGCCCAACATAGATCCTGCAAAATTTCACGATCATATACATTGTCGGGTTTGATAAGCTGCTTCGACAAAAATGTCAGCTCAGAAGGATGAGCGTGTCTTCCCAATAAAGTGAAGTAAACCGAATCGAAGGTTTTCGACATCGATTTGGTTTCATCGAACTTCTTTTTGGGAAAAGATTGATTTCCCCCGAAGTCCCAAGTTAATTTGCCGGTCACTCTTCCGTTCATCAAAGTTAACACTTGCTCAATGGTAACTTCGGAAAAATCGTCGTCTATGTCGGTTCTTGACCCGGAACCGAAAACGGACAAAAAGGTATGATACGGTGCAGGCCTTTCCACTTGTACCGAATTCGTGATGTCTTTGGCCTGTTCCTTAGGAGTTTTAATCGTTCCCATTCCCGTGAGATCAATCTCTTCCAAATTTCCTCCGTCATCCAAAGGAATCATTTTTCTTTCTCCGATCCATCCGAGAGAAAGGGTATCGGAAGCTTTCGTCAAAGAATTCAAAAGCTGATCGGGACTCAATCGCTGAGATGTGAAATAACGGATAGGATCTGCCGGATTCGGATCTTTATTATCCGCATAAGATCTTGCATAAGCATCGGAAGAAACGATATACAATATCAAATCTTTGATTTTATAATTTTGTTTCATAAATACTCGATCCAAATGGTTTAGAATCTCTTCTCCTTGAAGAACCGTCTCCTCATTCCAATCATCTAACGGAGTAAAGAAACTCCATCCCATCAAGTGAGTCCAAATTCGGTTGATTAGTACTTTTCTAAAACGATCGTTTTTACGATCCGTCAGCCAATCGGAAAAAATTTTTCTTCTATCCTGGTTTGATCCTAGGTTCGGTTCCATCCAAAAATTTAGGACGAACCAAATCCACACCGGGAGAATCATCCGTATGAGGGAAACGAAGACCTAACTTAGGTTCAATGTAAACCGTGGCATAAGTCAAATCGTTCTTTACCTGGTACGCTTTTCTTTGTTCTTCCGTCCATTTATTCCAGTTTTCCCTATACCATTCGTTGTTTTTATCCTGGAGGAGTTTCAAATCTGCGTTAGGGAGATGTTCTTCCAATTCTCTGGGAACATAACTCACTTCCTGGCCTTCGAAACGATTCGGATCCCAGTTCCAATCCTTCACAAACTGTTGGCTGAAAAATGCAGCCAGACCGTAGTAATCTCTTCTCGTATAACCGGAAATAAACGGATGGTCGTGACATCTGGCGCATCCCACTCTTTGTGCGTAAAATAATCTTCCTACGTATTCCGCAACTTGAAGAGGATCGCCTCCGTCTCTGATGTAAAAAGCAGCGGCAGGATTCTTCGCCACCGTTCCATGAGAATTGATCATCTCTTTAACCAAAGTATCGTAAGGTTTATTGGAATGTAAAGATTCCGCCAAATATTGGTAAAATGCTCCCGTAGGCATCTTTCTGCCTTTTGTTTTGTCTCGAAAAGCGGACCCGAACCTCAATCCCCAATATTCCGCAAAACCGGGATCTCTTAGATAATTGACCGAATAACCGGCAACTCTTGATTCCGGATCCGATTTTTCAAAATCGACAAGTTCTGCGGGAGAAGGGATCGTTCCCTTCAGATGTAAAGCTAATCTTCGTAAGACGACAGAATCTTCGGCGGTTTTAAATTTTGGGGATAATTTTCGATACAGAACATCGAGCGGATGAACGGCACCCGCAGCATGGAAGTTCGATTCCAAAAGAATGTATGTTACGGATGAAATCAGTAAAAATATTGTAAACAGAGGAAATAGGAAATTTTTTGACTTTTGCTTCCGAAACGACATGTATAGAATCTCTATACTCCCTTTTGGAAATAAAATATTTTTCTTGCAAAACGTGTTTTTTATTGGATAACGCTTCCCGATGGCAGGGGAAAAAATCTATGAGATGCTTTGGGACTGCGAATTCTGCAGTTCAAAAAAACTTTTAGGCAAAACTCATAGGCATTGCCCGAACTGCGGAGCCGCACAAGACCCTGCCAGAAGATATTTCCCTTCCGATTTCGAAAAAGTGGCAGTGGAAGATCATCAATATTTCGGAGTAGATAAGACCTGCCCTTTTTGCCAAACTCCCAACGGAGCCAAAGCGACATTTTGTGGTAACTGCGGCGGCTCTTTAGACGGAGCAAAAGACGTATTACTTCGTTCCGATCAAGTGGTAGGTACCACAACCGATAACATCCAATCCGCAAAACTGGATTTCCAAAACCAAAAATCGGAGCAAGGTCCTCTCAAATCCTCTTCCCCAAAGGAAGAATTAGCATTCGCAAATTCCAAATACATCAAAGCGCACCCCAAAACCCCGAAATGGGTACTTTGGATGTTGGGAAGCATCGGGATCGGTACAATCGCCTTCGTTTGTTTGGGGGTCTTTTGGACGGAAAAAACAAACCTCAAAGTCACAAGCCAGGAATGGAGCAGAACCATTCAAATCAATCAATTCAAACCGGTTTCAGAATCGAGCTGGTGCGATAGTATGCCTTCCTCAGGTTATGATGTCAGCCGAACATCCGAAATACGAAGCTACAATAAAGTGGCCGACGGAGAAACCTGTTACACTGTAAGATCGGACAGAGGAGACGGAACTTACTCCGAAAAAGAAAGCTGTTCGACAAACTACAGACAAGAGCCTGTATACGATAGCAAGTGTTATTATAAGATAGATAAATGGGCGCCGGATCGATCCGTTAATGCGAAAGGGACCGCATCCGACAAAGAACCTTACTGGCCTACTCCCACTTATAAATCATGTTCCGGATATCAACCTTCAATCGGATGTGAAGAGTTAGGTGCAAGGTCGGAAACCTATGTGATTCATTTCGAGGAAAACGAAGGGAAAACAAAAGGGGAAAAACACGATTGTGACTTCGATCAAAAGAGATGGGAAAGTTTCGATCGAAAGACGATCTATCAAACGGAAAAAAGCGTTATTTTCAACTACATTACTTGTGATTCCGTCAAAGCTGTAAACGGAAGAGAAAATTAA
>VFQU01001136.1_pt1 | contig 17143 bp, 16 predicted proteins | sample 3512311 | NCBI WGS metagenome assembly VFQU01 (sample SAMN10412377, study PRJNA504923) | tailings metagenome | isolation source: Relicate 3 Philex TSF3 active mining site | place: Philippines: Tuba, Benguet | collected 2017-08-29
CAGGCACTGGCGCAGATCAATCCGTCGGTGCGCCCGGAGGAAATCGCAGCCCTCGAAGCCGAACGCGAAGCCCTGCGCCGCGCCCTGCCAGCCAGCCAGCCGCGGCTCGACGCCCTGCGCCTGATCGCCAGCCCGGACTTCCTCAAGATCGCCGGCTGAGCAAACCGGGACAGGTACCGTTATCCGCGGATAACGGTACCTGTCCCCGATTCTCGCGGCGTCAGGGGCGGCGCCGCTCGAAGGGCCAGCGGCCGCGCCAGTACTGGATCAGCAGGAAGCCGAACAGCATCCCGCCGAGGTGGGCGAAGTGGGCGATGCCGCTGCGCGTGCCGGTGACGCCCATGAACAGCTCGATCGCGCCGAACACGATCACCAGCGTGCGCGCCTTCATCGGAATGGGCGGGATCAGCAGCATCACCTGGCGATGCGGGAACATCATTCCGTAGGCGAGCAGAAGGCCGAACACGCCGCCCGATGCGCCCACCGTGGGATAGACGCCCCCCCCCTCGGCCACCGACCAGGTCACCACGGCGAGCTGGATCAGCCCGGCCCCGACCACGCAGGCGAAGTAGTAGGTGGCGTAGCGCCGCTGGCCCCAGACCATTTCGATCTGCCCGCCGAACATGAACACCGCCAGCATGTTGAAGAAGAGATGGCCGATGCCGCCGTGCAGGAAACCGTAGGTCAGAAGCTGCCAGGGCAGGAAGCCCGCGCTGACCAGTTCGCCGTTGATCTGTCCCAGCACGTGCTCGCCCAGCGGCCAGAGCATGAAGGACAGGAAGAAGGGTTCGCCGAGCAGCGCCTGCATGCCGAAGACCAGGGCATTGCTCCACAGCAGCGCTTTGGTGATGGGCGGCAGGTGATCGAGCATCGGTCAGGTCTCGGCAGGGATACGCATCATACCGACCGCCACGCCGGTGACCGCAGGCAGCGGCGCTCCCCGCCCCTGCCGCCGCAGCCTGCGTTATGCCAGACTTCGCCCGGATATCCGGGGTTGGGGGAACCGACGTGAGCTTCCTGGATCGCCTGCGCCAGCTCATCGAGGAACGCCGCGCGCTCCGCGAAGGAGCCGCACGGGCGGCATCGGCGAACGACGGACCCTCACGACCGCAGCCGTTCGGCGCCGAGCGCAGGCAGGTGTCGCGGGCGACGACCGCGGAAGGCACCCGCGTGCTGGTGATCGACGACTCGACCACGATCCTGGCGCTGCTCGGCCGAATGCTGCGGCAGAATCGCTACGACGTGCTCGACGCCATCGACGCCGAGCGCGGTCTGCAGCTCGCCCGCGCCCAGGCGCCCAGGCTCATCTTCCTCGACATCGTGCTTCCCGGCATGAGCGGATTCGAGGCGCTGCGGCACCTGCGACGCGACCCGATCACCAAGCACATCCCGGTGATCATGATGAGCGGCAACGAGATGGCGACCGAGCAGTTCTACGTACAGCGCATCGGCGCCGACGATTTCATGAAGAAGCCGTTCACCCGTGCCGAGGTGTTCGCCCGCATCGCCAAGCTGATCGACGTCGACGGCGTTCCGCGGCGGATCACGCCGGACTGAGCGGATTCAATCGGGCGGCGCCCACAGCGCCGCGTCGAGGTTCCGGGCCTCGCGGCTTCCCTTCACCCGTCCGCCGCGCAGCGACAGGCCCTCCGACGTCAGCAGCATGCGCTGTCGCTCGTAGCCGTCCGACCCGGGCGCGAAGGCAATGACGCCGCCGCTGCGCAGCACCCGGTGCCACGGCAGGTCCGGGTCCGCGTTGCCGGCCAGCGCCCGCGCCACCCGCCGCGCGCCGCGCGGCAGCCCGACGCGGCGGGCGACTTCTCCGTAGCTCGCCCAGCTGCCGCGCGGGATCGCCCGTACCGCCGCGAAGATGCGGGCGTCGAGGTCGGCGGCGGCAGACAGCGCAGGCATCGCCGCGTAGCATACGAGCATCCCTCCATGGTCCACCGACGATGCAGTCCTTCGAGCAGATCCGCGCCCACGTCGGCGCCCACTACGCCGTCACCGCCAGCGATCCCTACCTCGTCGCCGTCGAGCTGCAGCTCGACGGCGGCCGCCGCCGCCAGGGCATCTTCCTCGCCGAACTCGATGGCGACGACGGTCGCAAGTATCTGCGGGTCAGCACCGCGATCGCGCCGATGACCGGCCTCGACGCGCGCCGCGCGCTGCAGTTCAACTGGCAGCAGCGGGTCGGTTACCTGGCGCTGTCGGACCTCGACGGGGCGCCGTATCTTCACCTGTGCGAGAACCGCCCCTACGAGGCGCTCAGCGCCAGCGAGCTCGATCGACTGGTGCTGGAGATCGGCGGCCTCGGCGACACGCTGGAGCGCGCCTTCTCGGCCGGCGGCGACCTGTTCTGACCGAGCGCGCCGGCGTCCGATGCAGGCGCCTGCCCCCGACGCCGGCGACCAGCGGCCCTTCGTCGCGCCCTGCCGCGCGCTCGCCTTCGGCGCGCCGCTGCGCTGGCTGCGGCTGGGTTGGAGCGACTACCGCCGCGCGCCCGCGCTGAGCCTGCTGTTCGGCGTGGCGATCGCGCTGGCCAGCGTGGCCATCTCGGCGCTGGCCTGGTGGCTGGGCCGCTTCGCCCTGCTCGCCGCGCTGCTCTCGGGGTTCGTCTTCGTCGCGCCGCTGCTGGCGGTCGGCCTGTACTGCGTCAGCCGCGGCCTCGGCAGCGGCCGGCAGCCTCGCCTGCGCGATTCCTTCGTGCTGGCGCGTCGGGTGGTCGGCCAGGCGGGCGTGTTCGCGCTCGCCCAGATGGTGATCCTGCTGCTGTGGTCGCGCGCCGGCATGATGGTCAACGCGCTGGTGCCGATCGAGAGCGGCGAGTTCGGCGACCTGCTCGAATTCCTCGCCATCGGCTCGGCGGTCGGCTCGCTGTTCGCCGCGCTCACCTTCGCCGCGGCTGCGTTCTCGCTGCCGATGATCGCCGACCGCGACGTCGACATGGTCACCGCGCTGCTCTCCAGCGTCCACGCGGTACTGCGCAACAAGCCGGCGATGCTGCTGTGGGCGACGCTGATCGTCGTGCTGACCGCGCTCGGCTTCGCCACGGCCTTCGTCGGCCTCGTCGTGGTGATGCCGTGGCTGGCCTATGCCGCCTGGCACGGCTACCGGGAGACGCTCGACGCTTCGGCCTGGCCCGAACTGGTGCCCTGAGGGGTCAGGTCACGAGGCCCGCCGCGCGCAGCGCCACGCGCAGGCGATCCGCCCATGCGTGCTGCGCGGCGGGATCGCCGATCAGATCCTGGCGCAGTTCGAACATGACGTAGGGGCGGCCGCAGGCCACGGCGTGCCGCTCCAGCGTGTGACCGAGCGCGGCGCGGCCGTCGTAGGGCTGGTTGTCGCCGACCTCGATGCCCGGCGCGGCGAGCGCCTCGAGCATGCGATCGAGCCAGTCGGGGCGCTGCTTCCAGAGCACGCCGACTGCCCACGGCCTGGCTCGGCCGTGCAGCATCGGCACGAAGCTGTGCACGGCGAGCAGCAGCGGCCGGCGACCGGCCAGCTCGCAGTCGGCCAGGTAGGACGCGATCGCCGAGTGGTAGGGCACGTGGTGACGGCGCAGGCGCCGCGCGCGCTCGGCATCGGGCATCGGCAGGTTGCCGTGCACCAGCGTGTCGTCGTTCTCGCCGAGGATCAGTTCGCCGCTTTCCGGCGGGCGATTGAGGTCGACCACGAGGCGCGAGGCCGTGCCGAAGAACGCCGGGCAGCGCAGCGCGTCGGCCAGCGCGGCGGCGACGCCGGCGGCGCCGGGATCCCAGGCGATGTGGCGCTGCCGATCGTCCTCCGTGAGCCCGAGGTTCCCGAGCTCCGGTGGCACCGCATTGCTGGCGTGGTCGCACAGCACCAGCACCCGCCGATCCGGGGCGTCGACGAAGCGATAGGGCGGCCAGGCGGTCGGCGGAACATGCATGGCGGCGCAGTCTGCCGCAGTTGCGGCACCGCCCGCCAGATGGCGTGTCGGCCCGATGCGCGCCGCTCAGTCGGCCAGGTCGGGGTTCGCCTTGGGATGGCGGATGTCGCGCCCCTGCACGAGGTAGACCACGTACTGGCTGATGTTCTTGGCGTGGTCGCCGATCCGCTCGAGACCCTTGGCGGCGAACAGCGCCTGCACGCTGGGTTCGGCCTGCGCCGGGTGCGAGAGCAGATGGGCGGTGATCGCCCCGACCGCGATGTCGAACGCGCGATCGAGCCTCTTGTCGGCCTTGCCGATCTCGGACACCCGATCGAGGTCGAGCCGCACCAGCGCGTCCAGCGCGTCGTGCAGGATCGCCACCGCGCCGCGACCGAGCTCGGCCAGCGCGGCGAGATAGGCCGGTCGCTCGCCGCCGGCGCCGAGATCACGCGCGGTGCGGGCGAGCTTCTTCGCCTCGTCGCCGATCCGCTCGAGGTCGGTGACGGTCTTGGCCAGGGTGAGCACGGTGCGCAGATCGATGCCGAGCGGCGTGCGCTTGGCCAGCAGGTGGGCGATCTCCTCGTCCGCGGCCAGTTCGATACGGTCGATCTCGCGATCGCCGGCGATCACCTGCCGGGCCAGCTCGGCGTCGCCGCGCTCGAGCGCCTCCACCGCGCGGCGCAGCTGCTCCTCGACGCGGCCGCCCATGTGCAGCACGCGGTCGCGCAGCGTGCCGAGCTCCTCGTCGAACTTCTTCAGGATGTGGCCGGTGTGCGGCATGGACATCGGAGTGCTTCCTTCCGGCTCAGCCGAAACGGCCGGTGATGTAATTCTCGGTCTTTTCCTTGGCCGGGCGGGTGAATATCTGCTCGGTCTCGCCGAACTCGACCAGTTCGCCAAGGTACATGAAGGCGGTGTGGCTGGAGATGCGTCCGGCCTGCTGCATGTTGTGGGTGACGATGAGGATGGTCACCCGCTGCTTGAGCTCGATGATCAGCTCCTCGATGCTGGCCGTGGCGATCGGGTCGAGCGCCGAGGTCGGCTCGTCGAAGAGCACGATCTCCGGCTCGGTGGCCAGCGTGCGGGCGATGCACAGGCGCTGCTGCTGGCCGCCCGAGAGGCTGGTGGCCAGCTGGTCCAGGCGATCCTTCACCTCGTCCCACAGCGCGGCGTCGCGCAGCGCCTTCTCGACCTTCTCGGCGATCACCGGACGGCCCTTCTCGCCGAGGATGCGCAGGCCGTAGGCGACGTTCTCGAATATCGTCTTCGGGAACGGGTTGGGCTTCTGGAAGACCATGCCGATGCGGATCCGCGTCTCCACCGGATCGATGTCCCTGGCCAGCAGGTTGACGTCGTCGGGATAGAGGCGGATCTCGCCGTCGTAGCGGCTGCCGGGGTAGAGGTCGTGCATGCGGTTGAAGCAGCGCAGCAGGGTCGACTTGCCGCAGCCCGAGGGACCGATCAGCGCGGTCACCTCGTTGGCGGCGACCGGCAGGCTGACGTTCTTCAGCGCGGCGAAGTCGCCGTAGTAGAAGCTCAGGTTCCTGACTTCGGCCTTGGGCTGCGCGGCCGGGACGGTGGACATGGGGATCACCACTTGATGCGCTTGCGCGCGCGGTAGCGGAGGAAAATGGCGGTGCCGTTCATCAGCAGGGTCAGGCCGACCAGCACGACGCCGGCGGCGGCGGCGGTGGCCTGGAAGGCCGGATCCGGCCGCGACACCCAGTTGAACATCTGGATCGGCATCACCGTGAACGGCGTGCTCAGCCACTCGAAGTTGACGAACGGCGCGCTGGCCTGCAGCGGCGCCGGCGGCAGGAAGGCGATGAAGGTCACCGCGCCGATGGTGATCAGCGGCGCGGTCTCGCCGATGGCGCGCGACAGGCCGATGATCACGCCGGTGAGGATGCCGGCCAGCGAGTACGGCAGCACGTGGTCGCGGGTGACCTGCCAGCGCGTCGCGCCGAGGCCGTAGGCGGCCTCGCGGATGGTCTGCGGCACCGCGCGGATCGCCTCGCGGGTGGCGACGATCACCACGGGCAGGATCATCATCGCCAGGGTGAGTCCCGCCGCGGCGACGCTCTGCCCGAGGCGCAGGCCGTGCACCAGCAGGCCGAGGCCGAGCAGGCCGTAGATGATCGACGGCACGCCGGCGAGGTTGGTCACGTTGATCTCGACGATCTCGGTGAACCAGTTCTTCGGCGCGTACTCCTCGAGCCACACGCCCGCGGCGACACCGACCGGCACCGCGGCCAGTGCGGTCACCAGCATCACCAGCAGCGAACCGACCCAGGCCGGCAGGATGCCTGCCTGGGCGGCGCGGCGCGACGGGTAGTTCTGGAAGAAGTCGGCGCCCAGCCGCTCCCAGCCGTCCATCAGCAGGGTCACGAACAGCGCGCCGAGCAGGAACAGCAGCACCAGCATGACCACCAGGCCGACCAGGTCGAAGGCCATGTCGCGCAGCTTGTGGCGGCCGATGAGCGCGCGGATCTCGGAAGTTTCGAGGGCCATCAGTAGGCTTCCCGGAAGCGCTTCTTGACGAAGTAGCCGAGCACGTTGAACGCCAGCGTCAGCACGAACAGGGTCAGGCCGGCGGCGAAGATGCTCTGGTAGGCGATCGAGCCGTGCGGCACGTCACCCATCGACACCTGCACGATGAAGGCGGTGATGGTCGCCGCCGCCTCGGTCGGGTCGAAGGTGAGGTTGGGCTGCTGGCCGGCGGCGATGGCCACCACCATGGTCTCGCCCACCGCGCGCGACACGCCGAGGATGTACGAAGCCACCACGCCCGACAGCGCCGCCGGCAGCACGACCTTCACCGCGGTCTGGAAGCGGCTGGCACCCATCGCGAACGAGGCCTCGCGGAAGTGCATCGGCACCGCGCGCATCGCGTCTTCGGACAGCGAGCTGACGTAGGGCACGATCATGATGCCGATGACGATGCCCGGGCCGAGCATGTTGAAGCCGGGCAGTCCGGGGATGAAGGTCTGCAGCAGCGGCGTGACGAACAGCAGCGCGAAGTAGCCGAACACCACGGTCGGCACGCCGGCGATCAGCTCGAGGATGGGCTTGACCACTTCGCGCACCCGCGGCGAGGCGAACTCGCTGAGGTAGATCGCGGTGATCGTGCCCAGCGGCACCGCGAAGGCCAGCGCGATCAGGCTGGTCATCAGCGTGCCACCGAGCAGCGGCAGGATGCCGTAGCGCGGGTTGCTGAACAGCGGCGTCCACTGCGTGTCGGTGAGGAAGGTCAGGATCGGCACGTGGGCGAAGAACGCGCTCGACTCGACCACCAGGATGACCACGATCGCCGCGGTGATCGCCACCGCCGACAGCGCGGCGGCGAGCAGCACGCCCTCGATCAGCGCTTCGCTCGGGTTGCGGAACGGCCGCCGCTGCAGGTCGCGGCGCGGCGGCGCCGCGGCAGCGGGAGGCGGCGCCGGGCTCACTGGCGGGTTTCGCGCTGCAGCAGCGACTCGACGCTGACGCCGACCTCGGAATGGCCGTCGAACACCGTGCCCACCACGCCGTCGGCCAGTCGACCCGCGGCGAGCTCGTAGGCCTGCGCCGGCAGCGGCACGTAGCCGACCTCGGTGATCAGCTCGGCCGATTCCTTCAGGTAGTACTCGACGAAGGCGCGCACTTCGGGACGCTCGGCGGCGTGCGCGGCGTTGACGTAGATGAACACCGGACGCGACAGCGGGGTGTAGGTGCCGTCGTTGACGGTCTCGACCGAAGGCAGCACGCCGGCGGACTCGGCCGTCGCCTTGATCGGCAGCGCGCGCAGCTTGTCGGTGTTCTCGCGGTAGTAGGCGAAGCCGAAGAAGCCGATCGCATTGGGCTCGCTGGCGACGCCGGTGACCAGAACGTTGTCGTCCTCGCTGGCGGTGAAGTCGCCGCGCGAGGCCTTGGCCTTGCCCATCACCGCCTCGGTGAAGTAATCGAAGGTGCCGGAATCGGCGCCGGCGCCGAACAGCTTCACCTCGGCATCCGGCCAGGCCGGGTTCACCTGGTTCCACTTCATCACCACGCCCTGCGCCTCGGGCTGCCACAGCGTCTTGAGCTCGGCGATGGTGATCGACTCGAGCCAGGTGTTGCCGGGGTTCACGGCGACCGTCAGCGCGTCGAAGGCCACCGGCAGCTCGATGAACTGCACGCCCGACGCCTTGCAGGCCGCCAGCTCCTCGTCGAGGATCGGCCGCGAGGCGTTGGAGATCGAGGTCTCGCCGCGGCAGAACTTCTTGAAGCCGCCGCCGGTCCCCGAGACGCCGACGGTGACGCGCACGGCGCCCTTCTGGGCGATCTGGTACTCCTCGGCCACCGCCTCGGTGATCGGGTACACGGTGCTCGATCCGTCGATCTGGATCATCGGCGCAGGGCCGGACGTCTTCGCGGCGGGCGCGGCGGGGCCTTCGCTGGGCGCGCCGCAGGCGGCGAGCAGCGACACGGGGGCAAGCAGCAGGAGCGAGCGGATCACGGACATGGGACACCTGGGGTTGGCGCGGTGGGCGGCCGGGAATCCGGCCTTCGGGCCGCGCCAAACTATGACGGAAATATGACAAACATATGAAAGCCGGCCCAGGCGAGGTTGCCGGACCCGTTCCGAGCCCCCATCCTCTGCGCCCATGAGTCCATCCATGCAGGGCGCCGGACGGCCCAATCGACCCGGCGAGCCGCGACCGAGGCGGGCGTGCGCGAGTTGAGCACCAGCGGCCTGCTGGCCGAGATCGGCGGCGGCGACGCGACCACCGACGTCACCTTCGATGAACTGCTGCAGCGCTTCAGCCGACGCGCCTTCGGCGTCGTCCTGCTGGTCGCCACCCTGCCCGCCTTCCTGCCGCTGCCGGCCGGCGCCGGCGCGATCAGCGGTCCGCTGGTCGCCCTGTTCGGCCTGCAGATGCTGCTCGGCATGGCCGCACCCTGGATGCCGCGACGATGGCGCAACAGCGGCATTCGCCGCGAGCGCTTCGTCGCCTTCGAGGCGCGGATGCGCCCCTGGCTGCTGCGCATCGAGAGGCTCAGTCGTCCGCGCCTTGCGGCGCTGTTCACGAAGTTCGCCGGCAACGCCGTGACCGGGCTGCTGCTGTTGGCGCTGGGCATCCTGCTGTCGCTGCCGATTCCGCTCACCAACTACCCGATCGGCCTGCTGATCGTGCTCTACGCCTTCGCCCTGATCGAGCGCGACGGCTTCCTGCTGGTGCTGGCCTGGGTGCTGGGCGGCGTGGTGATCGCGCTCTTCGGCGGCGTGGCCGCCGAGGCGGTGGCGTGGGTGGGCAGCGGGTCGTAGGCGCGCGTCCTGGCGCGCCCGGGCCGCCCGCGGCGGCACCATGCGGCGGTGCAGCATCGACGCCGGAAACCTGACAGAATCGGGCGCTTTCCACCCCGCCAAGGTGTTCCGCTCCATGTGTTCGATCCTCGGCCTGCTCGACCTGCGCTCCGACGTCGCCGTGCTGCGCGCGCAGGCGCTCGATCTCTCCCGACGCATGCGTCACCGCGGCCCGGACTGGTCGGGCATCTACTCCGACGAGCAGGCCATCCTCGTCCACGAGCGCCTGGCCATCGTCGGCGTCGACTCCGGCGCCCAGCCGCTGCTCAGCCCCGACGGCGGCCAGGTGCTGGCGGTCAACGGCGAGATCTACAACCACCGCGCGTTGCGCGCCGAACTGGAAGCCGGCTACGCCTTCCAGACCCACTCCGACTGCGAGGTGATCCTGCCGCTGTACCGGCGCGCCGCCAACGCCGCGCAGGTGGCGGAGTTCCTCGAACGACTCGAAGGCATGTTCGCCTTCGTGCTGTGGGACGCGGCGTCGCGGCGCTGGCTGGTGGCGCGCGATCCGATCGGCATCATTCCGCTGTATTACGGCCACGACCAGCACGGCACGCTGTACGTGGCCTCGGAACTCAAGGCGCTGGCGCCGGTGTGCACCGACGCCCGCGAGTTCCCACCCGGCCACTTCTGGCGAAGCGGCGACGCCGAGCCCACGCGCTACTACCGTCCGGACTGGCGCGAGTACGCCGCCGTCGCCGGCGGCAGCCGCGACCACGCCGCGCTGCGCAGCGCCTTCGAGGCGGCGGTGAAGAGCCACATGATGAGCGACGTGCCCTACGGCGTGCTGCTGTCGGGCGGCCTCGACTCCTCGCTGGTCGCGGCGATCGCCAAGAAGTACGCCAGTCGCCGGGTCGAGGAAGACGAGAAGACCGAAGCCTGGTGGCCGCAGCTGCACAGCTTCGCGGTCGGGCTGAAGGAGTCGCCGGACCTCAAGGCCGCGCGCGAAGTGGCCGCGCACATCGGCACGGTGCACCACGAGTTCCATTTCACCGTGCAGGAAGGCATCGACGCGCTCGGCGACGTGATCTTCCATCTCGAGACCTACGACGTCACCACCGTGCGCGCCTCGACTCCGATGTACCTGATGGCGCGACGCATCCGCGCCATGGGCATCAAGATGGTGCTGTCGGGCGAGGGCTCCGACGAGCTGTTCGGCGGCTACCTCTACTTCCACAAGGCGCCGGACGCCAAGGCGCTGCACGAGGAGACGGTGCGCAAGCTCGACAACCTGCACCTGTTCGACTGCCTGCGCGCCAACAAGTCGATGTCGGCCTGGGGCGTGGAAGCGCGCGTGCCCTTCCTCGACCGCCGCTTCATCGACGTGGCGATGCATCTCGACCCCGAGGTCAAGCTCTCCGGCAGGCAGCGCGGTCGCATCGAGAAGCAGTTCCTGCGCGAGGCCTTCGCCGGCTACCTGCCCGACAGCGTGCTCTGGCGGCAGAAGGAGCAGTTCTCCGACGGCGTGGGCTACTCGTGGATCGACTCGCTCAAGGCGCACGCCGAGGCGCAGGTCAGCGACCAGCAGCTCGCCAGCGCGCGCTTCCGCTTTCCGTACAACACGCCGCAGACCAAGGAAGCCTACCTGTACCGCGAGCTGTTCCATCGCCACTATCCGCAGCCCTGGGCCGCCGAGTGCGTGCCCGGCGGCCCGTCGGTGGCCTGCTCGACGCCGGCCGCGCTTGAGTGGGATCCCTCGCTGAAGAACGTGGTCGACCCGAGCGGCCGCGCCGTGCAGGCAGTGCACAACGCGGCGTACTGAGCGCCGGCGGCGCGCCGGCATCGAGCCGCCGCATCCGCACTCGTGGGACTCGACTGGCTGCGGTAAGGTCGGCGGATGCGCCGGATCGCTCCGCCCCTGCTGTTCGCGCTGCTGGCCGCGACGGCCGCGCAGCCACGCGCAGCCGATCTCGCCGGGCTCGCCCTCGACACCGCCGGCCTGCGCTGCGGCGATGCGGCCATCGCCGCGCGCATCGAAGACGGCGATCGGCTCGTCATCAATGGGCCGCGTGGTCGACTGATCGCGGTGGAGTGGATCGAGCACGGTATCGACGTCGTGCTGACCTCACCGGAGGGCGACACCGACTCCGCGCCCGCCGGCTACGCCCGCGAGCCGCTGCTGCTCCGCACCGACGCCCGAGGCCGCGCCGAGCAGGTGATCGCGGTCACCTACCGTAGACCGTGGGCGCGGGCGACGCTCGTCGGACGCTGCCTCGACGAGCATGAGCAATCGGCGATCCGGCTGCAGGTGCGGCGGGTCGCGCTTGCGCGGACGCTGTCCGCGATGCGGCTTTCGATGGGGAAGCCCGATGCGTCCCGGCTGGGGCTGGTCGCGTTGCTGCGGTCGGGAGACCTGCTGCTGCGGACGCCGGAGCAATCCCGGGAGCGGCTTTGGCTGCTGATGCAGCTCGAGCGACTCGGGTACCTCGGCGAACGCCATGCCTGGCGGGCTCCGTGGCTGACCGAGGCGCTTCGAATCGGTGACGCGATCGGAGATCGGGTGGCGACGGTCTCGGCGAGCGCGCAGTCGTTGGGGTTCCAGTCCTGGCCCGACTTCGAGAGCGCGGACGCCGCCCTGGCGCCCGTCGCCGACGAGGCACGCCGGCTGGGCATGCTCGACACCGCGGCGCAAGTGGGCTCGACACGCTGTACGCGACTTCGGCTGGCCGGGCAGAGCGCCCGCGCGATTGACTGCTTCGCGGCATCGATCGCCCGTTTTCGCAGCTTCGGCGACACCCAAGGCGAAGCCCACGAGCATTTCAACCACTTCACCGCGCTGTCGGGCGGCGGCCGACTCGTCGAGCGCCGCCGCGCGTTGGCGGAAGGCGGCAAGCTCGCCGAACGCACAGGTGACCTGCGCCTGCACTCTCGCGCCGCGCTTTACAGGGGCGCGCTCGCCTGGCTCGAGGGCGAACACGAACTGGCCTTCGCCGAGCTCGGCGCATCGCTGGATCTGGCGCGGCAGTCGGGGTCTTCGACCTACGTCAGCACGACCGAGCGCTTCCTGGGGCACGTGTACGGCGTGGCGGGGCAGCCGCGCCGAGCGCTGCATCACCTCGGAGCCGCGCGCGCCGTGGTTGAGCGGCGCGGCCAGGTCGAGCTCGCCGGCGAGATCGGAGTCTCTCAGGCGCAGCTGCTCGCCCAATTGGGCGAGGAGCGCAGTGCAGAGGTGATGCTGGCCAAGTCCATCGAAGTGCTCGGCACGTCGGGGCGGCTCAACGTGCTGACGGGCGCACATCTGCGGATGGCCGAAATGCTTGCGCGGCGCGGCGAGCGGGCGCGAGCGCAGGCCATCCTGGACGCGCTTCCGCAGAACCCCGACGCGTCGTGGACTTGGGCCACGCGACGCGAGATCGCACAGGCCAGCCTCTGGATCCTGGCGGGCGAGGCAGACAGGGCGGCGAACTCGCTCGAACCCATCCTGCAGAACTCGCTGCGCGAAGGCCTGCTGGACCGGGCCCTCGAGGCCGCCGCCCTGCTGCAGGAGGCCAGGCTCGCGCAGGGCGAATCCGCCGAAGCCGCAGGACTGGCGGAGAGGATGCTGTCGTTCGGCCTGCCGCTGGCCGCGCGGGTGCGCTTCCCGATGCTGCGCGATCAACTGCTGGCTCAACTCGAGCCCTTCGCCCTCGCCGGACTCTGGTTCACACCGTCCGGTGAGATGCCAGCCGAACGGGTGCTCGGACTGTTGACGCCGCTGGAACGGATCCGGGCACTGGAGCGGGCCCCGCTGCCCTCGCCCGACACTCAGGGCGGGCTGGACGTCCTCGAGTCCACCCTCGCCCAAGGAAGCAGCGCAGACCGCATCGACGCCAAGCGCCAGGCGCAGCTGCTCGAACTGATCCGGGAGAGCCAGGCCAGCCCCCTCCCGGAGATGGCTCGGATGGGGTCCCTGCCGCTGCCGACGATCCTCGCCGGCGAGGCGCTGGTGTATCTGGTCCACGACGACCGCAGGGTGGGCATCCTGGTCGGCACCCAAGGCGGTTGGCGCTGGTACCGCGACCTCGATCCGCAGGCGCTGCACGCTGCCGGCGCGCGCCTGCTCAGCCTGCTCTCCGGCGGTCACGCGGATCTGCAGCAGATCCACGAGGCGCGACGCGCGCTGGAGTCCGCGCTCGGCTGGCCGTTCGGACTCGACGAAACACCGGAGCACCTCCGGGTGGTCGTCGATGCCCGGCTCGCCGACATTCCCTGGTCGATGCTCTCGGCCCCGGGAACCGCTGGCGTGCTCGCGGACACCACCGAGATCGAACTGCTGCAATCGCTGGCGTCGCTGGAAGACGACTCCAGGCCGCGGCAGCGGGTCCATGTCCTCGGTGCCTCGGCACCGGGCAGTCGACTCACCATGCTGCCGTCGGTGTCGGCCGAGATCGCAGGCGTCACCGACTCGTGGAGCACGACGGACCCCGTGGTCCGCCCCGCTGCAAGTCGCGCCGACCTGCTTGCTGCGCTGTCCGAACAAGGCGCGATCGTCCATGTGGCTGCCCACGGTCGCGGCGATCGCGGCCTGCTGGAGGACGCCGGCCTGTGGCTGGCAGACGCCGCAGCGCCGGCGCCGACCTTCGTCAGCGCTCTGCGCCTGAGGACGTCCCCGGTGACGGCCTCGCTGATCGTGCTCGCGGCCTGCGATTCAGGGCGCAGCGAGATCGCCCGCGCCGGCGGCATGGGCGGCGTCGCTGGTGCGCTGATCGATGCCGGTGCAGCGTATGTGGTCGGTGCGCGCTGGCCGGTGGGCGATCGCGCTGCGGAGCAGTTCTCCCGCCGATTCCACGCCCGACTGGCCGCGCGCCCCGATGCGCCCGCGCTCGCGCTCCGACGCGCGGTGGCGGAACTGCGGCAGGACAGGTCGTACCGCCATCCCAGCCAGTGGGCAGGCTGGTTCGTGCTTGCCCGCGGGCTTCCGCGGGAAGCCGACCTCGGCGGCTCGACCGCTCCACGCTGAGGCGGCTCCAGCGGCCCTGGCGCGGGCAAGGCGCTGCCCCCTTCGCGCTGTCGACATCGTTCGCGAGGGACCAGGACATCCAGTCCGGTGCGATATCCGGCCTTCGAGTGACACCTTCCCGAGGACCGCGGCCAACGCCGCCAACCCGGAGAGGCAACCATGCTCACTCGCCCCAGGGCCGCAACGCGATCGGCCTCGACTCCCCACGCACTCGGAAACCCGGGCCTTGATCTGCTGGGTCAGATGACCCGGACTGCGGGCGAAGAGGACGCCGTCGCCCGGCTCGAATGGCGGATCTTCTTCGAGCCGAGGCTGCTTGCCCCGGCGCGGGAGGCGATCGAGCGCGCAGCATCTCGGGCACGGCGGCCTTTGCTTATTGCCTTCCTGGGAATTGCAGCGGTGTGGTGCGCGTCGCTGCTGGCGCGGCCGCATGATTCAGCCTTGCCTACCCATTCCGGGCAATCTCCGCGCTACGTTCCTGCCCACACGCCGCCCCTCACCTCCGAGCCATCCGAATCAGCCGCTTATTCTGATGACCCATCCGATTGCCCGATCGACACGTGCGGCTGATGCGGGCGTACCAGACCGAGATCAGCGCGCGGGCCTGTAATCGATCAGCAACGGCACGCCCGAGGTCATCGCGCCTTCCCCCCGCGCCACCTCGATCCGATAGCGCCCCGGCGCCAGCGCCTCGCGCGCGAAGGCGAGGCTCAGGCGCGCGTCGGCGGCGAGCAGTCCGGCGATCTCCAGCGCGGTCTCGCCGGACTCGTCGATGATGCGCGCACGGAACGGTCCGTTGACCTCGGTCGGTGCAGGCACCTCGAGCACCACCAGGCCGGCGCCAGCGCGCGGCGCGACCTGCAGGGGCGCGTCGTCGCTGCTGCGGCGCACGTCGAGACTGACCCACTCGACGTTGGCCAGCGCCGCGGCCGGCGGGTCGGCCTGGCGAAGCGCGAAGGGCAGCACCGCGGCGGCACCGAAGCCCGCGGCGAGCAGCAGCGGCAGCACCGAGCGGGGGCGCGGATGGACCCTGGGCTCGACGCCGCCGGGCGCGGCGATGGGCTCGGCAGGCATGCCCTCGGCGATGAGCTGATCGGCACGAGCCGCCTCGGCAAGCCCAGGCTCGAGGAAGAAACGCGCCTCGAGGGCTTCGGCCTGGGCATCGTCGAGCTCGCCGCGGCGCCAGGCGCGCAGCAGGGTGTTGTCGGCATCGGACAGCAGCGTGGCGTGCATGTCGGGCGTCCGTTTCATGGTTCGGGAGGGTCGTAGCTCAGCGCCTGCCAGAGGTCGCTGAATCGCTTTCGTGCGCGATACAGCAGCCGACCGAGCTGGGCGCTGTCGACGTCGAAGCGGGCCTGCAGGTCGGCGCTGGCGAGCTCTTCGATGTAGTAGCCGTGCAGCAGCTGGCGGTCGCGCGGGTTGGGCATCGAGGCGAGCACCGTGCCGACGCAGCCGCGCAGCCGCTCGCGGTCGAGCACCTGGCCGGCCCCGGGCTCCGCATCGACGGCGCGCTCGCCGACCTCGGCATCGTCTTCGGTACGATGCCGCAGCAGCTTGCGCTGCGCGTTCAGCGCCAGCCTGCGCGCCGTCTCGAGCGCGAAGCCCACCAGCGCCGGCGGGTCGTGGAGCCGCCCTTCTCGGGCGGCCTGCAGGACCACCATGAGCGCCTCCTGGCGCAGGTCGTCGACGCCTTCGACGCCGCGCGCCCGATGGCGCAGGACGATCTCCAGCGGCGTCGACAGGGTGCGCATGAGTTCATCCTCGGCGGCGCGGTCGCCGCGCGCCACGCCAGCCAGCATGCGGGCATAGTCGGGGGCCGCAGCGGACGCAGGCTGCGCAGTCGCGGACGGCGGGTTCACCGCCGGACCGTCGCCGAGACTGGGATGACGGAGCACGTTGTCCATCGCGGGCTTCCTGGAACTCCCCCGGCCCGAGGATAGCGCCATCGCGGGGCGCGCGGTATCGGCCAGTCCGACGGCCTCGACCCGCGGCTCACAACCTGCCGTAGACCTCGCCCAGCCGCTCCATGCGCGGCCGCTCCATGCTCACCCGCTCGGGCGGGATTTCGCGCCAGCCGGTGCCGTTGCGCTCGGCGACGTCGAAGACGAAGAAGAAGTCCGGCGCCGCACCCATCCGCAGGTCGGCGACGCGCAGGCGGCCGTCGACCTCGAATCGCATCAGGTAGCCGTGGCTGAACCATTCGAGCGTGTCCAGCGCCGCCACCGGCGGGATCGCTTCGTCGCCGATGCCGTCGCGGGCGATCGGCACCGGCTGGAAATGGGCCGGGTCATCGCGCAGCAGGCTGTACCAGCCCTCGCGGTGTCCGTCCGGGGTGCGGACCAGCACCCGCCAGAGCAACGAGGTGAACGGCGCGGGCGTGACCAGCAGCGCTTCGACGTCGGTGCCGCGCGCGGCTTCGACGGCGGCGACCTGCGCGCGCACGTGCTGTTGCGCTGCCACTCCCCATGCGAGGTAGGCCTGCGCCACCAGCAATCCGACGCCCAGCCGCACGCCGACGCGCGCGGGCGGCCCTCGCCAGGCCAGCACCAGCGCGACCAGCAGCGGCAGCGTGTAGAGCGGATCGATGATGAACACGCTGGCCCAGGACACTGGCGCGCCGGCCAGCGGCCACCAGAGCTGCGTCCCGTACACCGTGAACGCATCGAGCAGCGCATGGGTGACCAGCACCAGCCAGACTGCCGCCACCCAGCGGGCTGGGTGGACATCGCGCAGCGCCGGATCGAGCCGCCGGATCAGCCAGGCCAGCGGCCACGCCGCCAGCGTCATCACCGGCAGCGAATGGCTGAAGCTGCGGTGGCGGACGAACTGCTCGACCGGGTCGAGATGACCCAGCACCAATACGTCGAGGTCGGGCAGCGTGCCGAGCACCGCGCCGTAGACCATGGCGCGGCGCAGCGGCTGGCGGACGACCAGGGCGCAGGTCGCCGCGCCGAGCGCGATCTGGGTCAGCGAATCCATCGGCGCA
>VFQU01001137.1_pt1 | contig 17122 bp, 15 predicted proteins | sample 3512311 | NCBI WGS metagenome assembly VFQU01 (sample SAMN10412377, study PRJNA504923) | tailings metagenome | isolation source: Relicate 3 Philex TSF3 active mining site | place: Philippines: Tuba, Benguet | collected 2017-08-29
CGCCGCGCTCGACGAACGTGGTGGTCGAACCGCGAGCGCCCGAGTCGAGAACCGGCACGTTCTTGTAGAGCTTGGTCACGAAGTCCTTCGCCTTGTCGTCGCCGCCATACTTACGCTTGGCGTATTCCCAGGCCGCGAGATAGTTCCACTGTGCGCCGCCCGACGTCTTGGGGTTCGGCGTGATGACCTGCACGCCATCCTTCACCAGATCGTCCCAATCCTTGATACCCTTGGCGTTGCCCTTGCGAACGAGGAACACGATGGTCGAGGTATAGGGGGCGCTGTTATTGGGGAGCAGGGTGCGCCAGTTTTCCGGGATCAGCGCCGGATTGGCGTCGGAAATGGCGTTGATGTCGCTTTCGAGCGCCAGCGTCACGACGTCGGCTTCGAGCCCGTCGATGACCGTGCGCGCCTGGCTACCGGAGCCGCCATGGGTCACCTGGATGGCGACCGTCTCGCCCTTGGTGTCCTGCCAGTGCTTGACGAAGGCGTCGTTGTAATCGCGGTAGAGTTCGCGGGTCGGGTCGTAGGAGACGTTGATCAGCGTCTTGTCCTGCGCATGGGCGGTAACGGCAAAGCCCATGGCCAGGGAAGCGGCGAGGGCAGTATAGGCGAAAATCCTGGCTGTCCGGTTCATCGGAACCTCCCGAGTGATGATGCTAAAACACTATCAACTCAGTCGGGATTAGGAAGGCGCAGGCTTGCGCCACATCGTGGCCCGGTGAAAAATCTTGCCTGATCGTGGCGCGATTGCGAAATCATTCCCACAGAGCGTGTTAAGTCTATTAATTTGGTAGACATAAGGCGCCGCGTCAATAGGATGGATAGCCGCATACGGCTATCGAGAATCGCGCAAGTGACTGACAATCTCCTTTTCAAGCCTTTCACCATCGGTTCCCAGACTCTGCCGAACCGCATTATCATGGCGCCGATGACGCGGCGGCGCGCGGCGGAGGGCAAGGTGCCCGGACCGATTGTGGCGCAATACTATGCTCAGCGCGCCTCAGCCGGCTTGATTGTCAGCGAGTCCATCGAGGTCGATCCATGGAGCGGGCTTGAGGCACCGACACGACCGGGCCTATTTTCAGACGCGCAGCAGACGGGCTGGACCGAAGTGGTCCGTGCCGTCCACGCGGCGGGCGGTCGCATCTTCGCCCAGCTTTCGCATATGGGGCGAGCCGTCCTGTCATCGCAATTGCAGCCCGGCGGAAGGGTGGTCGGCCCTTCGCCCATCGCGGCGACCGGTACAGTCTACACCGCAAACGGTCCCCTGCCCTACGAACCTCCACACGCTCTCAGCGTGGACGAGATCGAAGAAGTCCTCGGCCAATATGCCGAGGCCGCGCGGCGCGCTCGCGCTGCCGGGTTCGACGGAATCGAATTGCAGGGCGCCAATGGCTACCTGATCGACCAGTTTCTCCGCGATGGCAGCAACCAGCGGGATGACGCTTATGGCGGCAGCGCGGAAAAGCGGGCCCGATTTCTGCTCGATGTGTTTGGGGCGGCGCGAGAGCACTGGCCAAGCGAGCTGATCGGCATTCGAATCTCGCCGAACAATCCCTTCCAAGGCATGTCGGACAGCGATCCGAAAAGCCATTTCGGCACCTTGGCCGAGATGTTGAACTCGTTGCGGCCGGCCTATCTGCATGTGGTCGAGCCGCTGAGGCAGGCTGCAGAATTCCCTATAGTCGCGCCGACCCTACGGACACGGTTCGCCGGCCCCCTGATCCTGGCGGGACAATACGATGGCCATTCTGCTCGTGCCGCCATCGGGACGGGCGAAGCCGACCTTGTCGCCTTCGGCGAAAAGTTCATCGGCAATCCGGACCTGCCCGACCGGCTCCGCCGCGGGGCGGAGCTGGTCCGGTCAAACAAGGCCACCCACTATAGCGGCGGGGCAGAAGGCTATGTCGACTATCCCGCGCTGTCCGTTTAGACCGCGATCTGCGCCCGACCGTGAAAGCCGACAGAGAATTCGTTGCTGACGGTTTCGACAAGGCTTTTACGGGCATTGCCAATGCCCAAGGCTGGGAACAGGAGTTCGGCGACGCGGTACGATTCTTCGAGATGCGGATAGCCCGAGCCGATGACCAGATCGATGCCTGCGTCCTGATATTCGCTCAGCCGGGCCGCGACTTGGTCCGGTGTGCCGACCAGAGCGGTGCCGGCGCCGTTACGCACAAGGCCGACACCGGCCCAGAGATTTGGCGCGACCAGAAGCTTGTTGCGGTCGCCCCCATGCAATTCGGACATACGGCGCTGGCCGACACTGTCCATCTGCTGTGTGAAACGCGCCTGGGCTGCCGCGATCTGGCTATCGCTGATGCGACTGATCAGGCGGTCCGCTTCGGCCCATGCCTCGGCTTCGGTTTCGCGAACTATGAAATGGAGGCGGATGCCGAAACGCAGCTTGCGGCCTCGTGCTTCTGCCTTCTTGCGCACAACCGCAATCTTTTCGGCAACCTGGGCAACGGGCTCTCCCCAGGTGAGATAGGTATCGATCTGCTCGGCAGCGAGGTCTTGACCGGCCTCGGATGAGCCGCCAAGGAAAATCGGCGGATGCGGTTGCTGGACGGCGCGCTGGTCGAGACGGCCAGCTTCGACGCGATAATGCCTGCCGTCGAAATCGACGGTTTCACCCGCCAGCAGCTTGCGGAAAATAGTCAGGAATTCTGCCGCCTGCCCGTACCGCTGATCATGGGGAAGGAAGACACCGTCGCCCGCCAGTTCCACGGGATTGCCGCCCACCACCACGTTGAGCAGCAGCCGACCATTGCTGAGGCGGTCGAGCGCCGCCGCCTGTCGTGCGGCAAAGGTGGGCAAGGTGACGCCGGGTCGCAGCGCCACGAGATATTTGAGCCGTTCCGTCAGCGCCGCTAGACCGGTCGCAGTGATCCAGGATTCCTCGCAGTTTTGCCCGGTAGGCAAGAGTACCCCTTCATAACCAAGGCGATCGGCTGCCTGCGCGATCTGCGTAAAATAGCGGAAATCAGGCTGGCGCTCGCCCTCGTTCGAGCCGAGATATCGGCCATCGCCATGGGTTGGAATGAACCAGAAAAATCGGATTGGCTGGTCGGCCATGGCAGAACCTATTGGTTGTGGGTCCAGGGAATAAAACGTCGCTCTACGAAGCGCAGTAGGGCTTCGAAAGCGAAGGCGATGGCGGAAATAACAAGGATGCCAGCAATGACGACATCGGTGACAAGGAATTGGGCGGCGGACTGGATCATGTAGCCAAGCCCCCTGCCCGCAGCGACGAGTTCTGCGGCCACCAATGTCGTCCAGCCGGCACCCAACGCAATCCGAATGCCGGTAAGGATGGAGGGAATGGCACTGGGCAGCAGCACGTGGGTAAGCAGTTGCAGTCGCGTGGCGCCGAATGCCCGCGCCGCGTTCACCTGGCTTTTCGACGTACCGCGCACGCCTGCCGCCGTGGCAATGGTAATGGCCGGAATCATCGAGAGCAGGATGACCAGAACCTTGGACGTCTCGCCAATGCCGAACCAGATGATGACCAGCGGCAGATAAGCCAAGGGCGGCAGAGGCCGGAGGAATTCGACGATCGGATCGAGGATGCCGCGGCCGATCTGGCTCGTGGCGATCAGAAGGCCCGCCGGCACGGCCACGACGATGGAAAAGGCCAGGGCCGCAAAGACACGCCCCAGACTTGCCCCAACATGCTGGAACAAGGTGCTGTCGACATAACCGGTGGTGATCAGCCTCCCCAAGGCGCGGACGACAGCGCTGGGATGGGGAAGGAAGACCGGCGATACCCAGCCCAGCGTGCTGGCAAAATGCCAGAACAGGAGGACAGTCAGGGCCACGCCCGACCCTGCGAGGACGGGCACGAACCGCGCCCAGCTGCGGCGGCGCGCTTTATGCTGGTGCTGAGGCAATGTCATAGGCTCGGCAGTTGCGGTCATGCGGCTTCCGCCCCCTCATAAGCATGGATTGCTGCTATCAACTCCTCGCGGATGGCGACGAATTCCGGATCGGATTTGAGCGCACGCGCCTTTTCTCCCGCGAGAAAACGCCGTCCGAAATCGACGTCTCGCGTCAGGACGACGCGACCCGGATGAGCTGCAAGCACCACGATGCGGGTAGCGAGGAACAGGGCTTCTTCGACCGAGTGGGTAATGAGCAAGGCGCCGGTCGCCGACCGATCCCAGACAGAAAGCAGCAGTTCCTGCATCTGGTCCCGGGTCATCGCGTCGAGCGCGCCGAGCGGTTCATCCATGAGCAGAAAATCGGGCTCTGCGGCAAGCGCCCGTGCAATGCCGACGCGTTGGCGCATGCCGCCGGAAAGCTCCCAGATGCGCTTGCCACCCTGCCCCGCGAGGCCGACATCGGCGAGCAGCGCATCCGCCCGTTCGCGCCGGTCCGCAGATGGCACGTTTTTCAGGGTCAAAGGGAAGGCGACATTGCCGCGCGCATCGAGCCAGGGATAGAGCGCGTCGTCTTGAAAGACGACGGCGCGGCGCGCCGAGGGGCCGTGCAGTTCGCTGCCATCCAGAGTAACGCGGCCTTCTTCGGGCTCGAGGAAGCCTGCCGCGATGTTAAGCAGGCTCGTCTTGCCGCTGCCTGACTGACCGAGCACAGCCACGAAGTCGCCCCGCGCAATGACAAGCGACAGGCGATCCAGAACCGGGACGGCAGAAGCGGCCCCCTTATAACGGAAGGTTATTGCGTTCAGACGAAGCTCGCTCATGCGTTTTCCTTCAACGGAAAGACGCTGCCGTTAAACACGGCAGCGTCAGATGCGGGCAGAAGGGAACACCACCCGCTGTGGGACTATTGAGCCAATGCCGCCTCGGCATATTTGGTGGTCACGTAAGATGCGTAATCGGGCAGCGCTTCAGGGATACGTCCCTGTTCGACCAGGAACTGCGCCGTGGCGGCGATCGCCTGCGTCGTGCCGCCGCCCAGGAAGGCTGCGCTGGCCTGGTCTTCCAGCGACGGGAAGACATAACCCTTGAGCAGAGCCGGCACATCGGCAGCATTGGCGCCCGAAAGCTCGGCGATCTTCTTTGCGGCATCGGACTCGGCGTTCCAGGCGTCAGGATCGGCGAGGTACTCGGCATAGGCATCTGCCGTGGTCTTGACGAAAGCCGTGACCACGTCCGGATTTGCCTCGGCAAAATCCTTGCGAACAATCCAGGCGTCGAAGGTCGGACCACCCCATTCGGCGACATCGGCGCTATCGGCCAATACAGTGCCTCCGGTGGCCTTGATTTGGTTCAGCACCGGATCCCAGACATAGGCGCCGTCGATATCGCCACGTTCCCACGCCGCAGCGATTTCAGGCGGACGCAGGTTGAGCAGTTCCACCGATGCCGGATCGACACCCCAATGCTTGAGCGCGGTGAGAAGGCTGTAGTGGGCGGTCGACACGAAGGGCGTAGCGATCTTCTTGCCGGCAAGCTCCTCCGGTGAGGTAATTCCCTTGACCGCCAACGCTTCCGCCTCGGCAATATTGCCGACCACGAAAATGGTTTCGATCGGCAACTGCTGGCTGACGGCGACGGTGAGCGGGCTCGATCCGACATACCCGATGTCGATGGAGCCCGATGCGATGGCGGCAATCACGTCGGCCCCACCCTCGAAGCGGTTCCAGGTAACGTTGGCGCCAGTTGCGGCTTCATATGCGCCGTCGGCCTGCGGCACGCGACTGGGCTCGACAATTGGCTGCCAGCCGATACGCAGATCGACAGCCAGAGCGCTGGTGGCCCCCAGCGCAGAAATCAGAACGGCGACAAACGCCGACTTGATGGTGGATTGCTTGATCATCTCTGTCCCCGAGCCCGAGTGGGCTGAATATGGCGTCGCCCAACGCGACTGGAACTATGATGATTAAATCTACTAACTAGATCGAGTTAATAGCATCCAAGCTTTAGGAAGGAGGAGAAACGGATTGCTCCGAAAGTGGGAAAAATGCCGAAGCGTTTGCTCAGATGGCTAAAGATGCCCGCAGCAGTAGAAAAACTTCGTCGGGGATCAGGCAACCATGCCGCTGTCGAGACTGTCGGCGCCGCCCGCGGCTTGCATGCCGGTGAGGCTGGTATTGTCGAGCACCTCGGCGATGGCGTTCCGCACATCCAACATCAGGTGCCGCACGCGGCAGGTCTCCACATCACAGTCGGCACAGGGCTGATAACGGGTCTTGCTGGCACAGGGGATGGGCGCAAGTGGACCATCGAGAACGCGGACCACGTGGCCAATCATGATCTCTTCGGGTGGGCGGGCGAGATAATAGCCACCATACTTGCCCTTGCGCGAATAAACGAACCCGGCATTGCGCAGTTCGGAAAGAATGGCGTCGAGAAACTTCTTGGGGATGTTATTGGTCGTGGCAATATCACCCACCATGGCCAGCTCGCCCGGCTTGAGTGCCGATAAATGGCCGAGGGCCTTGAGCCCATATTTTCCCTTATTAGTCAGCATGACAGCCCTGTGCGCGCGGAACGGCGGGTAGCGCGTACATAATGTCCATGAATTCCATTAACAAGAGACTCTTTTGCCAAGGCCGGGGGGCCAGACGCACGATGCCTGCTAATAGCCGCAGTAAGGAAGAATGGCATTCCAGCTGTAGTCAAACTGATCCATCTATCTGACCATTAGTCTACAGATTTGGTAGACAAAAATTCTGCAGAGGCGGAGCCATCAGGACAGCATTTTGTCGAGCAGCCCGACTATTTGGTTTGTGGTGCTTTGATCCCAACGCCTTCTTTTCGCCATGATCGAGAGACGCGGCAGAGGGCCGCGACTGGAAGCGAACGAGGCTCTATCCATGAATGCTCTGACCAAGCGCATAACCGCTGTGGCCACCGCCATAGCCATCGCCGCAGCACCAGCCGTGGCACTGGGACGGGACGACGGTCCGCTGGTGACGGCCGATTGGCTGGCTGAAAACCTGACCAATCCCGATGTCCGTGTCTTCGAAGTCAGCGTCGATACCGGCGTCTATGAACGCGGCCATATTCCGGGCGCCGTCAATCTGGCCTGGCACACCGACCTTGTCGACACCGTCCGGCGCGACATCGTTTCGAGCGAGGGGCTCGAAGCCATCCTGCAGGCTGCTGGTGTGACCGAGGATACGACTGTCGTGCTCTATGGCGACAACAACAACTGGTTCGCCGCCTGGGGCGCATGGGTGTTCGACATCCACGGCATCCACGATGTGAAACTGCTCGATGGCGGTCGCAAGTATTGGGAAGCGCAAGGCCTGCCGCTCGATACGGCTACGCCGGAATATGCGGCCTCGACCATTGACCTGCCGGAAGATGCCGCGCCGCTGCGTGCGCGCCTTGTCGACGTGCTTGAAGTCGTCGAGGGCGGTGCAGACGTGTCGCTTGTCGACATTCGCGGTCCAAAGGAATTCTCCGGCGAGATCTTCGCACCCGAGGGTGTGCAGGAACTCTCCGTGCGCGCCGGCCACATTCCTGGTGCCGTGAACTTCCCATGGGGCGGCGCCGTGAACGAGGACGGGACCTTCAAGTCAGCCGATGAACTCAAGGCAGCCTTTGCGGACCTTGGTATCGATGGCTCCAAGCCCATCATCACCTATTGCCGTATCGGCGAGCGTTCCAGCCACACCTGGTTCGTCCTGTCCCGCATCCTCGGCTACGACGTCCGCAACTATGACGGGTCGTGGACCGAATACGGCAATTCGGTCGGCGTCCCGATCGAGAATCCATCGGGCACCGTCTGGGGCCGCATCTGACACGAGAGCCGGAATCGGCTCATATTGGGCGGGCGCTTGAGGGCGCCCGCTTTGCTTTGGGGGTATAAATGACCAATCCCGGCATTCGCTTCGGCCTGCCCGCTCTGATCGCCCTGGCTCTCGGCTGGGGTTTCCTGACACTGGACGCCCAAGGCCCGGAGGGTCGGCCTCTGGCCGTGTCGCTGGCGCTGGGAGCGGCATTTGGCGCAGTACTGCAGCGCAGCCGCTTCTGCTTTTACTGCAATTTCCGCGATCTGGTGGAGAAGCGCGAGGCAGGCGGCGTCATCGCCATCCTGGTGGCCTTGGCCGTGGGGGCAATCGGTTACACCACAATTTTCGGTGCCTGGCTGACGACGCCGGCGATGGAGCGCCTTCCTCCCACCGCCCATATTGGCCCGGTGAGCATTACGCTCGTCATTGCTTCGCTTGTCTTCGGTATCGGTATGGCCATTTCAGGCTCATGCCTTTCGGCCCATTTCTACCGGCTGGCCGAAGGCTCAGTCATTTCGCCCTTCGCGATCATCGGCGCCTTCTTCGGTTTTGGAATCGGGTTCCTCACCTGGAATCCCCTTTTCCTCGCCATGACATCGAACGCCTTCATCTTCTGGCTTCCCCACCATGTGGGATATGCTGGCGGTCTCCTGCTCACGCTCATCCCCGTTGCGGGGCTTGCCGCGCTGGCAATCTGGTGGTCTCGCTCCAAAGCGGTCGATGCCCCTCCTCCGCTGACATTGCTCGAAGCTATGCGAGTGCTGTTCCTGCGCCGCTGGCCGCCAGTCGTGGCTGGCACCCTGGTCGGAATCATTGCAACGCTCGCCTATTTCCGTGTAGCGCCACTGGGTGTCACCGCAGAACTGGGCAGCATCGCCCGAACGGCGGGCAATGCATGGAACATCGTGCCGTCCACGCTATTTGGCCTCGACGGATTGAGGGGTTGCGCCACGGTGGTCAAGGAGGCGCTATTGTCCAACAATGGCCTCTTCGTCATCGGGCTCATCGCGGCCAGTTTCATGACATCCCTATTGGCCGACCAGTTCAAGCCGCGGCAGCTGACTGGCACCGATGTGGTGCGAGGGCTGGGTGGCGGCCTGCTTCTCGGCTGGGGTGCCATGACGGCCTTGGGCTGCACAGTCGGTGTGCTGCTTTCGGGCATACAGGCCGGCTCGCTGTCTGGCTGGGTGTTTTTGGTCGCCATGAGCCTTGGCATCCTCATCAGCCTTCGGGTAGCGGCAATGTTCAAACGCAGTGCGAGGGCGACCGCGTGATGAAATGGTTTTTGCCTCGTAGCGGGGCAGAACCGAACGAAAAATCATCTTTCGGTTCGGTTTTGGAAGGGATTGACTCGACCCCGCGCCCATAAATGACGACAAGTGCAGTCGTGTATTTATGGACTGCCCTGTGACGAATTCTCTTTCAGATTCCCCGCCCGCGCCAGCTGCCGCAGCTCCGATCATTGCTCTTCAGCGGGTGGAAAAGACCTATCCCGCGCGAGGCAAGAACGCTGCTGTTACAGCGCTTCACACCATTGATCTCGAAGTACCCAAAGGCGCCATTTTGGGTGTCATCGGCAAGTCGGGCGCCGGTAAGTCGACGCTGATCAGGCTGGTCAACGGCCTCGAAAGACCCAGTGCCGGACAGGTCGTGGTGGATGGCGTCGACATCTCTGCTTTGCCCGAGGCGCAGCTGCGCCGGGAGCGGCGCTCCATCGGCATGATCTTCCAGCATTTTAATCTCCTGGCGCGACGCACGGCGTTCGACAATGTCGCCTTACCGCTCGAAATTGCTGGTGTAAGTCGCGCAGACATTAGGGCGCGCGTTACCCCGCTCTTGGAACTTGTCGGCCTGGGCGACAAGGCGAACCGCTACCCGGCCGAACTTTCGGGCGGTCAGAAACAACGCGTCGGCATTGCCCGGGCGCTGGCCACCAATCCGAAAGTGTTGCTTTCGGATGAAGCCACGTCCGCCCTCGACCCCGAAACCACAGAACAAATTCTTGACCTCCTGCGGCAGATCAACGCTGAACTGCGGGTGACCATCTTGCTGATCACCCATGAGATGTCGGTCATCAAGTCGGTGGCCAGCCACGTCGCGGTGATCGATGGCGGCAGCATCGTCGAGGAGGGCGAGACCTACGACGTCTTCACCCGCCCGCGCCACGGGACCACACGCAACTTTGTCGCCAGCATCACGGGAACGGCCCTGCCGCCCCATCTCTCTGCAACGCTTACCCCGGAGCCTAAGCCAGGCACGAGTGCCCTGGTGCAGCTCAACTTTCAGGGCGAAGGCGCTGCCCAGCCCTTTCTCTCCATTCTCACGCGCCGGCTCGGCGTCGATCTCGGCATCGTGCAGGCGAAGGTAGACCATATCGGTGGCAAGCCCTTCGGCACGCTCGTAGTGACCGTGCCGCCGCAGCCGGAAACGGTGGCGGGGCTGCTTGCCGCAGCGCGGGAAATCGGTCTCGACGCGGAGGTGCTCGGCCATGCCTGAAGTGTTCTCGCCCCAGATCATGACCCTGCTGCTCAACTCCATCGGGCAGACCCTCTACATGGTCACCGTTGCAGGGCTAATCGGCACAGCCATCGGCCTGCCGCTCGGCGTGTTCCTCGCGACCAGCCGCCAGGGCGAACTTTTCGCAGCACCTTGGATCAACTCGGTGCTGGGCCTCATCGTCAACGCCGCGCGATCGACCCCCTTCATTATCCTCGTCGTGGCCATCGTACCGCTGACTCGGCTCATTGCCGGAACCTCGATCGGCACCAGTGCGGCCATCGTGCCGCTGACGATTGCGGCCGCGCCCTTCATCGCCCGCGTCATCGAAGGCGCCATTCGTGGCGTCGACCAAGGCATTATCGAAGCGGCCAGTGCCATGGGCGCGACGCCGGTGCAGATCGTGCTCAAGGTCCTGCTGCCCGAAGCCCTTCCGGCCATCACGCTGGCGCTGACGCTCACCGTTGTCAGCCTCATCGGCTATTCGGCCATGGTGGGTGCGGTCGGCGGTGGCGGCCTTGGCGATCTCGGCATCCGTTTCGGGTACCAGCGCTTCATGCCCGACGTCATGCTCGTCGTGGTGCTGGTTCTCATCGTCCTCGTCCAGGGCGTTCAAAGCCTTGGCGATTTCCTGGCGCGGCGTTTCGACAAGCGCGTCCGCCACTGACTTTTCCTCTCCCTCCACCAAGGATTAATGCCATGACACTCAAGACCCTCGCCGCCAGCCTTGCGCTCGGCCTCTCGCTGCTCGCAGCACCGGCCTATGCCGAAACCATCAAGATCGGCGCAACGCCGGGCCCGCATGCCCAGATCCTCGAAACCGTGAAGCCGATCCTGGCCGAACAGGGCATCGAGCTCGAAATTCTCGAATTCTCGGATTACGTCATCCCCAATGAAGCGTTGGCTTCGGGCGAACTCGATGTGAATTCGTTCCAGCACCAGCCCTATCTCGATAACCAGGTAGCCGATCGCGGCTATGCCATCGAGTCGGTGGCCACAACCGTGAACTTCCCCATCGGCATCTACTCGGACAAGATCGACAGCATTGACGACCTGCCCGAAGGCGGCACCATTGCAATTCCCAACGATCCGACCAATGGCGGCCGCGTGCTCCTGCTGCTCGAAGACAACGGCATTCTTGACCTGACCGATGGTATCGGCACCCGCGCCAGCGTTGCCGACATCATCGATAATCCCAAGAACCTGCAAATCGTCGAGATCGACGCCGCGCAGCTGCCGCGCGCCCTGCCCGACGTCGACGCCGCCGGCATCAATACCAATTATGCCGAGCAGGCCGGCCTCGATCCGGTCAATGATCCGATCCTGCGCGAAAGCCCCAAGGGTCCCTATGTGAACGTCATCGCCGTGCGCAGCGAAGATAAGGATGCGCCCTGGGTCAAGGCGCTGGTCGAAGCCTATCAGTCCGACGAAATCCGCACCTTCGTCGAAACCACTTTCAACGGCGCTGTGCTGGCCAGCTGGTAAGCCGCAGCAGAAGCCCGGCGCCTTCAGGTGCCGGGCTTTTTTTATTCGCCGAGCCCTGCCAGATATCGACTGGTATCTGGGGCCGAAAACTCACCAAGAAGCGTCCTAGCCAACCTGTCGCCAACCAGAGGCCCGAGCTTGAATCCGTGGCCTGAGCAGGCACTCATCACCCAGCCAGCGCCGCCAATGGGTTCGACGACAAACCGTTCATCGTCGGTGACGGTATAGTAGCAGACCTTACGCTCGAGCACGGCATAACTGTCCGCGTCTAGAAACGCACGCTGCACGGCCGCGGCGACCGGTGCAATGTCGGAGTCACTAGCCACCCGGTCGTCCGCACCATGCCCGCGACGGGTAAAGACATGATCGCCGATCTTGAGCCTTGTGTCGTTGCGCGGCGGCAGAATGTAGGCGCCATGCCCTTCCGCCACATCAACGATCACCGGCGCCTCGGCCCAAGCCTGTCGGTACTGCTCGGGCGGATCGAGATAGAGCACGAGCTGACGGGAGGCTACGGCGCGCGGGGCAAGGTGCGGCAGCAGATCGCTCACCCACGCGCCTGCGGCGACAACAATGACATCGGCTTCGTGGCGCTGCCCGTCTGCGACTAGAAAGCCCGCTTCCGGATCGATCTGCGTGACGCGGCTATGCGGCCGCAGGTCCGCACCATTTTCGGCCAGCCAGTCTGCCAGGTCAGTAACGATACGGCGCGCAAAGAGCATACCTGCCCCTTCCGCTTCGAAAGCCGATTGCACACCATCGAGATTAAGAAATGGCAGCCGCCCGGCGAGCTCGGCAACATCAAGGACACGATGGCCGATGCCCAGCGCATCCAGCTCGCTAGCAGCGGCCCCATAGAGGTCGCCCGAAACGCGCGAGACATAGACCATTCCGGTCGGCAGGTAATGGCTGCGGCCCAGATCGCGCCAAAGCACCTCGTACAGCGCAAAAGTCGGCACCATCAGCGCGCCATAACCATCAAGGCCGGCATAAGTGTGTCTTGTAATCCGGTGCTCGTCGAAGGAGGACGAAACCGGATTTGGAATCGCGTCTTGATCGAAAATCGTCACCGCGACGCCGCGCCGACGCAGGCCCCAGGCGAGAGATAAACCATTGATACCGGCGCCGACAATAATGACTTTCATTTGATTTACCAGAGGCTTAGCGCCTTGTTGGGGGAATCCGCATCAGCGACAGGCGTGATGCTATTTGTCACGAAGGGCGAGGCACAATCTTTCCTAGGAGCTCTAAAGGGCAAAATTGCCGAGGTCCATTCGACCATGCAAAGGAAAAACCCTTGCCAAATGGAGCCTCTCCACCAGTAAGCCCATTTATCTATAAACTTTGTAGATTTAAAGTGAAGCCCTGTTTTGACGGGAGCTTTTCATGCCGTTCGACCTCAGCCTGCTCGACAAGAGCCCCATCGCCAAGAGCGAGACATCAAGCGCGGCCCTGCGTCGAACCATCGCTCTCGCCCAGCGCGCCGAAGCCTTGGGATACAAACGTTTCTGGGTTGCCGAACATCATAACACGCCAGACTTGGCCAGTTCCTCCCCTGAAATTCTGATCGCCAGCCTAGCGGCCGCCACACGCTCCATTCGCGTCGGATCCGGCGGAGTCATGCTGCAGCACTACAGCCCATATAAGATCGCGGAGAATTTCAACCTGCTGGAGAGCCTGGCGCCCGGGCGGATCGATATCGGCATTGGCAAGGCCCCCGGTGGCCTGCCTTTGTCCACCAAGGCGTTACAGGCCAGCTATGACCAAGCCAAGCGCGGCGACTTCGCTGCCCAGCTGCGGGAATTCGATGCCTATCTGGGCGCCGGAAAGCCAGGGCGGGTCGAGGGCCTGGCCGCAACGCCTGCTCCCGCCAGCGAGAGCGAAAAGTATCTTCTGGGCGCCAGCGTCGAAAGCGCAACTTTAGCGGCGGAGCTAGGCTGGCAGTTCGTCTTTGCCCGTCACCTCAATGGCGACGACGTTGCCCTCGCCTCCGCTGTTTCGACCTATCGTGACCTGACACAGAACACTCCGATCGTCGCTCTGGCCGTGATCGTTGATCGCGATGGCAACAAGGCGCGTGAGACCGCTTCGGGCTTCACGCCGATCCGCGTGACCATTCCCAATGGACAGAGCGTCACCGTCGGCAGCGAGGAACAGGCCGCCGAATATGCCCGGCAGGCTGGCGTCACTGATTACTTGACTGAGAAGCGCAAGGCCAATGTTCTCGCCGGCAACGGTGCCGACATTGTCGCCGATATCGAGGTGCTGGCCGATCGCTTCGGCATCGGCGAGTTCATTCTCGACATTTTCAACCCTGGCGACAGCCGCCTCGACGGCATCGAACTGATCGCCGCCGCCCGCGATGCAGTGACGTCCCCCCGTGCCCTTTCCGCCTGATCTGGAGACAGAAAATGAGCAAGAACCGTATTCCCTTCGGCCTGATGCTGCATGGCCCCGGCGGCCACATGAACGCCTGGAAGCATCCCAGCGGTCCGGCCGACGCCTCGGTCAATTTCCAGTTCCTGCTGGACCAGACAAGGAAAGCTGAGGCCGCAGGCATCGCGTTCGCCTTCGTCGCGGATGGCCTCTATATCAACGAGCAGTCCATTCCCCATTTCCTCAACCGCTTCGAGCCGATTGCCCTGCTCTCGGCGTTGGCGTCGACCACCAGCACGATCGGCCTCGTTGGCACGCTCTCGACCTCCTATAGCGATCCTTTCACCGTCGCGCGGCAATTCGGCTCCATCGACCTTTTGAGCAATGGCCGCGCCGGCTGGAACGCGGTGACATCGCCTCTGGAGGGTTCAGCACGCAATTATGGCCGTGTGCAGCATCCCGACCACGCGCTGCGCTACGAAATTGCCGGCGAGCATATCGAGATCGTCAAGGGCCTGTGGGACAGCTGGGACGACGACGCATTCCTGCGTGACCGCACGAGCGGGCGCTTCGCCGACTTCGCCAAGCTGCATCGCCTTAATTTTAAGGGTAAGTTCCACTCGGCCGAAGGCCCGCTCAATATCCAGCGGTCGCCCCAGGGCCAGACCGTGCTGTTCCAGGCGGGCGGCTCGGTTGCCGGCATCGAGCTTGCCGGCCGTCACGCCGACGCCGTCTTCGCTGCCTCCGGTGATATCGCGGAAAACCGTATCCTGACCCAGAAGCTCAAGCAGAGTGCGGTGGCCCATGGCCGCGGCGCGGACGCGCTCAAGGTCTTCCCGGGTGTCGGCATCATCGTCGGTTCGACCGAGCAGGAGGTGGAGCGCAAGTATCAGGAGATTGCGGGCCTTGTGAACATCAACGAGGCCTTGGCCTATCTCGGGCGCTATTTTGACCATCATGACTTCAGCCAGTACGAGCTCGACGCCCCCTTCCCCGATCTGGGCGATATCGGCCGCGAGAATTTTCAGTCCGGCACCGACAAGATAAAGGCGCGCGCGAGAGAACTGGGCCAGACCCTGCGCGAGGTCGCGCTCGAACAGACCACGCCCCGCAGCGAATTCCATGGCACGCCGGAACAGATTGCCGACAGGATTGAGGACTGGGTCGATACTGGCGCCGCCGACGGTTTCGTGCTTGGCTTCCCCGTATCCGCCCAGGGTTGGACCGATTTCGACCAGCATGTGCTGCCCATACTCGAACAGCGCGGACGCCATGTCCGCGAGCAGGTTGGCACCACCCTGCGCGACCATCTCGGGCTGCCATTCCGCGAAAGCCGTTATGCGCTGGGCGAGGAAAAGGCAGCCGGCTGATGACCTACGCGGCGCCCCTGAAGCCCGAAACGGCGGAGGACTTCATTGCCCTCCGCCGGCATCTGCATACGCGCCCGGAACTGGCTTACGAAGAGCATGAGACCAGTGCTCTCGTTGCCGGCTACCTGCGTGAGTGGGGCTACGATGTCGAAACCGGCATCGGCGGCACCGGCGTCGTTGGCACATTACAGGTCGGACCAGGCGAACGCACTATCGGCATCCGCGCCGATATGGACGCGCTGCCGATCGAGGAAGCCACGGGCCTCGACTATGCCAGCGAGCACCCCGGTCTTATGCATGCCTGTGGCCATGACGGACATACGACAATCCTGCTGTCCACCGCACAGCAACTTGCGGCCAGGCGCAATTTTTCCGGCACGGTCCGGCTGATTTTCCAGCCGGCCGAGGAAATCGGCGGGGGCGCCCGCAAGATGATCAAGGATGGCCTCTTCGAGCGCTTTCCGGTCGACGCGGTGTTCGGCCTGCACAATTGGCCGGGTTTTGCGGAAGGGCAATTCGCCTTTCTCGAAGGTCCCGCCATGGCCTCGGTCGACATGGCCATCATCCGCATTCAGGGTCGCGGCGGCCACGGGGCCAAGCCGCATCTGGCCATCGACCCGGTTGTCGTGGCCTCGAGCCTGGTGCTTGCCTTGCAGACCATCGTCTCCCGCCATGTCGATCCCTTGGAGGCGGCTGTGGTGACCGTCGGCAGCATTCACGGCGGCAGCCTGCCCAATGTCATCCCTGATAGCGTCGAGCTGCAACTGACCGTGCGCGCCTTCAACGAAGATGTCCGCCAGTCCATCCGCCAGCGCATCACCGCACTCGTCGAAAGCCACGTCGCCTCTTTCGGCGCCACGGCCGATCTCCACTATCCCACCGGCTATCCGGTGCTGGTCAACGCTGCGGCAGAGACCGATTTCGCCCTGAGCACTGCACGGCGTCATTTCGGTGCCGACCGCATCCAGCCGGGCCTGAAGCCGATCACGGCCAGCGAGGACTTCGCCTTCATGCTCGAAGAGCGGCCCGGCTCTTACCTCTTCCTCGGCAATGGCGACAGCGCTGACCTCCATAGCCCGCGCTACGATTTCAACGATGCCATCATTCCCGATGCGGCCCGTTATTGGGTGCATCTGGTCGAGGACTTTCTTTCCGGCAACACCCATGTCGAGGCTTCGCCATGACTGACCGCTTTCTCTACACCCTCCCCAACGACCCCATCGCCCTGCCGCTGATCGCTCAGCTGACCGAGGAATATCAGAGCCGCTATGGCGATTATTTCGAGGAAGGCGGCGCCTCGGTGGAAATGAACCGCTACCCGCCCGAGCGGTTCGGCGCGCCCGATGGCGCCTTCGTCCTGCTGCTGCGCGAGGGCAAGCCGATCGCTGGCGGCGCCTTCATGCGCTATGATGAAACGACCGCCGAATTCAAGCGCGTCTGGACCGACCGCGACTATCGCCGGCAGGGTCTGGCCCGCAAGGTTCTGGTCGAGCTTGAAGAACAGGCCATCCGGCAGGGCTATAGCCGCGTCTATCTCACCACCGGTTTCCGCCAGCCCGAAGCACGCGAGCTTTACCTACGCACCGGTTACAAAGCCCTCTTCGATCTCGATGCCGACCCGGAAAGCATTCAGATCCTGGGCTTTGAGAAGCCCCTGCTCTCGACGCCGGGCTTCGTCGCCAAA
>VFQU01001138.1_pt1 | contig 17114 bp, 15 predicted proteins | sample 3512311 | NCBI WGS metagenome assembly VFQU01 (sample SAMN10412377, study PRJNA504923) | tailings metagenome | isolation source: Relicate 3 Philex TSF3 active mining site | place: Philippines: Tuba, Benguet | collected 2017-08-29
AAAAATGACGGTCCCAACTTTTGAACTGCCAAAAACGGTCGTACTGAGAATGAAGATATAGAATAGGAAAGCCAGTGAGGGAAGCAGTGGCAATCACTCCCGGTTTCACTTCATGTCGAGGGCCTTTGGGACCATCCACCGTGAAAATAGGAACTCCTCCCGCTTTCATTTCCTTTAGAATGGCACGGAAAGCTCCAGTTCCTCCTCTTGTGGAAGAACCACGCACCGTTTTCAAATTAGAGCGAGCAAATGTTTGGTGGATGATCTCCCCGTCTTTGGACTGTGACACCAATGCAAACATAGGAGCTTTCTTTTTCTTTTGCAGATACCCTGTAGCATGTCTGTATAAAGAAAGAGTGGTTTCGTGAAAAACGGCGATGATAAAATTCCCACCCTGATCTATGAACTTTTGAGCGGTTTCCGGGATTTTTACATCCCTGTTCCTAACGAACAAGTACCACACTACTACAATTAGGTGAACAATATAACTGAGAAAAATGTATTTGGTTTTGCTGTATGGTTTTTGAGGGGCCGAACTTGCCATTCGATTATTTCCCTTGTCCGAAATCCTGAAGCATGTCGGATTCGAAAATTTCCAAAGTGGATTCGGGTTTTTCCGTGAGATTTCCCCATCGAACCAAAGCTTTTAACAAAGACATAGCGACCAGGTCCGCACGAATCGGTTGATATCTTTTGAGTCCGAAAAGAGGAAATGGAAATAAAAAGCTGAGAAATTCTCCCACTTTCTCCCCCAATCTAAGTTCTTCCCTTTCGCCCAGAAGAAGAGAAGGTCTAAAAATTCCCAAATAAGGAAAACCGAGAGAAATCAAATCCCTTTCCGTTTCTCCTTTCACACGATTATAAAAAATTTTGGAATCGGGATCGGAACCGATGGCAGTTACGATCAAAAATGCTTTTACCCCGGCCGCCTTCGCAGCCTTAGCAACAAACAAAGGATATTCGTAATCGATTTCACGAAACTTTTCCTGAGAGCCTGCTTTAGAGATAGTAGTTCCCAAACAACATACGACTGCATCGATGGAATCGGGAAAAGGAATTGCACCGTCCTTTAAAGCTTCCCAAGATACGTTTTGTACTTCGATGGGGTCTCGATTCAAAGGGACTTTGCTGACCCTTGCCCAAACGATCAGTTTGGAGATTTCGGAATAAAAAGGAAGTGATTTCAATACGTGAGATCCGACAAGACCGGTTCCGCCCAATAACAAGACTCTGAATTCTTTCACAATATTCCTCTGATTATATTTAATTTAGGTAAGGTGGATAAAATCAAATTTCAAGACTTCTGGCGAGCAAGGAATCGCTCAAATTAAGTTTTTCGGTAAATTGGATCCCTGCCAGGAAATATTTGACACCACGAATAACGGCCGTTTGTGTCCAAACGATTTTCCCTTCGAAGAAGATACGTTTGGTTCCCCTCGCCCAAAGGATAGTTCCTAAGACCACATTCTGAAGTTCGTCGGACAGAAGATCGTCTTCCCCCAGATAACAAAGCCCTTCTTCGGAGATATTTCCTAATTTTCCGGACAAAGTGACCCCGTCCAAATCCAAGTGAACTTCAAAATCCCTAAATTCCCTTGGGGAGATACGAGGCAGTCTTCGTTCACTATCCATGTGGAAACATTGTAAAAGAGACTGATTTTGTGAAAACGAAAAAAGACCCTCTTTAGAATTGGAAGTAGATAAACGGAATGGAATTTTCAGGGGTCAATAGACAAAAAAGCAGGGTAAGGATCGGATAAATAGAAAATTCTAATTTAGCCGGAACATCCTTCCATTTGCCTCTTTCAAAAATCCAATATCCTAATATATGTCCTGTGCTTAATAACACGACAATCCAAGCGAAATCTTTCCACATATACGGCCGGATGATTCCATCCTGAGTGAAAAACAAACCGTGGATGTGCGTCCAAGCACTGTCCCAAGTTACGGATCTGAAAAAGATTCCACCCACGATGAATGCGGCAGTGTTAGAAAAGTTTTTAAATGTCCAAAGAAGACCGGATCCCAGTCTTGACCCAAAACTTTTCTGTTCGGAACCATCCGCTTTTTTCTTAGGAAAATAGTCGTTCCAAATCTCTTCGATCACATAAAGAATACCGTTGATAAATCCCCAAAACACAAACGTCCATTTGGCTCCGTGCCAAACCCCACTCACGAACATAGTGAACCAAAGATTGAATTTTCGACGAGCAGAAGTTACACGACTTCCTCCCATAGGAATGTAAATGTAATCTCTGAGCCAGGAGTTCAAAGTCATATGCCAACGTCTCCAAAACCCGGAAACGGAAGTGGCCAAAAAAGGAAGATTGAAGTTGTCCGGAAGTTTATAACCCAAAAGAAGAGCACTTCCGATCGCCATATCCGAATAACCGCTGAAGTCGAGATATACTTGCGCCGCAGCTAAAGTGGCACCGATCCAAAGAGCAGCAGTATGATACATAGCAGGATCGGCATAAATCGTATCGATCGTCGGTGCGATTTGATCCGACAAAATCGCTTTCTTAAAATAACCTAACAGAAAGAAACGAATTGCTACTCGGAAAGGAATGTCCGAAAACTTTTTTTCCTCGTACAATTGAGGAACGAATGTTTTTGCGGTGACGATAGGACCGGCAACCAACTGAGGGAAAAAACTCACGAATAACGAGAATTTAATGAAGTCCCTTTCCGCAGGAATTTCCTTTCGATACACATCAATCGTATAGCTGAGAGACTGAAACGTAAAAAAGGAAATACCCGCAGGCAGGATGATGTCCAAAATCGGAAGCGCTTCTTCTCCAAAGAGAGGAATCGAAACCGCATTCGTAGACTCCGCTAAGAAGTTATAATATTTAAAGAATCCTAAAATACAGACAAGATTCGTGATCAAACTGAAATTCAAAAGAAACAGACGGTGCGTTCGATTTTCCGTTTCCACCAATTTCATTCCCACATAATAATCGATAAAGGTGGAAGTGAGGATGAGAGCCCCGAACCGATAGTCCCAGGACATGTAGAAATAATAACTGGCAATGAGCAGAAAGATATGCAAAATGCGAGTTTCTTTGCTCTTATCTGCGAAAACCACAGGAAAGAGGTACCACACGCTCAAAAAAACGATCAAAAAGAAGACAAAGTATTCGAAATCGGAGAAGATCACCTGAGATTTTTCCTCAACACTCAATACCTCCAGAAAAAAGATCTACGTCAATCATTTCGGCTTGATCCGAAGCTTTGTCTCACGTAAGATTCAACGAGAAACCAAACTATTTTAGAGGTAAAAATGAAAAAATGGATCACCCTCATCGGCATCCTTATGCTTTCTTTCGGATCTTTTGCAAACTGCTTCGGTAAATTCGGACTCGTAAAGACGGTTTACGGCATACATGCCAACCTTCCTTCCGGTTCTGCCTTTCTTCCCAAATTCATCCGCACCATTCTGATGTATTTTCCATTCAGCTGGGCGTATGGAATTGCGACTTTTTTGGATCTAGTTCTATTCAACCTTGTTGAATTCTGGACAAATTCGAACCCGATCGCAGCTGCTGAATTTGATTTCGACGGTAAATTGGTGAAAGAATTCCAAGAAAACGGAGAATCTCTCAAACTCACTTACTCTCAGTGGGGAAAAGAATTGATGATCGAAGCGGACGGAAAAAACGGAAAAGACACTTTCTATGCATTCTCCGACAAACCGGGAAAACTCTTCCGCAAACAAAATGGAAATTTAACGGAACTTGTAGAGGCAGAAGGCCCTGTTCTTCCCGTTCTTTCCACTTATTAAATCCAAAAGACCCCTCATCGGAGGGGTTTCCTATTGCCGATACTAAATATATGAGACAATTCCTCACCTATCTATCCTTCGCCCTATTTTTATTTTCGGGCTGCAAAACTATTGTCTATAAGGTTCCTTCCGAACAAATTAACTTAAATTTGGTGAAAATGATCACCGCTGCGGAAGCTGCCAAAGAACTTCAATCGGAATCTCAAGAAGAAGGTACTACAAAAACCAACTTGTCCGGAGAACCTTGGGTGAATGTGGAATATTCCGAAAACAATAAACCTTTCATCCGTTTGGAGCTGTTTTTCAAAGACTCCGGTCTCAACATCATCGAAGAGATCAAAAAAGGTACTATCGTAGAACATAGAATTGTCGTAAAAAATCATAAGGGAGAAACCATTTCCGCACAGCCGGTCAACTTTCAAGCTTACGAAGTGACGGAAACAAAAATCGAAAAAATCAGAAACAAAGTAGTGATCGGGGAAACTCAAGAAAAGTTTAAACTCAGCGATTTAGGAAAAGAAAGTAAATCGTTTAAAGAAAGCGAACCTAGAAGGTATTCGGACGACTCCCCTGTTCCTCAAGCATTGGAATTGGATCCTAAAAAAGTTCCGATCGCAGGAGAATACGTAAACATCTATTTGGAAATTACATACGTGAATCCCTTTTTGGAAGGAATTTGCGATGTGGATAACAAAGACTGCGAACAGGATAAAACGATCATCTTTCGAAACATTGCGGAACGAAACAGGATCGAATTGGAATCTCTTCGAGGAAGTTACGAAGAAGGAAATTTCCAAAAGTTCAAAACGATGACCCCCGAGGAAATTGCTCTCGAAAAAAAGATCATCAAAGATAAAATCTACGCACTGAACAATTCATTAAACACAAGTTTACCGAAAGAATCTTCTCATGCGAAATACAATCGTTCGTTTCCTTATATGAGTTTCGCTCCGGTTACCTTAAAAGAAACAACTGTCACCTTCAACGGATCCCCCGAAAGAGAAGTCACAGGAACAATCTCCTCCGCGTATGTGGATCAAACCCATAATTACGATGGAAACAAATACTTCTATAGAGAATGGAATCTAGTTTCTACACCTCGTTTTTTCAAAATACAATCCGTAGTCAAAAACGGAAAATCAGTAGCGGAAGAATCCGCAAAAGAAGAGAAAAAACAACTGCAGACTCTTCCTAAAGAAGATTCTGAATTAAAAAAGGAATCTTCCTCGGACGAACCGAACCACATATTCGATTCTCCCAATACGACCAAACGTAAAAAAAAGACGATATACACTCCTTAAAACACAAACCCGGCGCACAAAACTTGTGACGCCGGTGCAATCTCTTACAATCGCTAGGCGGCTTTTGCCTCTCTTCTTCTCTGACTGTCGAATCTCACCGTGGTTGCAATCACTTTCACCTTGGATCTGCTCTCTCCCTCATTCGTTTTCCAACGGTTCTGTTTGAGATTTCCCATCACAGTGACCTTACTTCCCTTTTTCAGATATTCGAAACAGTTTTCTCCCAATTTTTCCCAAGCTTCCACTTCGAAAAAGGACACATCGTCCGCTCCTTTTTCTTCTCCTTGAGGATTGGTATTATGATTCACAGCGACAGTGAAACCTGTTACGGATTTTCCTGTTCCCGTTTTTTTCTGATCAGGATCTTGGGTTAAGTTCCCATCCAAAATGATGTAAGAAAGATTCTTCATAATTTGTCCTTTAAACGTTTTTAGGCGAATCGCCTATCATAGACTGATGAAAAACTTTAGCAGTTTGGTCCCTTTTTTTGATAAAATGATGAAATTTATTTCGATTCGTTCGCCCTTTTCCTTTTGGAAAGAATAGACAAACTTGATTTGTCCGTTAAGATATGGGTAAGCTCGTGCTCTTACCCGAACCAGAAATCAATCGCCTTCTTACATCGATTAGTAGAGAATTGGTGTGTTTGCATTCCAGTGAAGGTCTTTATCTTTATGTAAGTCCGTCTTCGGAAAAAATCATAGGTTATAAACCGGAAGAATTGTTGGGAAAAAATCCTTACGATTTTTTTCATCCTGAAGATAGAGTGAAGGTTCGCCTTTCTTCTCATCATCCTCTCTTGGAAGGAGAAACGAATCTTATCTCCGAATATCGATTTCTTCATAAAAACGGAAATTATATCTGGTTGCAAACGGTGAGTGCTCTGATCCAAGATCAATCCGTAACTAAGATACACACTTCCTCCATCGATATCAGTTCCCAAATCGAATTCAGAGAAACATTTTTACAAAATGAGAGACTTCTCAGAGAGATGAGCAACTTGGCCAATGTAGGTGGATGGGAATTCGATACTACTTTGATGAAATCCACTTGGACCGATCTGGTATTTCAAATTCATGATTTAGAACCTCCTAATATTCCGAAAGACTTAGATACCAGTCTTTCTTATTATCCTGCTCCAGGTGATTCGATCTTACGCCAAAAGATGTGGGATGTTTTCGAAAAAGGAATTCCTTTCGATCTTACTTTGCCTTTTATCTCCGCCAAAAAGAAATCGAAGTGGGTTCGTTTGATTGCAAATCCTGAAATCGTAAACGGCAAAGCGATACGAGTGTATGGGGCGATCTACGATGTCACAGAGCAGACGAATGCAGAACATCGTTTGGAGATATCGGAGAAAAAATTCAGAGACGCTTTCCATTTTTCCGCAGTAGGAGTCGTTCTCACCTCTACGGACGGCAAGTTTTTAGAAGTTAATTCCGCATTTTGCAGGTTCATAGGCTATTCCCAAGAGGAACTTTTAGGCAAAGAAATTTCGTCTATAAGTTTTGAAGGAGACCTTACTTTGAACCATAGACTGAGAGATCAGGTTCTAGAAGGAAAATCCGATTTCTTCGAAATGGAAAAAAGATACATTCATAAAGACGGAAGAATTCTTTGGGGACATTTATCCGGCACATTGGTGCGAGATGAAAAAGGGCATCCCATCCACTTCGTTTCTCAAATATTCGACATCGACTCTCGTAAAAAAACGGAATTGAAACTTCTTCAAACAAATGAGAAACTAACTACGGTTACAAATTCGCTTACGAATCAAAACAAACAACTTCAATCTTACAATCAAATCGTATCCCATAATCTGCGTTCTCCCGTTAGCAATCTGCGCACTCTTTTGAATCTGATGGATGAAACGGAAGACGAAGAAGAAAAAAAAGAATACAATATCCATCTTCATAAGGTAACAGAAAATTTAGAATCAACCTTGGAAGATTTAATCACCGCTCTCAAAATCCAACAAAGCCAAGAGAATCAACCTCAGTCTTTGGATCTGCAGGACAGTTTGGAAAGAGTGAAAAAACTGATGATGGGAGAGATTACGAATCTAAAAGCGGACATTCGTTCCGACTTCGCTCCCGCTCCTGAAATTTATTTCCCGAAAATGTATTTGGAAAGTATTCTTCTGAATTTACTCAGCAATTCCCTGAAATATTCCAAGCCAGATATCAAACCGCAAGTGCAGATCCATTCTTTTCCCGTAGGGAATCAAATCACTATCAGTTTTTCCGACAACGGTTTGGGAATCGATTTGGAAAGATACGGGAAACATTTGTTCCAATTGAGAAAAACGTTCCATAGGCATATCTCCGGTAGAGGACTCGGTTTGTTTTTAACGAAATACCAACTTGAATCCGTAGGGGGACAAATCGAGGTACGATCCGAGCCGGGATTAGGATCTACCTTTTTACTTCATTTTCCTAAAAAGGTAACCCAAGAATGAATCCAATTAAAATCTGCCTGATTGATGATGATAAAATCTATCAATTCACAACGCAAAAAATCATCGCCAATGCGAATTTAGCCAAAGACATACTGATATTCTCTGACGGAGAAGAGGCATATAAATTCTTCGAAAACGCAAAAACAAAACCTGAATCCCTGCCGGATGTTGTCTTTCTCGATATCAATATGCCTTATATGGACGGATGGCAGTTTTTGGAAGAGTATGCGAAGATCGAAAAGGAGATTATGAAACCGATTCGCATTTATCTGGTGAGTTCTTCCGTGGATGAGGCAGATACGAAAAGGGCTTCCGAGAATCCACTGTTATCCGGTTATATCTTCAAACCTTTTACGAAAGAAAAACTTATGCAAGCGACATCCTTTTTACAATCTTAGCTTGTCATTTTGTTTCTATCCTACGATACTTTGCCCTGGAAGGTATTATGGATCAACTCGTAAACTGGATTTCAATTCACCCTTGGACAAGTGCAGGAATCTCCGTATTCACATTCTTTTTTGTAGTTTTTGTTAGAGACGTAACTCAAAAAAAGCACACCATTCAGAGAAACTTTCCCATCGTAGGCCATCTTCGTTATTTTCTGGAGATGATCGGACCGGAACTCAGACAATACTGGGTAGCAAACGACAAAGAAGAAAAACCTTTCGATCGAACAGAAAGAAGCTGGATCTATGCTACAGCAAAAGGCCAAAACAATAACTTCGGATTCGGAACCACAGAGATTCAATACGAACCCGGTTACCCCATCATCAAACACAAAGCATTTCCTTTTCCCGAATCCAAAGCATACATAGTAGGGAAAGATCCGTCCTGCATCCCTAGTTTGAAAGTAATAGGAGCTTGGAGAAAAAGAAAATATCCCTATCGTCCCTATTCCATCGTGAATATTTCCGCAATGTCATTCGGTTCTTTGGGAAAAAATGCTGTGATGGCTCTCAATAAAGGTGCTAGAGATTCAGGCGCCTATCACAATACAGGTGAAGGTGGACTTTCTCATTACCATCTGCAAGGTGCGGACATCATGTGGCAGATAGGAACCGGTTATTTCGGAGCAAGAGACGAAGCAGGGAGATTTAACTTAGAAAAGGCGAAAGAAAAAGTAAAAAACAACAAACAAATCCGACTGATCGAAATCAAACTTTCCCAAGGCGCCAAACCGGGAAAAGGTGGGATTCTTCCCGGTGCGAAAGTCAATGCGGAGATTGCGAAGATCCGGCATGTGGAAATAGGTAAGGATTGTATCTCTCCGAACGCACATTCCGAATTCAGCACAGTACAAGAATTAGTCGATTTCATAGAAAGAGTCGCGGATGCTACAGGGCTTCCCGTAGGAATCAAAAGTGCGGTAGGTGAAATCGGTTTTTGGGAAGAACTGGTCAAAGTTATAGAAACTACCGGCAAAGGTCCCGATTTTATCACCATCGACGGAGGAGAAGGAGGAACAGGTGCGGCTCCTTTGACTTATGCGGATCACGTTTCTCTTCCCTTTAAGATCGGATTCCAAAGAGTGTACACTTTGTTCCAAAAACACAATCTTTCTCAGAATATAGTATGGATCGGCTCCGGCAAATTAGGTTTTCCCGATAGAGCCGTCGTTGCCATCGCGATGGGATGCGATTTGATTCATATCGCCAGAGAAGCAATGCTCGCCATCGGATGCATCCAAGCGCAAAAATGCCATACGGATCATTGTCCCGCAGGAGTTGCCACTCAGAATTGGTGGCTGCAAAGAGGTGTGGATCCTGATCTGAAAGGAAAACGTGCGGCAAAATACATCCAAGGATTTCGAAAGGAACTTCTTTCCTTGGCTCATTCCTGCGGATACGAGCACCCTCTTCAATTCAACGGTTTCGATATAGAGATCAGTATGGGAATGAATCGTTACCAGCCTTTGGAAGATTTACTGGGATACAAAAGAGATCCGGTTCATTTCACCAAATTCCAGGACTATACGGACTTTCCGACCAGGGATTAGAAACACTTCGATTGTATGAGGCAAGGCGGATTCTTTAGAGTGAGATGAGGTAGGTACCACAGCTTATGTCTCATTCTAAAATAGAATCGAAAGTATTTTTCATTTTTACCTTATATTTTTCACTTTTGGATTTTACCCATTCGTCTACTAATAGGTGAAGGTGCAGATGCGTCCGATTTTCCTTTGCCTACTATTGATTTTTACATTCTCCTGCCTCCCTGAAACCAGGAAGGTTAAGGCAGAAATTCAAAATGGCATTTTAGATTTAACCAATCATTCATTTCAAACAGCCCCCTTTCTTTCTTTGGAAGGAGACTGGTTTTTCTTCTGGGAAAAAACTCCTCTCACCATTCAAAAGACGGATACACCTGGACTCATCTCTCTACCTACTCATTGGAATAAAAGAGAAGAAAACGGAATGGTTCTTTCCGGACAAGGATATGCCACCTTCCGATTGAAACTCCTCCTTCCTAAAGAAGGGTTTTCTTTTCCACTTGCGGTTCTTGTAGGAGAACAAGATACATCTCATGCCGTTTTTGTTTCCGGAAAGTATTTAGGCGGTTCGGGAATTCCGAACACGAATCGGGAAAATACGATCTCACAGGTCAGGTCTTCTCTTGTGATTCTTCCTACGGAAGGAAAATCGGAAATCGAACTGGATGTAATGATCGCCAACTTCTCACATAGAAAAGGAGGGCCTTGGAACGATATCATACTGGCTCCGTACACGGAAGCGCAAAACCACCTAACAAACAGAAAAATGAACGAAACCATTTTGGCATCTATTCTTGGTTTTGTGGCGATTTTTTTTCTCATTTTCTATTTCTTCGACAAAGATGTGACTCATACTCTGGGGATCTTCGCCTTCTCCTTTATTGTGTTGCTACGAAACGTTTCCACAGGAGAAAGAATTTTATTGGATTGGATTCCTTTGGACTATCAAATCATTCTTAGGATCGAATACCTTTCCTGGTTCTGGTCGGCGCCTGTTCTCTATCATTATTTTCATTCCGTCTTTCCTCAGGACTTTTCCCAAAAGATCGGAAACATATTCTATTCGGTTTCTGCCGTTCTCACATTAGCATTGTTAGCACCTTCCGTATATTTCACGGAACTTGCCTCAGTATATCCTTTCGTTTTCATCGGCAACGGATGTTTCATTCTTTATTACTTGATCAAAAGTTATAGAAACAAAAGATCCGAATCCAAAACCTTACTTTTGGGAATGGGGCTTTTGTTATTAGGAGCCTTCAATGACAGTCTGCACGCAGAAGCGATCATTCACACAACTTATATAGGTCCGCTTACTGTTGTTTGTTTCGTATTTTTACAAGTATTCACTTTCGGAAAATCCTTCCGCAAAAACCTATCTCATACGAAAGAACTGGCGGACAGTCTCATCGCACTGAACAGTTCTTACAGTCGCTTTGTTCCTAAAGAGTTTTTGAATTATCTTGGAAAAAAAGATATTTTAGAAATCGATTTAGGACAGCAAATTCAGAAAAAAATGACGGTTCTGTTCGCAGATATTCGTTCCTTTACTGAATTTTCGGAAACATTGACTCCGAAAGAAAACTTCGATTTTTTAAATTCCTATCTGCAGAGAGTGGGTCCGATCATACGCCACAACGGCGGATTTATCGATAAATTCATAGGCGATGCCATCATGGCACTTTTCCCGGACAGTCCGAACGATGCCATTCGAGCGGCTGTGCAGATGCAGAGCGAAATCAGACTTTATAACACTCATCGTGCGAACTGTGATTATAGACCCATCCAAGTAGGAATCGGAATTCATACGGGAAATCTGATTTTAGGGATTTTAGGAGAACATGAAAGGATGGAAGGAACAGTGATTTCGGATGCGGTCAATCTTGCTTCCCGCATCGAAGGAATCACAAAAATGTTCGGAGCTGAAATCGTGATCAGTGCGGATACATTTATTGAAGCTACGGACGAATTGGGTTACGATTACAGACTTCTCGACAAGGTTTCCGTAAAAGGAAAAGCGGATTCCGTTTTCGTAGTCGAAGTGTTAGATGGTTATGATCCAGAAAAAAAGGAAAAGATCGTCAAACTCAAAGAAGATTATGTACTGGCGTTAGATGCTTACAGAAGACAAGACTACGAAGCTGCCTTGGATGGTTTCATTCAATTGGTAGATGCTTGTCCGGAGGATAATGTTTCGAAAATCTTTGTGAATATTTGTACATCTCTAGCGGAATCCGCCAAGTATGCGGATAAACAGGAAGATTCCCAAACTTCGGCTAATTCAACGTAAGCGGATGTATCCTTCGATTTTAATTATATAATAGAATATAAATTCGATCTCAAATCCCTCATTTCCATGAATCCCTAAAAGAGGGGAGATGACCTATCCCCTTTTCTCAGTTTTTAAAAAAAACGATCTTTTCTTCTTTTCAATTTAGGATTTCTACTTATAGTTTGGAATATCCTTTTCCGAATGAATCAAAAACTATATGAAAAATCAGATCAAAATTCTTTCTCTCTTATTATGCCTCTTCTTTAGTTTTCCTTTATTAGCAGTACATACAATTCTATTAAAGAAAGGAAAAACAATCAAAGGCCAAGTCACCAACCAAAACTTGGAAACCGTAGAAATCACCAGCACTGACGGGAAACATCTGGTGATCCCCAAAAAATCGGTATTAAAAATTCTTTATAAGGATCTTGCGGAAGCGGACGAAGTGAAAATTCGCAAAGAAGAAGAAAACAAAAGAGAAACAGAACGAGCCAAACTTTTGGAAGCCCGCAAACAAGAGCTTGCTGTTTTAAAAGAAACGGAACGAGCAAAAGAAGACGAACTTAAAAACAAAGAAAAAACTTCCTCAGTCGGACAAGGTTCTTCCTCACTTAGATCTTCCTTTTTACTTGCCTCCCCGGAAGCAGGCAGGCCAGTCGTACTCGCTAGTTTTGGGGATAAATGCCAGCCTCATTCCGAATATCCAGAATACTTTTGGTTGTTCGGAGCGTTTCGATTCAAAGAACCTCCTCTTTCTTCGGTTTTACCGAAAGAAAACCGTCCTGTTCGCATTTCTCAAGTCTCCACTTGGTCCGACATCGCCATCACACTCCTCGGTGGATTTTTGGTTACGGTCACACGTAAAACTTTAGTTGTGGAAGTGTGCGAAGGATCGGGGCTTCGTTTGTTATCAGAGAAAGAGCTGTCCACTCTCAAAGAAGAGGCGATTTCCGAAATAAAAAATAAACACGAGTTAGAAGCCTTGGAAGAAAAGGTGGATCTCGAGCTTTTAGAAAAAGATTTGGAAGAGCTGGACAAAAAAGGAAGATAACCATGAAAACGAATGTAACCTCAACTAGCTTTTCGGTATCCAAACGAATCAAAGTAGCAACGGTTTGGTGTGCATTGTCGTTTCTTCTTGGTAATTGTTATTTCAATCCTGCCGTAAATTCTTTGTTGGATCCCAAAGAGGCTGAGAAAAATTCTCCTGCTTCCTTTTTGGCATTGGCTGCAGGAGGAGGATCGGGGCCATCCCTTGCGACTGCTCTCATTGCAGGGCAGCTAAAAGACGCAAGTGATAATGGAATTGCAGGAGCCAGTTTAGATGTGAGCGGAACGAATAGTTCCACCAGAGAAATGTTTATTGTTTCTACTTCCGTAAAAACCGATTCCTTAGGAAAATTCGTTCTTTTCTTACGCAGCGGGAATACTTCCTTCCAGGTAACAGATTCTAACGGAAATCCATTGGGAGGCTTTACTTTGAGTGTTGCTGACAACAATCAATCCGCCACATTCCAGTCAGATGCATCTGCTACATTTACAGTCACTCTGATTTCCGTGATTCCAAGTGAAGGAATTACCACAACAGGTGGCGGCGGGGGAGATACTACACCTCCCACACTCGTGTCTTCGAATCCTGCAAACGGCTCCAACACTCATCTTCATTATGATCCGATCACTTTAACTTTCAGCGAAGATATCACATCCGCAAATATCAATTCTGCCATTAGCTTTACTCCGGTTATCTCGTTTTCCGCAAGTATATCCGGTTCCGTAGTGACGATCAATGCAACCATGAGCAGTAAACAAGCTTATACAATTGATATTAATAGCGGGATTACAGATCTAGCGGGAAATCCATTGTCTCCGACAACTGTGAATTTCATTACAACTATGCCGCCATAAGACATATTTCATTGAATTTATTAGATAGAGAATGCTGTTCTTATAAAATTATTTCTAGTATTGTTTCTCTTTACTTGCTAGCTTTATCAACAGTGTCAATGAGGATGATTCACATGAAAACTATAGTGACCAAACAAAAATCATTTTATAAATTTCTAATACTACTCACATACATCTTCTTCACTTCTAATTGTTATCTCAATCCGGTCGTTAATTCCATCGTAAGCCCGGAGGAAACAAAAGAAAACAATTCCGGATTAGTTCTTTTTGCTGGTCTTTCCGGAGGAAACAACGTTGCTACTCTGCAAGTCACAGGGATCTTAAAAAACTCCTCCGGTGTTCCCATTGAAAATGCGAATATCTATTTAGGACCTATTTTTTCCTCTTCCGTTAAAGACACTCCCGTTTCCACAACAGCTACTACCAATAGTGCAGGAATATTCTTAATTAAATTAATCCCTGGAATCGTTCCCATCTCAGTGACCGATGCAAGCGGAAATTTTCTGGGAGGATTCACTTTAACTGTAACTCCTACTTCCGCTACGCAAGAAACACCTTCTTCTTCTCAGTTTTCAGTAAGTTCATTAGCCGTTTATAACATTAACGATTCGATTAGTTTAGAAACTGCACCCGTCGGCTTTACGATTCTCAGTACAAACCCTGCGGACGGAGCGACCGGGGTACCCATCGCAGGGAACCTGACTTTCTCCATCGACTATGTATTCAGTAAACCGGTAAATGTATCCACACTCACTGCTTCAAATGTAAGCTTCATGTTAGGAGCTTCGCAAGCAGCAAAGACAGTAACTGTATCCGGCTCCGGTACGAACATCACTTTGATCTTCGGAGGAGGAAACATCTATGGCAATTATAGTTATTTAATCACTCCTACTACTGGTGTGAAAGATATGGAAGGGAACTCTTTAACAGAGAAGCAAATCACAATCACTACAGGTATGCCGCTTTAGAAAATCGGATTCATACTTTCACGGCATTTTCATGTATAAGAAAGTATGATTGCATCTTTGTGCGAATCACTTCTTCCTCTTGCTTTGCAACATATACCCCGCAGAGAACAGAATAAGCCCGCAAAACACAATAAAAGCGACAAGTAAATTACTGTAGATCACCGAAATCAAGGCAACTGCGCTCAAAACCAAAGCTACGATCGCCAAACTTGGATAAAATGGAGCAGTATAAGGTCTGATGCGATTCGGCTCTTTTTTTCTTAGCACAAAAAAAGACAACATACTCACAACATACATACCGCAGGCGCCCAAAGCACTGGCTGTGATCAATTCGGAAGTGTTTCCTATGGACAAAGCGACTAGACCAACCAAAGCTCCGAAAATAACGGATCGATTCGGAACATGGGTTTTTGAATTGAGCTTACTCAAAAACTTTGGAAGAAAATTTTCCTTAGACAAGGCATAGATCAAACGAGAATATCCCAAAATGATTCCGAACAAAGAAGCAATCAGACCGAAAAGCCCGATAAATGTGAAAATTTTCGCAATATAAGAGTCACTGCCATATAACTTTGTTAAAACGAAAGACAAAGGGTAATCCAATTGAGAGATTTCTTCAGGTGAGGCAACTCCTACTGTTCCTATAAAAACGGAAGAAGCCAGAAAAATCAAAGTGCCTATACCTGCTGCGTATCCTCTGGGAATGTCTTTTTTAGGATCTTTCACTTCCTCCGCAGCCATTGCGACTCCTTCTACTGCAAGAAAGAACCAGATCGCAAAAGGAATGGATTGAAAGAAGGAAGGAAAAGAGAACTTGGAAAGACGAGAGACATCTGGAATCGATGCAAAGGAAAAATGAGGCAAAATGGAACCCAAATAAAGTAACAACCCGCAGATCGCAGTAATTGTGACGAACAATTCGAATCTGGCGGTTTGTTTCACACCGAACAAATTGAACGCCACTAGTAATCCGAAAAATCCGTAAGAAGCATAAACATCGGGTATGTAAGGAAATAGAAAATGGAAATATCCACCTAACGCAGAAGCTATGGCAGGAGGAGCCAATACGAATTCCACTAAAACTAAAAATCCGCAAATAAAACCTCCCCAGCCTCCAAACGCTTGGTTCGCATAAGCGGAAGGCCCGCCGGAATGAGGAATGCTTGCCGCAAGTTCGGTGAAACAAAGCGCAAAGCAGATATAGAAGATTGCGATGAGAAAGACAGCTACTGCGAACTCCCAAAACCCCGCAACGGACAGACCGAAATTCCATCCGAAATAATCTCCTGAAATCACGAGTCCGACTGCGATTCCCCAAAGATGGAGAGGGCCTAATGTTTTATGAAGACCGGAAGAAGAAGTTTCTGGGGAAGAAGGATTAGAATCTGACACTGGGGCACCTGAAACAAAAGTCGAATCAGACGAAACAAGAAGCAAAAACTTTTTTACTTTACGGAAACGAATGTTAAGTTAAAAATTCCTCTCATGAAAAAACATATATTGCGCATCTTGGGCTTCGGACTGATCGTTTGGATCATTCCGATGATCGTATCTATGGGATTTTATTCCCCGGAAGGCAAACTGACGGGAGACCTTTTTCTTTTTAAGACGGTGATGATTTTGGTGGGGAACACAACAGGATGTTTTTTGTTATTCCGTTTGGCAAAACTCAAACCGGAATCTCCTAAAACGTTTTTCACATATACGGGACTCATCTGGTTTCTACAAAACATAGGGCTGGATCTTTTGATTTTAATTCCTATGTCCGGGATGAGCGTCCCTGCTTATTTCGTACAAATCGGACTCAGATATTTGGTAATGATCATCATCGGGGCGACTGTAGGATACAGCATCCAAGCCCAACGGGAATGAAAGGCAAAAGGGTGAAAAGAAATGAATTTTTTTAGAGGAATTTAGCCTTTCGATATACGAATCACGATATTTCTGTTAAGCGGGAGAGAGGAGCTGCCCACGAGCCACTCCCCTCCACCCTAACTCGGGCGGGGGATTTTACACCCTCCCGCCACGTTATGTCTCATAATACTGTCCTACTTTTAAAAAGAACGAAACATGAAAAGGGAAACATTTATATCATCTTGCGCCAGGGACAGGTAGGGCGCGGTCTGCCGCAGGCAGACGGGAGCGAAGCGCACCCCGGACTGGCCCGGTCGGTTTTCATTTGTTTCCCAATCAACTAACCGATTCGAGGCGCCATAAAAAAAGCCGCTACCCTTTCAGGAGCGGCTTTGATTAAAACCAACTTACTTACGTAAATTGGTAAACTTAACAGTTTCGAATTTAAGCGACTGGACCGTGAGCACTGAAGTCGAACTCTTTAGAACCACCTGTGAGATACTTTTTGTAGTTCTCAACAAATTGTTTCGCAAGATCCGCCGCAGTTTTATCGTATTCAGCTTTATCCGCCCAAGCATTACGTGG
>VFQU01001140.1_pt1 | contig 17106 bp, 15 predicted proteins | sample 3512311 | NCBI WGS metagenome assembly VFQU01 (sample SAMN10412377, study PRJNA504923) | tailings metagenome | isolation source: Relicate 3 Philex TSF3 active mining site | place: Philippines: Tuba, Benguet | collected 2017-08-29
TGCTGGGTCTGCGCCGCACCACCCTCGTCGAGAAGTTGCGCAAGTACGGCCTCGGTCGCGATGGCGACTTGAATTTGACGCCAGATTCCTGACATCGCTGCGGCACAGCTCTTGCCTTGACCCGCCTGAACCCCGTCAGGACGGTCCAGGCCTTCCATGAGCGACGCCAGCATCAACGCCATCCTTTCGCAGATCCGCAGTCTGCAGGGACAGCTGCAGACCAACCGGCCCAGCCCGGTGGAGACGCCCGCGCCTGCCGCCGCCGAAACCGGCTTCGGCAACACGCTCAAGCGCGCGGTCACCCAGGTCAACGCCGAGCAGAACGAGTCCGCCGCGCTCGCCAAAGCTTTCGAGATGGGCGACCCCAACGTCGACCTGGTGCGGGTGATGCTTGCCTCGCAGCAGTCCTCGGTCAGCTTCCGTGCCACCGTCGAGGTGCGCAACCGGCTGGTCCAGGCCTACCAGGACGTCATGAACATGCCGCTGTAAGCGCAGGACGCCGGCGATGGACACCCAGATCACGCTTTCCCAGGTCAAGGACATTCCGGCCGTGCGCCAGGCGGGCCTGCTGCTGGCCCTGGCCGGCGCTATCGCGCTCGGCATCGCCGGCTTCTTCTGGTCGCTGTCGCCGACCTACGTCAACCTGTTCACCGGCCTGCCCGACCGCGACGCCGCCGAGGTGGTGACCGCCCTGCGCGCCGCGCAGATCCCGCACGAGGTCGATGCCGTCACCGGCGCCATCCGCGTGCCCGAGGCGCGCGCCCGCGAGGCGCGCATGCAGCTGGCCACCCAGGGCCTGCCGCAGACCACCCGCCCCGGCATCGAATCGATCAACGAGAACCCGGGCTTCGGCACCAGCCAGTTCGTCGAAGGCGCGCGCTACCAGCACGCGCTGGAAATGGAGATCGCCCGCACCATCAGCGAACTGCGCCCGGTGCGCGAGGCGCGGGTGCACCTGGCTCTGCCCAAGCCCAGCGCCTTTACCCGCGCGCGCCAGCCGGCCTCGGCCTCGGTGATGCTGCAGCTGTACCCGGGCCGCCAGCTCGAGCGCGACCAGGTCGCGGCGATCGTGCATCTGGTGGCGAGCAGCATCCCGGACCTGGCCACCGAGCGCGTCACCGTGATCGATCAGGCCGGCCGCCTGCTGACCAACAACGACCCCAACGACCCGAACGTGCTGGCGGCCCTGCAATTCGAGCAGCGGCGTCGTTTGGAGGAGACGCTGGTCGCGCGCATCCAGCAGCTGCTGGAGCCCTTCGCCGGACCGGGCCGGGTCAGCGCCCAGGTCAGTGTCGACATGGACTTCTCGGTGGTCGAGGAAGCGCGCGAGCGCTTCGAGCCCGACCCCGCCAAGCTGCGCTCCGAACAGGTCGCCGAGAGCACCAGCAGCGCACCGCCCAACGAGGGCGTGCCGGGGGCGACTGCGAACACGCCGCCGGGCGCAGCCGCAGACGCCGCGGGCACGGGCCCGCAGAGCGCCTCCCGCAGCGCCACCCGCAACTTCGAGATGGACCGCACCGTCAGCCACAGCCGCAACGACACCGGCCGCGTGCAGCGCATCACCGCGGCGGTGCTGATCGACCACGTGCTGTCGGTGCCCGATCCGGCCGCTGCGCCCGCCGCCACCGATCCTGCCGCGGACCCGGCCGCTGATCCAGCGGCGGACCCCGCTGCGGATCCGGCTGCCGTGACGGCCACAGCGCCAGCCCTTCCCGCGCTGCAGCCATTGACGCCGGAACAACTCGCCCAGGTCGAGGAGCTGGTCAAGCAGGCGATCGGCTTCAGCGAGGCCCGCGGCGACGCGGTGAGCGTGATGAATGCGCCCTTCCTTCGCGAAGCGCCGCTGCCGGTCGACGAGGCCGTGCCGCTGATGGAGCAGCCCTGGTTCTGGCCGCTGCTGCAGTACGGCGGCGGCCTGCTGCTGGTGATGATGCTGATCCTGTTCGTGGTGCGCCCGGTGATCCGCAGCCTGCTGGCGCCGGCGCCGCGCAGTCGCGCCGCCGCGGCCGAGGACGAGGAGCTGCCCCTGCTGAGCGGGCGCACCGAAGGCGGCGAGACCGACGAGGACGGCATGCGCATGCTGCCGGGCCAGGTCACCAACACCCAGGAGCAGCGTGAGGCCATGGTGGCCGCCGCCAAGACCCTGGACGAGAAACTGCAGCTCGCGCGCAGCACGGTGGCGCAGGATCCTAAGATCGTCGCGCAGGTGGTGAAGAACTGGGTGGCCGCCGATGCCTGATCCCAACGACAAGCTCACCGGCACCCAGCGTGCCGCCGTCCTGCTGATGTCGCTCGGCGAGGCCGAAGCGGCCGAGGTGCTGCGCCAGCTCAACGCCAAGGAAGTGCAGAAGCTGGGCGTGGCCATGGCCACCATCAGCAACGTCACCAAGGACCAGGTCATCGAGGTGGTCGACGAGTTCGTCGAAGACCTGCAGAGCCAGACCGCCTTCGGCCTCGGCGCCGACGACTACGTGCGCAAGGTGCTGGTGCAGGCGCTGGGCGAGGACAAGGCCGGCAACCTGATCGAGCGCATCCTGCTCGGCCGCAACAGCAAGGGCCTGGAGACGCTGAAGTGGATGGACCCGCGGTCGATCGCCGACCTGATCCGCAATGAGCATCCGCAGATCATCGCGATCGTGCTGAGCTTCCTCGAAAGCGACCAGGCCGCCGACGTCATCAAACTGCTGCCGGCGCGCACCCGCGTCGACGCGCTGATGCGCATCGCCACGCTGGAGGGCATTCCGCCGAACGCGCTGAATGAACTCAACGACATCATGGAGAAGCGCTTCGCCGGCAATCAGGGCATGAACCAGAGCCAGGTCGGCGGCGTCAAGGTGGCGGCGGACATCATCAACTTCCTCGACACCAACACCGAGCAGCAGATCAGCACCGGCATCCGCGAGATCGATCCGGAGCTCTGCAACCAGATCCAGGAGCTGATGTTCGTCTTCGACAACGTCGCCGACCTCGACGACCGCGCCATCCAGACGGTGCTGCGCGAGGTGCAGGGCGACAAACTCGGCCTGGCCCTGCGCGGCGCCGATTCCAAGGTCAAGGACAAGATCCTCAAGAACATGTCGCAGCGCGCGGCGGCCATGCTCGTCGAGGACATGGAGGCGCGCGGCCCCGCGCGCTTGTCCGATGTCGAGACCGCGCAGAAGGAGATCCTCGCCATCGTCCGCCGCATGGCCGACGCCGGCGAGATCCAGCTCGGCTCGAAGACTGAGGAGCTGCTGTGAGCGGCAGCCCGCAGGCGCCGGTGCGCATGCTGCCGGACAGCCCGGCGCTGCGGCGCTGGGAAGTGCCTGCGCTCGATGCGCCGCGCGGCGGCGGCGCGGACCCCGAGCCCGAAGAACCGCTGCCGCAGCCGCCCTCGCTGGAGGAGATCGAAGCCATCCAGCGCGCTGCGCACGAGGAGGGCTTCGCCGCCGGACACGCCGAGGGCCGGGCCCAGGCGCAGGGCGAGATGCGCCGCCTGCAGGCGCGACTCGAAGGCATCCTTGACGCCTTCTCGCGGCCGCTGTCCGAGCTGGAGGGCGAGGTCGAAAGCGCGCTCACCGAACTGGCGGCGCGCATCGCCGGCACCCTGGTGCGCCAGGCCTACGTGGTGCAGCCCGAGCTGCTGGCGCGGCTGACCCGCGAGGCCATCGCGAGCCTCGGCGACAAGCCCCGCCAGGTCGAGGTGCGCCTGCACCCCGAGGATCTCGAAGCCATCGAGGCCCTGCTGCCGAACAGCCCCGGCGTGCGCATCCACGCCGATCCAGCCTTGGCGCGCGGCGACCTGCGCGTGCACGCCGAGGACGTCCGTCTGGATGCCCGCCTCGCGACGCGACTTGAGCAGATCCTGCCGCGCCTGCTGGCGGAATCCCCGGACGAAGACGAGGAGAGTCGCGCATGAGCGCGCGGCCGGAAATCAGCGCCCGCAATGCCCGGCTCGCCGCCCGTCTGCGCACGCACGCTGCACCACCGCCCGGCAGCCGCGAGTTCCTGCGCGAGGGCGTGCTGAAGCGGGTGGTCGGGCTCACCTTGGAAGCAGTGGGCTGCGAGGTGCCGCTCGGCGCCAACTGCCGCCTGCAGACCGCCAACGGCAGCTGGGTCGATGCCGAGGTGGTCGGCTTTTCCGGCGAGCGCACCTTCCTGATGCCCAGCACCGAGGTACAGGGGCTGCTGCCGAACGCCCGCGTGGTGCCGGTGCCGGGCGGCGCCGCCGGCGTCCGCGTCGGCGAAGCCCTGCTCGGACGCGTCATCGACGGCGAAGGCGTGCCCTTGGATGGCCGCGGCGAGCCGCGCTGCGAGGCCACGGTCAGCCTCACCGGGCCGGTCATCAACCCGCTGCAGCGTGAACCCATCCATCAATCGCTGGACGTCGGCGTGCGCGCCATCAACGCGCTGATCCCGATCGGCCGCGGCCAGCGCGTGGGCCTGTTCGCCGGCTCCGGCGTCGGCAAGTCGACCCTGCTCGGCATGATGACCCGCTATACCTCGGCCGACGTGGTGGTGGTCGGGCTGATCGGCGAACGCGGTCGCGAAGTGCGCGACTTCGTCGAGAACACCCTGGGCCAGATGGGCCTGAACCGCGCCGTGGTCGTCGCCACGCCGGCCGACCGCCCGCCGCTGGCGCGCCTGCACGGCGCCTGGCGGGCCACCGCGATCGCCGAATACTTCCGTGACCAGGGCCGCAACGTCCTGCTGCTGATGGATTCGCTGACCCGCTTCGCCCAAGCCCAGCGGGAGATCGGCCTGTCGGTGGGCGAGCCGCCGACCACCCGCGGCTATCCGCCCAGCGTGTTCGCGCGCCTGCCGCAGCTGGTCGAGCGCGCCGGCAATGGCGCTGCCGGGCGCGGATCGATCACCGCCTTCTACACCGTGCTGACCGAAGGCGACGACGTGCACGAACCGATCTCGGACGCCGCCCGCGCGATTCTCGACGGCCATATCGTGCTTTCGCGCGCGGTAGCCGAAGGCGGACGCTATCCGGCCATCGACGTCGAGGCCTCGGTCAGCCGCGTGGTCAGCGAGATCGCCGACAGCGAGTGGCGGGCTCAGATCAGCCAGGTGCGCCAGCTGATGTCCGCCTACTCCAGCCACAAGGACCTGATCTCGATCGGCGCCTACCAGCGCGGCTCGGATCCGCGCGTCGACGACGCCCTGCGGCGCTGGCCGGCCCTGATGCGCTTCTTGAACCAGGATGTGGCCGACGCCGCAGACATCGCCAGCAGTCGCGCCGCACTCTCACAGTTGATCCACGAAGGCAGCACCGGAGCCTGAGCATGGACAGCAAGCGTCTTCGCCCGATCCAGCAGATCGCCACCGACCGCGAGACCGAGCGCGCCCGCGCGCTGGCCGAGCGCAGCAAGCATCTGGCGACGCACCAGCAACGCCTCGATGAGCTCTCGAAGTACGCGCACGAGTACGCCCAGCCGCCCGCCCAGCTCACCAGCGCCGCCCAGCTACTGAACCGTCGCGCCTTCCTCGACAAGCTTGACGACGCGCTCAAGCAGCAGCAGCAGGCGGTGCGCCGCGCCGAGGAGAACTGCGAGATCGAGCGCACCCGGCTGCTGCTCGCCAGCCGGGAGAAGGCCGTGCTGGAGAAGCTCTCGGCCGCCTACCAGAAGCGCGAAGCCCACGTCGACAACCAGCGCGCCCAGCGCGAACTGGACGACCACGCCGCGCGCCAGCACCTGCGCAACGGCGGAGACACCCCATGAACCCCAGCGCAGTCAGCCCCAGCGCCGGCAGTATCGGCAGCCACCGTCAATCGGCTCCACGCAGTGAGCACGGAAGCAGCGGGAGCGGCAGCTTCAGCGAGCTGCTGGCCGGCTCCGAGATGTCGGCCGAGCCGAGCCAACGGCTGCCCGCCGCCGAGACTGTCGCCGATCCGCAGCCCGGCGGCGCCGACGAGGCTCCGCCCCCGGACGCCGACGCCAGCCTGCTGGCCGCGCTGGGCCTGGTGCCACTGCCGCTGGAGCCGATCGCAGGGGGCGGCTGGAGCGCGCTCACGGGCGCCGGCGAGAGCGGACTCGCCGCGATGCAGTGGCTGCCTGCCGCCAGCGCTCGACCGCTGCCCGCCCCCGCGGCAGCCACGGTGAGCAGCGTCGTCGCAGCGCCGACGGCGGACAGTGGGCCGAGCCCCAGCGGAGGCAGCCTGTCGACTACCGCGCTGGCGGCAGGTCTGCTCGCACCGGCGAATCCCGCCTCCGCGGCGGCGACCACCGAGGCGCAGCCGACGCTGTCTGCGGCGACACAGGCCGCAGCGGCCACTGCTCAAAGTGCCTCCGCCGCACTGCCAGCGAACTTCGCGCAGGCCCTCGCCGCGACGGCGGTGGTCAGGCCCATGCAGGCCCCCCCCGGAGCCGACGCCTCGACGCTGGAGCAGGCGCGGCTCGCCGCGGCGACAACGGACACCGCCTCGATCCGCCTCACGGGCGTGGCCATGCCGGCATCACCGCGCGCGGCCGCTGACTTCAGCCAGATCCCCCTGCCCGGCCAGCCGATTGCGGGCGCGGCCATGACGCCGAGCCTCGCGCTCGCGCCAGCCGCCACACCCGATGCCATGGCCCTGTCACTCGCGGGCGCCGACGCGGAGACCGCGGCCGGCCTGCGCCGCGTCGCCGGCGAAACGGGCTACCTGCTGCCCACCGTTCCGTTCGGTCTGGAGCGCGCCGAAGTCGGCGCCGCCCCACGCGAGAGTCTGGCCAGCCTGCCGCCGCTGCTCGCGGGTGCGCGCCTCGACCCGACCACGCCGCAGTTCAGTGTGGCCCTGGGCCAGCAGATGCAGTGGATGGCGAGCCAGCAGGTCGGCCGCGCCGAGCTGCGCCTCGACCCCGAAGAGCTGGGGCCGCTGGAGATCCGGCTGGAAATGAACGGTGACGAGATCCGCGCCGAATTCAGCAGCCGCAGTGCCGAAGTGCGCAGCCTGCTGGAAACCCAGGTGCCACGCCTGCGCGAACTGCTGGCCGAGCAGGGCTTCAGCCTCGCCGACGCCCAGGTCGGGCAGGAGCGCGCGGCCTATCAGGACGCGCCGCAGCAGCGCGAAACCTTTGCCGCCCGCGAAGCCAAAGCGGAGTCGGCGCAGGTCGACGCCATCGAGCGCGCGCCTACCGCACCCGTCCGCGCGCGCCAGGGTCTGGTCGACGACTTCGCCTGAGAGCCGGGAATCGGGAATCGGGAATCGGGAATCGGGAAGAACATAGGTTGGCACCCGTCCCAACCCAGGCTCTGCCCGAAGCAGGATGCACCTGGGTCTCCCCCAACGCCCTGCTCGACTCGACTCGACTCGACTCGACTCGACGCGCGCCGCCGCCGCCGTCCGCTACGCCCGCTAGGCCCCGCGGATCTGGCTCTGCAGGTAGCGCTCCAGACCGATCATCTTGATCAGGCGCAGCTGCTGCTCCAGCCAGCGGGTGTGGTCTTCCTCGGTGTCCTTCATCTGCGCGACCAGGATGTCGCGGCTGACGTAGTCGCCGTGCTGCTCGCACAGAGTCACGCCACGCGCCAGATGTCCGCGCACCGTGTACTCCAGCTGCAGGTCGCGCTCGAGCATCTCCTCGACCGTGCGGCCGGGCTCGAAAGCATCGGGCCGCATGTCGGGATCGCCGCCGAGGAAGAGAATGCGACGCAGCAGCGCATCGGCGTGCTGGCCTTCCTCTTCCGCTTCGTGGTTGATGCGTTCGTACAGCGCCGCCAGGCCGAGGTCCTCATAGCGACGCGAGTGGATCAGGTACTGGTCGCGCGCAGCCAGCTCGCCGCGCAGCAGGAACTTCAGATACTCGACAACTTCCGGATGCCCTTGCATGGCGCCGCCTCCACGAAAACCGGCAGGCAGGATACCCAAGGCTTTGTGGAGGCGATCGGATGAGAAGCGTTCTGAAGCTGGGAATCGGTCCAAGACCATCGGGAATCGCGCAGACCACGTGGAGACCGCCGCGTCTTCATCCCGCGCGCTGGACATCGGCGCGAGACCGCGAAGCGTTCGAGAGGCCACGCTTGTCAATTCCCGGTTCCCGATTCCCGGCCTCTCACCCCCTCATCGCACTCCGCACCTGCGCTTCCACCGCGGCGATCGCGCTCATGTTGACCACGCGGCGCACGGTGGCCGAAGGCGTGAGCACGTGGGCGCTGTGCGAGACGCCCATCAGGATCGGCCCGAGGCCGACGCCGTCGGTCATGCTGCGCACCAGGTTGTAGGCGGTGTTGGCCGCATCGAGGTTGGGGAACACGAACAGGTTGGCGCGACCCTTCAAGCGCGAGTCGGGGAACAGGCGCTCGCGGATCTCCTCGTTCAGCGCCGCGTCGACGTGCATCTCGCCTTCCACTTCGAGCTTGGGCGCACGCACGCGGATCTTCTTCAGCGCCTCGCGCAGCTTGATCGCGCTGGGGCTGTCGTGGGTGCCGAAATTGCTGTGGCTGATCAGGGCGATCTTCGGCTCGATGCCGAACATCTTGATCCGGTAGGCCGCCTGCAGCGCGCTCTCGGCGATCTGGTCCGCGGTCGGATCCACCTGCATGTGGGTGTCGGTGAAGAAGAACACGCCCTTGTCGTTCAGCACCGCCGACAGCGCGGCGACCTTGTCCTCGCCCTGGTCGGTGCCGAGCACGTCGAGCACGTGCTTGGCCTTCTTCTGGTAGCGGCCGACCAGGCCGCACAGGAGGGCATCGGCTTCACCGCGGCGGACCATCAGGGACGCGATCACGGTGGCACGCGAGCGCACGATCGCCTTGGCGGCGGCCGGCGTCACGCCGCGGCGCTGCATGATCTGGTGGTAGAGCTGCCAGTACTCGTTGAAGCGCGGGTCGTCGTCGATGTTGGTGATGTCGACATCGACGCCGGGCCGGATGCGCAGGCCCAGCCGCTCGATGCGCGCCTCGATCACCGCCGGGCGGCCGATCAGGATCGGCCGCGCGATGCGCTCGTCGACCACGGTCTGCACCGCGCGCAGGGCGACTTCCTCCTCGCCCTCGGCGTAGACGACGCGCTGCAGGTTGGCGCGGGCACGGTCGATCACCGGCTTCATCAGCAGGCCGGTGCGGAACACGAAGGTGTTGAGGCGCTCGCGGTAGGCGTCCAGGTCGATGGTGCGCGTGGCCACTCCGGAATCCATGGCCGCCTTCGCCACCGCCGGCGCCAGCGAGGCGAGCAGGCGCGGGTCGAAGGGGCGCGGGATCAGGTAGTCCGGTCCGAAGCTGGGCGTTTCACCGGCGTAGGCACCGCCGAGGTCCGAGGCCTCCTTGCGGGCGAGCTCGGCGATCGCGTTCACGCAGGCCAGCTTCATGGCCTCGTTGATGGTGGTGGCGCCGACGTCCAGCGCGCCGCGGAAGATGTAGGGGAAGCACAGCGCGTTGTTGACCTGGTTCGGATAGTCCGAGCGGCCGGTGGCGACGATGCTGTCGGGACGGGTGGCGCGCGCCAGCGCCGGGTCGATCTCCGGCGTCGGGTTGGCCAGCGCCAGCACCACCGGGCGCTCGGCCATGGTGGTCAGCATCTCGGGCTTCAGGATGTTGCCGGCCGAGAGCCCCAGGAAGACATCGGCGCCGACCAGGATCTCGGCGAGGCTGCGCGCCGCGGTGTCGCGCGCATAGCGGCGCTTGTCGGGGTCGAGGTCGGTGCGTCCGGTGTGCAGCACGCCGTCGCGATCGATCGCCAGGATGTTCTCGGGCTTCAGGCCCAGCGCCACCAGCATGTCGAGGCAGGCGATGCCGGCGGCACCGGCGCCCGAGGTGGCGAGCTTGACGTCCTCGATCTTCTTGCCGACCACGTGCAGCGCGTTCAGCACCGCTGCACCGACGATGATCGCGGTGCCGTGCTGGTCATCGTGGAAGACCGGGATCTTCATGCGCTCGCGCAGCTTGCGCTCGACGATGAAGCACTCCGGCGCCTTGATGTCCTCGAGGTTCACGCCGCCGAAGGTAGGCTCGAGCGCGGCGATGATGTCGACCAGCTTGTCGGGGTCGCTCTCGCTGACTTCGATGTCGAACACGTCGATGCCGGCGAACTTCTGGAACAGCACGCCCTTGCCCTCCATCACCGGCTTGGCCGCCAGCGGGCCGATGTTGCCGAGGCCCAGCACGGCGGTGCCGTTGGTGATGACCGCCACCAGATTGGCGCGGGCGGTGACCGTGGAGGCCTCGTTCGGATCCTCGACGATGGCCTCGCAGGCCGCCGCCACGCCCGGCGAATACGCCAAGGCCAGGTCACGCTGGTTGACGAGGGCCTTGGTCGGCGTGACCTTGATCTTTCCCGGCGGGTGCTGGCGGTGGTAGTCGAGGGCGGCTTGCTTGAAGGCGTCGTTGTCGGACATGTCGGGCGCGGGGCTCAAGGGACAGCGGGGCCGCCCATGGTAGCGCCCCGCGCGCGCCGCAACGGTCCATGCCGCTGCGTATGTCGCAGCCGCCTTCGGCCTGCGCTCAGCCAGTGTCGCCCTGCACCAGCACCAGCATCGCCAGCACCGCGAACACCACCGCCGCCGCGTAGTGCGCCGCCTTGAGCGGCAGGCGATGGGCGAACTTGGCTCCCAGCGCCACCACCGGCACATTGGCCAGCAGCATGCCGATCGTGGTGCCCAGCACGACCATCACCAGCTGCTCGTACTTGGCGGCCAGCAGCACGGTGGCGATCTGGGTCTTGTCGCCCATCTCGGCGATGAAGAAGGCGATGGTGGTGGCGAGGAAGGGCCCGAAGCGCGGCTTGGGGGCGTCCTCGTCGTCGAGCTTGTCGGGGATCAGCACCCAGACCGCCATGCCCAGCAGGGAGGCGAACAGGATCCAGCGCAGCGCGCCCTCGGGAATGTAGTGCGCGGCCACCGCGCCCAGCCAGCCGGCCAGCGCGTGGTTCAGCAGGGTGGCGACGAGGATGCCCCAGGCGATCGGCCAGAAGCGGCGGTAGCGGGCGGCGAGGATCAGCGAGAGCAGCTGGGTCTTGTCGCCGATTTCGGCGATCGCGACGGCAAGCGTGGAGAACAGCAGGGCTTCCATGGGGTGTCTCACAGGGCCGGGTGACGGGTGGGACGCGCGGACGAGGCGCCGCACCCGGCCCGGGTCGACGCATCGCCAGCGGTCTCGTCAGGCCCGGTGCCGGATGGACTCCGGTCACCGACTCCACGCGCCAGGGCCGGCCGGCCCAGTGTGTTGACGCGCGGTCGCACCGGTTCCGCGAGGAACCTGGGCGCGCGACTACTCCCCGATGGGGTGGCGCAGTGTACGCCAGCGCGCGGATGCCGACACGCGGTGCAGAGGCGAGCCAACCATGGGGTGGGCCCTGGCCCACCGAGGCTTCGACGCGTCGTGCCGCGCAACGTACACGCCGTTCGTGCGTGCACGCGTGGCGAGTGTTGGGCTCACGGTGGGCCGGGGCCCACCCTATACAGGACGGCTTTGGTGAGTGTTGGGCTCATGGTGGGCCAAGGCCCACCCTATGCAACTCGGCTTCTACGATTCCCGATTCCCAATTTCCGCATCCCGGCCTCCGAGGCCCAATTCTTGTCTCCCCGCCTGCACTGTCCTACCCTGCCCGGCCTGACCGCAGGGGCCGCCGGCCTGCCGTGGTAACGACCTGTTCCGGCGGCCGCGGTGGCCGCCTTTGCGTTTTCAAGCGGCCGTGCGCCGCGGGGGAAGTCCCGATGCTGCAGATCCTGTTCGGCCTGTTCGGCCTGGCCTGCCTGATTGCGATCGCCTGGCTGTTCTCGGAGGCCAAGCGCAGCGTTGACTGGAAGCTGGTCGGCACCGGCGTCGCCCTGCAGATCGTGTTCGCGATCTTCGTGCTGATGACGCCCTGGGGCGCCAGCATCTTTGGCGCGCTCAGCGAAGGCTTCGTCAAGCTGCTGGGCTTCACCTCGCAGGGCTCGCAGCTGATCTTCGGCGACCTCGCGAAGGCCGACACCCTGGGCTTCATCTTCGCCTTCCAGGTGCTGCCGACGATCATCTTCTTCGCCGCCTTCATGGGCGTGCTCTACCACCTCGGCGTGATGCAGGCGGTGGTCAAGGGCATGGCCTGGGTCATCACCAAGGCGATGCGCGTGTCCGGCGCGGAAACCCTGTCGGTCTGCGCCAACGCGTTCATCGGCCAGACCGAGGCGCCGCTGGTCATCAAACCCTATGTGTCCAGCATGACCCGTTCGGAGCTGCTGACCCTGATGGTCGGCGGCATGGCGACCATTGCCGGCGGCGTGCTCGGCGCCTACGTGCTGATGCTGGGCGGCAGCGACCCGGCAGCGCAGGCCGAGTTCGCCAAGCACCTGCTCACCGCCAGCATCATGGCGGCGCCGGCGACCCTGGTGATCGCCAAGATCCTCTGCCCCGAAGCCGGCAAGCCGGTGACCTTGGGCAAGGTCGAGGTCGAAGTCGAGAAGACCACCGCCAACGTTATTGACGCCGCGGCCGCCGGCGCGTCCGAAGGCCTGAAGCTCGCGCTCAACGTCGGCGCCATGCTGCTGGCGTTCACCGCCCTGATCGCGCTCATCAATGCGCCGATCGGCTGGCTCAGCGAGATCACCGGTCTGTCCGCGGCGATCGGCAAGCCGGTCGATCTGTCGGTGCTGCTCGGCTACGTTCTGGCACCGATCGCCTGGGTCGTGGGCGTGCCCTGGGAAGACGCCAATGCGGTCGGCGGCCTGATCGGCACCAAGGTCGTGCTGAACGAGTTTTTCGCCTACAACCAGCTCTCGACGATCAAGGAGAGCCTGAGCGAGAACTCGATCATCATCGCCACCTATGCGCTGTGCGGCTTCGCCAATTTCAGTTCGATCGCCATCCAGATCGGCGGCATCGGCTCGCTGGCGCCCGAGCGCCGCTCCGACCTCGCGCGCTTTGGCTTGAAGGCGGTGCTGGGCGGCTCGCTGGCGACCCTGATGACCGCCACCATCGCCGGCGTGCTGACCCAGATCGCGAGCTGAGGCCATGCCTGCGCGCGTCGTCGTCGTCGGCAGCTACAACCAGGACATGGTCTGGCGCACCGCGCGCTTTCCGGTGCCCGGCGAGACGCGCCTCGGCGCCTTCGACACCGGCCCCGGCGGCAAGGGTTTCAACCAGGCCATCGCCTGCGCGCGCCAGGGCGTGGCCACTCACTTCATCGGCGCGCTGGGCGATGACGCCATCGCCCGCGGCATGCGCGAGCTGGCGTTGAGCGAGGGCCTGGCCCTGCACTGCGAGACGCATGCGGAGCTCGCCACCGGCACCGCGGCGATCCTCGTCGAGGACAGCGGGCAGAACCTGATCGTGGTGGGCCCGGGTGCCAATGCGGCGCTCAGCGTCCCCCACATCACCGCGCAGGCCGCGGTCATCCGCGCCGCGCGGGTGCTGGTGACCCAGCACGAAGTGAACTACGAGGCCTCGCTGGCCGCGCAGCGGATCGGCCGCGCCGCCGGCGTGCTCTGCCTGCACAATCCGGCGCCACCGGTGGATGCCCGCGACCTCGCGCTGGTCGATGGCGCCGACCTAATCACGCCGAACGAGACCGAGTTCGTGCAGCTGCTCAAGCTGCGCGCGCTCGATGCGCCTGCGCCCGACGCGCTGGCGGCGCTGGACGATCAAGCCCTGCATGCGCTCTGCCGCGGCCTGCATGCGGGCACGGTGGTGGTCACCCTGGGCGCGCACGGCGTCTTCGTCTCGCATGCGCCCGATTCCCTGCGCGGAGACGCACAGCTGCACTACCGCAGCGCGCCCGAGCGGGTGCAGGCCGTGGACACCACCGGCGCCGGCGATGCCTTCAGCGGCGCGCTGGCGGCGGCGCTGGCGAACGCGCCCGAGGCGCCCTTCGCCGAGGCCGTGCGCACCGCCGGCCGCGTGGCGGCGCTTTCGACCGAGCGCCGCGGCGCGGCGCTGGCGATTCCGCGCCAGAACGAAGTGGTGCAACGCTTCGGGGTTTGAGCGCGGGCACGGGTTCGCTGCGTTGGAGGGCCGGGGCAAGTGTGTGGCTCAGGGTGGGCCAGGCCCACCCTATGCTCGCTTTGTCTGGGATCGGGGCGAGCGCGGTGCGTGGTTTGTTCGCGTCCGACCGACGGATCCAGGGCCGATCACACGAACGCACCGCGCCCACATAGGGTGGGCCCCGGCCCACCATGGCCTTGACCGCTGGCCCCGGTCGGCGCCAACACCACCGCTTCACGCCGCTGAACGACGCCCCCCCTGCCTACCACCGCACTTCGGGAAACATTCAGTTGCAATCCCTAGGCTGCCGACGTGGCAGGGGGCTGCAATCCGACAGACTCGAACACAGGTGGATCCCATGAAGACCCCGATCATCGCCGCGATTTCCGTTCTCGCCCTGGGCGGCGTGGCCGTCGCCTCCTACGGCGGCTTCTCCCGCGCCAATCAGGCGCAGGTGCTGTCGGCCGAGCCGATTCGCGTGACCGAGCCGGTGCTGGCCGACGTGCTGCGGGTGACGCCGGTTGAAGAGAACCGGCCGGTCAGCCGCCAGGAGTGCAGCGAACGTTCGGTGCAGCGCCGTGCGCCCGAGCGCTTCGGCGATCGCGACGGCATGGTCGCGGGCGCGGTGATCGGCGGCCTGCTCGGCAACCAGGTGGGTGACGGCAGCGGCCGCGCCGCGGCCACCGCGGCCGGCGTGCTGGCCGGCGGTGCCATCGGCCGCGAGGTCGATCGCCGCCATACCGGCGGTCGACCCTACAGCGAAAGCGTGCGCGAATGCCGCGAGGTGCAGGACAGCGAGCGCGTGGTCGTGGCCTGGGATGTCGAGTACCGCGCCGACAGCGGCACCGGCAGCCAGCGCGTCAGCACCCAGCCGGGAGCGCAAATCCAGATCGGCGAACGCGAGCGCGTGGTCGGCTACGACGTGCGCTGGCGCTACGGCGAGCTGGAGGGCGAGAGCCGACTGCGCGAGAAGCCGGGCGACACGCTGCCCGTTGAAAACGGCCGCATCGCACCCTCGCTGCTGCTCGGCGAGGACTGAGTCAGGATCCAAACTGCGCTGGGCCCTACGCGAAACCATCGCCAAGGTGTGGCGCAGTGCCACCATCCGAGAACGCAGTGGCCACAAACACACAGGGCGCCCGAGGGCGCCCTGTGTGCATGTCATGAAAGGCAGCGCGGATCAGGCCGCCACCGGCACGCCGGTCTTCTCGCGCAGCTCTTCGACGCCGACGCCGGGCGCCAGCTCCACCAGCTTGAGGCCGGCGGGAGTCACGTCCAGCACGGCCAACTCGGTGATGATGCGGTTGACCACGCCGACGCCGGTCAGCGGCAGCGTGCAGGCGGGCAGGATCTTGTGCTCGCCGCCTTTGGCGGTGTGCTCCATCAGCACGACCACGCGCTTGACGCCGGCGACCAGGTCCATCGCGCCGCCCATGCCCTTGACCATCTTGCCGGGCACCATCCAGTTGGCGAGGTCGCCCTTGTCGGTGACCTGCATGGCGCCAAGGATGGCGAGGTCGATGTGGCCGCCGCGGATCATCGCGAAGCTGTCGTGGCTGCCGAAGTAGCTGGCGCCAGCGCGGGCGGTGACGGTCTGCTTGCCGGCGTTGATCAGGTCGGCATCGACCTCGGCCTCGGTCGGGAAGGGGCCGATGCCGAGCAGGCCGTTCTCGCTCTGCAGCCAGACGTCCATGCCGTCGGGAATGTGGTTGGCCACCAGCGTCGGCAGGCCGATGCCGAGGTTCACGTAGGCGCCGTCGGTGAGTTCGCGGGCGGCGCGCTGCGCCATCTCGTCGCGGGTCCAGGGCATGTCGGGGTTTCCTTCGATGGAGCGGGCTTTGGGCCCGCGATGTTGGGTGTGCGTTGAACCGAGGCGGCGTCGAGCTTGCGGTGGGCCAGGGCCCACCCTATGCGTGTCGCGGCTTCAGGCGGCGCGGGTGGTGCGCTGCTCGATGCGCTTCTCGGGCGTGGCGTTGACCACGATCCGGTCGACGTAGATGCCCGGCAGGTGCACGTGGTCCGGATCGATCTCGCCGATCTCCACCAGCTCCTCGACCTCGGCCACGCAAACCTTGCCGGCCATGGCGCAGGCCGGGTTGAAGTTGCGCGCGGTCTTGTGGAAGACCAGGTTGCCGGCCTTGTCGGCCTTCCACGCCTTAACCAGCGAGACGTCGGCGTGCAGGGCGGTTTCCAGCACGTACCAGTGGCCGTCGGGGAACTGCCGGGTCTCCTTGCCCTCGGCAACCACGGTGCCGTAGCCGGTGCGGGTGAAGAAGGCCGGGATGCCGGCGCCGCCGGCGCGCAGGCGCTCGGCGAGCGTGCCCTGCGGGTTGAACTCCAGTTCGAGTTCGCCGCCCAAGTACTGGCGCTCGAACTCCTTGTTCTCGCCGACGTAGCTGGAAATCATCTTCCTGATCTGGCGGGTCGTCAGCAGCTGGCCGAGGCCGAAGCCGTCGACGCCGGCGTTGTTGCTGATCGCGGTGAGGCCCTTGACCCCGGAATCGCGCAGGGCGGCGATCAGGGCCTCGGGGATGCCGCAGAGGCCAAAGCCGCCCACCGCCAGGGTCTGGCCATCGGCCACCAGATCGCGCAGCGCGGCGTCAGCGCTCGGGTAGACCTTGTTCTTGCCGCCGCGGGCGGCGGGTGCGGTGTCGCTCATGGGCGTGGCCTCGCAGGGGAATGTGGCAAGACCGCGGATTCTACCCGCCGGTATCACGCATCCGCTGCCGTACCTTCGGCCGATGCTGCGGAGCAGCACGCCCGCGCCCGCCCAACAACGCGCATACGGGGCTCTGGCCCACCGTGGCCTCGATGTCCGCCCCGGTCATCGCTTGCAACACGTCGCGCGGGTCACGCGAGCGCGATCGAAAACTCCGTCGCCCGTCGAGCGGGCCGGACGCAAGCACCGAAGCGTGCGCCCATGAGGTGGGCCCTGGCCCACGGTGACCTCGATGTCCGCCACGATCCTCCGCCCGATGCCGGGTGAACCGGAGTGCGGAGGATCGGCGCCGGGGCGAGCGTGGAGCTCACGGTGGGCCGGGGCCCAGCCTATGTGGCTTTGCCAAGGGCCCGGGGCGCTCAGGCGCCCGCCCTGCTAGACTTCGCGGTCTTCCGCGCCCGTGCGACCGCCTGCTGCCCTTCCGGCATCGGGCCGCCAGCCTGCGCGACCCACGCCCGAGGAGCAGGACCCCGCCATGCAGTACATCTACACGATGATCGGCGTCAGCAAGATCGTGCCGCCGAAGC
>VFQU01001141.1_pt1 | contig 17103 bp, 14 predicted proteins | sample 3512311 | NCBI WGS metagenome assembly VFQU01 (sample SAMN10412377, study PRJNA504923) | tailings metagenome | isolation source: Relicate 3 Philex TSF3 active mining site | place: Philippines: Tuba, Benguet | collected 2017-08-29
ACAACTCGCCGTGCAACCGGTACTTCTGTGATGAAATTTTCCCCGGACAGCAGTGTGCGAACGCAGGAATCCAGTGCTCTTCGGCGCGCCACGCCTGAACTTGCCCTCTGCCAAAGGCCGGCCCCCCCATCAAGCGAGAGTCCAGCTGCCCGCGCGAATCGGCGACTGCTGCACAGCGCGCTGCGAGCCGGGCAAGCTCGCGACTACGGCCAAGAATTGGTGAGGATCGCCATGTCCTTCAGGCCCCGCTTGCCATTCGACGCCCTGGACTGTCCGGCGGAAGGATCAACGCGCCACCCCCTGTTCATGTCGAAATTCCCTTTCGTTTTCGATATGAACCCCCCATCATGTCGACGCCATCGTCATGAGCGCCTGCATGGACCCCCGGCTGCCTTTCAATGACTTGCCGCCGCTGCCACCCCCGGTCGAGCTCGAAACCCGTGACCTGCTGAAGGCCTGCATCGCCGCGCACACGGCGCTCGCCTCGCTGCGCCAGGCCAGCGGGCACCTGCCGAACCCGGCCGTGCTCATCAACACGATACCGATCCTCGAAGCGCAGGCCAGCTCCGAGATCGAGAACATCGTCACCACCACCGACGAGCTGTTCCGCTTCGCCGAGCACGCCGGCGCTGCCAGCCACGCCACCAAGGAAGCCCTGCGCTACCGCACAGCCCTCTACGAAGGCTTCCGCTCCCTTTCCGACCGGCCGCTGTCCACCGTCACGGCCGAGGTCGTCTGCACCCGCATCAAGGGTGTCGACATGCAGGTACGCCGCGTGCCGGGCACCGCGCTGATGAACCAGCAGAGCGGCGAACTGATCTACACACCGCCGGTCGGTGAGGCCCTCCTGCGGGAGAAACTCGCCAACTGGGAGCGCTACATCCATGAGGCGCGTGACATCGATCCGCTGATACGCATGGCGGTCGCGCACTACCAGTTCGAGGCCATCCACCCGTTCACCGACGGCAACGGCCGCACCGGTCGTGTGCTGAACCTGCTGATGCTGGTGGAGCAGGACCTGCTCGACCAGCCCGTCCTGTATCTGTCTCGCTACATCATCGAACGCAAGGCCGACTACTATCGACTGCTGCTGGGCGTGACCCGCGACGGCGCCTGGGTCGAATGGGTGGCCTACATGCTCGACGCCGTGGCCGATACCGCGCGCTGGACCACCGCCAAGATCGACGCGATCCGCCGCCTGTTCGACGAGGCCTGCACCTGGATCCGGGCGCAGGCACCCAAGACCTACAGCCGCGAGCTGGTCGACGTGCTTTTCACCCAACCGTATTGCCGCATCCAGAACGTCGTCGACGCCGGCATCGCCAAGCGCGAGACCGCCGCGCGCTACCTGCGCGAGCTGGCCGCGATTGGCGTGCTGCGCGAGGAGCGCATGGGAAAGGAGAAGCTGTTCCTGCACCCGGCTTACCTGCGCCTGTTGTCGGCGAACGATCATGCGCCGCAGCGCTATGAACTGCCGGGGAACACCGCATGAGCCGCTACGACGACCTCGACCGCGAGGCCCTGATCCGCTTGATCGAGTGGACGTCGGGTGCGTCGATGTTCATCGCACTTGGCGCGCTGCACGATCTGGAGTCGGCGCGATCACTCGTGCGGGCAGGCACGCACTGACGACCAAGGATCGACCCGGGCTACCGCGCCGACTCGGCCCACCGCCCGATCAGCGCGCGCTCCTCCTCGCTCATCCCGGTCAGGTTGCCTGGCGGCATGATCCTGAGCACCACCGCCTGCTGGTGGATGCGCGCGGCGGCGCGTTCGGCCTGGGTGGGATCGTCGAGCAGCAGGCCGAGCGGCGCGGCCGGCATCAGCGTCGGCTGGCTGCCGTGGCAGACCGCGCAGTGCTGCTTCAGCACCGGCATGACCTCGGCGAGCGTGGGCGGCGGGGGTTGATCGGCGGGGGCATCGACGGCGTCGCCTGATGCCGCGTTCGTCGCGGCAGGCGCCGGCGCCGCGCGCGGCGCCATCCAGGCGAAGGCGGCGAGCAGCAGCAGCGCGCCAAGCGCGGGCAGCCACCAGGCGCGTTCGCCGGCATGCCAGCGCACGAAGAACTCGCGGATCGCCGCACCGGCCGCCATGAACAGGGCGAGGATCGCCCAGTTCCATGGATGCGCCTGCGCGGCCGGTGCGTGGATCGCCAGCATGGCGAACACCACCGGCAGGGTGAAGTAGGTGTTGTGCACCGAGCGCTGCTTGCCGCGGAGGCCCGGCAGCGGGTCGACCGGCTCGCCGCGGCGCAGCGCCTCGACCATGCGCTTCTGGCCCGGGATGATCACGAAGAACACGTTGGCCGACATGATCGTCGCCAGCACGGCGCCGCTCAGCAGGAAGGCGGCGCGACCGGCGAAGAGTTCGGTGGTCGCCCAGCACAGGGCGAGCACGAACGCCGCCATCAGCGCGCCGAGCAGGCGGTCGCGGAAGCCGACCAGGCGGCACAGCGCGTCGTAGATGATCCAGCCGCCGGCGAGGAAGGCGAGCACGAGGGCGATCGCCTGCCCGTCGCCGAGATCCGCCACGGCCGGATCGAGCAGGTAGATCTTCGGCGAGCCCAGGTAGAGCACGCACAGAAGGGCGAAGCCGGACAGCCAGGTGGTGTACGACTTCCACTTCGACCAGTGCAGCACCTCGGGCAGCGCGGGCGGCGCCGGCATGAACTTCTGCTTGCGATAGAACCCGCCGCCGTGCACCGACCACGACTCGCCGGCGAGGCCGGGCGAGTCGCTGGCCGGCGCGCGCAGCCCGCGATCGAGCGCGACGAAGTAGAACGACTCGCCGATCCAGGCGATCGCCGCCACCACGTGCAGCCAGCGCAGCAGCAGGGCGGCGCTGTCGAGGAGGAAGGCTTCCATCAGCTGCCGCGATAGGTGCTGTAGGCGAACGGCGAGACCAGCAGCGGGACGTGGTAGTGCTGCGCGGCGTCGGCGATGCCGAAGCGCAGGGACACCACGTCGACGAAGCGCGGCGACGGCAGGTCGAGGCCGCGGGCGGCGAAGTAGTCGCCGGCGGCGAACTCGAGCTCGTACTGGCCGGCGCTGAAGGCCGCGCCTTCGAGCAGCGGCGCATCGCAGCGGCCGTCGGCATTGGTGCGCGTGCGCAGCAGTTCGACCCGCGCCTCGCCCTCGCGGCGGTAGACGGTGATGGCCACGCCGGCGGCCGGCAGGCCGGCGGCGGTGTCGAGCACGTGGGTGGTCAGGCGGCCCATCGGCTCAGGCCGCCACGCCGTGGCGGGCGCAGTACTCGGCCAGCCGGTCGAGGTCGGCGCGCTTCTCGGCCGGGCTGGCGAAGCTGCCCTCGATGCTGTTGCGTGCCAGCGTGACCAGATGATCGTGGCCGAGGCCCAGCGCCTGCGCGGTCTCGCTGAAGTTCTGCCCGACGTAGCCGCCGAAGTAGGCCGGGTCGTCGGAGTTGATCGTCGCGCAGATGCCCAGGTCCAGCATCTGCCTGAGGTTGTGCGCGGCCAGCTCGGGGAACACGCAGAGCTTGACGTTGGACAGCGGGCACACGGTCAGCGGCATGCGCGACTCGACCAGCCGCTGCACCAGCTTCGGGTCCTTCAGCGACTGCACGCCGTGGTCGACGCGCTCCACCTTCAGCACGTCGAGCGCGCTCCAGACGTACTCGGGCGGACCTTCCTCGCCGGCGTGCGCGACCACGCGCAGGCCGAGCCTGCGGCATTCGGCGAACACCCGGGCGAACTTCTCCGGCGGATGGCCGACCTCGCTCGAATCCAGGCCCACGCCGATGAACTTGCCCAGGTGCGGCTTCGCCTGCTCCAGCGTGGCGAAGGCCTCGTCCTCGCTCAGATGGCGCAGGAAGCACATGATCAGCTCGGCGCGCAGGCCCAGCTCGCGGCGCGCGCGCGCGGCACCGCGGCCGAGGCCGGCGATCACCGTGTCGAAGGCCACGCCGCGCTCGGTGTGGGTCTGCGGGTCGAAGAACAGCTCGACGTGGATGACGCCGTCGGCGGCCGCGCGCTGGAAGTAGGCCCAGGCCATGTCCTCGAAGTCCTGCACGGTGATCAGCACGCTGGCGCCGGCGTAGTAGATGTCGAGGAAGCTCTGCAGGTCGCTGAAGGCGTAGGCGGCGCGCAGCGCCTCGACGTCGGGGTAGGCAAGCGCGATGCCGTTGCGCTGGCCCAGGGCGAAGATCAGCTCGGGCTCGAGCGAGCCCTCGATGTGCAGGTGCAGCTCGGCCTTGGGCAGGCCGCGGGCGAAGTCGGCGGGCGAGACGTGCATGGGTAGGCCATCAGGGGGACGTCGCGGCAGTGTGCCGCAAGCCGCGCCGCATCGGCAGTCCGCTCGGCCCGCGCGGAGGCTTGGAGGCGACCGCCGCCGGGTCTACCCTTGCCGCATGACCGATGCCACGCGCTTTCGCCTGAACGGACACGACGTCGTGCTCGACGACGACCCGACGCGCTCGCTGCTGCGCTGGCTCAACGGGCGGGGCCTCGGCGGCACGAAGGAAGGCTGCGGCGACGGCGACTGCGGCGCCTGCACGGTGGCGCTGCGCGTGCACGAGGCCGACGGCACGGCGCGCTGGCGAGCGGTCAACAGCTGCCTGCTGCCGCTGGGCTGCCTGCCGGGACGCGAGGTGCTGACGGTGGAGGCGCTGGCCGACGGCGAGCGCCTGCATCCGGTGCAGCAGGCCATGGTCGACTGTGCCGGCTCGCAGTGCGGCTACTGCACGCCGGGCTTCGTGATGAGCCTGTTCGCCGGCGTCGAGAACGGCGAGCTGGGCGACGCCTGCATCGAGGGCAACCTGTGCCGCTGCACCGGCTATCGGCCGATCCGCGCGGCGATGGCGCAGCTCGAGGGCGCCGCGCCGCGCGATCCGCGCTTCGCCGATGCCGGCGCGCCGCCCGCCGCGGCGCAGCTGGAACACTTCCACACCCCGCACACGCTCGAGGAGGCGCTGGCGCTGAAGGCCGCGCATCCTGGCGCGGCGTGGATCGCCGGCGCCACCGACCTCGGCGTCGACCTCAGTCGCGGCCGCAGCGTCGCGCCCAGCTTCATCGCGCTCGACCGCATCGCCGAGCTCGACGTGCTCGAGGTCGGCGCCGACGCCGTGCGCATCGGCGCCGGCGTCGTGCTGTCGCGGCTCGAGCGCGAGCTGCACGGCGTGTTCCCCGCGCTCGACCAGATGCTGCACCCGTTCGCCGCGCGCCAGGTGCGCAACCGCGCCACGCTCGGCGGCAACCTCGGCAGCGCCTCGCCGATCGGCGACCTGCTGCCGGTGCTGCTGGCGCTGGATGCCACGATCGAGCTGCGCGGGCCGCAGGGCGCGCGCAGCGTCGCCGCCGACGGCTTCTTCCTCGACTACCGGCGCACCGCGCGCACCGCCGACGAGCTGATCACGGCAGTGACGATTCCGCGCCGCGCCGACCTGCACGCGGCCAGCTTCAAGATCGCCAAGCGGCCCAGCGACGACATCAGCATCGTCGCCGCCAGCTTCGCGCTGGCGCTCGACGACCTCGGCCGGATCCTTCATGCCCGGCTGGCCTACGGCGGCGTCGCGGCGATTCCGCGGCGGGCCAAGGCGGTCGAGGCCTTCCTGCTCGGCCGTCGGCTCGACGACGCCACGCTGGCCGAGGCGCAGCGCCTGCTGCAGGCCGAGTTCTCGCCGCTCGACGACCACCGCGCCAGCGCCGACTACCGCCGTGCGCTCTGCGCCGGCCTGTTCGCCGAGTTCGTCGCCGAGCTGCCGGCATGAGTCGGGGCGACGCGGTGCAGCGCACCCGGCCGGCGCACGAGTCGGCAATCGGCCACGTCAGCGGCCGGGCGATCTACACCGACGAGCAGCACCCGCCCAGCGGCCAGCTCTCGCTGTGGCCGGTGCAGGCGCCGCATGCGCACGCGCGCATCCTCGACATCGACGCCGCCGCGGCGCGGCGCATGCCGGGCGTGGTCGACGTGCTGCTGCCGGACTGCATTCCCGGCGTCAACGACACCGGACCGATCCTGCACGACGAGCCGCTGATCCCGGTCGACACGGTCAGCTACTTCGGCCAGGCGGTGGCGTGGATCGTCGCCGCCAGCGAGGCGCAGGCGCGCGCGGCGGCGGCCGTGGTGAAGGTCGACTACGCACCGCTGGCGCCGATCCTGACCCTGCGCGAGGCGATCGCCGCGGCTGCCTTCCACCGTCCGCCGGCCAAGGTCGAGTGTGGCGACGTCGACGCCGCGCTGGCGGATTCGCCGCACGTCGTCGAGGGCGAACTCGACATCGGCGGCCAGGACCACTTCTATCTCGAGACGCACACCAGCTGGGCGCAGGTCGATTCCGAAGGCCTGGTGCAGGTGACGAGCTCGACCCAGCACCCGAGCGAGACCCAGGCCATCGTCGCCCACGTGCTCGGCATCGCCGCCCACCGCGTGGTCTGCCGCTGCCTGCGCATGGGCGGCGGCTTCGGCGGCAAGGAGACGCAGGCCAATCCGTTCGCCGCGCTGGCCGCGCTCGCCGCCTGGCGAACCGGACGGCCGGTGCGGATCAAGCTGTCGCGCCAGCTCGACATGCAGCTCACCGGCAAGCGCCATCCCTTCAACGCGCGCTGGCGTGTCGGCTTCGGCGACGACGGCGGGCTGCGCGCGCTGGACGTGCAGCTCTACGCCGACGGCGGCTGGAGCTGCGACCTGTCGCCGCCGGTGCTGATGCGCGCCATGGTGCACGTCGACAACGCCTACGCCTGCGCCAATACGCGGATCGTCGGCCTGATCGGCAGGACGAACCTGCCGTCGAACACCGCCTTCCGCGGCTTCGGCGGACCGCAGGGCATGCTGGTCGGCGAGGAGATCCTCGACCGCATCGCCCGCCACCTCGACCTGCCGCCGCACGAGGTGCGGGCGCGCAATTTCTATCGCCCCGAGCGCGGCGAGACGACCCCCTACGGCCAGCCGGTGGTCGACAACCACCTGCCCGAGCTGTGGGCACAGCTGCTCCGCGACGCCGACTTCGCGGCGCGTCTGGCCGCGGTCGATGCGCACAACGCGACCCAGGCCGAACGCAAGCGCGGCCTCGCCATCACGCCGGTGAAGTTCGGCATCAGCTTCAACAAGACCGAGTACAACCAGGCCGGCGCGCTGGTGCATCTCTACGCCGACGGCAGCGTGCAGCTCAACCACGGCGGCACCGAGATGGGCCAGGGCCTGCACAGCAAGATGATCGCGGTGGCCGCGCGCGCGCTGGGCGTATCGCCGGCGCGCATCCAGATCATGGTGACCAGCACCGACAAGGTGCCCAACACCTCGGCCACCGCGGCGAGCAGCGGCTCGGACCTCAACGGCCAGGCGGTGAAGGCCGCCTGCGACACCCTGCAGGCGCGGCTGCGGCCGGTGGCGGCGGGCCTGCTCGACTGCGCCGCCGAGGACGTGGCGTTCGCCGAGGATCACGCGCATGCCTGCTCCGACCCACGCCGTCGCATCGCCTTCGAGGACCTGACCCGCGCCGCCTACGCCGCGCGCATCAGCCTGTCGGCCACCGGCTACTACCGCACGCCGATCATCCACTGGGATCCGCTGGCCGGCCGCGGCCATCCGTTCTACTACTTCGCCTTCGGCGCGGCGGTGGCCGAGGTCGAGGTCTGCGGCCTGACCGGCGCCTACGCGCTGCGCCGCGTCGACCTGCTGCACGACGTCGGCGAGCCGCTGATCGAGGCCATCGACCGCGGCCAGATCGAGGGCGGCTTCGTCCAGGGCCTGGGCTGGCTGACCTGCGAGGAGCTGCGCACCGGCGCCGACGGCCGCCTGCTCACCGATGCGCCGAGCACCTACAAGATCCCGACCGTCGGCGAGGTGCCGCAGGACTTCCGCGTCGCGCTGTTCCGCCGCCCGCGGCCGCCCAGCGTCGACGTGATCTTCGGCAGCAAGGCGGTCGGCGAGCCGCCCTTCATGCTGGCGCTGGCGGTGCGCGAGGCGCTGCGCGCGGCGGTGGCCGCATTCGGCCCGGGCGGCGCCGGCCGCGCCGTGCCGCTGGCCAGTCCGGCCACGCCGGAGGCCGTGTGGCGTGCGCTGCAGCAGCAGCGACCCGCAACGCATGGATGAGCGGCTGATCGCGCGGCTCGCCGCGCGACTCGCGGAGGGCCCCGTGGTGCTCGCCAGCGTGCTGGCCACCCGCGGCGCCACCCCGCGCAAGCGCGGCGCGCGCATGCTGGTCGATGCGCGCGGATCCGAGTTCAGCGTCGGCGGCGGCGCGGCCGAGGCGCGCGTCGTCGCCGCGGCGCGCGCGCTGCTCGACGCGGGCGATCGCGACGCCGAGATCGGCATCGACCTGCGCGGCGGCGAAGGCGCCGACGGCGTATGCGGCGGCGAGATGCGCATTGCGCTCCGGCGCTGGCAGGGCGAGGCCGATCGCGCCGTCGCGCGCGCGATCGCCGACACGCTGGCGCGCGGCGAGTCGGCCGTGCTGCCCGGCGCGATGATCGGCACTGACACCGAAGACGCGACGCTGCGCCCCGACGTGCGCCTGGTCATCGCCGGTGCCGGCCATTGCGGCCACGCGCTGGCCACGCTGGCGCGGCCGCTCGACTTCGAGGTCTGGGTGCACGACGTCCGCGCCGAGTGCTTCGAATCGGTCGACTGGGGCGAGGCGACGACGCTGTGCGGCCCGGCCGCGCGCCTGGCCGAGGCGCTGCGCACGCCGCGCCGCGTGTTCGCCGTGCTGCTCTCGCGCGACTTCCCCAGCGACGTCGCCGCGCTCGAAGCGCTGTCGGCGTCGCCGCCCGCGTTCATCGGCATGATGGGCAGCCGCAGGCGCATCAGGCACGTCCGCGCCGCGCTGTCGCCGCGCGCCGCGGCGCTGTCGATCACCGCCCCGGTCGGCCTCGACATCGGCGAGGAGACGCCGCACGAGATCGCGGTGGCGATCCTGGCTCAGCTGGTACAACTGCGTCGCGCCGGCTGAGCCGACGCCGGCGCGCCGGGTCAGTCCAGATCCGCCACCGTCAGCACCACGTGGCCGAAGCAGCGACCCTGCTCGACCAGCTCGTGGGCCTCGGCGATGCGCTCCAGCGGCAGACGCGCACCGACGTGGTGGGCCAGCGCCTCGGCGCGCACCCAGGCGGTGAGTCGCGCCGTGTCGCGAGTGCGATCGGCGGCGCTGAGCCGGTAGACGATGAAGAACTCGACGCGGGCGTTGTTCATGATCGCCGGCACGAAGGGCAGGCTGATCTCGGGCGCGCCGCTGCCGTAGGCGATGATCTCGCCGCCGCGCGAGAGCATCTCGAAATCGACCCCGGCGTTGGCGGCGAGATCCACTTCGATGATCCGCTCGACACCCTGGCCGTCGGTCAGCGCCTGCACCCGCTCGACCAGAGGTTCCTCGCGGTAGTCGACGCAGTGGTGCGCGCCCGCCCTGCCGGCAAGCGTGGCCTTTTCGGCCGAGCTGACCGTCGCGATCACCTGCTTCGCGCCGGCCAGCCGCGCCATCTGCACCGCGTAGTAGCCGACCGATCCGGCGCCGCCGGCGACGAGCACGCGCTTGCCGGACACGCCGCCGTTCATCAGCACCGCGTGGCAGGCGGTCAGCGCCGGGATGCCCAGGCAGGCGCCGACCTCGAAGGGAATCTCCGGTCCCAGGAACACCGCCTGCGCGGCGGGCAGCACCACCCACTCGGCGGCCGTGCCGCAGGCGCGCTTCCAGCCGGCGTTCCACAGCCAGACGCGCTCGCCGCGGCGCATCGGGTCGACGCCCTCGCCCACCGCATCGATCACGCCGGCGCCGTCGCTGTGCGGGATCACCTCGGGAAACGGCATCGCGGTCGCGCGCAGGCCGGCGCGGCTCTTGGTGTCGGACGGATTGACGCCCGAGCAGGCGATGCGCACCCGCATTTCGCCCGGTCCGGGCTCGGGCCTCGGCCGCTCGACCACCCGCAGCACCTCGCGGGCAGGCCCGAACTGCGAGTACACGGCGGCGCGCATGGTCGACCTCTTCGAGGGCAGCGACGCGATTAGTCTGCGCCCGCCGCGGGCACTTGGGAAACGTCGGCCGGGCGGGCGCGCGGCCCGCCCGGCGTCCCGATCAGTTGCAGACGTTCTGGTAGAGGCAGGCCACCCACTGCGGGTTGTCGACGAACGGATTGCGGTTGCCCTGGTAGCTCTGCACCGCGGCGTTGCGCAGGCGCTCGGCCTCAGTCACCGGATCCTCGGCGTGCCACTGCAGCAGCACCGACAGCGCGCCCATGTAGGCGACGCTGGCGTTGCCGCTGCTGGCGGTGACCAGCGACATGTCGTTGGTCAGCCGCAGGTCGGGTTCGGCGACGCCGGTGACGCCGTGGGTGCCGCCCTCGTAGCGGATGTCCATGTAGAACATCGCGCGGGCCACGTTGCCCTTGAGCTTCGACCACACCTGCCAGATGCTGCCGTTGCTCCAGTTGGAGTTGCCCGGGAAGCTGCCGCTGCCGCCCCCCTGGCCGGCGTAGGCGCCGGTGGGGAACTCGGTGCAGCTGGCCGTGCAGTTGCCGAAGGGCAGGTTGCCGCGCGAGCTGTTGTAGCTGATGTCCGAGACCATCAGCATGTGCAGGTCGGTGTAGGGGTAGTTGCTCGCGCCATCGTTCGGGAAACCCAGCGACTTCGGCCAGGTGTGCTCGCGGTTGTAGAAGTTGTTGCCGCCGCCGGCCTTGGCGTAGGACGCGTTCTTGTAGATGTCGAGCACGCGGGTCGGGTCGAGCGGATCCTGGTCGGCGAAGTCGAGCACGTCCCAGGTGTCGGTGGTCGAGGCGGTGTAGGGGATCCTGGTGTGGTCGTCGATCACCGCGTGCAGCGAGCTGCGCAGCGCGCTGGCGCTGGTGGTCACCACGCCGGCGTAGTAGCCGCTGCCGCCGCCCGAGGCCGGCGTGTAGTCGGCCAGCAGCGAGAGGCCGCTGAAGCTGGTGTAGGCACGCAGCGTGACGTGCCAGGTGCCGGCCTGCGGGCTGGCGAAGCTGCAGGTCTCGGCGTTGCCGGTCCGGTAGGGCCGGCAGTCGTAGACGGTGGTGGTCGGCGCGCTGCCGAAGCGCACGTACAGGTCGGCGTCGCCGCTGCCGCCGCTGCTGGCGATGCTGAGGTTGCTGGCGCCGGCCGGCACGCTGAGGGTGAAGCTCAGGCTGTTGCCGGCGGTCGCCGCCAGGCTGGTCCTGGCCACGCCCTTGGTCAGCTCGCCGCCGGTCGAACCGCCACCGCCGGCGCTGGCCGGCGTGTAGCTGCCGGTCAGCGCGACGCCGCTGAAGGCGCTGTAGGCGCGCACCATCACGTGCCAGGTGCCGGCCTGCGGCGCGGCGATGCTGCAGGACTCGGCGTTGCCGCTCCTGTAAGAGCGGCAGTCGTAGGTCGTGGTGGTCGGCGCACTGCCGAGGCGGACGTACAGGTCCGCATCGCCGGTTCCACCCGTCGTGCTGAACACGAGGTTGGTCGCACCGGCCGGCACGCTCAGCGTGTAGGCCAGGCTGGCGCCGGTGGCGGCGGACAGGTTGGTCGCCGCGACGCCGTTGGTCAGCGTGCCGCCGCTGCCGCCACCCGAGCTGCCGCCGCTCAGCGTCTGCCCGGCGTTGCACGCCCCGAAGCTGCTGGCCTTGGCGTCCTGCCAGGTGAACTGGGCGTAGCTGCTGCCGCTGCCGGCCAGCTGCAGCGAGTGGCCGACCGGCGTGGCGGCGCTCTCGGACTTCGGAATCGCCGTCGCCGCCATGCCGGCAGCCGGGCCGTCGACGGCCGAGAACGTGCCTTCGTAGCTCAGGAACTGCACCACCTGGCCGCTGGCGTCGACCAGCGCCATGCCGTCCGGCGCGCCGTTCTGCATGCCGGGCGCGGCGACGGTGACGGTGCCGTGGCCCCCGCACTGGTTGGCGGCGGTGCCCGACAGGCTCAGCGTGGCGTAGCGCCTGCCGTCGCCGCCGTTGTAGAGGGCGATGCTCCAGCCGGCCAGCGAGGTGCCGGCGGGCGCCATGACCTCGATCCGCTCGTTCGAGTCGGTATCGACGTTGTCGTAGTGGAATTCGTTGATGAAGACGTCGGCGACGGCCAGCGGCGCGCAGGCGAGCAGGCACAGGCCGCCGAACGGCCGGAGCAAGGATCGAAGCATTGAGGTGGTCCCCGTGAGCTGGGTCGATCCTTGACCCGGATGGCGTGATGCGCCCGTCGCCCCTACGACGGAAGGCGGCGCATCCTAGCCGGACTTTGTGACAGTTGCCACACTTCGTCTCTCTCCGGCGGCCGGCGAAGCGACCGCCTCCGCCGGGGCAGGACGGCGCGGAGGGCAAGCTGCCCCCCGGGAGCCGCCGTCGGGCGGCCCCGGGGTCACGCGAGCGCGGCTCAGTTCGGCGCCGGCGTCTTGCCCTTGAGGTGCGTGTCGAGGAAGGCCAGCACCGCCTCGTAGCCCTTGCGCTCGTTCTCGCGCTTGACGAAGCCGTGGCCCTCGTCGGGGAACACGAGGTACTCGACCGGCACGCCGTTGGCCTTGGCTGCGGCGACGATCTCGTCGGACTCGACCTGCAGCACGCGCGGATCGTTGGCGCCCTGCAGCACCATCATCGGCTTGGTGATGTTCTTGGCATGGAACAGCGGGCTGATCCGCATCAGGCGCTCCTTGTCGGCGACCGGATCGCCGAGCTCGGCGTACAGCGCCTGGCGCTGCGCCTCCCACCACGGCGGGATGCTCTCCAGCGTGCGCAGCCAGTTGGTGACGCCGAAGATGTTGACGCCGACGGCGAACGCATCCGGACGGAAGGTCAGCGCCGCGGCGGTCATGTAGCCGCCGTAGCTGCCGCCGATGATGCCGATGCGTCCGGCGTCGATCCTGCCGGTCGCGACGAGCATCTTCTTGCTCTCGACCACGTCGTCGAGATCGGCCTCGCCGTGCTTGCGGTCGTCGGCGGCGTAGAAGGTCTTGCCGTAGCCCGAGCTGCCGCGATTGTTGATCGCGTAGACCGCGTAGCCGTGGTTGACCAGGTACTGGATCAGCGCGGAGTAGTTGAGCCGCGACTGCCCGCCCGGGCCGCCATGCACCCAGACCATCGCCGGCACCGGGTCGGCCTCGCTGGCGCCGTGCGGCATGTACAGGATGCCGGGGATCTCCAGCCCGTCGTAGCTCTTGAAGCGCACCACCTCGCCTTCGACCAGGTCCGCCGGATCGATCGCCGGGTTGAGCGAGGACACCAGCTGCTGCGCCTGCCCGCCGAGTTCGGCGGTCCACAGCGAGCCCGGGCTGCGGCTGGAGGCGACGTAGAAGGCCAGCCGCTTGCCGTCCTTGGAGAAGTCGACGCCGGTGACGTCGCCGGCCGGCACGTCGGGCAGCGCGACCTGCTGGCCGCTGGCCAGGTCGATGAGGGTCAGCTCGGTGCGCGCATCGGCGTTGACGTAGACCAGCAGGCGCGCGTCGTCCGGCGTGTAGACGGCATTGACCACGTCCCAGTTCGTCTCGAAGACGACGCTGCTCTCGCCGCTGGCGAGATTCATCTTCTTCAGCCGGCTGAACTCGCCGTCGCGGTTGCTGGTGTAGAGCAGGTCGCCGTCGGGCGCGAAGTCCACCGCCTCGTTGCTCTCCACGCCTTCGTGCGCGGTGAGATTCCTGACCGACTTGCTCTCGCGGTCGTAGAGCAGGATGTCGGAGTCGTTGGTGGTGTTGATCTTGCCCAGCGCCACGTGGCGCTTGTCGCGGCTGATGGCGCTCGGGAACACGCCAAGTTCGTTCTGGAAGAGCAGCGTGCGGGCATAGCCGTCGACGGCATATTCGTAGATGTCGAAGTAGCGCTCGTCGCGCTCGTTGGTCATGACGAAGAAGCTCTGGTCGTCGTCGGCCCAGCCGGCGAAGGTCGCCTTGCACTTCTCGCAGGGCGTCAGGTCGCGGGTGCTGCCGTCGAGCTCGCGGACGTAGACGTGGTTGAGCTCGTTGCCGCCCTGGTCGGCGGTGTAGAGCACGCGGCCGTCGGCCGGGAAGTAGCCGATCGCGTAGTGGGCGTCGGTGGTCGATCGGGTCAGCGCCACCGGCTCGCCGCCGGTCACGGCGACTTCGTACAGGTTGAACACGCCGGTGGCGTTGGAGGCGAACAGCACCTTGCTCGCGTCGGGCGACACGTCGGCCCCGGTCAGGCGCAGGTTGGAGAGCAGCGTGTCGATGTCGTAGCGCTTGATCTGCTTCTGCACCGCCGCGGCGGCCGGAGTCGCGGCGGAAGGCGCGTCACCCGGCGGGGTGGAAGGCGAACAGCCGGCCAGGGCGAGGGAAAGGGCGAGCGGCAGCAGGGCGGGCAATGGGCGCATCAAGGGCTCCGGGACGGCGTCGGGGGCGCCATTGTCCGCGCGGCCGGGCGGCGACGCCATGTGCCCAAAGGCAGTGCACGAACGCGACGGCCGGCGCCGCGGCTCAGCCGTCCGACGCACCCGGCCGGGCCGGCGCCGACGCGGGGACGGCGGCCTCGATGACGACGCGATTGCGGCCACCGGACTTCGCCTTGTACAGCGCGCGATCGGCGCGGCGGAGCAGGTCGTCGAGACCGCGATCGCCGGCCTCGAAGGCGCTGACGCCGATCGACACGGTGATCGGCAGCACCCGCCCGTGGTGGACGAACGGTGCGGCGGCGAGGGCGATGCGCAGGCGCTCGGCCGCGCGCTCGGCGTCGGCGAGCCCGGCGCCCGGGAACAGCGCGACGAATTCCTCCCCGCCCTGCCGGCACGGCAGGTCGTCGGCCCGGCAGGCCTCGCGCAGGCGATCCGCCACGTGGCGCAGCGCCACGTCGCCGACCTCGTGGCCGTGCATGTCGTTGATCCGCTTGAAGTGATCGACATCGATCACGGCGAGCGCGAGTGCGGTCTGCCCGCCCTGCGCTCGGCCCACGGCGCGCGCGCCCGCCTCCGACAGCGTCCTCCGGTTGGCGAGGCCGGTCAGCGGGTCGGTGGCCGCGGCGTGCTCGAGATCGCGACGCAGGCGATCCGAACACAGCAGCAGGAACCCGGTCGTGCCGATCACCGGCATGATCGCCGCCAGCATCGGGGTCACCACGTTCATCCAGTGGCCGCGGTCGAGGATGCTGCCGGGTGCGCTGTCGCCCAGCACGAAGGCGGCGCCGCGCCACAGGAAGAAGCTGCCGATGGCGGCGAACACCGCGAGCAGAACGGCCCGGCTCTTCGCGCGCTCGCGTCCGCCTTCCCGCCACAGCACCCAGGCGCCGGCGCCCATGAGCGCGCCCAGCAGCAGCGAGACGATGGCGGCCCGCGCGGCGAGATCCGGGCTCACCGCCGACCACCACCAGATGGCCAGGGCGCACAGGGCAGGAATCCACCACAGCGCAGCGATGGGCTCACGTCCGTAGAACCGGCGCAACGACTGCACGTAGGCCACGCCGCCCACGGCGACGGCGCCGTTGCCCAGGGGCAGCAGCAGCGTGATCGGCCCCCACCCCTGCGCCGCCAGCAGCAGGCAGCCGCAGGCCATCAGCAGCGTGCCGACCCGCCAGTAGGTGGCCGCCGGCCGCAGGGCCCGCGGCAAGTCGCCGTGCATCAGGCCGAGCACGCCGCCGTTGAGCAGCATCATCAGCGCGGCGATGACGTAGGCGGTGGTCGGGTCCACGGCGTTTCCCGCGGCGGTGGGCTCGACCGGATGTTACACAGCGGGAGGACCCTGTCGGCGGAGTCCCGGCCTGATCATCGCCACCGCCACCGCGAGCAGCGTCGAAGCGGCGCCGGCGCCTCGATCGGGCACGCGATCGGCATGCCTGCGGATGGACGCCGGAATCGCGGATTCGGGACGGCGCGGGCAGTACATGCTTCGACAGCCTGCGGACCCGTCGACCGGGCGGGCAGGTACGGCTGCGCCGAACGCGTTCCGGACACGGTCGCCCCCGAGGCCGGTGCCCCCGCGGTCAGCGGCGCTGGATCCCCGGCGCGGCGGATGCGCGTCGCGCCCGACGCGTCCGCGCCGATCAGGACGGGCGACTCCTCGCTGCCTGTGCGCGACCGGACCGGGGACGTTTCGGACGAGGCGCACGGGGTCGCCCGACGGCAGGGTCTCGACATCGCGGCGACTTCCCGCGGACTGATCGTGCCGCGCCTCGCGGAGCGGCGGCAGCGGTGCGTCGACGCCCGCGCAGCGCGCATCGGGTGGTCGGCGCGGATACCGCAGGTGCAACCTGCAGAACGCCGGCTGCGGTGGCGGAGACGAAGCCTGCGGGGATCAGGCGCGCGCTGCTGCAGGCACGGCCTCGACCCGGTCGAGCGCCCACGCCGTCAGCGGGAACTGGATCCAGATCGAGAAGTAGAACACCGTCAGGTACCAGTGGCTGCGCAGGAAATCCCAGCCCAGCCCGAGGTACAGGCCGCAGTAGAGCGCGTCCAGAACGAAGAACGGCAGCGAGTAGTAGAAGGCGAACCAGCACGCCGCGCGCATGCGGCGGCCGCGGCGACGCCGGGCGAGGAACCACGCGGCGTAGATGCCGAAGGCGGTGGCCAGAAGCGTGCAGAGCACGCCCATCGTCACCACGGAGTACTGCTGGAAATAGTGGGGCAGCCCGGCGAGCCAGAACAGCAGCCAGACCAGCATGGCCTGGCCGAGCAGCGTGAAGTGTCTCCTCGCGTCCATGCGGCTCCTCCCCTGGAGCCGGCAGCGTGGCAGGGCGCCGTCGGCGAATCAACCGCGGCGGCACCGTCCCCGCGCCTGGTGTCGGCCCGACGCTGACGGCTCAGCGCGCGTTCTCCTGCTCGGCGTTGGCGAGCACCGCCCCGCAGCGCTTCTGCATCCGATGCAGATGCGACAGGCCGTCGCAGGTGCAGTTGCGGACCGAGGCAAACGCCGTCCGCGCGCCAACGGTCTTGAGCGGGAGGTCCGCCCAGGGCTCGCCAACGAAAAAGCCCCGCATCGCTGCGGGGCTCTCTCGCGCCTCGGGTCCATCCGAAGCAGCGGAGGCCACGCAGGGCCTCCGCCTTGGACCTAGCCCGGGTCTCGACCCGGGCTGATCAACGAGGGATCGTCGATTAGAAGTCCATCCCACCCATGCCGCCCATCCCGCCACCGCCGTGGTCGTGGGCCGCCGGCGCTTCCTTCTTCGGCGCCTCGGCTACCATCGCCTCGGTGGTGATCATCAGGCCGGCGATCGACGACGCGTTCTGCAGCGCCATGCGGGTCACCTTGGTCGGATCC
>VFQU01001142.1_pt1 | contig 17102 bp, 18 predicted proteins | sample 3512311 | NCBI WGS metagenome assembly VFQU01 (sample SAMN10412377, study PRJNA504923) | tailings metagenome | isolation source: Relicate 3 Philex TSF3 active mining site | place: Philippines: Tuba, Benguet | collected 2017-08-29
GCGGGGTGGGGGAGGTGTTTCCATGGTGCTCGGCATCGGCCTGTCGGCGTGGATCCCGGTCCCCCACGTTAGCCGTTCGGTGACGGATCCCGGCGCGGGGCTAAAGGTTTCGGGCGGACCTGCCGAATGGGTGGGCGCGATGACTCCCACACCGCGTCACCCGCTCCGGCCCCGCCGCCGCCCCGTCCGCCTCGCCGCCCTCCTCGCGGTCGCGGCGCTCGCGTCGGCGCCCGCCGCCGCCTCGGCCGCCCACCCCGGGTCGCCCGACCCGGTCACCGGCCTCGTCCCCGACGTCGCACCCGCGGTCGTCAGCTGCGAGTGGGAGGGCTCCTGCGAGCCGGGCGGCGGCCCGGTCCCCGCCCCCGAGCCGGTCGTCGGCGAGGTCGTCCCGGTCCCCGGGGGCGCGGGCGACGACGCCCCCCCGCCCGCCCCCGCCCCCTCCGACGACGCGCCGCCCGCCGACGCGCCGTCCGGCGACGCGGTCGCCCCCGCCCCTCCGCCCGCCATGCGGAGCCTCGCGCTGCGCGTCCCCACCATCGGCATCGGCGGCATCTCCGTCGGGGGCACGGTCGACCTGTCCTCGGGCGCCGCGATCGACCTCGACGCCGAGGTCGCCGGCCAGCCCGTCGGGGTGTCCGCGGGCGTCGCCCTCGGCACGACGTCCGGCACGGACGGCGGCGGGGTCCTGCCGGTGACCGTCACCGCCGGCGTGAGCACCACCCCGACGCGTGGTGCGGACCCCGCTCCCGCTCCGGGCACCCCCGCGCCCCCCGTCGCGGCGACCCCCGCCACCCCGGCCACCCCGGGCACCCCGGGCACGCCGGCGACGCCGGCGACGCCGGCCGCCCCCGCACGCCCGGCCCCGTCGCCCGCGGCCGAGGCGCCCGCCGCGCAGCCCTCCCCGCCCGCCCGCGGAACGACCCCCCGTCGTGCGCCCGCCCGGCGCGCCGCCCCCGCCGCCCCGGCCCGCGCCCCCCGCGCCGCGGCGACCGTGGCCCCGGCGAGCGCCGCCCCGGCCACCCCGCCCGCGACGTCGGCGACGCCCGCCCCCACCACGGCCCCCGTCGACGGGACCCGGTCCGGTCGCGCGTCCACCCCCGCGCCGGAGCGGGACGCCCCGACGATCGTGGCGCGTGCGTTCGCCCCGGCGATCGCCGCCGGCCGCAACCCGTGGCTGATCGGCGGCCTCCTCGCCGCGATCGCCCTGTACCTCCTCGGCCAGCGCGCCCTGGACCGCGGCGCCAAGCTGTCCTACGCCGGGCGCCCCGGCGAGCCCGACGACGAGCTGATCGAGCTGTAGGGGCGGACGCCCCGCCACGGGTCGCCCCTGGGCTCAAGACGCCCGCGGGGGCGCCGACGTGACGGGGAGATGAGATCCGAGGCCGCAGAGCCACGCCGGGAGCCCCGGGGCACCTCTCCGGTGTCCGGAGGACGCCTGCGCGCGGCGCTCGACGCCCTCCCGGACGCCGTCTGGCTCCTCGACGCCGTCCGCGACGAGGCCGGCGTCATCCGGGACTTCCGCGTGGCCGACCTGAACCTGCGCGCCGCCCGGGTCGCCGGCACCACCGTCGAGGCCGCCCGCGGGAGCCTGCTCGGCGACCTCGTCGCCACCGCCCGCCGGTCCGGGCACATCGAGCGGTGGGCGGAGGTCGTGGAGACCGGCGTGCCGGGGGAGCTCGAGTTCCGCTACGACCCGCCGGACGGGCCCCCGGTGTGGCGGTGGGCCAGCGCGACGCCACTCGGGGACGGCGTCGCCCTCGCCCTGCGCGACGTGACGGAGCGGGTCCTGGCCGAACGGCGCCGCGCGGCGTCGGAGGCCGACTTCCGGCTGCTCGCCGAGAACGCGACCGACATGATCTGTCGCATCTCGCCCCACGGCCAGATGCTCTACGTCTCGCCCGCGGCCCGGGAGATCCTGGGCTTCGCGCCCGACGAGATGGTGGGCCGCCCCGACTGGGCGTTCGCCCACCCCGACGACGCGCCGACGGTGATGGCGGTCCGCGAGCGCCTCGACCGCGGGCCCGACGTGCGGACGGTGACGTACCGCGGCCGCCGCAAGGGCGGCGGCTGGGTGCGGCTCGAGTCGACCGCCCGGGCCGTGCGCGACGGCGACGGGGTCATCGCCGAGATCCACGTCGCGACACGCGACGTCAGCGAGCGCGCGCTGGCCGACGCGGAGCACGCGGCGTTGCACCGCGTCTCCGAGGCGGTCGCGGCGGGCGTCGACGACGCCGCCCTCTACGGGCTGGTGGCGGTCGAGATGGCGCGCCTCCTCGAGGCCGACGGCGGCCGCGTCGTGCGCTTCCTCGACGACGGGCGCGCGGAGCTGCTCGGCGTCTGGCGCCGCCCCGGGCTGCCCCAGATCGTCGCGGGGGAGCGGATCCACATGGACCCGGCGTGGGCGGTGTCACGGACCCGCGCCACGGGCCACACCGCGGTCGCCGAGACGCCCGCGGCCACGGCGAGCGCCGACCTGCGCTACGGCATCGCGGCGCCGGTGCGCGTCAACGGCGTGGTGTGGGGCGCGGTGGCCGCGGGGTACGGCGGCCCGGACGACGTGCCGCCCGGCGCCGGGCACCGCGTGGAGCGCTTCGCGAAGCTCGTGAGCCTGGCGGTGGCGAACGCGGAGGCCCGCACGCGCCTGACCCTGCAGGCCACCACGGACGCCCTCACCGGCCTGGTGAACCACTCGACCTTCCACGCATCGCTCGGCCGCGCGTTCTCGCGCACCGACCGCTACGGCCGCCCGCTCAGCCTCGCGATGATCGACCTCGACCGCTTCAAGGTCCTCAACGACGTGTTCGGCCACCGCGCCGGCGACGCGGCCCTCGCGATCGTCGGCGACCTGCTGCGGCAGCACGCCCGGCGCGCCGACGTCGTCGGGCGCGTCGGCGGCGAGGAGCTGGCCTGGCTCATGCCGGAGACCGACGCCGAGGGGGCCCGTGGGGCGGCGGAGCGGCTGCGCCGCGCCGTGGCCGCGGCACCCGTCGGCGGCCCGCTCGGGCTGACCGCGTCGATCGGGGTCGTGGCGCGCGCCCCGCACGACACGGACGCCGAGGCGTTGTTCCGTCGCGCCGACGCCGCCCTGTTCGAGGCGAAGCGCCGGGGGCGCGACCGGGTGGTCGGCGGCTCCTAGGCGGTCAGGGGCGCCGGTCGAGGTCGGCCGCGGCCTCCTCGGTGAGCAGCCACGTGAGGCTGCCGGCGGTGGGGCGCAGGCGCCCGGCGGGGATGTCCCGGTCGCCCGCGATCGCGCGGGCCACCATCGCGGCCTTCTCGGCGCTGCCGACGACGACCAGGACCCGCCGCGCGGCGTTGATGACCGGCAGTGTCAGCGAGACACGCCACGGCTGGGGCATCTCGGGGCGGTGCACCGGCACGAAGAGCCGTTCCGTCTCGTCGAGCTCGGGGCCGCCGGGGAAGAGGGACGCGGTGTGGCCGTCGGCGCCCATGCCGAGCAGCACCAGGTCGAGCACCGGCCACGGCGACCCGGCGACCGTCGCCCGCAGGTCCTCCTCGGCCCGCGCGGCGCCCTCGGGGGGCGGCAGCTCGCCGAGCACGCGGTGCACCTGGTCGGGGCGCAGGGGGATCCGGTCGAGCAGGGCCTCCCGCGCCATGCCGTAGTTCGACCCTTCGGCGTCGGGCGGCACGCAGCGCTCGTCACCGAAGTAGAAGGCGGCGCGGCCCCACGGGGGGCAGCGGCCGGCGAGCTGCTGGTACGCGGCCCGCGGGGTGCTGCCACCGGCGAGCGCGATGCTCGCCCGCGTCCCGGCGGGCGTGTCGAGGGCGACCCGCTCGATGCGGGCGGCGGCCTCGTCGGCGAGGGCGGCGAGGTCGCGGACGATGCGGATCTCGGGGCCGGGGGTCGTCTTCACGCCGCCACCTGCGCCGCGCCGGCGAGGGCGCGCTCGAACGGGCGGTCGCGCCGCTGCATCTCGAGCTCCCCCGCCAGCAGCCGCGCCCGGTCGCTCTCGGGGAGGGGCAGGACGCGCCGGCGGGTGGCCCCGTCCGGCTCGGTGACGCACACCACGGCCGCCGCCCGGCCGGGGAGGCGCTCGATCGTGAGGCGGCGCCCGGTGCCCCCGCCGTCGAGCTCGACGGCGACGGGGCCGTCCTCGCCGTCCTCGGCGGGTCGCGACGCGAGGCGCACCGTCAGGTCGTCGCCGATGACGTCGCGCAGCCAGCCCGCGAGCAGCAGTGTCCCGGCGTCGGGCTCCGCGCCGCCGTGGGCGACGAGCACGGTCGGGGATCCGTCGCGCAGGCTCGCCATCGCCTGCTCGTCGACCATCTGGGCGATGAGCTGCCGCCACGCGGTGATGCGCGCCCACGCCAGGTCGGTGACGGAGGGGGAGGCGCCGGACGCCCAGGAGGCGAGGGCGCGGACGCCCTCGGCGCCGGGCGCGCGGCCCGACTCGGTGATCACGCGGTCCACGACGCCGGCGAGACGGTCGAGCACGCCGTCCCCGGAGGCGTCCGGGGGTCCCGGCCACCACAGGACCGTCGGCAGGTCGGCGCGCAGCAGGGGGACGGTGGCGCTCGCCGCGCCGCCCGCGGCGTCGCCGTGCAGCGTGAGCACGACCATCTCGACGGCGACACCGGTGTGGTCGACGCCGAGCCGGCAGCTGGTGCTGACGGTGGCGTCGATGCCGCTGCCGCCGGGGTCCGTCGCCAGGAGCACCGCCCGGGAGGGCTGGTGGTCGGCGAGCCGCTCGATCACGCGCGACATCTCGTCGAGCTCCGACGGGTCCGTCGCGTAGGCCACCAGGTTCAGGACACCGGCCATCGTGAAGGGCATGCCCCCGTCCGGGGGGCGCCGCTGCACGGCGAGCCGGTCGATCACCTGGGAGATGCTCACCCCCGTCCCGTCCCAGTCCTCGCGTACGCCCGGTGAGCTCACAGTCGCCGCCACACCTTTCCGTCCCGCGCCATCAGGGCGTCCGCCGCCTCGGGGCCCCACGACCCCGCATCGTAGTTCGGGAACGGGCCCGGCGTCGCCGACCAGTGGTGGATCAGCCCGTCCATGATCTCCCAGGCCCGCTCGACCTCGTCCCACCGGGCGAAGAGGGTGGAGTCGCCGAGTAGCGCGTCGAGCAGCAGCCGCTCGTAGGCCTCGGGGGAGGTCCGCAGGAAGGCGTTGCCGTAGGCGAAGTCCATGCTCACGGGCCGCAGGTCGATCTGCGGGCCGGGGACCTTCGCGAGGAAGCGCAGCGACGCGCCCTCGTCGGGCTGGATGCGCAGGGTGAGCAGGTTCGGGGCGACGCTCTCGACCGCCGTCGTCGCGAACGGCAGGTGCGGGGCGGCCTTGAAGTGGATCGAGACCTCCGTCGCCCGCCGCGGCAGGCGCTTGCCGGTGCGCAGGTAGAACGGGGTGCCCGACCAGCGCCAGTTCTCGACCATCAGGCGCATCGCGACGAACGTGTCGGTGTTCGACGCGGGGTCCACCCCGGGCTCCTGGCGGTACCCCGGCACCCGCTCGCCGCCGATCCACCCCGGCCCGTACTGGCCGCGCACCGCGTCGCGGGCGGCGCTCGCCGCGTCGAAGCAGGGGATCGCGCGGAGCACCTTGACCTTCTCGTCGCGCACGTCGCGGCTCTCGAACCGGGCGGGCGGCTCCATCGCGACGATCGAGAGCACCTGGAGCATGTGGTTCTGGACGATGTCGCGGAGGGCGCCGCTCTGGTCGTAGTAGCCGCCGCGGGTGCCGACGCCGAGGTCCTCGGAGACGGTGATCTCGACGTGGTCGATGTAGCGCCGGTTCCAGATCGGCTCGAAGATCGCGTTGCCGAAGCGCAGCACGAGCAGGTTCTGGACCGTCTCCTTCCCCAGGTAGTGGTCGATCCGGTAGACCTGCCGCTCGCGGAACACGACGTTGAGGCGGGCGTTCAGCTCCCGCGCGGAGGCGAGGTCCTCGCCGAAGGGCTTCTCGACCACGAGCCGGGCGAAGCGCTCGGTGCCGTCGCCCTCGTCCGCCAGGCCGGCGCGCCCGAGGTTCTCGGCGATGACGGGGAAGAACTCCGGCGCGGTGGCGAGGTAGAAGAGGCGGTTGCCGCGGGTGCCGTGGCGGGCGTCCTTCTCCGCGATCATCTCCCGGAGCCGCGCGAAGCCCTCGGGCTGGTCGAACGGCGCCGACAGGTAGCGCAGGCGGCGGGCGAAGCCCTCCCAGACGCCGTCGTCGACGGGGATCGCGCCGTGGGCCTCGACCCCGGCCCGCATCCGGGCGCGGAACTCCTCGTCGGGGAGGTCGGACCGGGCGACGCCGATGACCGCGGTCTCGGGCGGCAGCAGCTGCTGGGCGGCGAGGGAGTAGAGGCCCGGCATCAGCTTGCGCTGGGTGAGATCGCCCGTGGCGCCGAAGATCACGATGACCGCGGGCGGCGGCGTGCGCATGAGGCGGGGGTCGTCCCGGACCGCGGGCGCCGGGTCGCGCGCGGACGTCAGCACGGGCTCAGTCTCACCGTCATGTCGAGGGTGATGGTCAGTCGCGCGCCGCCGCCACCTGGGCGCGAGCGGCGTCGGCGACCGCCTCGGCGGTGATGCCGAGCTCGCGGAGCGCGACGTCCCCCGGCGCCGACAGCCCGAACCGGTCGATCGCGACGATCGCGCCGGTCAGGCCGGTCCACTCCGCCCACCCGAACGGGCTCGCGGCCTCGACGGCGACCCGCGCGGTGAGCCCGGGGGGCAGCACCTCGGCGCGGTAGGCCGCGTCCTGCTCGCGGAACAGCTCGAACGAGGGCATCGAGACGACCCGGGCGGCGACGCCCTCCGCCGCGAGGGCGGTGCGGGCCTCGAGGGCGGTGTGCACCTCGGAGCCGGTCGCGATGATCGCCACGTCGTCGCCGGGCGCCACGACGTAGGCGCCGCGCTCGACGGGGGGCGTCCCCGGCATCGTCGGCAGGCCCTGGCGGCTCAGCACGAGTGCCGTCGGGGCGTCGGTCCGCCCGATCGCGACCCGCCAGGAGGCCGCGGCCTCGCTCGCGTCAGCGGGGCGCAGCACGACGAGGTCGGGCACGGCCCGCAGCGCGGCGAGGTGCTCGACAGGCTGGTGCGTCGGGCCGTCCTCCCCCAGCGCCACGGAATCGTGGGTGAACACGAAGATCGACGGCAGCCGCATGAGGGCCGCGAGCCGGATCGTGTTCTTCATGTAGTCCGAGAAGGTGAAGAACGTCGAGCAGACCGGCCGCAGGCCGGCGTGGGCGGCGATGCCGTTGGTGATCGCCCCCATCGCGTGCTCGCGGACGCCGTAGTAGAGGTTGCGGCCGGCGAAGTCGCCGGGGCCGACGACGCCCATGTCCTTCAGCGTCGTGCTCGTCGAGGACGAGAGGTCGGCGGCGCCCTGCACCAGCTCGGGGACCGCGGCGGCGAAGGCGTTCATGGCCGTGCCGGCGGAGGCGCGCGTCGCGATCGACGTCCCCTCGGGGAACGTCGGGGCGGCGTCCTCCCACCCGTCGGGGAGGCGGCCCTCGCCCACCCGCGCGAACTCCGCGGCCTCGGCGGGGAACTCCTCGGCGTAGGCCGCGAGGCGCGTCTCCCAGTCCTGCTGCGCGGCGGCGCCGCGGGCGCGGAGCTCACCGGCCCACGCGGCGACCTCGTCGGGGACGAGGAAGTGCGAGTCCTCGGGCCAGCCGTAGGCCTTCTTCGTGAGGGCGACCTCCTCGGGGCCGAGCGGCGAGCCGTGGGCGGAGGAGGTGTCCTGCTTGTTCGGGGAGCCGTAGCCGATGTGGGTGCGGCAGGCGATCAGCGTCGGCCGCCCGTCGGGCGCCGACGCCTCGGCCAGCGCCGCGTCGATCGCCGCGACGTCGTTGCCGTCGTCGACGCGCAGCACCCGCCACCCGTAGGCGGCGAAGCGCGCCGGCACGTCCTCGTTGAACGCGAGGCTGGTGGGGCCGTCGAGGCTGATCCGGTTGTCGTCCCAGATCCCGATCAGCTTCTCGAGCCCGAGGAAGCCCGCGATCGAGGCGGCCTCGTGCGAGATGCCCTCCATGAGGTCGCCGTCGGAGCAGATGAACCAGGTCCGGTGGTCGACGATCTCGTGGCCGGGGCGGTTGTAGCGGGCGGCGAGCATCGCCTCGGCCAGCGCGAAGCCGACGGCGTTGCCGAAGCCCTGCCCGAGCGGCCCGGTGGTGATCTCCACGCCGGGCGTGTCGCCCTTCTCCGGGTGCCCGGGGGTCTCGGAGCCGAGCTGGCGGAACCGCTCGAGCTGGGAGATCGGGAGCTCGTAGCCGCTGAGGTTGAGGAGCGCGTAGAGCAGCATCGACGCGTGGCCGGCCGACAGCACGAAGCGGTCGCGCTCCGGCCACTCGGGGTCGGCGGGGTTGTGGCGCAGGTGCCGGGAGAACAACGTCCACCCGACCGGGGCGAGCCCCATCGGCGCGCCGGGGTGGCCGCTGTTCGCCTGCTGCACCCCGTCGATCGCCAGGGTGCGCACGGTCGTGATGGCCAGCTCCGGCGCTGCGAGCGTCGTTGACACGGTACTGCTCCTTCCGGGGTCAGTAACTGACGTCGTGCGGGTGGCTCTCGCGCAGTCCCCCGGGGGTGATCCTCACGAACCGGGCGTTGCGGTGGAACTCGGTGATGGTACGGGCGTCGGAGTAGCTCATGCCCGAGCGGAGGCCCCCGACGAGGCCGTGCAGCACCACGGCGACGGCGTCGCGCAGGGGCACGACGGCCTCGACGCCTTCGGCCACGACCGGCGTGAACTCGGTGTCGTCCTCGGCCTCGAGGGCGCGGCGGGCGTCCGCGGCGGCGCTGGACGCCATGCCCCGGAAGACCTTGACGCGTCCGCCGTTGCGGGAGACGACGACCCCGGGGCTCTCGGGGGTCCCGGCGAGGAGGTTGCCGACCATGACGGTCTCGGCGCCGGCGGCGATGGCCTTGGCGACGTCGCCGCCGAAGCGGATGCCGCCGTCGGCGATCACCGGCACCCCGAACGGGGCGCACGCCTCGGCGCAGTCCATGACGGCGCTGAGCTGCGGCACGCCGACGCCCGCGACGACGCGGGTGGTGCACACCGAGCCGGGCCCCACGCCGACCTTGACGCCGTCGGCGCCGGCCTCCGCGAGGTCGCGGGCGCCCTCGGGCGTGGCGACGTTGCCGGCGATGATGTCCGTGGAGCCGCCGAGCGCGTCGCGGATGGTGGCGATCGCGCGGACGGCGTGCTCGGCGTGCCCGTGGGCGATGTCGAGCACGACCACGTCGGCGCCGGCGTCCTGCAGCGCCTGGGCGCGCTCGACGTAGTCGCCGCGCACGCCGATCGCCGCGCCCACCGCGAGGCGCCCGCGAGAGTCCTTGGTGGCCTCCGGCCGCTCGGCGCGCTGAAGGAGGTCGCGGAGGGTGATGAGCCCGACAAGGCGGTCGTCGTCGTCGACGAGGGGCAGCTTCTCGACCCGTCCGTCGCGGAGGAGGCGCGCGGCCTCCTCGGCGGAGGTGTCGGGCCCGCCGACCACGAGCTCCGCGCGTGGGGTCATCAGCTCGCGCACCGGCTGGGCCCGGTCGGTGCGCAGCAGGACGTCGCGCCGGGTGAGCAGCCCCTCGAGGCGGTCGCCGGGGCCGACGACGACGAGGCTGGTGACGCCGAGGCGCTGCGAGGCGTCGGCGGCGTCGGCGAGCGTCGCGTCGGGCGCGATGGTGTGCGGGTCGGGGATGACGAGGGCCTCGGCGCGCTTGACCCGCGCGACCTCGGCGACCTGCTGCTCGACGGTGAGGAACCGGTGGACGATGCCGAGCCCGCCGACGCGCGCCATAGCGATCGCCATCTCGGACTCGGTGACGGTGTCCATGTTGGCCGAGACGATCGGCGCGGCGAGGCGCAGGTTGCGCGTCAGCCGGCTCGCCACGTCGACGTCGGACCGCGACGCGAGGCCGCTGCGCCGCGGCACGAGCAGGACGTCGTCGTAGGAGAGCGCGAGGGGGATGGAGGCGTGATTCACCGGCGGAGGATAGCCCACCCCCCACGTGCGCCGACCGTCCGCGGCGGTGAGGTAGCATCGCCCGATGGCGCCCCGCCCGCCCCTCGCGCTCGCCGTGGGCACCGCGCTCGTGCTCGCCCTGTCCGGCTGCGGTCAGACGCCGGCCCCCGAGGCCGACGTGACGCCGACGGAGTACATCGCCGCGGTCCAGGGCCTCCTCGACCCGCCGGCGCAGATCGCCTCGTCGATCTCGGAGCGCGCGCGCGGCACCGACGCCCCCGCCCCCACCCGCGAGCGGCTCCGGGAGATGGTGGCGACGGCCCGGTCGCGCCTCGCCTCCTTCCGCGCCCTGCGCCTGCCGGATCCCGCGCTGCGCCGCCAGCGCGACCGCCTCGCCGGGGCGTACGCGCGCCTGATCCCCCGCATGGCCTCCGTCGCCGAGGCCCTCGCCCCCGCCCGGGGGTCGGGCCTGGCGATCGCCGACGGCCTCGCCTCCGTCGGCGCCCGCGCCGACCTGCGTGCCGCCGCCGGACCGTTCCTGGACGCGTTGAGACAGCTCCCATCCGCCGCCTCGTCGCCCTCGCGCTGAGCGCCCTCGCCGTCGTGGCCGCCGCCGGGTGCGGTGGCGGCGGCGCGTCGCTCGCCCCCTCCACGGCCCCCCTGACGGACGGGACCGAGGTGTCGCCCCAGCGGTACCTCGCCGACACGGCCGCCGCCGCGGCCGCCGTGAACGCCTTCTCCGACGCCCTCTCGGACGTGGGCGCGACGGCCCGCCCGGCGACGCTGCGCCGCGTCGCGCGGGAGCTGCAGGAGCCCTTCGACGCGACCGTCGCCATCTCCGAGCGGCTCGCGGCGGCCCGCCTCCAGGACCGGCGCCTCGAGGCGCAGCGCGGCCGCGCCGCCCCCCTGCTGGCGGACGTGGTGGACGCGATGACCCTCGTCGTGGACGCGGCGGAGGCCGGCGACCCGGAGGCGGCCGAGGTGGCGTCGACGGAGTTCTCGACCGCGATCGGCGAATTGCGGAAGCTCCCCGCCGCCTCCTGACCCGGGGGCGGGTGTAGGGATCCGCGGGCGGTGCCGATGATCGGGGTGCGCCGCCCCCGTGGGGCGGCCGGTCCGATCGACGACGGTTGCGCCAAGGATGGTGTCGGTGACCCAGGCCCCGGTTCGGGTGCTCATCGCAAGCCGCAGCCCGGCATGGGCGGCCGGGATCGCCGGCTTCCTGGCGGTCCCCCCGATCGAGGTCGAGACCGCCTTCACCGTCGACGCCGCCCTCGCCGCCATGGCCGCGGCGCCGGTCGACGCGGTCGTGCTGGACCGCGTGCTGGCCGACGCCCCCGGCGCCGAGCTCGCCGACGAGATCCGCACGCGGCACCCCGCGGCGCGGATGCTGTTCGCGGTCGACGACGCGTCGCCGGAGGCGCAGCTCGAGGCGCTCGCCGCGGGCGCGGCCGGGTGCCTCCTGCCCACCTGGACCCGCGACGCCGTGCTCGACGCGCTGCATGACGCGTTGCGCGGCGTCGGGCGGTTCGACGTCGATGCCCTCCGCCCCCTCGCCGACCTCGCGCGGCGCACGGCGCCCCGCCAGATGCTGCTGACCGAGCAGGAGCGCGTGGTGCTCCGCCTCATGCGGCAGCGGCTGACCTACAAGGAGATCGCCCAGCGCCTCGGCGTCTCGTGGCACACCGTCCGCACCCACGCCCAGTCGATCCTGCGCAAGTCGGGGGTCCACTCCCGCCGCGACCTCGACGCCTGGGACGCCCGGCTCGGCGACCCGGCGCCGGAGCCCGACCCCGTGGCGCGCCCGTGATGCGACGTCGCATCGCCCCGCCGGCGGGGCTCGCGCTGCTCCTCGCCGGCGGGGCGCTGCTGGTGCGCGTCACGGTCATGACGCTGGCGGGCGACGCCGGGCGGTACGCCTGGCTCTTCACGGCCGCCGCGTGCGTCCTCGGCGGGGTCGCCCTCGTCCTGGTCGCGCTCCCCAAGATCGCCGCCCCCGCGGAGGGGGCGGCGGACCAGCCCACACCCGAGCTGCCGCGCGGGTGAGGGAGCCCGGACCGGAGGGGGCCTTCGGGAGGCAGGCCCCCTCCGGCTCCGGGCAGGACTATCCGGCGTCGTCCGGCAGGCCCCGGATCACGGCGATCGCCTCGGCGACCGTCTCGCGCAGGATCTCCCCCGCGGGCCGGGGCGCCCCGGCGAGGCCGGCGGCCTGGCCCGCCCAGAGGGCGATCAGCTCCGGCTCGTCGGCGCGGGCCGCCGCGCTCCGCAGGTCGGCGCTCGCGGCGGCCTGCCGCGGGTAGCCGAGGGCGGGCGGGCCCTCCGCCTCGAGCGTGTCGACCAGGCGGTTGCGCAGGCCGCGCGCGGGCCGGCCCGAGACCGCCCGGGTGATGACGGTGTCGGTGTCCCGAGCGCTCGCGACCCGCCGCCGGTAGCCGTCGGGTGCGCCGCTCTCGAGCGCCACCAGGAAGCGGGTCCCCATCTGGACGCCCTGCGCCCCGAGGGCGAGGGCGGCGGCGAGGCCGCGGCCGTCCATGATGGCCCCGGCCGCCACGACCGGGACGTCGACCGCCGCGACCACCTGCGGGACCAGCGCGAACGTGCCGACGAGCGGCACGCTGCCGTCGCGGGGCACCTCGAACGTCGACCGGTGCCCCCCGGCCTCGGAGCCCTGGGCGACGATGACGTCGGCGCCGGACGCGACGGACCGCTCGGCGTCGGCCACCGAGGAGGCCATGACGACGAGCGGGACGCCGGCGGCGGCGGCGAGGTCGGCCACCTCGGCGGGGTCGCCGAGGCCGACGCTCACGACGGCCGCGCCGGCGGCGAGGGCGGTGGCGACGAGCTCGCGGGGGGTCGCCGGGACGGGCGGGGCGGGTGCCTCGGGCGGCAGCCCCATGCCGGTCCGCAGCCCCGCGATCGCGGGACGGGGGTCGCCGCCGTCGGGGTCGGGGGCGGTCGCCGGGGCGACCAGGACGTTCACCGCGATCGGCGCGTCGGTCAGCTCGCGCGCACGGCGCACGGCGGCGTCGACCGCGGCGATGGACATGCCGGTGATGCCGAAGGCGCCGAGGCCCCCGGCCTCCGAGACCGCGGCCACCAGCTCGGGCGTCGTCGGGCCGCCCGCCATCCCGGCGAGGAGCACGGGGTGGCGGATCCCGAGGGTCCGGCAGAGCGGCGAGTCAGACAGGCGTCGAGACATTGCCCACGTGAACGGCCTGCACCGCCGGTAAGGAATCGCACCCGGACACCGATAGAGGGGGCAAGCCGGGCCTCACACCGGATCGTCCCCTCTACACGGAGAGGTTACACCACATGCGCCGTCACCTTATCGCCGTCTACGTCGCCGGTGCCACCGTCGCCACGCTCGTCGCCGCCAACGCGGCCGTCGCCGCGACCTGGATCCGCCGCTAAGCGCACCACGCCTCCCACGAGGTCCGGGTGCTGACCGCCCCGGGCCTCAGAGGTCCCCGGGCTCGGCCAGAAGACGGTCGATCGCACCGGTGATCGCGGGGTCGTCCGGCTCGACGGACGACGCGAAGCGCGCCACGAGGCGCCCCCGCCGGTCGAGCAGGTACTTCGTGAAGTTCCAGTCGGGCTCCGCGCCGGCCGGCCCGCCGCGCGCGGCGATGGCCGCGAACACCGGCTGCGCCCGCGGCGCCGTCACGCGACCGGGCGCCGCCATGGGGAAGCCCACCCCGTAGTTCAGCTCGCAGAACGCCGCGATCTCGGCCGCGTCGTCCAGCTCCTGGCGGAAGTCGTCGCTCGGGAACCCGACGACGGTCAGCCCCTCGTCGCCGCGCTCCTCGTCGAGCGCCTCGAGCCCCTCGAACTGCGGCGTGAACCCGCACTTGCTCGCGGTGTTCACGACGAGCACGACGCGGCCGCGCAGGCGCTCGGCCGGGAGGGTGCCGCCGGTCAGGAGCTCGATCGGGCCGCGGACGACGGGCGCCCCGCGCGCGGAGCCCTCCGGCAGCCGGCTCGCCGTGGACGTCGCGGGGGTCCCGCCCGACGCGGCGGGGGGCGGGTCGTCGCCCGCGCAGCCCGCCGCGGCGAGGCCGAGGGCGGTGAGCGCGACGGCCGCGAGCAGCCGGGGGAGGGGACGGGAAGCGGTCATCCACCCGAGCGTACGGGCGGGCGGGCGGTCCGGACCAGGGGATCCTCCCGCGCCAGGCGGGAGGTCGCGAGCAGCGCGCGCCGGTGCCGCGCGATCGCGGCGGGCGCCGGCGCGCCGCCCGGCAGCTCCACCACGAACGCGCTGCCGCCCGCCCGGTTCTGCCAGCGGGTGGCGACGCCCGGCAGGTACCCGAGCCGTCGCGCGGGGAGGCCGGCGACCCGCGCGTACGTCCGGGGGAGGGCCCCGTCGCGGGCGGTGCCGGTGTCCACGAGGGCGAGGGCCTGGTGGTACCAGACGGTCACGTCCGGCCGCAGCCGCCGGATCAGGCGGGCCGCGACGCGCGACTCCGGCTCGGACAGGGCACGCGGCCCCGCGTGGTACGTGTCGAACGGGCGGCCCTGCGCCCGCCACCCGTCGGGGAAGTTGCGGTTCAGGTCGACCCCGCGGGCGTTCTGCCGGGTGCCGGCGGCGGCGCCGTCGGGGTTGAGGTCGGGGACGACCCAGAGCACGACGTCCCGCAGCGCCGGCGGGCGGCGCCGCAGCGCGGCCGCCAGCACGCGGCCGGCGCCCTCGTCCCCGTGCACCGACCCGACCACCAGCACGCGGACCGGCGCGGAGCGGTCGCCGATCACCGACACGCGGACGGGACGTCCCTCCGCGGAGCGCCCCAGCACCGCGTCGTGGACCGGCGGGGCGGGCGCGGCGCCGCCCGGGGGCGTCGCGACGAGCAGCACGAGGGCGGCGGCCGTCCCGGTCAGGACGACCGCGGCGCGCCTCCGGTCAGTCGGCGGCGGCGGCGAGGCTGAGAGCCTCCTCGCGCGCCCGCACGACCTCCCACGGGATGGTGATCGACCGGCCGTCCATCTCGACGGCGCCACTGGCGCGCAGCTTGCTGAAGGCCGTGGTGACGGCCTCGCGGGAGGCGCCGACCAGTGACGCCCACTGGGCGTGGGTCAGCTCGAGCCGCAGCTCGATGCCGTCGCGCGTGGCCACGCCGAAGCGCTCGGCGAGCTGGTGGAGGCGCGCCCGCAGGCGGTCCTCCACGCGCATCTCGCTGACCAGGGCGACGGTCTCGCGGAGCATCGCGACGCGGTCGGAGAGGAGCTCCGCCAGGTTCCGGCCGAGGCGCGGGTAGCGGGCGATGAGGCCCTCCACGGCGCGACCCGACAGGGGCGACACGGCCGAGTCCTCGAGCGCGGTGACGCTCGCCGCCGGCGCGTCGCCGAGCGTCGAGTAGATCGCGCCCGCGTCGAGCAGCGAGATCATGATCTCGTGACCCGGTGCGGTGCTCTCGAACATGGCGAGGCGGCCGTCGCGCACCACGAAGAGGTGGTCGGAGCGCCCGAGGGGCTCCGGCATTGCCGCGCCACGCGGCCAGCGCACGAGGGGGAGACGGCTGTCGAGGAGGGTGAGGTCGCGTTCGGGGAGTCCGGCGAACAGGTCCATGCGGGTCAGACCGATGCGTCCGGGGCCCCTCACGCCCGAGCTCCTGAAGCCGTTTTCGCGAAGTTCTGAGAGGGCCGTCGCCATTGCGGGGACTGTGGCACTCGTTTGTTATGGAGCACTAAGAACGGATGCAAGATGTAGGTGTGATGCCCGTCTGGGGGATCTCCAACCCCCCCTGCCCGCACGTGTGGATACGATCCCGGGACCGTCCCGGCCAGGGAGCGCAACCCGGTGGACCGTCCCAGCCCCGCTGTTCAGGACTACCTGAAGGCGATCTATCAGCTCGACGAACAGGCCGAGAGCGACGGTCCGGTGACCACCACCCAGGTCGCGGAGGCGCTCGCCGTGACGACGGCCTCCGCGAGCAACATGCTCAAGAAGCTGGACGGCCTCGGCTACGTGGTCCAGGTGAAGCGCCAGGGCGTGGAGCTCACCGAGACGGGCCGTCAGGCGGCGCTCGAGGTGATCCGGCACCACCGGCTGCTCGAGACCTACCTCGCGACCCGCCTCGGGATGCCGTGGGACGAGGTGCACCGCGAGGCCGAGGTGCTGGAGCACCACGTGTCCGGCGCCCTCGCCGACCGCATCGCCGAGGTCCTCGGGCACCCGGAGCGCGACCCCCACGGTCACCCGATCCCGACGAGCGCGGGTCAGCTGACGACCACGCCGGCCCGCCGCCTCTCGGAGCTGCCGCAGGGCACGACGGCGGTCGTCGGCCGCGGCGACGACCGCGACGACGCCCTCCTGCGGTTCCTCGCCGAGCGCGACCTGGTGCCGGACGCGGCGGTGGAGGTGCTGGAGCACGCGCCGTTCGGTGGCCCGATCTCGGTGCGCGTCGGCGGGGACCGCGTGGTGGAGGTCCCCCCCGCCGCGGCCAACGCGGTGCACGTGGTCTAGGTCCACCGGACCGCGGGGGCCCTGTGCGGGCCCCGGCGGCGTGGGACACTCCCGGGTGGTGACCGGCCGCCCCTCCCGCGGCCGACGCCGCGACACGAGGAGCACAGTTGCCCCGTATCACCCGGTTCATCATGACCGCCGCGGCGATCGCCGCGCTCGGCCTCGGCCTGTCCGCCTGCGGGGGGGACGACGACTCGTCCGACGCACCCGCGACCCCGGACACCACCACCGAGCAGACGACGACCGCGGCGGGGACGTCGGCGACCACCGCCCCGGCCCCCGCGGCCGGCAGCACCCTCGAGGTCGACGCCGACCCGACCGGCGCGCTCGCCTTCACCCAGACCACCCTCAGCACGACCGCCGGCCCCGTCACGATCACGCTGAGGAACGAGTCACCGGTGCCGCACAACATCGCCGTGCGCGGCGGCAGCATCGACACCGAGCCGTCCGAGACGATCCAGGGCGGCGACACCACGGAGCTCACCGTGGACCGGCCCGCGGGCGAGTACGAGTACTACTGCGAGGTGCCGGGCCACGAGCAGGCCGGCATGAAGGGCACGCTGACGGTCGAGTAACTCAGCCGTCGACGAAGGGCTGGGCCTCGGCGACGAGATCGTCGAGGTCCATGCCCAGGCTCTGCATGAAGAACGGCGTGAGCAGGTTCAGCGTGTGACGGCACGCCGGGCAGATCGGGAGGGGCGGGGGCGCGGGGAGGCCCTCCGCCTCGCCGGTCAGCGTGAAGG
>VFQU01001143.1_pt1 | contig 17099 bp, 15 predicted proteins | sample 3512311 | NCBI WGS metagenome assembly VFQU01 (sample SAMN10412377, study PRJNA504923) | tailings metagenome | isolation source: Relicate 3 Philex TSF3 active mining site | place: Philippines: Tuba, Benguet | collected 2017-08-29
TTGCGAATACGCGGATTGATGACGATGTGGTGCTGGACGGGGCGGAGCGGCAGCGGGAGTATGCGGCGCAGTTGCAGAAATGGGAAGCGGCGACGGCGGAGGTGCGGGGTGAGATGGAGAAGCTGCTGGCCCCGGCGCGGCAGAAGTTCTATGAAGAGCGGCTGAGCCGGTTCCCGGAAGACATACAGGCGATATTGACGATGCCGGCGGCGAAGCGCAATGCCGAGGAGTGGATGCTTTACCACAAGGCCGTGGGGCAGGTGACGTTTACGCAGGCAGAGTTGCGCGGAAAGCTACGGGGGGCGGCGCTGGAGCAATACCGCGAGCTCGAAAAGAAGCTGGCGGAGTTTGCGGCGCTGAAGCCGGAGCCGCTACAGATGGCGCAGACGATGCGGGATGAATCGGCGGTGGCGCCGAAGACTCATGTGTTGCGGGGTGGGGCGTGGGACGGGCAGATGGAAGAGGTAGAGCCGGGATTTCTGAGTATTCTCGCGCCCGGGGCAGCGAAGGTGACGCCAAAGGGGAATTCCACAGGCAGGCGGACGGCGCTGGCCGAGTGGGTGGCGAGTGCGGAGAACCCGCTGTCGACGCGCGTGATCGTGAACCGGGTGTGGCATTACCACTTCGGGCAAGGGATTGTGGCGACGCCGAGTGACTTTGGAGTGATGGGGGCGCGGCCATCGCACCGGGAATTGCTGGACTGGCTGACGCACAAGTTTGTGACCGAAGACGGGTGGAGCCTGAAGAAGCTGCACCGGCGGGTGATGTTGAGTGAGACCTACCAGCAGGCTTCGATGGCGCGGGCTGAGGGGCTCAAGGCGGACCCGGAGAACAAGCTGCTGTGGCGCTACGGGCGGCGGCGGCTGGAAGGCGAGGCCGTGCGGGACAGCATGCTGGCGGTGAGTGGGATGTTGAACGCGAAGATGGGCGGGCCGGGGGTGTTTCCGCCGCTGCCCGATGGGGCGTTGCCGAAGGGCTACCAGTTGTGGAAGCCGGGGGTGGATGAGAGTGAGAACTACCGCCGGAGTGTTTACATCTTTGTGCGGCGGAACCTGCGTTACCCGATGCTGCACAGCTTTGACCTGCCGGATACGCATGAGAGCTGTGCGCGGCGGCAGGCCACGGCGACGGCTGACCAGGCGCTGGAGTTGCTGAACGGGAAGCTGGTGAGTGAGTGGGCGCGGGGCTTTGCGCGGCGGGTGAATAATGATGCGGGCCTGGATGCACAGGGGCTGGCGGAGCGGGCGCTGCGGCTGGCTTACCAGCGGACGCCGGGGCGGGAAGAAGTGACCGGGGCGGCGGAGTTTCTTGAGCGGCAAACGGTGGTGGCTGGCGGGCGCGAGGCGGCGCTGGCGGATTTGTGTCAAACCCTGATGAGTTCCAATGAGTTCCTCTATCTCTACTAGACGGCGTTTCCTGCAGCAGGGCGGCAGCGGGCTGGGCGCGCTGGCGTTTTCGTCAATGCTGGCGGCGGAGAAGACGCCGCGGCCGCACCATGAGCCAAAGGCCAAGAGCGTGATCTTCCTCTTCATGGAAGGGGGGCCGAGCCACATTGATCTGTTTGACCCGAAGCCGAAGCTGAACGAACTGCACGGGCAACCGCTGCCGGCCAGCTACGGGAAGCTGATTACGGCGATGGGGACGGCGAATAACTCGCTGCTGGGTTCGCCGCGGAAGTGGCAGCAGCACGGGCAGAGCGGGTTGTGGGTGAGCGACTGGTATCCGCACATCGCGCAGCATGTGGACGATATGGCGGTGGTGCGGAGTTGTGTGGCCGATGGGTTGAACCATGTAGGGAGCGTCTGCCAGATGAACACCGGGGACATTCTGGCGGGGCGGCCGAGCATGGGCGCGTGGGTGACGTATGGGCTGGGGACGGCGAACAAGGACTTGCCGACGTTTACGGTGCTGATTGATGACAAGGACCCGCTGGGGAATACGAAGAACTGGGCTGCGGGATTTCTGCCGGCGGTGCACCAGGGGACGCTGCTGCGGCAGGGGGATACGCCGATTCTGAACACGAAGCTGGCGCCTGGCGATACGCCGGGGCGGCAGCGGGGGAAGCTGGATTTTCTGGCGGAGCTGAACCGGCGGTGGAACGCGGACAAGGGAGAGGACAGTGAACTGGAGGCGCGCTTAAAGAGTTATGAGCTGGCCTACCGGATGCAGGCGGCGGGACCGGAGGCGGTGGACCTGACGCAGGAGAGCGCGGAGACGAAGGCGCTTTACGGGATGGACGAGGCGGCGACGGAAGTGTTCGGGCGGAACTGTCTGCTGGCGCGGCGGCTGGTGGAGCGGGGGGTGAGGTTTGTGGAGTTGTATTGCGGGTCGGGCAGCGGGTGGGACGCGCACGCGGATATGGAGGGCAACCACGGGAAGTGGTGCAAGGTGTCGGACAAGCCCATCGCGGGGCTGCTGACGGACCTGAAGCGGCGGGGGATGCTGAAGGACACGCTGGTGGTGTGGGGCGGTGAGTTTGGCCGGACGCCATTCAACGAGAAAGGGACGGGGAGGGACCATAACCCGTGGGGCTTCACGATGTGGTTTGCGGGGGGTGGCGTGAAGGGCGGGCAGACGATTGGAGCTACGGACGAGATTGGGCTCAAGGCAGTGGAGAAGCCGGTGCACGTGCACGACATACACGCGAGCATACTGTGGTTGCTGGGGCTCGACCACAAGCGGCTGACCTATCTGCACAACGGGCGGGCGGAGCGGCCGACGATTGTGGGTGGGGAGCGGATGGTGCCGGAATTGTGGACCTGAGGTTGCCAGCCGCGCGCCGCGTCTGGAATTCTAAAGACAGGTGAATTTCGCGCGCACACTGGTATGGTTGTGGCTGGCCGGGCTGCCGCTGTTGGCGGCGGGGCGGCTGGAGTGGACGATTGCGGACCTCGATGGGGACCGCCAGCATGAGTATTTGCGGCTGAAGGGAGCGGCGCAGTATACGCTGAGCGCGCGGGACGTGGACGCGGACGAAGACGCGGACCTGGTGTTGCGGGAGCGGGTGACGGGGCGGGCGGTGGCGCTGCTGGTGAACGATGGGCGCGGAGGATTTGCGCCGGGGGCGCTGGAGGATTATCCGGGGGCGCGGGAGCGGCACCGGGGTTTGGCTCGGACACAACGGAAGGGGCTGGCGGGCCTGACGGGGCTGGCGCCGACAATCGTACCGGCAACAATTGAGCTTGAGGGTGTTCTGGTTGAGGCGGGATGGGCGACAGGCCGGGAGATGCGTTTTGTGCGGGTATTGGGGCGGGATGCGGTGGGACGGGGCCCGCCAGGCTGCTTCGTTTAAATCAAATCCATTCCATTTTGATTTTTTGACGGAGGAGCTCTATGAAGCCATTGGGCATTCTATTGCTGGCGTGCGTGTGCGCGCCGGCGCAAAAACACGTGGACCCGGATGAGGGGACGCTTTCGAGCACGCGGCTGGGAATTCCCGAGCCGATGGTTTTTGATCTGATCAGGCCGCTGGGAGCCAAGCGGGGCGAAGTGGAGGTGAACTCACTGTTCCGGATGGCGCCGGGCCAGCGGCCGGGGACGCTGCAGTGGGCCCCGGAGGTGGAGTATACATTCTGGGACGGCTATGGCGTGGAGTTTGAAGTGCCGTTTGAGAATTCCGGCATCGACACGTGGAAGGGGGCCTTGCAGGGAACGCTGAAACCGCCGCCCTTCCAGCGTTTCTACACGCATGGCTGGCAGATCTTCGTGGAGGCGGGCAGAAGCGAGGCAAAATCGAAGACGAACCTGCTGTATCTGGCGGGGAGCCGTTTTCACCCGCAGTGGAGCGTATTCACGATGAACGGGGTGGAGCGGGAGCGGGATGGGCGCACGGCGCTGGCCTTTGTGGGCAACTATACGGTGTTCTATCACGCCAAGGACAAGCGCACCTATGGGGTGGAGACGAACTTCAAGGGGGAGGGCGTAACGGGGCGGTACCGGTTGGTGATGCCGCAGGTGCACTGGCGGGGGAACCGCGTGAATGTGCAGGCCGGGTGTGGGTACCGTTGGTTGGGACCGCAGCGAGGTTTGCAACTGTCCATGCGAGTTTCGCGGGAGTTTTAGAACATGAATGTTTTGCAATGTAAACTGAAGGAGTGAGAGGCAACGCACTGGTACTGGGATTGTTTTTGCCAGTGCTGGCGCATGGACAGAGCCGGGCGCTCGAAACGGCACTGGAAGAATTTCAGCTGGCGTCGAAGGAATTGGGGCTCAGAGCGGATTCCCCGGCGCCCAGGGATGCGGCGGTGCCGATGTGGAAGTCATGGCACGGGCGACTCTACGAGAACCTGCGGAACGACAAACTGGACGCGACACCGCACGAGGTGGTGCAGCGCGGTGGGGAGCGGAACCTGCTCAGGCGGAATCAGTTTGGGTTCAATGCCGGGGGGCCGCTGGTGATTCCGAAGGTGTATGACGGTTCGCGGCGAACCTTTCTCAATATCAGCTATGAAGGCGTCAGGGAGAACATCGGGCGTTCGTTTCTGCGGACGGTGGCAATTGAACCCGAACGGCGCGGGGATTTCTCGCAGACGGTGGACCCGGCGGGTGCGCCATTGCCGGTGTACGACCCGGCGTCGACCCAATTGAACCCGAACTATAACCCGAACTTACCGGTGAGCCTGGAGAATCTGCAGTATGTGCGGGCGGCCTTCCCGGGTAACCAGATACCGGCCAGCCGGCTGGACCCGGTAGCGCTGCGGGCAGTGGGACAGTATGCGGCGCCGAATGCGAGTGCGGGGCCATTCTTCCGGAATAACTACTTTGTGTTTTCGCCGGAGAGTAACGTAGCCAACGGGATGATCTTCAAGGTGGACCACAACCTGACGGAGAAGAGCCGGTTGACGTTCAACGGGTCGTTTACAAATGGCCTGGCGCGGGCGCCGAGGCTGATGAACACGCTGGCGGACCCGGGGAACAATGACCGTACCTTCAGCGCGAGGCGGGGTGTGGTGGACTGGACCTACACGTTGAGCGGGGCGACGGTGAATACCCTGACGTTTGACGCACAGACGGATTTGAGCCGCAACGTGCGGGCGGGCGAGGAGCGGGCGGTGGAGGAGTTGGGGCTCACCGGGCCGCTGGGGCTGGGCTTTCCGGTGATGCGCTTCAGCGGGTATCTGGGGATGGGGCGGCAGTATCCGAACACACGGAGCACGCATCACTATTACTACCTGACGGAGGCTTTCTCGACGCGGTTGGGCAAGCACCGGCTGCGGTGGTTTGGCCAGGGGCGGCACTATCAGGTGAATGCATTTCTGCCGCAGCGGCCGGCGGCGCAGTTTGAGTTTGGCCCGTGGCTGACTTCCCTGCCCGGCATCAACAACACGGGGCATGAATTTGCGTCGTTTCTGCTGGGATTGCCGCAGGCGGCCAGTGCGAGTGTGGTGGAGAACCCGTCGTACTGGCGGCGGAACCAGTTGCGGTTGGGGGTGAGCGATAACTATGAGTATTCGAAAGCGTTGCAGTTTTCCGCTTCGCTGGTGATGGTGCTGGCGCGGCCGCGCTATGAGAAGTTTGACCGCTTCTCGACAGTGGACCCAAGTGTGCGGAACCCGGAGAACGGGCGGCCCGGAGCGCTGGTGTTTGCGGGACGAGATGGGAATGGGCGGTCGCTACAGCCGGCGGTGAACCGGCCGGAGTTGAGTCTGGGAGTGGCGTGGAACCCGGGTGGGAGTGCGCGGAATGTGGTGCGGGCGAGTTACGGGTTGAGTTACGGCAACATCCCGATGTACACGACGCAGTGGGGGACGCAAGGGTATGTGGCGCAGCCGACGCTGGTGTCGCCGAATACGCAACTGGCACCTGCGGTGGTGTTGCGGGAAGGCTTTCCGGCGCTGGAGCGGCCCTTGCCGGACCTGCGGGGGGAGGCGGCGAATTTCACGGTGGCGGACCTGGTGGACCGGTCGGGACGGGTGCCGATTTACCAGTCGGCGGGCTTGAGTCTGGAGCGGGACCTGGGGCGGCAAACGATGGTGACCCTGAGTCTGGGACATGCGCGGGGGCAGCGGTTGTTTGTCAGTAACCAGTCGGCCAACCCGAATGCGATTCCACTGAGTTTTCTCGAAGAGCGGGACCGCTTGAATTCAGAAGCCTACCGGCGGGAGATACGGCCCTTTCCGCAATACCAGCGCTTTAACCTGTACAGCAGCTTTCCGGCGGGGAATTACAAGCGGAACGCGATGGTGGTGAGGCTGGACAAGCGCTCGGCGGCGGGGCTGGCGGCGAATGTTTCCTATGAGTGGAGCAAGCAACTGGATGATTACTCAGGCCCCTACGGCATACAGGACTTTTACAACCTGCGGAATGAGTGGAGTCTGACGTCGAGCAACCATCCGCACCGGCTGACGATGAATCTGAGTTATGAGTTGCCGATTGGATCCAAGAAGCAGTTCCTGGCCTTTCCAGACTGGCGGCGCTATCTGGTGGATGGGTGGATGCTGTCGTCGATTTCGATTGTGCAGAGCGGGGTGCCACTGGCGTTGCGGCCGCAGTTTAACAACACGGGGGGAGTGATTGAGGGCCTGCGGGTGGATCTGGTGCCGGGGGTGAATGCGGCGGTGGCCGGGCGGAGTGTGGAGCAATGGTTCAACCCGGGGGCGTTTGCCCAACCGGCAGACTTTCAGCCGGGGAATGGGTTCCGGACCCAGCCGAACCTGCTGGGGCCGGGTTTGCAGAACCATGATCTGTCGGTGAGCAAACGGTTTGCGGTGACGACGGAGAAGGTGCTGGAGTTTACGGCGACGGGTTTTAATTTCACGAATACCGGGATCTTTGCCGAGCCGGATATGGTGATCGGCCCGGCGAGCGCGCCGAACGCGAATGCGGGGCGGATCAATGAGACGAGGGGCGGGCGCGTGATTCAATTGGGGTTGAGGTTGAGTTTTTGAGAGCGCTGATCATCGGCTGGCTGGTGTGTGGATGGATTTGGGCCGCGCCGAAGAAGCCCGGGAAACCGGGTGGCCGGGAAGAACTGCGCGTGACGGCGACGGCGCCAGCGGAGGCCGAGCGGGGGGCTTTCCGGGCAACGGTGGATGGCAAGGAAGCGCCGCTGGTGGGAGTGCGAGGGCCGGGGGAGGATCTGATTCTGTTTGTGGTGCTGGACCTGAGCGGGGAGCCGACGCTGGTGGATACGGCCAAACAGGCGCTGGTGGCGCAACTGGCCGAGGCGCCGGTGAACCACTGGGTGACGGTATTGAAGGCGCAGGATGTGCTGCGGGTGCTGGTGGACCCGACGGCAGACCGGGAGGCGGTGCAGGGAGCGATTGAGAGCTATCCGGGGGCGGGCAAGGCCGGGTTGTTGAACACGGTGGAAACCGTGCAGCGGATGGCGGACCGGGTGGCGAACCGGGCGGGGGTGCGGACGGCGGTGCTGTATGTGACGGATTCGAATGTGTACAACTACCGGGAGGATTATACGAACCCGGTCATCAACCGCAGCGACCAGCGGGACCTGAGCCGGAAGTTTCCGGATGAGTTGATCCGGGAACAGACGCAGAAGCTGTCAGCGCGGCTGGCGCGCTATGAGACGCCGCTCTATGTGGTGCAGATCAACTTTCTGCCGGATGTGATCAACGAGACCTACCGGCGGGGGGTATTGCAACTGGCGGCGGAGAGCGGCGGGGAGGGAGTGTTCTGCCGCAGCCGGGCGGAGATTGCCGAGGAAGTGGCGCGGGTGTGGAAGGCGGCGGCGGGGCACTGGGAGCTGCGGGTGAAGTACGAGGGGGACCACCGGCGACCAGCGGCGGTGGACGTATACCATGGTGAGCAGGATATTCCGAATCGTGCCCGGTTCACGTTTGGGAAGTGAGGCCTCGAGATGAAGACGAACATAGTGGCGATGTTGGGATTGGTGGTGGTGGCGACGCTGGGGTGGCTATGGCGGAGTGCGGAGGAGCGCCATGCGGCGGCGGTGCGGGAGATTGCGGGTTTGCGGGAGGAAGTGGCGGGAAAGGCGAGCCCGGCGCCGAGTGCGCCCGCGCCGGAGAAGCCGGAGGACCCGGAAGCGCCGGCGGCAGCTCCGGTGAAGGGGAAGCCGGGCGGGGTGGAGATGGGGCCGTATCTGCGCATGATTGACGAGTTGCGGGCGCGGACGGGGCAACTGGAGAAGGAGTTGGGCGAGGCGCAGGCCGAGGCGGCACGGCAACAGGGGCGGGCGACGGAGGAGGCCGAGCGGGCGGAAAAGGCGGCGGCGGAGGTGGCTGGCCTGCGAGAGGAAGCGGCGCAGCAACGGCGGCTGGCCGAGGTGTACGAGGCCGAGGTGAAGTCGAAAACCAGGCGGATGACGAGCGCGGAGACGGCGGAGAAGGTGTTGCAGGAGAGGTTGACCGTGGCCGAGCAGAATGCACGGCGGGTGTTGAATCTGTCGCGGGAGGCCGAAGACCTGAGCCGGCGGCGGGAGGCGATTATCGCCACGCTGGAGCGGCGCTACCGGGAAGTGACAGATCTGTACCGCAGCCATGCCTTGAATGCGCAGAACCGGGAAGCGGGTGCGCCGGGGGTGCAGGCGGGGGATCTGTCGCGGATACAGAGTGTGCTGAACCAGGCAGAGGACGATTTGCGGCAATTGCGGTCATTGAATGGACGCATGGCGGAGATGGAGCGGGCAGCGCGGAAATAACTCCCGCTAATACTTTTCCCCGCGCTGCCGATACAGGAATAGATGTTTCGCGGCGCACTTATACATAACGGTTCGAACCGGGCGCACATGTTGCGGTATCTGGTTGCCGCGGCGGATTGCGTGCACATTCAAAGGGACTTTGACGGTAGCCCGAACGAACATGAGTTGCGGCGGACGCTGACGGGATTGAATGTGGAAGTGGCGGTGGTGGACCTGCAGCAGCCTGCGGCGCTGAGTGTGGTGGCGCAGTTGCGGGAAATGGAAGAAAAGCTGGCGATTATCGGGTTTGGGCCGGGCCTTGAAACCGCCTTGCTAGCAGGGAAAGCCGGTACGGATGAGGTGCTGCCGGAGGATGCGAGTCCCCTGGACTTGCGCAATGCGATTCAGGACAATCTTCGCAAGCGGCAAAGTGAGGTAATGGCTGGGCTGTATTGCTTCCTGCCATCGAAGGCCGGGTCTGGCTGTTCAACGACGGTAATGAATCTGGCGGTGGCGGCAGCGCGGGATGAGGGCAAGCGGGTACTGGTGATTGATGCGGATCTGCGGAGCGGGGTGCAGGCCGAACTGCTGGGTACTGAACCGAAAGCCGCACTGCAGAATGTGCTGGCGGGCATACAGAACCTGGACGCGGGAAGGTTGGAGGACTTTGTGCACCGGGCGCAAGGAGTGGACTTTCTACTTTCGTCGCGGGCGCTGGATGCCGGCCTGCCCGAGTGGGCCGATTATTTCCACCTGCTGTCGCTGGTGCAAAACCGGTACGATCTGATTCTGGTGGACCTGCCGGAGCTGATCAACGGGGCGACCTATGAGCTGGTGCGGCGGTCGGCGCGGGTGTTGGTGGTGAGCACGGCGGAACTGCCGGCGCTGGCCTTGACCCGCCAGCGTTGTGAAGAGCTGACGCGGTTGAATGTACCGAAGACGAGGGTGGGGGTCGTGGTAACGCGGTGGCAGCGAACGGATCCGACGCTGGAGGAGATCGGCGGCATGGTGCAGCAGGAGATTGCCAAAGCGATTCCGAATGACTACGTGGGCTTGCGGGCGGCATTGCTGGCGGGTCAGGCGGTGAGCCGGTCTTCGCGGCTGGGGCAGGCATACAGTGAGTTTGCGGCGGAATTGAGTGGGCGGAAAGTAGTGGCGGAGGCGGGGCTGACGGGTAAACTGCGGTCTTTGTGGGGGCTGCGGGAAACCATCAAGGCAAACTGAATTTTTTCTTAAAGGTGTGGCTGATTTATCCGAAGAGTCCTGCATGGTGGACGCAGCATCTGTTGCTACAACCCGCAGACCGGTGAAGCTTCTCGTTGTAGAAGACAATCTGGTGAATCAGCGGGTGAGTCAGTCCTTGCTGAAGCGGTTGGGCTTCGAAGTGGACATTGCCTCGAATGGGGAAGAGGGAGTGCGGATGTGGGAGACGCAGGAGTATGCGGCAATCATCATGGATTGCCAGATGCCTGTACTGGACGGCTATTCCGCGACGGCGCTAATACGGCAGAAGGAAGAGGCAGAAAAGCGGCCCCGTCTGCCGATTATCGCGTTGACGGCGAATGCCCTGCCGCATGACCGGCAGAAGTGTCTCGATGCGGGGATGGACGACTACCTGACGAAGCCCGTCCTGAAACAGGATCTGGGCGACACGCTGGCACGCTGGCTGGGCATGAGTGTGCCGTTGCTCTCGGCGGCCTGAAGGGTTAAGGAGCAGTACGATCCCCGGTGGGGGGCAACTCCATGAGGTGGATGTTGCGGAAGACGATGGGAGCGCCTTCGCTTTCAAGGCACAGGTAACCCTTCTTGCGGGTGGACCTGGCGATGCCGTTGACCACCTTGCCATTGACGCTGAGCTTGATGGTGCCGTCGACTGCGACAACATCGTAGACATTCCACTGGCCGCGCGGATTGCAGCGGTTTTCGATGGACTTGCTGCGTTCGCCGCGCGGATTATCGGGGATGGTTTTGACGCCGCCGACGCCAAAGAGTTCCCCATGGACGTAGGCGATGGGGGGCTCGACGCCATTGCGCGTGTTGAGCTTGGGCCAGTCGAGTTCGAGCATCTGGACTTCGACGCCATCGGGCAGGCGGCTTTTCTCGTCGGACACGGCACTGGACCAGACGAAGACGCCGGAATTGCCGCCGGCTTCGAGGTGCATCCACTCGATGTGGAGCAGAAAGTTTTCGTATTCGCGTTCACTGCGCATGACGCCGATGGGTTTGCCGGTGCAGTGAAGGAGACCCTTTTTGACGCTCCAGGTATCGGGGTCGGTATTGACGTTGACCCAGCCGGCGAGATTTTTGCCATTGAAGAGAGGCTTGTATTGGGGGAGCGTGGCGGCGGCGCCGGCGAGGGTGAGGGCGGCGGCGAAAAAAGCGAATTTCATCCGTCTGATCGTATCGCAACGACGGAACCGGGCCTCAGGAAGCAATAGAGAGCAAGGCCGGCTTGCGTGGCGAGAGAGGCGGCAAGGCTGGAGGAGGCGCCGAGGGTGGCCACCGCAGGAATACCCGCCAGGGCCGCTTTCTGGAGGATGTCAAAGCTGGCGCGGGAACTCATGACCAGGATGTGGTGGTGAAGCGGGAGGCGGCCGGCAAGGAAGGCGCGGCCAATGAGCTTGTCGAGGGCGTTGTGGCGGCCGACGTCTTCGGCGATGTCGATCAGCTCGCCCAAGGGGGTGAAGAGGGCGGCGGCGTGGACGCCGCCGGTAAGGGGAAACTGCTGCTGGGCAGCGGTGAGTTTGGGGGGTAGGGTGAGCAGGAACGCGGGATCGAGGGGAAGTGGGGGGATGGGGGCGAGACGGTCGAGAAGGTCGTCAATGGTGGCGCGCCCGCAGACGCCACAACTGGAGGAAAGATAGATGCTGCGGGCGGCGGGCACCTGCGCGGCGAGGGCAGGCGGGAGTTCCACGTGGGCTTCCTGGGAGGTGGGGTGTTCGGCAAAGCGCAGGGCGAGGAGGTCAGCCGGTTGGGTGAGGAGGGATTCGGCCAAGAGGAAGCCGGCGACGAGGGCGGCGTCGTCGCCCGGGGTGCGCATGAGGGTGGCGTAGGGCTTGCCATTGATGAGCACGAGCAGGGGCTCTTCGACGCTGAGCAGATCGGTGGTGGACTCGACGGTGGAGGGAGAGCAGCGATCGACGGGGAAGCGGCGCGTCATGCGGGGAACTGTCATTCTATCCCTACGCATTGGGGGGCGCGGGAACAAAGCCGGCGGGCGGGCGTATGGGCTGGAGTATGCAGAGAATTCTCGAGGTTTCCGCGCGAAGCTGGATGACTGTCGCCGTGGCGGGGCAATTGATCTTCGCGAGTTATGTGGCCTGGGTGTATGGCAAAGCGCTGGCGGCAGGCCAACTGACGGGCTGGAATGTGGCGATGCCGCGGGGGTATGTGCCGGGTGACACGACGGGGAACGTCATGATTGGGCTACACCTGCTGCTGGCGGTGGTGATGCTGGTGGGCGGGGCGGTGCAATTGATGCCGCAGATCCGGCAGCGATGCCCACGGCTGCACCGCTGGAATGGGAGGGTGTATGTGGGGGCGGCGGTGTGGATGAGCCTGGGGGGACTGTATCTGTTGTGGGTACGGGGCACGGTGGGCGGGCTGGGTCAGCACCTGGGCACTACGCTGAACGCCGTGCTGCTGCTGGTTTGCGCGGCGATGACCTGGCGCCATGCGGTGGCGCGACGATTGCGTGACCATGAGCGTTGGGCGCTGCGGCTGTTTTTGGTGACTGGGGGCGTATGGTTCTTTCGGATCAGCCTGATGCTGATTCTGATGATTTACCGGCGGCCGGTGGGGTTTGACCCGAAGACGTTTGATGGGCCGTTGCTGACCTTTTTGAGCTTTGGGCAGACGCTGATTCCGCTGGCGACTCTGGAGCTCTATTTCTGGGTGCGGGACAACGGGAAAGGGCGGACGGCGATGGCGGGATTGCTGGCTGGGCTGACGCTGGCCACAGTGGGGGGCATTGGGGCGGCGACGTTGGGGATGTGGTGGCCGCGGATGTGATCAGGGCAGAGTGAGGGCGGCGAGACGTTTGAGCTGTTTGGGGGAAAGCGAGCGATTGAAGACGGCGACACCGCCGATTTGACCGACGAAGCCGACGCTGCGCGAGGAGTGAATGACGCGGCCGATGGTGAAGGGGCCGCCGCGCTCGAGCGAGGGAGGCGTGTAGAGATCGTGGGGGAACCAGAAGGGGTTGACCTTGAGGGCAGCGAGTTTGCCGTCGACGACTTTGACGAAGCCGGGCGGGGGGCGGTAGGTGCCCTCCTGCCAGCCTTTGGCAGCCCACTGGAAGAAGCGGTGGCTGGCGGGGTTGTCCACCCAGTATTCGGTTTCGACGCCGTTGAGGGAACTGGTGACGGTATTGGCGCGGTTGTCAAAGCGGAGGCCGACCATGGCCCAACCGGGGGGAATCTTCTCGGGGGTGACTGAAAGGTTGCGGGCGTATTTGTCGCCGAAGCTGGAGCCACCGTTTTCGGAAACATGGGCGGCGCTGGCGCCGGGATTGGCGGCGAGACCCGCGAAGAGGGCGTACTGGCGCATGCCGGGTTCGACGCGGGTGGCGGCTTTGGAATTGGCGGCGAGGTCAGTGCCTTCATGCCAGATGCCGGCGATGGCGTGTTCGCCCTTGTCGCGCTGGACCCAGGCCAGGAGGGTGACCGACTGGCCGGGGCCTTTCACGTCGATGCCGGAGCCGTGAAGGCGCTGGCGGGGGACGAGGAGGACGGGGCGGAAGGTGGGGTCCGTTTCATCGTGCAGGCGGATGGCGCCGCCGAAGGGACCGGTGGAGGTGAAGGCGAAATCGTCCCAGGTGGCTTCCCTGCCCTCGTGCCAGAACTCGCGGACGTAGTTGATGGCTTCGAGTTGGAGATCGGCTTTCTCGCGGGGGGATTGCAGGGGCTTGAGGCGGGTGCCGGCGCGCTCGGCGAAGTCCCACAACGCGACAAAGCCGCGCGTTTTCCGCACGGCTTCACGAGCGAGGTCTGGGCTGGGCTGCGCGGTGAGGGCCGCGGCAGCCAGCAGGATGAGGCTACTTGTTGCGGGCCACCGCAAGGCGTACCTGAGCCCGTTTGGCGGCGTTGAGGGCGCGCGCGAGGTCCATTTCCTGACGGGGGGAATTGAGACGCTCGGTGGCGCGCTTGAGGGCTTCTTCAGCCCGCTTGACGTCAATGTCGGTGGGAGCTTCGCAACTGTCGACCAGCACGCGGACGTGATGGCCGGCAATCTGAACCCAGCCCTTGGCCACAGCCAGCACCTGGCGTTCGCCATTCATGGTGTAGACCAGTTCGCCGGCGTCAATCTCGCTGACCAGGGGGGCGTGGCCGGGCAGGATGCCAAGCATACCCTCTTTGCCCGGGACTTGAGCCTCGGTGGCGTCATTGCGAACAATGAGCTTTTCCGGAGTGGCGACTTCTAACAGGAAGGTGTTCACAGCGCTTAAGCCTTCTTGAGGTTTTCCGCCTTCTCGATGGCTTCCTCAATGGTGCCGACCATGTAGAAGGCCTGTTCGGGGAGGTCGTCGTACTTGCCGTCGCAGATGCCGGCAAAGCCCTTGATGGTGTCGGGGAGCTTGACGTACTTGCCCTTAATGCCGGTGAACTGTTCGCCGACGAAGAAGGGCTGCGAGAGGAAGCGCTGGATCTTGCGGGCGCGGCTGACGGTGAGCTTGTCGTCTTCGCTCAATTCGTCAATGCCGAGGATGGCGATGATGTCCTGGAGATCCTTGTAGCGCTGGAGGATCTGCTTGACGCGCTGGGCGACGTTGTAGTGCTCGTCACCGACGACGCGGGGGTCGAGAATGCGCGAGGTGGAAGCGAGAGGGTCCACGGCGGGGTAGATGCCGAGGGCGGCGATGTCGCGCGAAAGGTTGGTGGTGGCGTCGAGGTGGGTGAAGGCGGTGGCAGGCGCCGGGTCAGTATAGTCGTCGGCGGGCACGTAGATGGCCTGCACGGAGGTGATGGAGCCCTTGGAGGTGGAGGTGATGCGCTCCTGCAGAGAGCCCATTTCGCTGGCGAGGTTGGGCTGGTAGCCGACGGCGCTGGGCATGCGGCCGAGCAGCGCGGAGACTTCCGAGCCGGCCTGGGTGAAGCGGAAGACGTTGTCGACGAAGAGGAGCACGTCGGCGTTTTCTTCATCACGGAAGTATTCGGCGACGGTGAGGCCGGTGAGGGCGACGCGGAGGCGGGCGCCGGGGGGTTCGGTCATCTGGCCGTAAATGAGAGCGGCCTTGGACTTGGTGTAGTCCTTGGGATCGATAACGCCGGATTCCTGGAACTCGAGCCAGAGGTCGTTGCCTTCGCGGGTACGTTCGCCGACGCCGGCGAAGACCGAGAAGCCGCCGTGCTGCATGGCGAGGTTGTTGATGAGTTCCATGATGAGCACAGTCTTGCCGACGCCAGCGCCGCCGAAGAGGCCGATCTTGCCGCCGCGGAGGTAGGGCTCGATGAGGTCGATGACCTTGATGCCGGTTTCGAACATCTGCAGTTCCGTGGACTGTTCGTCGAAGGCCGGGGCTTCGCGGTGGATGGAGCTGAACTTGGTGGCGGCGACGGGGCCCATTTCATCAACGGGCTGACCGATGACGTTGAGCACGCGGCCGAGCACTTCGCGGCCGACGGGCACGGTGACGGGCGCGCCGAGAGACTCAGCCTTCATGCCGCGGACGAGGCCTTCGGTGGGCTGGAGGGCGATGCAGCGGACACGGCCTTCCCCAATGTGCTGGGCGACTTCGGCGATGATGTCGATGGGCGCCGGGGTGTTGTAGCCCTCGGAGGTGATGCGGATGGCGGTGTAGATGCTGGGAATTTGCCCTTCGGCGAACTGCACGTCGACGGCGGGGCCGGCGACCTGAATGATGTGGCCAACGACTTTGGCGGCGGTGGTGGACATAAGCTCTTTTCTTGACTCCGTATTAACCCAGGGCGGCAGCGCCGCTCACGATTTCAATGATTTCCTTGGTGATGCTGGCCTGACGGACACGGTTGAGGTGGAGTGTCAGACCTTCGATGACGTCGGCGGCGTTGGTGGTGGCCGCGTCCATGGCGGTCATGCGGGCGGCGTGTTCACTGGCAGCGCTTTCCAGCATGGCCTGATAGAGGCAGGTTTCAACATACTTGGGCAGCAGGGTGCCCAACAGATCATCCGGTGATTGTTCGTAGATGTAGTCGCGCGGTTCGTCACTGGCTTCGACCGTAAGGGGCAGCAGCTTGGTGGTGGTGAGTTTCTGCGCGATGACGCTCTTGAACTCGTTGTAGATGAGATAGACGGCGTCCACTTCCTCATTGGCGTAGCGTTCGATGATGGCCTTGGCGATGGCGGAGGCGTCGGCAAAGCGGGCTTTGTCGATGACGCCCAGGTGTTCGCTGGCGAGCTTGACGCTGCGACGGGCGAAGAAGTCGCGGCCCTTGCGGCCGATGGCGACGGCGGTGACTTCGGCGCCGGCATTTTCCGCGAGGAAGTTCTGAGCGGCCTTGGTGAGGTTGGAATTGAAGGCGCCGGCGAGGCCGCGGTCACTGGTCATGAGGATGAGCAGGATGCGCTTCTCGGGGCGGACAGCGAGCAGGGGATGGGAGAAATCGACGCCACCGGCAGCGGCCGCGCCAGCCACATCGGCCAGCATATGGGTGAAGATCTGCGAGTAGGGGCGGGAGGCGAGCACGCGTTCCTGAGCCCGGCGCAGTTTGGCCGCGGCGACCATTTTCATGGCCTTGGTGATCTGCTGCGTGTTTTTGACCGAGCGGATACGCCGGCGTAAGTCAATCAGGCTGGGCATGGCAGCTGGCTATTTCTTCCCGTGTTCGGCGAAGAAGCGGTCCTTGTATTCCTTGAGGGCCGCGGACATCGCTTTCTTGAGGTCGTCGCTCAATTCCTTCTTTTCGCGAATTTCGGTGAGCACCTGCGGATGAGCGTTCTCGACGAAGTTGTAGAGGCCGGCTTCGAAGTCGCGAATCTGGTTGAGGGGCAGGTCGTCCAGGACGCCGCTGGTGCCAGCGTAGACGATGAGCACCTGCTTTTCGACGGGCAGGGGCTGATACTGGGGTTGCTTCAGCACTTCGACGAGGCGGCTGCCGCGGGTGAGCTGTTGTTGGGAGGCCTTATCGAGATCGGAGCCGAACTGGGCGAAGGCGGCAAGGGCGCGGTACTGGGCCAGTTCGAGACGGAGCGAACCGGAGACCTGGCGCATGGCCTTGATCTGAGCGCTGCCACCGACGCGGGAAACCGAGATGCCGACGTTGACGGCGGGGCGGATGTTGGAATTGAAGAGGTCAGACTCGAGGAAGATCTGACCGTCGGTGATGGAGATGACGTTGGTGGGAATGTAAGCCGAGACGTCACCGGCCTGGGTTTCGATGAAGGGAAGCGAGGTGAGCGAGCCGCCACCGAGCTTGCTGCTCAGCTTGGCGGCACGTTCCAGCAAGCGGCTGTGCAAGTAGAACACGTCGCCGGGGTAAGCTTCGCGGCCCGGCGGACGGCGCAGCAGCAGCGACATCTGGCGGTA
>VFQU01001147.1_pt1 | contig 17006 bp, 12 predicted proteins | sample 3512311 | NCBI WGS metagenome assembly VFQU01 (sample SAMN10412377, study PRJNA504923) | tailings metagenome | isolation source: Relicate 3 Philex TSF3 active mining site | place: Philippines: Tuba, Benguet | collected 2017-08-29
ATCTCCACTGCCGACCCCAAACTCGGCGCCGTCTTTTACGTCCTCGAGCAGGAACCTCGCGCCACCCCCAGAATCATCCGTCAGGACGACTGCCTCCAGTGCCACCACTCGGCTCGCACCGCGGGCGTCCCCGGCCACATGGTCCGCAGCGTCTACCCCATGCCCAACGGCCTGATCCACACCAACACCGCCAGCCACATCACCGATCACCGCAGCCCCTACTCTGAGCGCTGGGGCGGCTGGTACGTCTCCGGCAAATTCAATTTCCCTCACCTCGGCAACAAGCTTTTCTCCACCCCGGAAGAGCCCAAGAGTGTGCCCCCCTTCGATTCCCCCGCCTGGCCGTCCTCCACCTCCGACCCCGTCGCCCACCTCGTGCTCACCCATCAGGTGGCCGGCCACAACTACCTCGCCCGCCTCAATTACGAAACCCGCGCCGCCCTCCAGCTCCAGCACGTCATGAACGAAATGGACGGCAAGCCGGATAGCGAGGATACCTGGACGGAATCCACCCGCCGTCGCATCCACAACGCCATCGAAGCCGCCGTCCGCTACCTCACCTTCGCCGACGAAGCCCCGCTGCCGGAACCCATCCGCGGCGATTCCACCTTCACCGCCGAGTTCGAAAAGCAGCACCCGCTCAAAAAGTTCAACCTCCAGACGCGTGTCTTCGAATACCCCCTCTCCTACCTGCTGCTCACCGGCGCCGCCCGGTCGCTCGATCCCGCCGTGGAAACCCGCTTCCTCGCCCGCCTCGAACAGGTGTTGCTCAAGGAAGCCGGCCAGGGCGATTATGCCCGGCTGAATCCCGAGCGGGCTCGCGAAGCCTGGCAGATCTTCCGCAATGCCCGCTCCCGAAATTGATCTCCACGGCCCCCATTGGGTCAACATCGTCGGCCACCTCGCCGGCCTCGTCGTCTTCGCCAACCTCTTTCTGCTGCTCTACCGCGACGCCTCGCGCCGCAATCAACCCCTGCGCCTGCTGCCCCTCTGGTCGGCCCTGCTCGCCTTCGGCTGGGACCTCGGCCTCCTCATCGGCCTCGGCGTGCGCACTCTCGATTCCTTCTGGGCCAATGCCGCCGCCGCGGCCGCCTTCGCCTGCCTCAGTCTTCTGCCGGCCGTCCTGCTCGACCTCGGCCTCGTCAGCCACATCCCCACCCTGCGCGCCGCAGGCTACACCGTGGGCGCCTTCTGCGGCCTGCTCCACCTCAGCGAAATCTTCATTGAAGGGCCCGATATCCACGGCTTCTCGCTCCTGCTGCTGGCTGGCTCCTTCAGCATCCTCACCGCCCTGGCCTGGTGGCGCTCCCGCAACCAGCAACCCGCCACCGCCATCTGCCTCTTCCTCTTTACTCTCTCCTTTCTCCATTTCCGCGCCACGGGGGGCGATGACTCCCTTTGGGCTGAAATTCTCCTCCACCACGCCGCCATCCCCATCGCTCTCTTCTTCGTTCTCCAGGACTACCGCTTCCTCCTGGCCGACGCCTTCCTCCGCCTCAGCGTGAACGGCCTGCTGGCGCTCTTCTTCGTGGCCACGCTCTGGGCACTGCAACAGCCCCTCGCCGCCTGGGTTGCCAATCCCGACCCCTTCGCCCGCGGCCTTCTCTTTGCCACCGCCGCCGCCCTGCTCTTCGCCTTCGCCGCACTCCGCCAGCGCCTTCAGGGCTGGCTCACCCAAAGCGTCTTCCTCCGCCGCGATCCAGACCAACTCGCCCACCGCCTGCTCACCCTCGAGGGCAATGAAGCCGATGTCCTCGCCCAATCCGCCGCCCTCCTGGCCAGCTACTTTCGCGCCAGCCAGTGGCGCCTCGAAGCCCAACCCGCCGCCGACGCGGACGCCAGCCTGAAACTCCAGTTCCTCAAAGGCGATGCCGTTTTTCTCAATCTCCGCGGCCGCCGCTTCCTTTCTGAAGACCTCGCCAGCCTCGATCACTTCGGCGTTATCATCACCCGCGAAGTCGACCGCGCCCGCAATCGCGAACTCGAACGCCTCATGGCCCAGGCCGAGCTCAAGGCCCTCCAGGCCCAGATTCACCCCCACTTCCTTTTCAACGCCCTCAATGCCCTCTACGGCAGCATTCCGCGCGCCGCCACCGAGGCCCGCCGCCTCACCATGAGCCTCAGCGAACTCTTCCGCTACTTCCTCACCACCGCCAAATCCACCGTCCGCCTCGAAGAAGAACTCACCATCGTCGAAGCCTACCTGCGCATCGAACAGGCCCGCCTCGGGCCCCGCCTCAGCATTCAACTCGATGTGCCCCCCTCCCTGCTCGGCGCCGTCATCCCCATCCTCACCCTCCAGCCCTTGGTGGAAAACGCCGTCAAACACGGCATCGCCTCACAGCCGGGGCCGGGCGTGCTCACCGTCCGCGCCTTCACCGAGGCCAATCTGCTCGTGCTCGAAGTGCACGACACCGGGCCCGGGCCCCAATCCGCTGCCGCCTCCGATTCCAACCAGGTCGGCCTCGCCAACGTCCGCCGCCGCCTCGCTCTTCACTACGGCGCCCAGGCCAGCCTCGCCATCACCGCCGTCGATACCGGCACCCTCGCCCAGTTGCGCCTGCCCGCTCAACTCCCAACTGCGCCCGCTCGCCAGCCTTTTGACGCCGCTCAAGCGAATTCCCTCTAGCCGGATGCTCTGCTGCGGGAATCTAAGGAATTAGCCCCATGCTCAAAGCTCTCATCGTGGATGACGAACCGCTCGCCCGCCAGATTCTCCGCGAAGAACTGGAGATCCTCGACGGCGTCGAAATCTGTGGCGAGGCCGAGGACGGCCCCGGCGCCCTCGCGGCTCTGGGCGCCCTGCTACCTGACGTCGTCTTCCTCGATATCCAGATGCCCGCCATGACCGGCATTGAGGTGCTCCAGAAATACCGTGGCGGCCCCCGCCTGCCCGTCTTCATCTTCGTCACGGCCTTTGATGAGTTCGCCATTGCCGCCCTCGAAGCCGGCGCCATCGATTACCTGCTCAAACCCGTCAGCCAGCAGCGCCTCCAGAAAGCCCTCGAACGTGCCCAGCGGCTGCTCGGCAGCCCCGCCGATGCCGCCGCCGCCGTCGTTCACACCCAGGAATCCCTCTCCCCCCGCGGCGCCCAGAGCCGCCGTATCATCGGCCGCCTCGGCAAGGAATACTATCTCCTCAACCCCGAAGAAGTCCTCGCCTTCCAGTCAGAAGGAGAACTCGTCTGGATTTTTACCGAGAAACAGCGCTATCTCGCCACTCTCTCCCTTCGCGCCATCGAAGACAAACTCTCCGGCTACCAGTTCCAGCGCATCCACCGCAATGCGGTCGTCAATCTCGCACAGGTCCGCAAAATGTCCTCCCTTTCCAGCCAGCGCTGGCTGCTCACCCTCACCAACGGTCTTGAGTTTGTGGTCTCCAAACGCCAGGCACACGCCGTCGAACGGGTCCTGAACTGGTAACTTCAATTTAGAAACCGGAGACTCTCTTTTGGACTGGCTCAATTACCACCACTTACTCTACTTCTGGACCGTCGCCCGCGAAGGCAGCATCGTCAAAGCCAGCCAGAAACTGCGCCTCGCCCAGCCCACCATCAGCGGCCAGTTACGCCGTCTTGAGCAATCTCTCGGCGGCAAGCTCTTTCACAAGTCCGGCCGTGGCCTCACCCTCACCGACGTCGGCCAGGTCGTCTACGAATACGCCGAACAGATCTTCGGCCTCGGCCAGGAAATGCAGGATGTTCTCCGTGGACACCACGCCGGCCCCAGCCGCCGCCTCGCCGTCGGCATCTCTGATACCGTACCCAAGCTCATCGCCTACCGCATTCTCCAACCCGTTCTCACTATGCCCAACCCGCCCCAGTTGATCTGCGAGGAAGGCACCCCCAGCACCTTGCTGGCCGATCTCGCGGAACACCGTCTCGATGTCGTGCTCGCCGACCACGCTGCTCCCGCCAACCCTCAGCGCCGCATCTACAACCACCTCCTGGGCACCACGACAATTTCCCTCTTCGCCACCGCGCCTCTCGCGCGCAAACTCAAGCGCGGCTTTCCCGCCTCCCTCCATCGCGCTCCCTTTCTCTTGCCTGTCAGCGGCTCCGCTCTCCGCACTTCTCTGGATCTCTGGTTTGACTCCGCTGCCATCCAACCCACTCCCATGGGCGAATTCCGCGATAGCGCCTTGCTGAAAACCTTCGGCCGCGCTGGCGCGGGCGTCTTCGCCGCCCCCTCTGCCATCGAGTCCGACGTTTGTGCCGATTATGGCGCCCAGGTTCTCGGCCGCCTGCCCTCGATCCAGGAAAGCTATTTCGCCGTCTCCGTCGAGCGCCGCCTCAAACACCCCGCCGTCGTCGCCCTCACCGCCGCCGCCCGCGGCACCCTCTTCCACGATTCCTGAAGCCACCCTTCTTCGAGTCTTCAAACGTGGAAGAATGACGAGATGAAGCGGCCGTTTTCTGCAAGCGTTTGGCAGGAGGGTGACTGGTTTGTAGCCCAGTGTCTCGAAATTGATATTGCCAGCCAGGGAGAATCGGAAGCCGAAGCACTCACGAACTTGACAGAGGCTTTGGAACTCCACTTTGAAGAGCCTCGCCCGGCTCGTGCCCCCCTGGTTCGCACGATTGAGGTTGAGGTTGGCGCGGCTTAATCCACAACCCTATCGCGAAGTCCAGCGGCGCCCGTTCGCTGCTGGATTCACTGTCGCTAGCCAGAAGGGCAGCCATGTGAAGTTTGTCCGGCGAAGCGGTGCAGGCATTGACACCGCCATCGTTCCCAGAAAGTCTGAGATCCCTTCGGGTACTCTTCGCAGTATTTTGAGTCAGGCTCACATCAGCCTCGAGGATTGGGATCTTCTCTAGTCTTCTGCAATGGCCTCATCCCGATACTTCGCTTTTTTCGAAGTATCCACGGGAAAACATCTATTTGTAACCCAATCCGATTTTCATTAAGCTGGCCTCATACGAGAGATGAGCTAGACAGGCTCCATTGGCAATTCCGGCATTAAGCCAATGTGTTTGCTTGTTCGGGGGATGGTGTGGGAACTTCTCGCTTCCATCCCCGATTTTTATTCCTGAGGAGGTTTGCACATGATTGCTGCCCGTTTGCTGAACCGCATTGAGGCCAACTGGGAAAAGATCGCCGAAAAGGTCATTCAGGCCCGCCGGGAGGATCCGGGATTAACCCACTACCGCCAGCTCAGTGAACATGAGATTCGCGATCGGGTCCAGGACCTGTCCACCAATCTCGCCCGCTACCTCACCGAGCGCGACCTGTCCACTCTGACGGCTCACTTCGAAGACCTCGGCCGCCGCCGCTTCGCCGAAGGCATGCCCCTGCATGAGTTGATCCTCAAGATCACCACCATCAAGCGCGCTATCCGGCACTATGCCACCGAGCAGAATCTCAGCCTCTCCCCCGTCGAAATCTACGAGGAACTCGAACTGCTCCGCGCCATGGCGGGTTACTTTGACTTCGTCATCGTCTGCGCCTCCCGTGGCTATGAAAATGCCTGGCGCGCTTCCCTCAACCCCGTCTCGCGCGCTGCCTAGTCCCGCAGCGACGCATAGAGCGCCCGCTGCCGTGCCGCTGCGGCTTCCCAGCTGTAAGCCGCCACTGCCCGGCAGCGGGCCTTCTGCTCCATCTCCCGTCGCCGCCCGGCATTTCTCTGCAGTTCCCTCACGGCCGCCGCAAATTCCTCGCCGCCTTCCGCCAGCCAGTAATCTTCCCCCGCCTGCAGCACCAGGCCGTTCACCCCGCCCCGCGTAGCCACCACCGCCTTCCCGCAAGCCATCGCCTCCAGCACCTTGATGTTCGTCCCCGCACTCGCCTGCAGGGGCGCAATCACCACCTCGGCCCGCGCATAGGCCGGCCGCACATCCGCCACAAACCCCTCCACCACAATCCCCACCTGCTCCAGATCCACTTGCACCCGTTCGCGGTAAAACTCCCGGTAATAGTCCGGCTCTCGTCCCGCAATCACGTGCAGCGTGCTGCACTTCAGGTGCGGCCACGCCTCCCGCAGAAACCATTCGAGCGCCAGCAGGTTCGGCAGATGCGCAAAGCTGCCAATAAACAATAGCCGCCCAGCCTCCGGTTCGCTCTCACTCGGCTGATACCGCTCCGTGTCCACCCCGTTCGGAATCACTTCCACCCGCCGCGCTGCCGCCGCCGTCTGCGCGTCCTTCTCCGACATAACCACCACCGCGTCCACCTCGCGCCAGGCCGCATACTCAAACTCGCGCCATCGCTCGAGCTCCCGTTGCTGATCATAGTCCCCACCCTGCTGCAGCAATTGCTCATACAGGTCCACCGTGATGTCGTGCTCCACCAGTAGCGTGCGCGCCGGCGCGCAGTCCCGCGCATACTGCGCCATTTGCGTGAACTCCAGTTGCACAATCCCGGGTTGCCACCGTTGCCGCACCCACCCCAGCGCCGCCTGAAACGCCTCGCTCGCAAAATCCGCCACCGCCTTGGGGGCCCGCGATTCATACCGGTAGTGGCTCCCCGCCCGCTTTACCGTAATCACTTCCGCGCACAGTTCCAGCAACTCCTCGGCCGGCGTCTCCCACTCCTCCACAAAACTCACCAGCACCAGCGTGTAATCCCGCGCCGCCTCCCGCATCAGGTTGTACATCCGCACCGCCCCGCCGTGCGACAGCGGATACGGCAAATAGCATGTTGCCACCACCACACAGGGCCGCCCCGTCGCGCCCCGTCCAGGAAAGCACGCCAGTTGTCCTGACCCCAGCGCCAATATCCGCCCCTCCGGCATCACCGCCGCCGCCGGCCGGTCCCACGCATGATAGGGCTTGTCCAGCGCCGCAAACCGCAGCCCGTACATCGCCACCGGCGCCGGTTCCGGCACCGCCGCCAGCAGGTTCAGCCGCCGCACCGCCGCCTGCCACAGCCGCGCAAACACCGCCGCGTCCCCCACGCTCGAAAGAATCCACCGCAGGTAATTCTGCTCAATCGCCAGTTCAATCGCCGACGCCGCCAGAAAGCGCCCCGTCGTCGAGCGGTGGTGGTGTATCACCCGCGCCCCGGCCACATACACCGTCGGCCAGCCCTGCTGCCAGCCCCGCCAGCCCAGGTCGAGATCCTCCACATACGCCGGCCGGAAGCTCTCCTTCAACATCCCCAGCCGCAACAGCTTCCGCGTATCAAACAACGAACATCCGCCGGACCCATACAGCACCGGCGTCAGGTCTTCCCCCTCCAGCGGCAACTCACACCGCAGCGGAAAGTCCCGCTCCCCCTGCGGACTGTAAACTGCCTTGCCGGTTTCCTCCCGCCGCTTGCCCTCCGGCAGAAAGATCTGCGCCGTCGCGCAGAACAGTTCCGGCACTCGCGCAAACGCCTCGTGCAACGCCGCGAAGAAGCCTTCCTCCAGCACCATGTCGTTGTTCAGCAGGCAGGTGTATTCGGTGCGCGATGCCTGTATCCCCCGGTTCACCGCCGCCGCAAAGCTCAACGGCTCTGGCGAACTCAGCACTTCCACAAACTCGCTCGCCAGCCCCCCCGTCTCATCCCCCGAGCCGTTGTCCACCACAATCACCTTCCGCACCAGCCCCGGCTCTATCTGCGGCAGCAATTGTTCGAGCAGCGCCCGCCCGTCCCGCGACGGAATCACCACCGTAATCCCCGGCTCCAGTGCGGGTTCAGGCAGCGATCGCAGGGGCAGCTTTTCCAGTGCTCCCCGCCGCTTGGCCAGCCACACATAGAGCGGCCGTTCCCAGGCCAGCGGATGCTTCAGCCGCCACAGAAATGTGTACAGCGTCCCTCCGGGCCTTACCTCCTGCCGCACCAGATTCTTCAGCCGCCACAGCCCGTGCCGCGCAATGCCTGCTGCCCCGCGTGGATGCAACGGGAAGTGCCCGAAGTTCTCGTTGAACAGATAGGTGCGCCCCGGAAACAACTGCCACCCCAGCCACCGCATCGCCCAGTAGGGCTGCCGCGGCTGCGTCAGGATGCAGCTGTACAACACTTGTACGTTTCGCAGATGCCAGGCGATTCGCTCCCGGTTGCTCTCCGGGCTCTCAAATGGTTGCCACGGAATCCAGTGGCATTCCACCGTCGGGGCAAATTCCGCCACGCAATACACGGGCAGCCCGGCTTTGCCCATGCGCCGCACCTCTTCGACGAATGGGTCAATCAGATCCCGGCTGCCGGCGGCAAAGGCCAGCTTGATTTCAGATGAGCCGGCGCCAGTCGGCATGCCGTTCATCCGGGTTTTGCGCATAGCTCAACGCTTGCAGGCAGAATACGGTGCTCACCGGGTTCACGTGCGGCGTCAACTCGCCGTCACGCCGCCCAAACCCGTAGCCCCCGTCCAGTGTCGGGTCCTCGCTTTGGTATTGAAAACTTTCGATCCGTTCCACCTCGCCCGGCGCCGCTTGCCCGCCCCCCAGCAGCTTCACCCGCAGCAGTTGCGCGCATACGTCGCTGCGCAGAAAGGCCGGCGCCAACTCTTCCCGCAACTTCTCCCCGTGCGCCAGCGCGCTCTTCAGCAGATACCGTACCGGCTCCCGGTCGGCCACCGCCTGCAAACCTTCCAGAAAATAGGCCCACGCGTGCAGCCGGTCCATCTTGCGCAACGGCGTCTGCTCGTTGTCGAGCGTCTCTGCATAATGCGCCAGCGAGAATTCCAGTTGCTCTTCGTACAGCGCCCCGTAGCGGCGCTCCCCGGTGATCTCTTCCAGTTCCCGCCACGCTAGCGCCGCCTTCAGTTGAAAAGCTCCCGGCATCCGGCTCCACCAGATCTCGTGCGGCAGCGGCTGCATCGTCGCCAGGTCCACGATCGGATGAAAGCCCTGCCTTGCCCGGAAGTGTTTGGCCATCGATTCGCCAATCTCCTTCGCCCGCCCCAGGTACACTTCCTCGCCCGTCAGCCGGTACAGCCACAGCAGCGCCCGCGCAATAATCCCGCAATCGAAGAAGTAGCTGTGCCCCGCACCGCCTTCCAGTTCAAACGGCACCGCCTCGCGCTCCGCGTCCCACGCCCGCTCCAGCAGAAACTGTCCTGTCTTCCGCGCCGCCGCCAGATAGTCCGCCTCCCCTGTTTCTTCATACAGAAAGCAGTAGCCGGAGGCAGCATATCCGGTGATCTCGGTCGAAATTGGCAGATTGCGGCCGGCATCCGTCAACCGGTAGCGGGCCACGCCGCCCTCCGGCGCCTGTATGCCAGATTTCCGCAGCCATTGCCCGGCCCGCGCCAGCGCTGTGGGGGTAGTAATGTGCAACACAGCATTATACTTTGAGGCAGGGATGTGCCGCCAAGCGAAGTTGCTGCTGCTGTGCGCCTGGCTCACGGGTGCGCCAGCGCTGTCACAGCGCTCCGCGGCCCCGATGGGCATTCTCGAAGCCCGCCTGCTCACCGTCGCCGCCGAGGCCCTCACGCTCGATCTCGGCGCCGAGCGCACTCTCGCCTGCCGTGTCGACGGCCGCACCTTCGTCGATCGCGACCGCGTCCGCCTCTCCCTCAAAGATCTGAAACCGGGCGACTTGCTCGAACTCGTCACCGAACGCCAGGGCCCCTCCGGCGCCTGCTTTGCTCGCATGATCCACATCGTCGGCGCGAGTCGCCGCTTCCCCAACCGCGGCGTCATGGGCTCCGTCAAGCGCTCGACGGAAAGCTTCGCCCCCCGCGGCAATCTCGAAGTCACCGGCATGGTCCGCCAAGTGCAAGACGGCACACTTGAGCTACGCACCCGTCTCGATGGCATCATGCGCTTCCGCCTCCGCCCCGATACCGCCTTCCTCAGCGACGGCGTCCATGTCTCCGCCGATCAGGTCGTCCGCAACCAGCCCGTCTTCGTTCGCGCCGGTTACGATCACGATGGCCAGCTCGAGGTTTACCAGGTTTCCTGGGGTGCAATTCTGCAACCGGAAACCCGTAGCCCACGTCCCAACGTCGAACCGCTATAATACTGGTTTAGTCTTTCGCGTCCAACTCATAGGAAAAATGTTGATTTACCAGCTTCTCGCAAGCCTGTGCCTCTTTGCGTGTCTCGCGCAAGCCCAGAATTTCCATACCGGCCAGGCCGCTCGTCTCATCATCGGTCAGAAAAACTTTAGCGCCCAGTTTCCCGGCAACGGGGACGAAATCCTCGGTGCCGTCGGTGGCATTGCCATAGCCAATAACCGGCTCTTCGTCGCCGACTCAAGCCGCATTGGCGCTACCCCGGCTAACCATCGCGTCGTCATGTTCGACAACCTCAACCTCACGGTGGGCCGTCCCGAAGACACTCCCCCGCAAGGTCCCCGCTGCCCCGCCTGCGTCGGCAAAGCCAGCATGGTCCTCGGCCAGCCCAATTTCGAGGTGGCTCCCGAAAACATGTTCCCCTCCCGCATCGCCGCCAACACGATGCGCCTCGCCACCGCCGTCGCCACCGACGGCAACGTCCTTGCCGTGGCCGACACCGATTTCAACCGTGTTCTCATCTGGCTCCGCATGCCCACCGCCAACGGCCAGCCCGCCGACGTCGTCCTCGGCCAGGATTCCTTCGAGCGCCTCCGCCCCCTCGCCACCGACAACAAGTCCATGCGCGGGCCCCAGGGCGTCTGGATCCAGAATGGCCGTCTCTTCGTCGCCGACACGCAGAACCACCGCGTCCTCATCTGGAATCGCATCCCCACCACCAATGACACGGGCGCCGATGTCGTCCTCGGCCAGTCCGGCTTTGACGTCGTCCCCCAGGTGGACATCGCCCGCTCCCAGGTCAATCCCCAGCCGAACACTCTGCTCAACCCCGTCTCCGTTTCCAGTGACGGCCAGCGCCTCCTCGTCTCCGATCTCGGCCACAATCGTGTTCTCATCTGGAATTCCATCCCCACCTCAAACGGCGCCCCCGCGGATATCGTTGTTGGCCAGCCCGACATGACCAGCGCCGTCCCCAACAATACCTCCAAGCTCTGCGCCGCTACTGGCGAGGACAGCGAAGGCAATCCCACCTACCCCGGCCGTTGCGGCGCCTCCATCAACTTCCCCCGCTACGCCCTGAGCGACGGCACCCGCCTCTTCATCGCTGACGGCGGTAACGATCGCGTCCTCGTCTTCAACCAGATCCCCACTTCCAATGGCGCCAAAGCCGACGTCGTCCTCGGTCAGCGCAGCGATACCCTCAACCTCACCAGCGACGGCGCCTTCCCGGACTTCGTCTCCGCCGCCGACGTCATCCGTACCCCCACTTCGCTGGCCACCGACGGCTTCAATCTCTACGTGGCCGACCCCTACAACCGCCGTGTCCTGGTCTTCACTCCCGGCCCCAAGCTCATCTTCGATACCGGCGTCCGCAACGCTGCCAGCCGCGAAATCTTCTCCGTCGGCTCCGTTCAGCTCGGTGGCACTCCCACCGAAAACGAAACTGTCACCATCAAGATCAACTTTGATGAAGACGACAAAGAAAATACCAGCTACGAGTACAAGTTCCCCAAGGACGGCAGCTTCGCCGCTGCCGTCGATGAACTCGTCCGCCTCATCAACACCCGCAACGGCGGCAACAAGGATGTCTTTGCCTCACCCCTCGTTCGTGGCAACTTCTTCGTGATCCTTCTGACGGCCCGCGTCGCCGGCGAAGACGGCAACCGCGTCAATCTGCTCGCCGAAGTCGCCCCCGCCGCCGAAGGCGAAACCCCCAAAATCCAGGCCACTGCCTCCGGCGCCAACCTGAGCGGCGGCGGCGATGCCGCCAAGATCGCTCCCGGCACCATCGTCACCATCATCGGCGAAGGCTTCACGGATCAGACGGCTTCCGTGCCCCTGATGGCCAGCGAATGGCCGCGTGGCCTCGCTGGCGTCGAAGTCTTCTTCGACGGCATCTCTTCCCCCATCCAGTCGGTTTCCCCCACCCAGATCGTCGCCCAGATCCCCATTGAACTCCGCGACACCAATGGCTCCAGTTGCTGGATCCGCGCCGTCAAGGCTGATGGCTCCATCCAGTACAGCACCCCCGTCGGTGTCCCCATCATTTCCCAGAATCCCGGCATCTTTGCCGAAGAAGGCGTTGACCCGCGCCCCGGCATCATCACCCACTACTCCAGTTCCGCCACCGGCACCATCTCCATTGACGGTGTCGCCAAGGCTGACGATGAATCCATCGTCACCATCAACGGCCGCGAATACCGCTACAAGACTGTCGCCGCCGATGTCAGCGAAGAGGATCCCCAACGCGCCAACTTTATCGTGCGCGACAAACTCGTCGAACTCATCAACGCTTCTGACCCCGAGGTCGAAGCCTTCGCCAGCGGCCTCTTCAGCCGCCTCCGCCTCCGCTCCCGCAAGGTCGGGCCCGATGGCAACGGCACTCCCATCGCCGTCCGCACCAACGACGGCTCGGGCGTCATTCTCACTGCCTTCAACACGGAACTCTGCTGCGCCAATGTGGCCGGCGCTCGCGTCACCGACGAAAACCCCGCCGTCCCCGGCGAAACCATCGTCGTGCTCGCCACCGGTCTCGGCGACATCACCCCCGAGGAAGACAATATCCAGTTCTTCACCGGCGTTGGCTATCGCGGCTCGGAATTCAACACCCCCCGCGAATTCGTCAGCTCTCTCGCCGGCGGCCGTACGGCCAACGTCCTCTACTCGGGTCTCCGCCCCGGCTTGATCGGCCTCTACGAAGTTCACCTCGAACTCAACGTGGACCTCGACACCAACCCCGCTACCCAGCTCACCATTGCCCAGAGCTTCCAGATCAGCAACATCGTCACCTTCCCGGTTGTCAACTTCCGGAAAGACGCCGGTATCCAATAACTACATCTCGTAGGGTTTCAATCGCAGGCCGCGCAGCACTTCCCGCGCGGCCTCTACTTTTTCCGGCTCCACGTAGAAGAAAACCCCCGTCCGCTCGCTGCGAAAAATCAGCCCCCCCGCGTACGTGTCCAACTCAATCGCGTAATCAATCCCCGCTTGCGTCAGCGCTTCCTCAAGCGGCAGCGACTCCCGCAGCTTCTTTGCGATATAGACCAGATCCAGTTCCTTGTCGCCAAAGAACTCCGCTTCCTGCCGCATGCCGTCCTAGGAGAGCCGCCCCACGATGGCGTCCCGCGCCCCGGGGCCTTTCTGGTCATACCAGGCCAGAAAATCTTCCCCTACCGACTCCAGGTTGCGGTACGCGTCCGGGTTCCCAATCGTCTGCCGCCAGTCCGCCAGAAACGGCCGCAGCCGCAGATAGGTCAGCAGCAGCTCCCCGCCTGACTGAAAGTACAGTTCCTTGTGCAACACCCCGCTCGTGATGAAGCTCGCCACCATCTCAAAGTAGCTCGTCACCTGCCGCATATAGGCGTTTTCCTTGCTTCCCGGCGGCGCCAGTTCCTGCACTTCCCCCACCGTCTTCGGGCGGAAATTCGCGGCAAACCAGCTCCGCGCGGCCCGCATCGTTTCCTCCCTCCGCATTTCATAAAGACGCAGAATCAGGTTGGCATCCTCATAGCTCGGCGATGTCATATTTTGAATATCGCATGGCCTTACCCTGAGAGCTTTGCTTTTCTCCGCCGACTACTCCCACATGGCTGTCATGGTGGAACAGGAAGAGTTGTTGTGGCTGGCCTTGCGCCTCACGCCGCAGTTGGGCGCCAAACGCGCCGTCAGTCTCGTCGAGCGCCTCGGCTCGCCTTCGGCGATCTTTCAGATGGAAGCCTGGGAACTGGAAGGCCTCGGCCTCACCTCCACCGTCGCCCGCACCATCGAGGCCGGCTCCTCCATGGACGACGCCATTGACCAGCAACGCCTGCTCCGCGCCACTGGCACCGAGATCGTCACCGTCATGGATCCTCGCTACCCGCCTCTCCTCCGCACCATCTATGACCCGCCCCTCCTGCTCTTTGCCCGCGGCAACCTGAGCCTCCTCGAAGAACCCGCCATTGCCGTCGTCGGCACCCGCCGCCCCACTCCCTACGGCCAGGCCGTCGCCGAGCGCTTCACCCGCGATCTCGCCGCCACCGGCCTCGTCATCGTCAGCGGCATGGCCCGCGGCATCGACACCACCGCCCACCGCGCCGCCCTGGCCGCCGAAGGCAAAACCATTGCCGTCCTCGGCTGCGGCGCCGACATCGTCTACCCCGCCGAAAACAAACAGCTCGCCGCCCAGATCGCCCGTGACGGCCTCATCCTCAGCGAATACCCCCTCCGCACTCCCGCCTACCCGCAGAACTTCCCCGTCCGCAACCGCATCGTCAGCGGTCTCAGCCATGGCGTCCTCATCGTCGAAGGCGCCCAGTACTCCGGTTCCTCCATCACCGCCCGTCTCGCCCTCGATCACGGCCGTGAAGTCTTCGCCGTGCCCGGCAACGTCACCTCCAAGCAGAGTTGGGGCCCCAATCTCCTCATCCGTCAGGGCGCCCGTCTCGTCCAGGAAGCCAGCGACGTCTTGAGCGATCTTCCCCTCGCCGCCCGCCAGCGCCTCCGCGAACTCGGTCCCCAGCGCCACCTCATCGAGCAGCCCGACATGGACCACCCCATGAGCCAGCTCCGCGCCAAGGTCCTCAAAGCCCTCTCCATCGATGACCCCCGGGGCGTCGACGACCTCCTGCCCAAGCTCAATGCCACCGGCATGGTCAGCGCCAGCGAACTCATCGCCACGCTCTTTGATCTCGAAATGGAAGGCATCATCCGCCAGGTGGCGGGCAAGAACTACGTCCGCAGTTGGAACTAGGCCTTCGCGGTCGCCCGGCTGCGCTTCGTGGCCTTCTTGGCTGCTCCTTTGGCTGCTCCCTTGCGGCCCTTGGCCGCCTTCTTGAGCGCCTCCGGCCCACCGGCGTCCGCAATCTGCTGCGCCCTCACCGCCAATAGCTCATACACCTGCTCGTTGGTCATCGTCATCGGGTCGGTCCCGCGCGGAATCGTCGCGTTCACCTCCCCGTCGGTCACATAGGCCCCATAGCGGCCACTGAGCAGCTTCACCGCCCGGTTCGTCGCCGGGTTCGTGCCAAAATCCTTCAGCGTCGTCTGCTGCCGCACGCCGCCGCCGCGCGCCTTCGGCTGCCGGATCAGCTCCATCGCCTGCTCCAGCGTCACATCAATCGGCGAAAGATTTGCCGGCAGGCTCCGCGTTTCCGGCCCCGACTGCACATACGGGCCAAACCGCCCGTTCGCCGCAATCACCGGTTCGCCCGTCTCCGGATGCTCACCCAGCGTCCGCGGCAGCGCCAGCAGCCGGCACGCATGGTCCAGATCCACATCCTTCAATTCCGTACCCTGCACCAGCGACGCCATCTTCGGCTTGTTGCCGTCCCGGCCATCCCCCAGTTGCACGTACGGCCCGTAACGGCCCACCTTCAGAAAAACCGGCATGCCCATGTCCGGGTGTAGCCCCAGGCTCTCTGGTTCTTTGCTCGATTGCTCCAGCATCTCCAGCGCCTTCTCCAGCGTCAGCTCATCCGGCGGCATCTCGTCCGGCACACTCGCCCGCCGCTCCCCGTCGCTGATGAACGGGCCGTAGCGGCCAATGCGCACTTCAATCTTCTTGTCCCCTACCTCACCCAGCGGAATCCCGTTGATGATCCGCGGGTCAATTTCCTTCTCGCCATGCGCCACCAGATCCTTCAAGCCCGGCACGCCGTCCCCGAAGTAGAACTTCTTCAGATACTCGGTAATCCGCGTTTCCCCGCGGGAAATCGCATCCAGCTCTTCCTCAAGCGTCGCCGTGTACTTGTAGTCCAGGAAGTTCGTGAAGTGCTGCTCCAGCAACCCCACCACTCCCAGCGCCGTAAACGTCGGCACCAGCGCCGTACCCTTCTTGAAGGCGTAGCTCCGGTTCAGCACCAGTTCCACAATCGACGCCCAGGTCGATGGCCGCCCGATGCCCAGCTTCTCAAGCTCCTTGATCAGCGACCCTTCCGTATACCGGTTCGGCGGCTGCGTCGAACGGTCCAGCCCTTCGGCCTTCAGCGTCCGCAGCGCATCCGCTGCCGCCAGTCGTGGCAGCTCCCGGTCCTCATCGTTGCCGTCTTCCTCGGTTTCTTCCACGGCATATGCCTTCAGGAATCCCGCAAAGGCTATCGTCTTGCCCGTCGCGCGGAAGATCGCCTCTCCCGCCCCCACCAGCACCGTCGTGTTCGTCCCGCGCGCATCCGCCATCTGGCAGGCCACCGTCCGGCGGTAAATCAGCAGGTACAGCCGGTGCGCTTCCGCCCCCAGCGCCGCCAGCACATCATCGGGCGCGGTAAAGCGTTCCCCTGCCGGCCGTATCGCCTCGTGCGCTTCCTGCGCGTTCTTCACCTTCGTCTCGTACTTCCGCACGCCCGGCGACAGATATTCCTTCCCGTACTCAGCCTCAATCAGTTGCCGCGCCGCCTGTACCGCCTCCTCGCTCAACGAAGTCGAGTCGGTACGCATGTACGTGATGAACCCGTTTTCGTACAGCTGCTGCGCCACCTGCATCGTCCGCTTGGCCGAAAACCGCAGTTTCGCATTTGCTTCCATTTGCAACGTCGAGGTCACAAACGGCGCCGCCGGACGCTGCGTGAACGGCTTCTCGTCCACGCTCCGCACCGCCACCGGGCCCGCCTCGGCCAGCTTCACCACCCGCTCGGCCCCCGCCTTGTCCAGTTGCAGCAGGTTGCTGCCCTCCGGCAGCGCTCCCGTATCCGGGTTGAAGTCCTTGCTCGTCGCTACCCGCCGCCCGTCCAGTTGGAACAGGTCCGCCTCAAAGGCCGGCGTCACCCCCGCCTTCTCAAACTTCGCCCGCACCGTCCAGTAGTCTGCCGACTGAAAGCGCATCCGCGCCCTCTCCCGCTCCACCAGCAGCCTTACCGCCACGCTCTGCACTCGCCCCGCGCTCAACCCCGGCGCCATCTTTTTCCACAGCAACGGGCTCACTTCATAGCCGAACAACCGGTCAATGATGCGCCGCGTCTCCTGCGCCCGCACCAGGTCCTCATCGATATCCCGCGGGTTGTCCAGCGAATGCCGGATCGCCTCCTTCGTGATCTCGTGAAACACCAGCCGCCGCGTCGGCACCTTCGGCTTCAGCACTTCCCGCAAATGCCAGCTGATCGACTCCCCTTCGCGGTCTTCGTCAGTCGCCAGATACAGCATTGCCGAATCCTTC
>VFQU01001148.1_pt1 | contig 16970 bp, 14 predicted proteins | sample 3512311 | NCBI WGS metagenome assembly VFQU01 (sample SAMN10412377, study PRJNA504923) | tailings metagenome | isolation source: Relicate 3 Philex TSF3 active mining site | place: Philippines: Tuba, Benguet | collected 2017-08-29
CATCGGCGCTTTCCAGACAAGTGAAGGGAGCGGTGGCGCCCCGCGGGTTGTTGCGAACGGGGCGGGAGGCTAAGACACGGCGCATGCAGGTCGACGGCAGGCCCTATCGCAGCATCTGGCTGGAGCCCGACGGGTGGGCCGCCGGGATCGTCGACCAGACCCTGCTGCCGCATCGCTTCGCGACGGCGCGGCTGCAGTCGCTCGGCGACGCGGTCCGCGCGATCCGCGAGATGCAGGTGCGGGGCGCGCCGCTGATCGGCGCGTCTGCGGCCTATGGAATCTGTCTGGCGATGCGCGAGGACGCCTCCGATGCCGGGCTCGACCGGGCCTGCGCCGCGCTCGGCGCGACGCGTCCCACCGCAATCAACCTGCAATGGGCCCTGGGCCAGATGCGCGCCGTACTACAGCCGCTGCCGCCCTCGGCGCGCCCCGAGGCCGCATACCGGCGTGCAGCGGAGATTTGCGACGAGGATGTCGCGATCAACTGCGAAATCGGCCGGCATGGGCTGGCGGTGATCGAGGCGGCTGCGCGCGGAAAGCGCGCGGGCGAAGCCGTCAACGTTCTGACCCATTGCAACGCCGGCTGGCTTGCCACCGTCGACCGGGGCACCGCAACCGCGCCGATCTATGCCGCCCACGATGCTGGCATAGCGGTCCATGTCTGGGTCGACGAGACCCGGCCCCGCAATCAGGGCGCCGCGCTCACCGCATGGGAGCTGGGGCGCCATGGCGTGCCGCACACCGTGATCGCGGACAACGCCGGCGGCCATCTCATGCAGCATGGCCTTGTCGATCTGGTCATCGTCGGCACCGATCGGGTCACCGCGCGAGGTGACGTCTGCAACAAGATCGGCACGTATCTGAAGGCGCTTGCGGCGCATGACAACGGCGTGCCGTTCCACGTCGCGCTGCCGTCGCCGACGATCGACTTCGCACTCTCCGACGGCATCGCCGAGATCCCGATCGAGCAGCGTGGCCCGCAGGAGCAGTCGCACGTCACGGGCATGGCTACCGATGGCCGAATCGAGACGGTGAGGGTGGTCCCGCAAGGGACCGCGGTCGCCAATTACGGTTTCGACGTCACGCCGGCGCGGCTGGTGACCGGGCTGATCACCGAGCGGGGCATTCTCCAGGCCTCGCGCGAGGCGCTGGCCGCTGCGTTCCCCGAGCGCGCTGCGGCGCGCGCTGCGGTGGCCGCCGAATGAGCGTGCATGCTCACAAGCCGCTGCAGGTTCCCGAGGACGGCCGCCAGTCGCCGGCCGCGCTAGCGGTCGCCCGCGGCGCAGCGCGGCTGCTCGTCTCGCTCGGCTATTGCTGCGTGCCGGAATTGCCGCTCGCATCCGGGCGGCGTGCCGATCTCGTCGCTCTGGGCCGCGACGGTGAAATCTGGATTGTCGAGATCAAGTCGTCGGTCGCCGACCTGCGGGCCGACCAGAAGTGGCCGGAGTACCGGGCGCATTGCGACCGGCTTTATTTTGCGACCACGACCGACGTCCCCTGCGAGATTTTTCCGGCGGATGCCGGCCTGATCGTCGCCGACGCGTTCGGCGCAGAAATCCGCTGCGGGGCGCCGCTTCACCGCCTGCATGCGACGACCCGAAAGAGCATGACGCTCGGTATCGCGCGCGCGGCGTCCCTGCGATTGCAATCGATCGTCGATCCGGCCGGGCACTACGGCGCGGCGTTCTGAGACGCCAGGGTGTCCCGGGAACGCACCGTCAGCGCGGCGCGCGCTTGGCCAGGATTCGCTGCAGCGTGCGCCGGTGCATGTTGAGCCGCCTTGCGGTTTCCGAGACGTTGCGGCCGCACAGCTCGTAGATGCGCTGGATATGCTCCCAGCGCACGCGATCGGCCGACATCGGATGCTCCGGAGGCTCGGCCTTTCCGCCCTCGAGCGCGAGCAGGGCGGCAACGACATCGTCGGCATCGGCGGGCTTGGCCAGATAATCGACCGCGCCGATCTTCACTGCGTTCACGGCGGTAGCGATATTGCCGTAGCCGGTGAGGATGATGGCGCGGGCCTCGGGGCGGCGCTGCTTGAGCGCCTGGATAACGTCGAGGCCGTTCCCGTCGCCAAGACGCATGTCGACGACGGCAAATGCGGGCGCGACGCGCTCGACCTGAATCAATCCGTCGGCGACGGATTCCGCGGTGGTGACTTCGAAGCCCCGGCCTTCCATGGCACGCGCCAGGCGAAGCAGGAACGACTTGTCGTCTTCGACGATCAGCAGCGTTCGTTCCGTCGGGATGGCGATCGGCTCGGATTCCATCATTGCAAGAGTCATGTCTCCGGTCTCCGTGCCCCGGACCTTACTTAACATTCGCATGCCGCTGTTGCCACATTGAATGGACGCGGAATCGGCTTCGATTGCGTCGAATCGCTGCAATTCTCGCGATTACGACGCTGCAAATCCCACTGGGCGCTCGAATTGTGCGCGAAGCCAGCGCACCCGCACGACGGCGCCGCGATCCGGAAACGCACGGTTCTCGATTTCGACTTCCGCGCCGGAGCGTTCCAGAAGGGTCTTGGCGATGAAAAATCCGAGGCCGAGCCCCGTGGTCTCGCTTCCCGCCTCCATGCGCCGACGCTTGCTCGACCGCACATAGGGCTCGCCGATCCGGTCCATGATCTCCGGTGCGAAGCCCGGACCGTCGTCGCTGATCGTGACACCGATGTCCTGCGCACCCCAGTCCGCGATGACCTCGACGCGCTCGCTGGCGAAATCGACCGCGTTCTCCAGCAGGTTTCCGAGCCCGTAGAGGATGGCCGGATTGCGCGCGCCGACCGGGGACGGCGCGGGCCCGCGCGGCATCGTCACCTCGATGGCGACGCCGAAATTGCGATGCGGCGCCACCACCTCCTCGATCAGCGCCGATAGCGGCAGCAGATCGAACGGCTCGCCGCTGGAGAGCTCGGTGAGCTTGGCGAGAATGTCGCGGCAGCGCTGCGCCTGCTCGCGCAGCAGCTTGACGTCGTCGGCGTGGGGCGAGTCCGGTTTGAGCGCCCGCGAGAGTTCGGTCGCGATTACGGAGATCGTCGACAGCGGTGTGCCCAGCTCATGCGCCGCCGCGGCGGCGAGCCCGTCGAGCTGCGACAGGTGCTGCTCGCGCGCCAGCACCAGCTCGGTCGCCGCCAGCGCATCGGCAAGCTGGCGGCTTTCCTCCGTGAGCTGCCATGCGTAGACGCCGATAAATCCGATCGCCAGCACGATCGAAAGCCAGATGCCGAGAACGAAGATCCACGGCAGCTCGAGCGGATCCTCGCGATCCCACGGCAGGGGATAGTGAGTGAAAACCAGGACGGTCGCGCACAAGGCGGCAAAGGCGCCGAGCGAGACGGTGATGCGGAGCGGCAGCGACGTCGCCGAGAGCATCACAGGCGCGAGAAACAGGAACGAGAACGGGTTCTGGATGCCGCCGGTGAGGAACAGCAGGACGGCAAGCTCGGCGATGTCAAAGGCGAGCAGCCACACCGCGCGGTCGGGCTCGAGCCGCTGGGTCAGGCTGAATCGCATCCGCAGCGCCACGTTCAGCCAGGCCGAAAGCGCGATCACCGCGAGGCAGGCCCAGATCGGCAACTGGAAATCGAGCACGTAATGGACCACCAGGACCGCTGTGGTCTGGCCGATGATTGCCAGCCAACGCAGCCGCACCAGCGTGTCGAGGCGGACGTTGCGCCGCCGCGGCAGGAGAAGCGGATCGAGGCTGAGGTCGAGCATGGCGGCAATCTAGCCGCCGGACGGTGGCTTCAACAATGCGGCACCGTCTCTGCGGCCGCCGCAGCGCAGCCTTGCCGGACGCCGGCGGGCCTTGCGTCCGGGCGCGCAGCGCGTCACATCTGCGGAACCCACCGAGAGCCCTCCATTCATGCCCGAAGCCGAGCCAGCAATTGCCGTCGACCGCCTGGTCAAGACCTACAGCGGCGGCAACGCCGTCGACGGCATCGGCTTTTCGCTGTCCGCAGGCTCGGTCACGGCGCTGCTTGGCGGCAACGGAGCGGGCAAGACCACGACCATCGCCATGCTGATGGGGCTGGTCGAGCCGACCTCCGGCTCGGTGCGCGTGCTCGGGGCGGAGATGCCGCGGCAGCGTCACGCGGTCCTGCACCGCATCAATTTCGAAAGCCCCTATGTCGACATGCCCATGCGGCTGACGGTGCGGCAGAACCTGACCGTATTCGCCATGCTGTACGGCGTCGCGGAAGTGGACGCGCGCGTGGCCGAACTGGCTGCGCAATTCGAGCTGACCGAGTTTCTCAACCGCCCGGCCGGGAAGCTGTCGTCTGGTCAGAAGACCCGCGTATCGCTCGCCAAGTCGCTGCTCAACGGTCCGGAGGTGCTGCTGCTCGACGAGCCTACGGCATCGCTCGATCCCGATACCGCGGACTGGGTGCGCGGCCGTATCGAGGACTATCGCCGCGATCGCGGCGCCACGATCCTTCTCGCCTCGCACAACATGGGCGAGGTCGAGCGGCTGTGCGACAGGGTCATCATGATGCGCCGCGGCCGTATCGTTGACGACGACACCCCGTCGCTACTGATCGCCCGCTACGGGAGACGCAATCTGGAGGAGGTGTTCCTCGACATCGCCCGCGGTCGCTCCGACAGTCGCGAGGCCGCGCAATGACCGCCCCGGTCCTGCTGCCGCACAGCGTGTTTTCGATGCGGCGCGTGGCCGCCATGGTCATGCGCTACTGGTATCTCCTGCGCTCGTCATGGCCGCGCGTGCTCGACCTGATCTACTGGCCGGCCGTGCAGATGCTGACCTGGGGCTTCCTGCAGCTTTACGTCTCGCAGAACTCCGGCTTTTTCGCGCAGGCGGGTGGCGTGTTCATCGGGTCGGTGCTGCTGTGGGACATCCTGTTCCGTGGCCAGCTCGGGTTCTCGATCTCGTTTCTCGAGGAAATGTACGCCCGCAACATGGGAAACTTGATGATGAGCCCGCTCCGGCCGAGCGAGTTCGTCCTCGCACTCATGGTGATGAGCATCGTCCGGCTGGCCGTCGGGATGATCCCGGTCTCGCTGCTCGCCATCGCGTTCTTCGGATTCAATCTCTGGAGCATGGGCCTGGCGCTGGCGGCGTTCTTCGCCAACCTGATCCTGACGAGCTGGGCGATCGGAATTTTCGTGGCGGGACTGCTGCTGCGGAACGGGCTCGGCGCCGAGAACCTGGCGTGGACCTTCATGTTCCTGTTCATGCCGCTGACCTGCGTCTATTACCCGGTCGCCGTCCTGCCCGGCTGGCTGCAGGCGGTCGCCTGGGCCCTGCCGCCGACCTACGTGTTCGAGGGCATGCGGGCGCTGCTGATCGACGGCGTCTTTCGCGGTGACCTGATGCTGCAGTCGCTGGCGCTCAACGCCGTGCTGTTCGCAGCCGGTGTGGTGAGCTTTTTCGTCCTGCTGCGCAGCTCCCGCCGTCACGGAACCCTGCTGCAGGGCGGCGACTGAGCGCCTACCGAAGTACCGTCGGGCCGGAAAGGCTCGTGATTTCAAGCCCGGGTAACCGAATGCAAACCGGGCACTTATATGGTTGACCATGTCATCGCATCGTCACTATGCTGCATCGCAGCAAGGGGGCCGGGGCCCAGGTATGGCGATTGGAGAATTCGGCGGTGCTCCGCCGGCCGGCGGCGCGCCGGCAGTCACGAGCGGCCTCTACTGGCTCTATGAGATGAGCCACGCGGCGCTCAATCCGTCGCGGGCTTTCGCGGACGTGACCCGCCTCTACTTCCGCAATCCGCTGAACCCGCTGTCGCACACGACTTACGGCAAGAGCGTCGCGGCGGCGATGGAGCTGTTCGAGCGCTCGACGCGCCGTTACGGCCGGCCGGAGTGGGCCATCGACACGACGCTGGTCGGTGGCGAGAGGGCGCCCGTGCACATCGAGTGCGTCTGGCAGCGGCCGTTCTGCCGCCTGCTGCATTTCGAGCGGATGTTCTGCCACGTGCCGCGCCGGCCGCAGCCGAAGGTGCTGATCGTGGCGCCGCTATCCGGCCATTACGCGACGCTGCTCCGCGGCACGGTCGAGGCGTTTCTGCCCAACCATGACGTCTACGCCACCGAATGGGTGGACGCGCGGATGGTGCCCGTCATCGAAGGCCGCTTCGATCTCGACGACTACATCGATTACGTCATCAGCATCCTGCACCGCCTGGGCGGCGACACGCATGTGATCGCGGTCTGCCAGCCGGCCGTCCCGGTGCTGGCCGCGACCGCGCTGATGGAGGCGTCGAACGACCCCTACGCGCCGCGGTCGATCACGCTCATGGGCGGCCCCATCGACACGCGCAAGAACCCGACCGCCGTGAACAAGCTCGCTGAGGAGCGCGGGGTCGATTGGTTCCGCCGCAACGTCATCACCAAGGTGCCGTTCCCGCATCCGGGCATGGGCCGCGACGTCTATCCGGGCTTTCTGCAACTCAATGGCTTCGTCAGCATGAACCTGGACCGTCACCTCGACGCGCACCAGGACCTGTTCTTCAATTTGGTGAAGGGCGACGGCGATTCCGCGGGCAAGCACAAGGAATTCTACGACGAGTATCTCGCCGTGATGGATCTTCCGGCGGAGTATTATCTGCAGACGGTCGAGACCGTGTTCGTCCAACATGCGCTGCCCAAGGGCGAGATGACCCATCGCGGCAAGCCGGTCGATCCATCCGCGATCCGCAACACCGCGCTGCTGACCGTCGAGGGTGAGAACGACGACATCTCCGGCGTGGGGCAGACCGAGGCGGCGCACCGGCTATGCGTCAACATTCCGGCCGAGCGGAAGGCGCACTACCTGCAGCTCGGCGTCGGCCATTACGGCGTGTTCAACGGTTCCCGGTTCCGCGCCGAGATCGCGCCGCGCATCGCCGATTTCATACTTTCCAACAACGGCCGCCCGCAGGTGGTTCGGACCCCCGCCAAGGTCGTGGCCTGAGCGGCCGCTGCGCCGGCGGCCTGCCCGCCGGGCGCGGTCTGTGGCAGACTTCGCCCGAGATTCGGGCCGCCCGCCGACATGACGCTTCGCGCCTTGCTGTTTCGCCGCATTTTCGAACCGCAGACCATCGAGGTCGCGTTCGACCAGTCGGTGTTTGCCGTCCGGGTGCGACGCCACCGTCAGGCGCGCCGCTACACGCTTCGCATCCAGTCCGTCACGCGCGAAGTCGTGCTGACGATCCCGCCGCGCGGCAGCATTCGCGAGGCGCGGGCCTTCGCGCAAAAGCACGGCGGCTGGATCGCGGCGCGGCTCAAGCGGCTGCCGGAGGCAGCGCCGTTCGCGGACGGGATGCGGTTTCCGTTGCGCGGCGTGGAGCACCGAATCGTGCACCGGCCGTCGGCGCGCGGCACGGCCTGGACGGAGGCGTCCGATGGCGAATGGCTGCTGTGCGTTGCCGGCGCCGCGCCGCATGTGGCGCGGCGCGTGACCGACTTCCTCAAGCGGCAGGCGCTGCGCGATCTCGATGCCGCCAGCCGCCGTGCGGCGGCGCAGATCGGCGTCGAGGTAAGGCGCGTGTCGGTGCGCGACCAGTCGAGCCGCTGGGGTTCTTGCTCGAGCACCGGCGTCCTGTCCTACTCCTGGAGGCTGGTGCTGGCGCCGCCGTTCGTGCTCGATTATCTCGCCGTCCACGAGGTGGCGCATCTCGTGGAGATGAACCATTCGCAGCGGTTCTGGCGCCTGGTCCAACGGCATTGCCCGGATGCGGCAAGGGCCAAGGCTTGGCTCGACGCCAACGGCGCCGACCTCCACCGCTACGGCGCCTCTGCGGTCTCCGAATAGCTGCACCCCGGCAATTCGGGTGGGGCGTTCCGGCGCCGCCGTGGTAACCAGCGGCAACGGCCTCCATGCTCCGCCCCGACACATTCGCGCTGACCGCGCTCCTTGCCCTGCTGACCGGCCTCGGGCCGCTGTCGGTGGACATGTATCTGGCGTCGTTCCCCGAGATCGGCAGGCTGCTCGCGGCGGGGCCTGCCGATGTGCAACTCACGGTCTCTTTCTATCTGCTTGGCTTCGCCATCGGGCAGGTGGTCTACGGCCCGTTCTCCGACCGCCATGGACGCAAGCCGGTTCTTCTGATCGCGCTCGCGATCTATCTCGCCGGAACCCTCCTGTGCATGATGGCGCCGTCGATCGGCGTACTGATCGCGGGCCGCATCCTGCAGGCCTTCGGCGCGGCCGGAGCGGTGGTGCTTCCGCGCGCCGTGGTGCGCGACCTGTACGAGGGGCCGCAGGTCGCCCGGCAGATGTCGAGCATGGCGACGATCATGGCGGTAGCGCCGCTGGTCGCACCGCTGATCGGAAGTGTGCTGCAGACCCTGTTCGGTTGGCGCTCGAATTTCGCCGCCCTGCTGTTGGCCGGCGTGGCCGCCGCAGCGGCGGTCTGGCTGCTGCTTCCGGAATCGGTGCGCACCCGAGCTGCCGCGCCGGTGTCGGTCGGGTCCGTTCTGCGCAGCTATCGCGACTTTCTCGGCAATGCCTCCTTCGTGGCGCATCTCGTCATCGTCGCCTGCTGCCTGGCAGGCCTGTTCGCGTGGATCTCCGCCACGTCGTTCGTGCTGCAGGAGCTCTTCGGCTTGTCACCGATCGCCTTCGGCCTGTCGTTCACGATTGGATCGGCCGGCTACATGCTCGGCACCGCGATCGCCTCGCGCGTGGTGATGCGCTGGGGCATCGGCCGGACCATGGGGGCGGGCACGGCGGCGATGGCCGCCGGCGGCCTGGCGATGATGGGTGCGCTCGCACTGGGCTTGAGCAACGCGCCCGCGATGGTGTTTGGCATGGCGGTTTATCTCTGCGGCATGGGCATGGTGCTGCCACAGGCGCAGGCCGGCGCGCTGCTGCCGTTTCCGGACCGCGCAGGTGCGGCGTCGTCTCTGGTGGGCTTCATCGGCCAGACGTCCGCGGCTGCGGTCGGCGCGGTCTTGGGCCGCATGCTGGGCGCCAGCGCGTGGCCGCTGGCGGCGGCGGTGGCTGCCGCAGGGATCGTGGCATTCGCGGCCTGGGCCGCCACGCGCTCGGTCCGCTCCGCCGCTCCACGCTCGTGATCAGCGGCGGCCGAACAGCCGGTCGATGAGCCAGTTGTCCATTCCGCCGCCTGACGCGGACGGCTGACCCGCATGTTCGCCGCCCGATTGTGACGGTCCCGCGGTCCGCCATCCGGACAGGCCGGGAAGTCCGGCCACCGCCACGCCCTGGTGGGCCTGGCGCATGAAACGGGTCCAGATGTCGACCGGCATTCCGCCGCCGGTGGTCTTGCGCGTCGGCGTCCCGTCGTCGTTACCGAGCCACACGCCCGTCACCAAGTGCGAGGTGTAGCCGACGAACCATGCGTCGCGAAAATCCTGCGAGGTACCGGTCTTGCCGGCGGCGTTCCAGCCTGCGAGTTCTGCGCGCCGCGCGGTTCCGGTCGCCAGCGTCTCGTGCATCATCGCATTCATCGCCGCCACGTAGCGCGCCTCGACGATCCGGCCGAGGTTGGCGGGCTGGTGCAGATAGAGCGTCTTGCCGTCGGCGGTACGAATGTGCTCGACCACATAGGGCGAGGTCGAGAAGCCGCCGTTGGCGAAGGCGGCATAGGCGGAGACCAGCTCGATCACCGACACTTCCGAGGTGCCGAGCGCGAGCGAGGCGTTGGGCTCGAGCTTCGACGCGATGCCGAGCCGGTGCGCGGTCCGCACCACGGCTGGCGGGCCGAACTCCAGCGTCAGCCGCACCGAGACGGTGTTGAGCGAATAGGCCAGCGCCTGACGCAGCGGCACCTGGCCGAAATACTCGCGGCTGTAGTTCTCCGGCCGCCAGCCCTTGACGTTGATCGGCTTGTCCTCGCGCACCGTGTCGGGCGTAAGCCCGCGCTCGATGGCGGTCAGGTAGACGAATGGCTTGAACGCCGAGCCCGGCTGACGCTTCGCGGCGACGGCACGATTGAACTGACTTTCGCCGTAGCTGCGGCCTCCGACCATGGCGCGCACCGCGCCGTCGGGCGACATGGAGACAATCGCGCCCTGACCCACGCCGGCCTTGGTGCCGCTGCGTTCCAGCTCCTCGACCAGTGCCTTCTCGGCGGCCGTCTGCAGCGATTGGTCGATGGAGGTCTGTACGACGATGTCCTGCTCGACCCGCCCGACGAGGTCGTCGAGCACGTCCATGATCCAGTCCGCCACGTAATTGACCGATCCTGCGTCCGCGGTCCTGACGGCACGCGCGGGTTCGACCATCGCCATCTTTGCCATGCCGCCGGTCGCGAACTTCAGGTCTACCATCGCGGCAAGCACCAGCTGCGCCCGCTGCTCGGCGCCTTGCGGGTTGCTGCTCGGCGCGAGCCGCGACGGTGCGCGGACGATCCCCGCCAGCACCGCGGCCTCGGCGAGGCTCAGCCTGGTGGCGGGCTTGGCGAAGTAGCGCTGTGCGGCGGCCTCGATGCCGTAGGCGCCGGCTCCGAAATAGACCCGGTTGAGATAGAGCTCGAGAATTTCCGTCTTGCTGAACTTGTGCTCGAGCCAGAGCGCGAGCACGACCTCCTGGATCTTGCGCGTCAACGTGCGCTCGGGGGTGAGGAACAGGTTCTTGGCGAGCTGCTGGGTGATCGTCGAGCCGCCCTGGGCGACGCCGCGGCGCAACACGTTGGCGTAGGCGGCGCGGGCCACGCCGACAGGGTCGCTGCCGTAGTGCGAATAGAAGCGCCGGTCCGCGATCGCGATGAACGCCTGCGGGACGTAGCGCGGCAGCGATTGCAGCGTCACAGGCGTGCCGTACATGTCGCCGCGCACCGCGAGCGGCCGGCCGTGCAGATCGACGATCCGGATCGATGGCGGGCGCTTGGGAATTTCCAGCGAGTGGACCGCGGGCAGGTGCGCGCCGATCCAGACGGTTGCGGCGGCGGCGGCGATCAGCAGCCAGATCGCCCCGACAGCGCTCCAGTAGATCGCGCGCCCGATGCGGCTGCGGTCGCGCTTGCGACTGGTCGGGACCCGGGCGGCCGGGCGGCGTCCGGCGGGCCGCTCCGACGGCACGCGCGAAGGCTCCGTGTCCACGTCGAACACGGGCTCGCGCCGCACGGGTTTGCGCCTTTGTCCCATCCCGGTCCCCACGCCCGAGGCTGGCCACGCTAGATGGGCGGCTTTAAGGCTGCGTAAAGGTGTGGACCGGGGCCTTCGGCCGGGCCTGTGGCGGCCTTCGCAGCCGCGAACGGGCCGTTTTTTATGAGGCGCGCGATCCGGTTTTGTGCATCATTGCGGCGGTGCCGGTCATTCGCCGGACGTTAAGGGGGGTACTCCAGATGAAGAAGATCCTGATTGCGGTTGCGGCCGCGCTCGCCCTTGGCCTTGCGGCCGGGGCCGATGCTTCGCGCCAGGGGGCTTCGGCCAATCCGAACGCGAACGGCCAGAAGCTCGTCCGCGATGCGCTGAGCCAGGTGTTCGTGCCGTTCCAGGCCAAGCAGGCCGCGGCTCCGGCCAAGAAGAAGGCGGCGAAGAAGTCCAAGAAGAAGCGCGCCAAGAAGAAGAAAATGTAGGACGACTTTCACCCGGATTCGGCTGGATTCAGCCGGCTACGCGCCCGGGCGCCATGCGTCCGGGCGCTTCGCGTTTCGCTTTCCAGAACGCCGGCAGGTGATATCCTCCAGCCGAACGACCAGGGAGCAGGCCCGATGAAGACGACGGCATTGGCATTGGCGCTCACCGCGGCACTGGCGCTGCCCGCCGCCGCCCAGCAGAAGAAGGCCAAGCGCGCCGCCAAGCCGGCTGCGCCGGCCGCGCAGCCGGTGGACAGCAACGAGGCGAGCTGGCGCCTGGTGAAGGGCAGCCTGCCCATCTTCCTGCCGAGCTGGTCGATGCCGCTCTACATGCAGATGCACGGCAATCAGGCCTACGAGAACGAGCAGAAGGCGCAGAAGGCAGCCAGGAAGAAGCGCCGCTAGCTTCGGGCGTCCTCGACCCCGCCGGGCGGCGTTCAGACCGCGGCTGCGCGGCCCGCAGCTTCGCCTTCATTCGCGAACAGCCGCAGCAGCGCGCGCTTGATCGCGACCTCGCGTTGCGGGGAAGCGATCTTCGCGCCCAGCAGGTCGGTCACGTAGAACACGTCGACCGCGCGCTCGCCGAACGTGGCGACGTGCGCCGAGGCGATGTTGAGCGACAGCTTGGACAGCGTTGCGGTCAGCTCGTACAGCAGCCCCGGCCGGTCCAGGCCCGTCACCTCGATCACCGTGTAGCGGTTGGACCACTGGTTGTTGATGTTGACCTCGGGTTCGACCGCAAAGGCCCGCAGGCGGCCCTTGGGCGCCGCGCGCCGCGCCACGACCTCGGGAAGGCGGAGCGTGCCGCGCAGCGCCTTCTCGACCGTGTCGGCTATCCGCGCCGCGCGCCGGCTCTCGTCGTCCTCGCGGTCGAACTCGCGCGAGACCGAGATCGTGTCGAGCGCGAGCCCGTCCGTCGTGGTGAAGATCTGCGCGTCGACGATGTTGGCGTTGGCGCCCGCACAAGCGCCGGCGATGGTCGACAGCAGCCACGGATGATCCGGGGCGAGCACCGTGATTTCGGTGACGCCGCGCGCGGCGTCGAACGCGAACGAGGTCGCGAGCGTCTGGCCCGCCTCCTCGGCGGCTCTGACGAATCGTGCATGTGCGACCCGATGGGGCAGGTCGACTTTGAGCCAGTAGGCCGGATAGTGGCGCGCGAAATAGGCGTCGATGCGCTCGGCCGGCCAGTCCTTCAGCTCGGCGCGCAGCTCTTCCTGGGAAAGTGCAACGCGCTTGGCGCGGTTGACCTCGGAGAACCCGCCGGTCAGCGCTGGCTCGGTCTCGTAATAGAGCGTGCGGATCAGTTGTGCCTTCCAGCCGTTCCAGACGCCGGGACCGACAGCGCGGATGTCCGCCGTGGTGAGGATCGTGAGCAGCTTCATGCGCTCGAGGGACTGCACGATCGCGGCGAAATTCTCGACCGTCTTGCGGTCGGACAGATCGCGCGACTGCGCGATCGTCGACATCGACAGGTGCTGCTCGATCAGCCACGCCAGAGTATCGGTTTCCGCAGGCGACAGGCCGATGCGCGGCCCGAATCGCCGGGCCACGCGCGCGCCCGCGATCGAATGGTCCTCCGGGCGCCCCTTGGCGATGTCGTGCAGGAACAGCGCCACATAGAGCACGGTACGGTGATGCGGCTGGATCGAGCGCATCAGCTCGCTCGCGAACCTGAACTCGTCGTTCTCGCCGCGCTCTATCTCGGCCAGAACGCCGATGCAGCGCAGAAGATGCTCGTCGACCGTGTAGTGATGATACATGTTGAACTGCATCATCGCGACGATGCGGCCGAACGCGCGCACGAATCGCCCGAGCACGCCGGTCTCGTTCATCCGCCGCAGGATGATCTCCGCGTCCTGCGAGGTGAGTATCTCGAGGAACAGCCGGTTGGCCTCCGCGCTCTCGCGCAGGCCGGCGTCGATCAGTCGGAGCGACTTGGTGGCGGCGCGAAGCGCATCGGGGTGCAGCACCAGCCCGTGTTTCTGCGCCAGCCGGAACATGCGGATCAGGTTGACCGGGTCGCGCGCGAACACGTCGGCGCCGGCGACCGTCAGGCGGTTGTTGTCTTCGACGAAATCCTCGGTCTCGGGCAGGATGCGCCGGCCGCGCGGCCGCAGCTTCGCCATCATCCGGCTGAGCACCGGCGCGGGCTTGGCCTGGCGGTCCTCCAGCGCGGCGCAAAGGATCGCCGTGAGGTCGCCGACGTCCTTGGCCACCAGGAAGTAGTGCTTCATGAAGCGCTCGACGTCCTTGAGACCCGGATGCTCGGTGTAGCCGAGCCGCACCGCCATCTCGCGCTGGATGTCGAACGACAGCCGCTCTTCGGCGCGGCCCATCAGGAAGTGCATGTTGCAGCGGACCGACCAGAGGAAGTCCTCCGATCGCCGGAAGATCCTGAGCTCCTCGCGGTCGAACACTCCGGTCTCGGTCAATTCCTCGAGGTCGCTGACCTGGTAGACGTACTTGGCAATCCAGAACAGCGTGTGCAGGTCGCGCAGCCCGCCCTTGCCGTCCTTGACGTTCGGCTCGACGAGGTAACGTGACTGTCCGCCGCGGCGGTGGCGTTCCTCGCGCTCCTGCAGCTTGGCGGCGACAAATTCCGGTCCGGTTCCCTGCACCACCTGCTTGTCGAAGCGCGACACCAGCTCGTCGAACAGCTTGCGGTCTCCGAACAGGAATCGCGCCTCCAGCATGGCGGTGCGGATCGTCATGTCCGCCTTCGCCTGACGGATGCATTCGTCGACCGAGCGCGTGGCATGGCCGACCTTCAGCCCCATGTCCCACAGGCAATAGAGGATCGCCTCGGCGACGGACTCGCCCCAGGCGGTCTGCTTGTAGGGCAGCAGGAACAGAAGATCGATGTCGGATCCCGGCGCGAGCAATCCACGCCCGTAGCCGCCGGTGGCGATCACCGCCATGCGCTCGGCTTCGGAGGGATTATCGGACGGGTAGAGGTGCTTGCACGCGAACTCGAACAGGATGCGGATGATCTCGTCCTGCATAAAGCACAGGCGCTCGGCGCATCGGCGGCCCTGCCTGTCCTCCAGCAGCATCTGCTCCGCGTTCTTGCGTCCGGCGGCGAGCGCCGACTTCAGGCGCATCGCGACCGCCGAGCGCAGCTCGCGTTCGGTCGCGACGTTCTCCTTGGCAAGTCGCTCGAGATCGGCGGCGATCGCGCGCTCGTCGAGCAGCGCCGCGGGAGCCTGTCGTGGCTTTTCGAGATCGAGCATGGGTTCACACCGATAGCGGACCGGGCGGAACCTGTCACCGCCGCCGGCGAGCACAGGCGCGCTGCCGAAGAAGCTGCGCGGGAAAGCCCATTCCCCCGGGGGCCGCCTCGACGAAACCAATTTTCTCTTTGACAAACAAAGGCTTATATGCAATCTATGGGTCAGCGCCGATTTGAGCGAGCAGCTTGCGGGCGCTTAACAAATACAGCTAAAGCGGTCGGGGCCCGCCCCGTCGCACAAGCTGACGGGCGGGCGATTTGTTTCGTCCCGCCTCCATCAACCGGACCGCCGCCCGCCCGCCCGGGCGTGCGAACGGGAAACCATTGGAGGCTTCAATGAGTATCGTGTCTCGCCGTGTTGTTCTCGTATCCGCAGCACTCGCGGCGCTGCTTCCCGGCTTCGCGTTCGCGCAGGACAAGCCGAAGGAAATCCGCATCGACTGGGCGACCTACAATCCGGTGTCGATGGTCCTCAAGGACAAGGGCCTGCTGGAAAAGGAACTGGCCCGCGACGGGATCGGGGTGCGCTGGGTCCAGACCCTCGGCTCGAACAAGGCGCTCGAGTTCCTCAACGCCGGCTCGATCGACTTCGGCTCAACGGCGGGCTCTGCCGCGCTGGTGGCCAGGATCAACGGCAACCCGATCAAGGCGATCTACGTCTATTCGCGGCCGGAATGGACGGCGCTGGTGACGGCGAAGGACTCGTCGATCTCGAAGATCCCTGACCTCAAGGGCAAGCGCGTCGCGGTTACCCGCGGCACCGACCCGCACATCTTCCTCGTTCGCGCGTTGCAGGGCGCGGGTCTCACCGAGAAGGATATCGTGCCGGTGCTGCTGCAGCATCCGGACGGCAAGACTGCGCTGATCCGCGGCGACGTCGAGGCCTGGGCCGGGCTCGACCCGATGATGGCGCAGGCCGAGGTGGAAAACGGCGCACGTCTGTTTCACCGCGATGCCGCCGCCAACACCTGGGGCATCCTCAACGTCCGCGAGGCGTTCCTGAAGGAGCACCCGGACCTCGTGCGCCGCGTGCTCAAGGTCTACGAGGATGCGCGCCGGCATTCGCTCGCCAATTACGAGGAGACCCGGCGCGTGTTCATCGGCGTGACGAAACTGCCGGTCGCCGTCGTCGACCGGCAGCTCAAGGAGAGGACGGAGCTGACGCATTCCAGGATCGGCACGCCGCAGCGCGGTTCGATCCTGGCGGCCGGGCTTGCGCTCCAGGCCGCCGGGGTCATCAAGCCAGGCGTGGACGTGCGCGGCGCGCTCGACGCGCTGATCGACGATCGCGTGCCGCTGACCAACTGAGGCGACGCCGGGAGCCTGCCGCCGGTTCGGCGGCAGGCCCCGCATTGACGGAGTGCATCGATGTCGTTCGCCGAAGCAACGGTATCGTCACGCGAGAACGCCGTGCACGGCCTTCCGCGCTGGCATGGCCTCCGGATTCCCGCTTGGGCCCGTCCGCTGCTCGGGTTGGCACTGCCGGTCGCGGCGGCGCTGCTCTGGGAATGGGCGGTGGGCGCCGGCTGGGCGGAAGGCCGCCTCGTGCCGGCCCCGTCGGTGGTGTGGGCGACCTTTGCCGAGCTTGCGGAGACCGGCGACCTGCAGCGCCACGCAGCCGCGACGTCGCTGCGCGTGGCCGCCGGCTTCGGAGCCGGCGTGCTGGCCGGCACGCTGCTCGGCGCCATCACCGGCTATTCCGGGTTCCTGCGGCAGGTTCTCGATCCCGCGCTGCAGGCGTTGCGATCGATCCCGTCGATCGCTTGGGTGCCGCTGTTTATCCTCTGGCTCGGAATATTCGAGGAATCGAAGATCACGCTGATCGCGGTCGGCGTTTTTTTCCCGGTCTATCTCGGCGTGATGGGTGCGATCCGGTCGGTGGACCGCAAGCTGGTCGAGGTCGGCCGCTCGTTCCGGCTTTCGGGCGTGGCGATGGTGCGGCGGATCCTGCTGCCTGCGGTGCTTCCCTCCTATGTTCTGGCGTTGCGCTCGGGCCTCGGGCTCGGCTGGATGTTCGTGGTCGCGGCCGAACTGCTTGGGGCCTCCGAGGGTCTGGGCTATCTCCTGGTCGACGGCCAGCAGCTCGGCAAGCCGGCGCAGATCGTCGCCGCCATCGTCGCCTTCGCCGTGCTCGGCAAGGCGACCGACTGGCTGCTGGTGATGGCCTACGCGCCGCTTCTGCGGTGGGAAGACCGTCATTCAGCGCGCAGCGGGGAGGCCTGACATGCTGGTCCTGCAGGGGTTGGG
>VFQU01001150.1_pt1 | contig 16935 bp, 12 predicted proteins | sample 3512311 | NCBI WGS metagenome assembly VFQU01 (sample SAMN10412377, study PRJNA504923) | tailings metagenome | isolation source: Relicate 3 Philex TSF3 active mining site | place: Philippines: Tuba, Benguet | collected 2017-08-29
GGAATTGTCTCGGACTCTAGCAGTCGAAGATCTTTTTCGGACACATTTCCCTTGAGTATCAGGGACTTCATCAAGTCTCCCGCCTTATCTTTCCCCAATCTACCCATTACAATGGACTTGGTTTCTATGGAAGAAAGGTTTTGGATGACGTTCCCGGAGCCTCCCAAAGTGTGTTTGTCGTTTCTCACCCAAACAACAGGAACGGGCGCCTCGGGGGAAATGCGATCCACAGTTCCGAATAGATATTCATCCAGGATAAGATCCCCGATCACCATGATTTTTTGTTCTTTTAAACGGAGGAACGTTTCTTGCAATTTCAAGGAATTGATTTTCAAATGCTTCTCTTCTCTTTCTGGTCTTTTTAGATTTACAGCTTAACAGTGAATAGGAATCCTTTTTTCGTGTCAACCTTCACGTTGCCGATATTCCCCCTGCCGGAAGTATTCCTTTTTCCAGGAACTTTTCTGCCTTTGCATATCTTCGAGCCCAGATACAAGATGATGCTCGATTTTTGCCTGGAAAACGGAAGTGAAATGGCAATGGCGCCCTTTCCCAAAGAATGGAAGGGTCTGGGAATTCCTCCCATCCCTGAAATTTTCGGATGGGGTCATATCATCCAAAAGGAAAGACTTCCTGATGGGAGATCCAATATCATTTTGGAAGGTTTGGGAACTGCCAAATTACTGGAGTACCAATCCCAAGATCCGTTTCTCATCGCCACTGTGGAAAAAATTCCACAGGAAAGTTTTCAAAAACAAAACGATGAATTCAAAGCGGTTTTAGACGAACTTTTGATGCTCACCAAAAGAATCCTTCTGGCGGAGGGAGCGGATGAATCCCTCATCATGAAGATGAATCACATATCCAAACATCCTTTCCCTATCGATTTCATCGCATCTCTGTTAAACTACGAATTTTTAATCAAACAAGAAATATTAGAAACATCGAATATCATCGAAAAAGCGGCGAAATTATTGCATATTGTCCGCTCTTTGAATCTAAGAGAATGAAGTTCTAAAAAGGAGATAGTTCTGCGATAAAAAGCAGAAAAGGGGAAAGTTCCTTCGTATTTTCGCGGAAAAATACTCTGGGATGCACTTGGTCCGGAGACTGAAGATACAAATAAGAGGAAGTTTCTTTTCGAATATAAGCCCTTGTTAAATGATTCGCCTTTTGGGAATCGATCAAAAACTGGGATAAAAGTTCGGAAAGACTTGCGGACTTTTCTTGGTCTCTCCCGGAAGCACAGAAAAAAACGACTTTTTTGTCTCTCTCAGTGGTTTCCCAATTCATTTTGTATTTCCAAGAATCCTGAAAAGAAATTTCAGTATGGGAAATCTCTTCTTCGCCTAAGGAAAGTAAATCGGGAATGAATTCTAAAGTGACCAAATTGGAATTCTTTTTGAAATAACCCGACTTAGAAAGATACGTTTTCCAAATACGGGAAAGTCCTCTTACTTGGAGAGGTGCTCCGAAGGATTCAAAAACAAGAAAAGAACGAAGGGTTAAAAAAGCCAAAAATGCAGGATGGAACTGAGGAACATTTTGAAAGTCCCAGATCTCGTTTTTCTGCAAAGGGGACAAAAACAAAGAGTCCATCCCATAATAATCCTGATGGAGATAAGGGTAAAAAACGGAAGGTTCTAGTATTGATGAGGCTTGGCCATCCAAAGGATTCACATAAAATCTATCGGCAAAATGGGAAAAAAGAAGAAAGCAAAAAAAAACCGCCTCGAAAGAAGGCGGTTTTTTCGAACATTCAGTTCTGTAGCTTCCGATTTTAGTTATCAGTAGCGTACAAGCTGGCGATCTTTTCTTTATATTTCTCTGCGATGAGGTGGCGCTTCATTTTATGAAGGTTGGTCATCTCATCTCCCACTTCAAACTGTTTTGTAATCAAAAAGAAAGGAGTGACTTGTTCAAAAGACTTAAATCCGGTTTTCGTATTATTGAGAGCCTTGATTTCCTTTTTGTAGAAATCGACAACTTTCGGATTTTCAATCAACTTCTGTTTGTCGGTCTCGCTGATTCCGTTTTCTTTCGTCCATTCGGCTAATTTATCGAAATCAGGAATAATGATCGCTCCCAAGTTCTTTTGATCTTGTCCTATCACCATACACTGGAAGATATAAGGAGATTCGGTCAGTTTGTTTTCGATCGGAACCGGCTCTACGTTCTCTCCGCCAAGAAGCACTACAGTGTCCTTAGCACGACCGGTGATGGTCAAAGTCTTTTTGAAATTGAACATACCGATGTCTCCGGTATCCATCCAACCATCTTTCAATACTTTCGCAGTGGTTTCTGGGTTTTTATAATACCCTTTCATCACTTGAGGTCCTTTGATGTGGATCACACCTCTTTGTCCGATTTTACCGGCAAGAACCTTCTGGTTTGCATCCATATGAGTGAGAACTTTTCCGGAATCGTCCCGGATTTGAACCTCTGCCTGAGGAGTGATCGCTCCCACAGAACCTTGGATCAATTGTTTGAAAGTTCTTACGGAAATGACCGGAGAAGTCTCTGTCATACCGTATCCTTCCAAAACATTGATTCCTATATCATTGAAGAATGCATCCACATGTTTTTGAAGGGCACCACCACCGGACACGGAAGCTTTCAATTCCCCGCCTGTGGCTTCTCTGATTTTAGAAAGAACGATTAAATCCAAAACAAAATAGAGAGGAGCTGTAAGAACAAGAACCACGAAAGAGTAAATCCCCATTCCCAAAGAAACGATCGGGTTTCTGCCAGTATAATCGACTTTGTTCCCTTTCAAGAAGCGCAATGAAGCGTTGAAATGTTTGGAGAAAAAGTAAGCTAATTTGAACAAACCTCTTCGTATTGCAGGAGTTTGTTTTGGATCGCTGATTCTCGTATAAATTCCGTTATAGATACTTTCCCAAAGGCGAGGAGCGGAAGCCATAAAAGTAGGCTTTGCTTTTTTCATATCGTCTCTTAGGTCACGAACGTTCGTGTAATAAGTGGAACATCCCGCAGCAATCGCAAGATATTCGAACACTCTTTCGAATACGTGCCAAACAGGAAGGATGGACAACATTCTTTCTTCCGCTTTGATATCGATCATTTCGGAAAGGATGCTAGTTGTTTGGTGAAGCATATTGGAATGTTTCAACATAACCCCTTTCGGCATACCTGTAGTTCCTGAAGTATAAATGATTGTAAATAGATCTTCGGAGTTGATTCCTTTGACTCTTTCTTCCGCTTTGCGAGAACCTTTCGCTCTCAACTCTTTTCCTTTTTCGATCAAATCGTAAAGTTTGAGAACTCCCGTAGCGGTAGACTTAGCATCCATAATGACCAATGTTTTCGCGAATTCGAATTGAGATCTGTTCTTTTGGAACTTCTCCAACATCTTATCGTTTTCCAAGAAAACAACTTTTGCTTCGCAGTGATTGAGAATATATACGATTTCAGAATCGGTAATATCTGTTCCACGAGGAACATCGGCAGCTCCGGACATCAAGATTCCGTAATCACTGACGATCCATTCCAAACGATTGTCCGCAAGTAAAGCGACATTTTCTCTTGCTTGTACTCCTAAATCGATTAGGGCTTCTGCAAGATTTAATCCTAATTCATAAACTTCTTTAAAAGTAACTGGTTTGTAATTCTTTGTTTCGTCTTTACTAACAAAGGCGGGGCGGTTCCCAAATTTTTCAGCACTCTGCTGGAAGAGTTCGGGCAAATTGGCTGGCATTATTGACTCCTTTCTGGATCTATACGTAAAAAGGTATATTTAGCTGACTTGTACGAAGTCACTCAGTCAAGACATTTTCCACAGATAAAACTCTTTCGAAACAATTTTGCTAACGTTTGTTTTATTTGGCATCGCACAAATTTATAAAGAAAATATCAATCATTCCAAACTCTGGAACGTACAATGAGTCCCGCCAAATCTTCTGACTGAAGACCGTATTGACGATAGAGCATGCGCCCATCTTTTCCAAAAACGATAAGGCACGGCATTCCTTCCACTTGGTAATTTTCAGTTAGTTTCCAATCCGGATCCAAGACGGATTTGTATTTCATATCCAATTTTTCGCTATGTTTTTCAATCTCTTGCACACTCGCTTCCGTGTCCGTGTTCACTCCCAAAAATAAAAAATCCTCTTCCGGCACGGAAGACTTCCAACGATTGATCACTGGAACCGCTTTGGAACAAGGCTCGCACCAAGTAGCCCAAAAATCCAAAACGACAACCTTTCCTTTCGCTTCGGAAAGATTGAACTTTTCTTTTTTTGTAGTGTAAACATCTAGATCGATGAGTTTTTGAGAAGGAGAGACATCACTCTTTTTGCAAAAAATGAGAGATGGAAGCAAAACGAAAAATAAAATGGACAGAGAAGTTCTCATAGGAATATAAAATTCTGAATTTTCGCCCTTACAACTACTTCTCTTCTTTCGAGGAATGGAAAATTTACGCTCGAGGAAAATGGTCCGGCTCCGGCCTTTCCATGATTCTGACGGAAAAAGAACCCTACGAAAATAATGCACAAACGGAAGTTTTGTGGTCCCATAAAAAGGGACAAGATGGCTCCGTTTTTGAAAGGGAAAAATCCAAAACGACAATCGTTTGGGAAAACCCTGTGGAAATTTACGCAGACACCCTGGAATTTACGAACCTTTCGAAGGAATGGAAGGCGAAAATCCAAGCGATGACTTCCGACAAATTCCATCTCCATGTGGAATCTATTTCCCAAAAGAATTTGATTTTATTTTCCGGAATCGTCTGGAAAAAGAAGGGATTCTTTCAAAGATTCAATATCTTTTGAAATGTCTGCTCCGTAACTGAGGCGGCATTTTCCCAAGTGAACTTGGAAATGTCAGAACCCGGTTGGATGGGATTTTGATAAAATTTAAAAATTTCCAAAGCCCACTCTTTCGCATCTTCTTCCGTTTGGTAAGGAAGATAAGTCACTCCGTCCCCACCGATCTCTCTGAAAGTGGGAATATCTGAAACCATACAATATTTTTTATGGTAAATCGCTTCCAACATGGGAATCCCAAAACCTTCGTAATGCGAAGCGAACAAAAAGAGCCCTGAGTTTTTATAGATATGCTGAAGATCGGAATCTCCCACGGAATCCAGAATATGGAGGTCTTTGAATAAGGATTGTTCCTGTCTCAGCTCTTCAATGAATTCACTGTTTTCCCATCCTATTTTTCCCACAATCACCCAATGTTTGTGATCTTTGGGATTCATCCTTCTGTATTCCCGAAATACTTTCAAAAGGAAAGGATAGTTTTTTCTGGGTTCGATTGTGGAAACGGTAAGAATGAAATCTTCGCCTAAGTCTTGTATTCTTCTGGAAGGATCTTTTTTTAAAAGCTCATCTATTTCTTTTCGATTCACTCCAGGATAAGAGACATCCGTACGATCCGTAGGATAATCAAAATACGCACACATATCATCACTTGTCTGTCTGGAAATGGAAAGAATATAAGCGGCCCTATGCACGGAATAACTTTGGAATAATCTTTGCTGCCATCTTGCCAGAGTGCGCATGGTTTTAGGATAAAGATACAAAACCAAATCGCAATAAGTCAGTACAGCTTGGATTTTACCAGGTAAAAAAGGAGGGAGGATCTGCTGAGAGCCCCAAAAAAGATCGATAGGCATCCATCTCAAGATCCAAGGAAGATAGAGATTATAATACAATCCTCCTTTCCAACGGAAAAAACCTCCTCCGGAAACCAAAGTCACATTCGGTAAGTTCAATACGGAAAGATGGTCCGGATGGATGGGAAGATGGGTGAATAGATAAAAATGATATTTTTCAGGATGAGGAAAGGCCTTGATGGTTTCCGCAATCAATCTGCCTACCCCGGAGATGCGGGTGGAGAGAGGTCGGGCATCCATAGCGATTCGTATGGGATTTACCACTTGTCTTTTACCCTTTCCGACAAGGTGGAAATGGAAACCAGTTTTTCCAAATATCCTACAGCCTTTTTGTTTCCCGCAACAAGTCCGAAGGATTTCGTATCTTTTCTGTTAAACGAATAATTGGAATCTTTTTTCAAAGGGAAATATTTGAAATTCTCTTCATCTAACAAAGATATGCCGCCACAAATATCCCATTCGTTTTTGGGTTTTAAGGAAACGATCAAATCCACATGACCTGCGGATAATAAGCCTAATTTGTAAGCAATGCTTCCCATCGCCTTGATTTCAAAACCGTCTTTCCAAAAGGAATCTTCGAAAAGACCTTCTTTCATTTCAGAGTAAGAAACATTCAAAATAGGTTTGTGTTCCTTGCCGAAATCGATGTCTTCATGAGAAAAAACGGATTTGGAAGTGAGCAGAATTTTTTCCAAATTTTCGGCAGTGAAAAAAGGAGGAGTGAGTTTGATGAAAAAAGTAGAATCCAATTTGGAGAAAAACTCTCCCGTAGCAGGATTAAAAATCACTCCCCAAACAGGTGTTCCATTTCGAACCAAACCGAGGCTGAGTGCGAACTGATCGTTTTTTTTCACGAACTCTCTGGTTCCGTCGATAGGATCTAAAATCCAAACCCATTCTTTGTCCAAACGATCCGAATTGTCACGAATCTCTTCGGATAAAAAACCATGTTTAGGAAATCTTTCGGAAATTTTCTTTTGAAGGAATTCGCTGGCGAGGAGATCCGCTTCCGTAACCGGATCATTTCCTCCCTTGTCTTTCACTGCAAAATCGGTTTGGTAAATGGCAAGGATTTGATCCCCTGCCTCCAACACCCAATTCCATACTTCTACAAAATCTTCATTGCCCATTGAAACTCGAAAAAGTTATTTCGCCTGCGCTTTCTCATCTTGGTGAGGAGAAGCATTTAAATCCGCCCCTGCAGGTTTTTCCAAAAGTTTCTCTTCCACGGGAGTGGTTAAGTATTCTTCAGGATCTACCGCATAAGAATAGGATATATAGAAATTTTTATATTTTACGAACAGATTGTTCGTTCCTTCCAAACGCTCAGTCTGAACGTCCTGGATTTTTAAGTCTTTCAATTCTTTCTTCGGATCGGCAAGTCGTCGATTCAAAGTGATGCGAATCGAGTTTAGAATATTGGACTCGAAGATTTTTTTCTTCTCTTCGGGAGATTGTTTTTTATTTCTAAGGTAATCTTCCAGTTTAGTGAATTCTTCCGCCAAACCTCCGCTTGCTTGTGCAGATACGGATGCCGTGAATATAAAGGAGAATAGGAAAAGGACGATCAACTTTCTCATAAAACCTCTCTTTAGTTCAAGAGATTATCTCTAAGGGTGTGTATGCCAATAAGAATTTTTTCTCCGTATGGGCACCGAAACGCACTTCTACCTTACGATTGTCCCCCGTGCCCGAAATGGAGATGATCTTTCCCTCTCCATAAACCTTATGTCTAACTCGTATTCCTACCCTGTATTCGCCGGAAGATTTTTGGGCGGAAATGGATTCGTATTTATCCTCAGGCGTTCCTTTCGTACTAATCCCGGAAGCTTGAGGCGTTCTTTCCGGTCTTCTCACTCCGTAAGCGGATTCGATCCATTCTCCGATCAGATATTCTTTCGGAATCTCCTCCAAAAATCGAGAAGGGATTCTGGCTTCCACTTCTCCGAATTTACGAGTGTATCTGGAAACACTGATTTCCAATTTTTCTCTGGCTCTAGTGACCGCCACATAACAGAGTCTTCTTTCTTCTTCCAAACCGTCTTTGCTGTCGCTTGCCAAAAAATGAGGGAAGGTTCCCTCTTCCATTCCCGCCATATAGACGTTTTTGAATTCCAAACCTTTCGCATTGTGAACCGTCATTAGAATTACATAATCTGCTAAATCTTTCGTATTGTCTTCACTCGTAATCAGCGAGATATTTCCCAGATATTCCTCGAGACTTGGATCGGGAGTGGTTTCTTCGTATTCCTTCAATGCGTTTACGAATTCGTTCAGGTTTTCCAAACGAGAAATCGCTTCTTCCGTTCCTTCATTCTCCAAAAACTCTCTATAACCGGAACGTTCCAAAACCTCGTATGTGATCTCCGAAGGAGAAGCCTTTTTCTCGTGTTCTTCGATCATATCTTCGAAGAGTTTGGAAAGATCTTTTAATTTGCCTGCGGTTCCTTTTTTTACATCCGGAATTTTGCGGGACAAACATTCGAACAAAGAAATTCCTTCGTCGATGGAAAACTGAGTGAGTCTTCCTATGGTAGTATCTCCGATTCCTCTGGGAGGAGAATTGATGATACGAAGAAGAGAAGTGGAATCGACTGGGTTTACGATTACGGAAAGATATGCGACCAGATCTTTGACTTCTTTACGGTCGAAGAAACGAAACCCACCGAAGATTTTATAAGGAATTCCTTTTTTTCGAAAAGCTTCTTCGAAGTAACGAGACTGGCTGTTGGTTCGATAGAAAACCGCATTGTCCGAATAACGTGTGTTTCCCGTTTTATATTTTACGATTTTTTGTAGAATGCCAGCCGATTCTTCCGTTTCGTTTTGGTAAGCGGTGACACGGATTTTTTCGCCTTGAGGATTGTTCGTTCTCAAGGTTTTGTCCGTTCTTCTGGAATTATTGGAAATGATGCTAGCTGCGGTTTCAATGATCGTTTTGGTGGAACGATAATTTTCCTCCAGTTTCACAATCAAAGCATCCGGATAATCGCTGCTGAAATTTAGAATATTCGAAATATCGGCACCACGCCAGGAATAAATGGACTGATCGTCATCCCCCACCACGCAGATATTTCTGTGTGAGGAAGCTAATTGTTTTACTAGATGGTATTGGATTTTATTCGTATCTTGATACTCATCCACCATAACGTATTTCCACTGGTTTTGGTATTTTTCCAAAATCAGAGGGAAGTCGCGAAACAATAAAACCGTTTTGAGAATCAAATCCCCGAAATCGAGAGCGTTTCTTTTCTGTTTTTCATTCTCGTAAGCGAGGAACACTTCAGAAACGGTTCTTGCATACGAATCGTGATCGTTCTTTCTGGAATAGTCCTCTGCCGTTTGGAAAGAATCTTTGGCGCCCGAAAATAAATTTCCTAGATGAGCGGGACGGAATTCCTTAGTATCCAGATCTTTCTTTTTCAAAATTTCTTTGATTAAGGATTCCTGCATATCGCTGTCATAAACAGTGAAATTGGAACCCAACCCCAAAACCTTTCCTTCTCTTCTAAGAATGTACAAACAAAGAGAGTGAAATGTTTTAATGAAAGGTTCCGAGTTGGATGTATCTAGAAGGGAATGGCACCTCTCTCTCATTTCCTGAGCGGCCTTATTGGTAAAAGTAACCGCTAAAATTCGATTGGGATAAACTTTTTCATCGATTACAAGTTTGGCGATTCGATAAGTGATGACTCTCGTTTTGCCGGATCCGGCTCCTGCTAAAATCAAAACAGGTCCATCTACAGTTACAACAGCCTTTGTCTGTTCGGGATTTAAACCGGTTAAATCCACTAAAAACGCAAATCCCCGATACCAAATACGAATTGAAAGCTGTTATTGTCGGGATAAACTCCGAAAGGACGATCCGCCACACCCGTATAACGAATCTTTTGTGCAAAATAAAGACGAAGAGGAAGCACTGGAATTTGAATCCTAAGACCGAAGCCCCAAGAGTATTTGAAGTTTTGCAAAGATAAGTTTTTAGCGGAAAGAACCAATCTTTCAGGATCGTTCAGATCCAAAGGAGACATGGGAAGTTTCTGACCGTAAGCGTTGTAGTTTTCATAATAATAAGTTCCTACAGGATCTGTCATCCTTTGGGCTCTTACGGTAGCATCGTAATTTTGAAAATATTCTTTTCTCTCCCCGACCGCTTTATTGATCTCTTCGTACATGGCACCCGCATCCAAGAATACGACGAACCAAAGAAGCGAAGGTTCGATCGGAAAACGAAGTTCGGAAGTGAATAGAACCCTGTGTGCCGCACCGTTTTTCCATTCGTCAGGATAGTATTTATCATCAAAAAACCACCCACGCAAAGATTCGTATCCCCCTAGGAAAAGGCGGTCCTGAACCTGAACGTAAGGAACTTTTTCCTTATCCTGAGCCCTGTATTTTGGCGAACGTTCGAAAGTAAAAACGGAAGAAGTACGGAACTGCTGAACCACTCTCCATCGTTTCAGCATATTTTTACGAATCAAACCGAAAAGAGTATAGTCAAACCAAGTATGATAATATTCTAAAATAGGGCTGAACTGATCGAAATGGCTTTCCCCTCCCAAATACTGACCCACATTATCTACAGAGAAAATCATGTTGAAACCTTGGGTGGAATTGAACACATTATCCCTGTTATCGTAAGCAATACCATTGGTCAACTGAGAACGAAATTGCCAACCCCTGTCCACTTCCGCCAAAACCTGATCGGAAACCAGAGAGGTAGGTCTGGTAGATGCGAAAAAAGAAGGAGAATATCTATGGAAGTGAGTCCAGTTGATCAAAAATCTATGACCGATCCCCGCACTGACCCCGACTCCCGATCTTTCGTAAGAAGCAGTTTCCTTAATCCCTTGGTTGTTGTTTTCAGTGATGGAAGTCGCTCCCACATACAAGGTTCTGGAGGAATAAAAGGCGGATAAAGTCAAAGACCAAGGCTTATCGTTGAACCAAGGTTCAGTCCAGGACAACTGCAAATAACGACGGATGGGACCGAATTCGATACGACCGTTGATTTGTTGCCCCGTTCCATTCAAGTTATTTTCACCTAACTGAGTAAAAATGGAGAACCCAGTGATGGTTCCGTAACCACCCCCCATGGACACAGTCCCGGTAGGCTGTTCCAAAAGTTCGATGATGAGGTTCATTTTCGTCTCATCGGAACCGGGGCGCATGTTAAAGTTTACCTCTTTAAAATAACCCAAGTTAAAGATTCTTTCTCTGGAACGGTTTACTAACGTGGAATTGAAAAGATCTCCCGGTTTGAAAAGCAGCTCTCTTCGAATCACACGATCCTGGGTTTTTTTATTTCCTTTGATGATGATGTTTTCAACGAATGCCAGGTTATTTTCCCTGATGGTAAAATCCACATGGATGAATTTTTTACCTCTCAGATCCTTATTCGTTTGGTAGAGTTCCCTTAATTTAGCAATATTTAGACGATTGTATTCTTCTTCACAATCCCTAACTGCGTCGGGATTGGTTCGAACGGAACAATTTTCGTAACGACTCAAAGATTCTTCAGATAACTCTACGATCCTTCTTCTGGGGATTACCTGAGCGAAAAGATAACCTTTTTGGGAATAAGCCTCGTTGATAGATCCCCTGTCTTTTTGAAATCGGGACTCATCGAACACTTCTCCTACATCATTGTCAGCGAACTCGTATTGTTCCTTTAGGTGTTTCAGTTCATAAACAGGTTTCCACTCATCGGGAGGAGTTCCCACAGGGTTGTTTTCTTTATTCAAATAAAGAGGCATCCCTGTCGGTCCCAAAGTCATATCGTGAGCGGTGGAGTAACCGTTGAAGTAATATTGTTCTCCTTCGGTTAACTTAAAATTAACTACGACAACACGTTTGTCTTTTTTCTTGGGATTTTCCCATCGAATTTCCCAATTCGTTCCGTCGTTGCTGAGTTCCGCATCTACATAACCTTTGGTTTTCAAAAAACCGACTATTTTTTGTTTGTCGGTCTCAAATGCGGATTCTTTAAAAACGCCGGATTCGATAAGGCCACTTTCTTTCAAATCCAAAATGGACTGGATTTCGTAAGTGTCTACCTCTGAGTTTCCGAAAATATTGATTTTAGATACGGGGATTTCTTCCCCTTCATCGATGATGAATTTCGCTCGAACCGTGTTGGTCTCAGGATCTACAGGATCGGTTTCAAACCGAACGTAAGCTAGAAAAAAGCCTTCATCCCTGTATTTTTTAAGGATCACTTCTTTGGAAAGAGTCACTTTTTTAGGAGTGATGACTTCGTTCTCTTTCAAAGGGATTTTCTCCCTTAAATCGGAAGGGAATACCTCGTCGGCTCCGATAAAGTCGATGTCTTTGACTCTGGGTCTTTCTTTGACTACGATTAAAATTTTGACTCCATCAGGGCCGTCTAACTCCCCTTGGATGTCGATTTGAAAGAAAAATCCGGATTGAAACAACGCTCTCATATCGGCGTTTAATAGATCTTTGGTGAGAACCATATCGGGTCTCATATCCACTAGATCTAAAATATCGTTTCCGGAAGTGTTTTTGTTTCCGGAAAATTCTATTTTTGTGATTCTTTTATCGATGAAAGCGGATCGATTCGACCAAAGAGCAAACCACTTTACGGAGAACAGCAGTACAAAGCAGAATAGAAAAAGGGAGAAAGAATAAAACTTATTGAGTTTCAAAAACTTATTTTGAAGTGCCTTTTACCATTGCTAAGTTAAATCGACTCACACCTGCTGCATTCACAGCATCAATCACTTTCACAACAATTTGGTAAGAGGCACCGCCATCTCCGCGAATGATCACTTTGTTTTTCTTCGGATCTCTTTCCTTTTCAGGACCTAAAAACCCGTTGATTCGTTCCGTCAATGCTTCTAGTGCGACAGGATCGGTACTTTTATCCAGGAATACTTTGCCTTGTTTGTCGACGGTGATGATGAGTTCATCTTTTTGTTTCTCTTTGGAAACACTGGAAGACCTAGGCAACTCCACTTTGAGAGCCGTATTTTTCTCCAAAGTGGCATTCATTAAAAAATAAATTACGATAAAAGAAATAACATCAATCAATGGGGCAAGTTCGATATTGTTGAAAGATTGTTGCTTCTTACGAAACTTCATAAACTTATTTTCGCTCTTCTGTTAAATAAGGGAGAACTAGCTCCGTTACGTTTTCCATTTCCACAATTCGTTCTTCTTTCGATTTGGAAAAATAATTATAAAAAACATAAGCAGGAATCGCCACCGCCAAACCCATAGCAGTCGTATAGAGAGCTTCAGAAATTCCTAGTTCCGCACCTTTCGATCCCATACCTTCAGCAAAAGACCGAACAATTCCCACAACGGTTCCCAAAACTCCCAAAAGAGGACCAATGGTCGCAATGGTTCCTAAACTGGTAAGATATTTTTCCATCAGGCTCACTTGTCGGTAACCTTCTTGTCTTACATCATCTTCCAAGTAAGGAATATTTCTTCTCTTCAGATCGAATGCAAGTTGAAGTAAGATGGATGCCGGGGATTGGCTCTTATGAGCAAGAAGATCTCTTCCTTCATCCCATTTGGATTCTCTCGCCAATTCTCTGACTTTTCGAAAATCGTCTTGAGAGATGGGCTTGAGTCTCCAAAAGAACACCAATCTTTCGATAATGATGGTCACTCCTACGAGGGAAACTAACAAAATAATAATAGGGATGGATTCAGGTGGAATCCACGAAATAAATGATTCTGATTTAGCGAAAGGAAAGAACATGAAATGACCCCAATTCAGGACTACAGAATAAGGATTTCTTTCTTCCCTTTTTCGCCAAATACTATTTTTTCCCGGAATTAAACCGCTTTCTTTTGTAACAAATCAGTGGCGGCTTTTAAGACTCCTTGGGTCAATTGTTTGCCTCCGATCATTCGAGCGAGTTCCCGTTTTCTTTCCTCATAATTCAAATCTTTTGCGGAAGCGATGGTCCTTCCATTTTCCGTATGTTTTTCCAAGCGGAAGTGCTGATCCCCTGTCGCCGCAATCTGTTGCGTATGAGTGATGAGTAGAATTTGTGAGTTTCTGGACAATTTTTTCAATTTAGAGGCAAGAGAATTGGCTGCTTCTCCCCCCAAACCGGTGTCAATCTCGTCCAAAATCAAAATTTGAGGTGCAGGGCTGAATTTCCCTAAGACACTCCTTAGTGCGAGCATCACACGAGACAACTCTCCACCCGAAGCAACTTTGCGCAGCGGACGGGGCTTTTCTCCCACATTGGCACTGAAATAAAATTCCACTTGGTCCAAACCGGATTCGGAAAGATAATAAGATTTGGAACCTTCTTCTACTTCACCGTCCGGATTCTCTTCCCAACGAAGCACCACTTGCAGCCTGCTTCCTTCCATCCCCAAATCATGAAGTTCTTTTTGCACTTCTTCTTCAAAAGGAGACAAAACATTTCGCCTAGCACGAGATAATTGAAATACCAATTCTTTCAGTTCTACCAGAGATTGATCGTGTTTTTGAACGAGAAAGTCTCTGTCTCCCTCTTCCAAACTCCATTTTTCCATTTCCGCCTTTTTTTCTTGCAGTTGTTGTAAAATTTCGGGAACCCCACATCCGTATTTTTTTTTGAGACGGGTGAGTTCTTGTAAGCGGGTTTGCACCATATCCAGGCGATCTGGACTGAAAAATAATTCCTCTTCATCCTCTCTCAATGTGGTTCTCAAAGACTTTAGATGATCATAAACTTCCTCCCATTCTTCTCTTAAGGTTTGTTTTTCTGGAAGAAGTTGGGAAATTTTTTCCATAGCATGGATGAGAGAAGGAAATGTTTTGAGTATGGAATTTTCCTTATCGGAAAGTTCCTCTAAAATATAACGATAGTTCTCGGATAGTTTTTCTCCGTTGGCAAGGAACCTTTCTTCTTGGGATAAGGATTCGTCCTCGCCCTCTTTCGGAGAAACGGATTCGATGTCTCCGATTTCATAAGAAAGGGTTTCTTTTCTTTTTTGGGAATGTTTGAGAGTTTCATCGAAATGAATCAATTTGTCTTTCCAATGGCGGAAGTTTTGCAGAGAAAGTTTCACCTTGGCCTTCATGGATTCCAAATGACCGAATCGGTCCAAAAACTCCAATTGGTGCGTTTTTTCCAAAAGGAAAAGTTGTTCGTTTTGGCTGTGGATTTCCGCAATGCATTTTCCCAGTTCTCTCAAATGAGAAGTAGAAGCAAGGGAGTCTCCGATTTTCACTCTGGCTTTTCCGTCTTTCAAAAGTTCTTTGCTGAGAATGATTTCTTCTCCTTCCCACTGGAACCCTTGTTTGGTGAGATATTCTTTCGCTTCTGGATGTTCTTTCAAGGAAACGATTGCCTGCAGAGAATATTTTTCTTTCCCTGTGCGTATATTCGTTGTGGAACACCTGCCCCCCAAGATAGAAGTGATGGCGTCGAAAACAAGGGATTTACCGGAGCCTGATTCCCCCGTAAATACCGACAGTCCATTCCCAATATCCAGGTCCAGGGATTCCAAAAGAGCAAAATCGCGAATTTTTAAATGAGTGATCATACAGACTCCTGTTTACTAAACATATAAATAGCACTATACGCATAACTAGTCAACAAAAAAAGCGAAAAATGCATAAAAAACCAAATTTCATTTCTTTCAGGAAATAAATTCTGGTTTTAGGAAAGAGAAAATGAAAGATCTCGACGGTAAAATTCACTTAGTATCAGGTTTGCCACTGTTTCGAAACCTGAACAAAAAAGAACTCCATTGGGTAGCGGATGCGGTGCAAATCGTAGAAGCGAAAAGGGACGAGATCCTATACAAAAAAGGTGGAGAAGATCAAAGTCTTTATTTGATTTTGTCCGGTTCCGTTTCCATTTTTAATCCTGCAAAAGGAGAAACCAAAGAGGAAGAACTTCAGATTTTAAAGAAAGGGGAATACTTCGGAATCCATTCCCTTCTCACAGGGGAAAATCATTCTCATAACGCCAAAACATTAAGCGACTCCCGCTTTTTGGTTCTATCTCCCAAAGAATTCAGGGAGTTACTGAAAAAAATCCCTATCTTATCCACTGCCTTCTCCAAAATGCTGACCAAAACTTTGCGAAACGAACTGTTAGGCAGCAAAGAATTCTTTCGCAATTCCGTAGTTTGTATTCTTCATTCAAATCCGACTGCAATTAACTACTATTCGGTGCTACTTGCGGAAGCCATCGAAAAAGAATCCGGCAAAAAATCTGTGATACTCCGATTCAATCAGCCTATTTCCGCAGAATTGGAAAAATCGGGTTATATCAAACAATATAGATTCAGAGATCCGGACAAAATCAAAGACAGTTTAGGCAGACATTATTCCACTCATTCCTTTATTTTTCTGGAAGTATTTCCGGACGATCCTCCCGAACTCATCCAATCCTTGTTAGATGAATCCGACAATGTGGACAACCTTGTGACCTTCGGAAAGGATCTCAAAAAAGAATTTCCGACCGTGTGCGAATTTCTTTCCGAAGAATCCAGATCCAACGACGTTCTATATCACGAAACTCCCATCGATACGATCATCGATCATGGTAAACTGGAAATCCATATCCGCAGAAAGGCAAGAGAACTTTCAGGAGTCCAGGTAGGGCTCGCTTTGGGAGGAGGAGCTGCGTTAGGATTGGCTCAAATAGGAGTGATGAAAGTCTTCGAAGAAGAAGGACTCAGTTTGGATATGATTTCAGGAACCAGTATCGGTGCCATCGTAGGTGCATTCTGGGCCAGCGGTCTGGGATACAAAGGAATTAAACCTTTGTTAGCTGAAATAGATTCTTTTTTCAAAATGCTGAAACTCGTGGATTTGTCTTTTCCGGGACAAGGACTTCTCCATGGAAAAAACGTAAGAAATATGTTGGAAAAATATTTGGGAGATCTTTATTTCGAAGACCTTCCCGTAAAGCTGAGGCTCATCTCTTGCGATATTTCCAACAGACAAGAAATCGTTCTTTCCGAAGGGAAGGTGTTGGATGCGGTGATGGCAAGCATTTCGATTCCAGGGGTTTTCGTTCCACAACCTCAGGAAAACGGAAAGACCTACGTGGACGGAGGGATCGTAAATCCTCTTCCCGTTTCTCCCCTAACAAAAGAAGGTGTGGAGAGAATCATAGCGATCAATTCCATGCCTTCTTCCAGAGATCAGATGAAAACGAATAAACTTCTCAACCTGAATGTTTTGGATATCATCGTAAACAGTCTTTATTCCTTGCAGTATAGAATCGGAAAATACTCTGCCCAAGAGGCGGATGTGTATTTGAATCCTATCCTGCCCAACTCAAACTGGTTCGAATTTTGGAGAA
>VFQU01001151.1_pt1 | contig 16931 bp, 13 predicted proteins | sample 3512311 | NCBI WGS metagenome assembly VFQU01 (sample SAMN10412377, study PRJNA504923) | tailings metagenome | isolation source: Relicate 3 Philex TSF3 active mining site | place: Philippines: Tuba, Benguet | collected 2017-08-29
TTGCGCCCAACGGGGCGATCATCAAGCATGCCGCGGCGACGCCGCGATTGCTGAAACACACGGGGCGCGCGGTCGTGTTCGCGTCGCTCGCGGATATGGCGGCGCGGATCGACGATCCGGCGCTGGACGTCGCCGCCGACGACGTGCTCGTCCTGCAGAACGCCGGCCCGAAGGGCGGGCCCGGCATGCCCGAGGCGGGCTATTTGCCGATTCCGCGCAAGCTCGCAGCGCAAGGCGTTACCGACATGGTGCGGATTTCGGATGCGCGCATGAGCGGCACGGCGTTCGGCACGATCGTGCTGCATATCAGTCCAGAAAGCGCGGAGGGCGGTCCGTTGGCGTTCGTACGCAACGGCGATCTCATCGCGCTGGACGCGAACGAAGGCCGGTTGAACTTGCTGGTCGACGAAACGGAAATCGCACGCCGCCGGAAGGGCTGGCGGGCGCCGCCGGCCCCCGGACGCGGCTACGAAGGACTTTACTGGCGCGAAGTATTGCAAGCCGAGCAAGGGTGCGATTTCCGTTTTCTGCGCGCCGATGCCGGCGGGAAGGCGCAGGTATGATCAAGATTGCGATCGTCGGCTGCGGTTGGGTGGCCGGCACCCAGATCGAGACGGGCTTCGCGCTGTTGCCCGATTTGTTCGAGATCGTGGCGTGCTGCGATGTCGACGAAGCGCGGATGGAAAGCTTCGCCGCGAAGTACGGGATCGCGATCCGGCGCCGCGATTATCGGGACATTCTGGCATTGGGCGATTTGGATGCCGTCAGCATCTGTACGCCGCCGTCCGAACATCATGCGATGGTCCGTCAGGCGATGGCGGCGGGCAAGCACGTACTGTGCGAAAAGCCCTTCACGTCGTCGCTCGCCTTGATGGACGACGTCATCGATGCGCAGACCCGATCGTCCGCGCGAATCATGCCGATCTTCCAGTATCGGTACGGGCCCGGTTTCGCCAAGGCGAAGGCGCTCGTGGATTCGGGCTTCGGGGGCAAACTGTATACGTCGTCGGTCGAGACGGCTTGGCTGCGCGGGCCCGCCTATTACGGCGTGCCCTGGCGGGGCAAGTTCGCCACCGAGCTGGGCGGCGTATTGCTGACTCAGTCCATCCATATCCACGACCTGTTTTTGTCGTTGGCCGGCCCCGTGCGCGACGTCGTGGCGTTCAAGACGACGCGCGTCAATCCGATCGAGGTCGAGGATTGCGCGGTTGCCGGTTTGCGCATGGCCGACGGATCGCTGGCGTCGCTGACGGCGACGCTGGGTTCGGCGGAGCCATTGACGCGGTTCCGGCTGTGCTTCGAGAATCTCGTCATCGAGCGCGAATGCCGCGGACTAGACGCGCCGAAGCCCGCGTTGGAGCCCTGGCGGTTTGTCGCGAAAGTCCCCGAACGGCAAGCGGAGGTCGATGCGATCGTTGGCGCCGTACCGGACGGCGCGCTGTTCTTCGAAGGCCAATTTCGGGCGTTCTACGCGGCGCTCAAGTCGGGCGTTCCGTTCGATATCGAGCTTTCCGATGCGCGTCGGTCGTTGGAGTTGATAACCGCGATTTTCACGGCGGCGGATACGGGCGTCGCGCAGCGATTGCCGATCGGCGGTAATCACGCCCGATATAGAGGCTGGCACGAATCGGGGTGCGCGGGCTAGTTTCGTAGTGTGTAACGCGGATACCGGACGAGAGGAGGCGGCACGATATGGCACGATCGAAGCAACGCTCTCCGTCGAAAGCCGAGACGAAGCGCCGCCGCGTCCGCAAAGGCAGTGTCGGTTCTTCGAAGCTCGAGGACGTCGCGCGCATGGCTGGCGTCTCGACTGCGACGGCGTCGCGCGTCATCAATGCGCCCGACAAAGTCCTCGCCGAGACTCGCGAGAAAGTACTGGCCGCCATTCGTGCGCTGAACTGGATTCCGCACGGCGCAGCGAAGGCGCTCGCGTCTTTGCGCACGCGCACCGTCGGCGCACTCATTCCGACGCTCGGCCACCAGACGATCACGTCGATGATCGAAGCGATCCAGCAGGATCTGGGCGATGCCGGCTATACGCTGCTTCTCGGCAAGCCCGAGCCCCAGCAGCCGGATTTGACGTTGCGCCAGGCGGCCAAGATGCTCGAACATGGGATCGAGTGCTTGATCCTGATGGGCGAAGATCAGCCGCCAGCTTTGATGGATTTTCTGAAAAGCCGCAGCGTTTTCTACGTCATTGCCTATACCAGCGGCCGCTATGGAACGCCCAATTGCATCGGTTTCGATAATTTCCGTGAGATGTCGCGGATGACCGAGTATTTGCTCGAGCAAGGGCATCGCGATTTCGCGATCATCAGCCGCGCCTATGAAGGCAATGACCGGATCCGGCAACGGATCGAAGCCGTTCAGTCTGTGCTGTCGAAGGCCGGGCTTGCCGTGCGCCCGCAGCATCAAGTCATCGTCGACCGATATCTGATTGGCGCCGGCCGTGAAGGGATGCAGCGTATTTTGAACACATCGGGCGTGCGCCCTACTGCAGTCGTTTGCGTCAACGATTACTTGGCGGCCGGCGCAGTGATCGAAGCCAAGGCGGCCGGATTGTCCGTGCCGGACGATATCAGCGTCACCGGCTTCGACGATCTGGAATTGGCCGCGCAGTTCGAGCCGCCGTTGACCACGATTCGCGTGCCGGCGGTCGATATCGGGCATGCCATCGCCCGCTTCATTATCGGCACTCTCGACAACGGCGAGGCCACTCTCCCGCCGCGCTTCGAGGCCGATCTGATGATCCGTGGATCGTCGGCCCGCGCACCCGCCTCGGTTAATTAGCGCTTACATCGAAATGAGAGGCCGGGGTTTCGGCTAGAAACCGGTATAAAATTCAAGTCCTGCGCTTGACTTCATCAAAACGCACCATCACTATGTAAGCGCTTTAGTGAGGCCGGAAACCGGCTCGCGCTCAAAACGAAACCGTCGGCCGCCGATCCTCGGGATGCGGCCAAGGGAGGGAAATGAAAATGAAATCACGCCGTACCGTGTTGACCGGGGCTGCTGCCCTTATCGGCTATGCCGCCCTCGGACCCGACGCCCATGCCCAGCAGACCGGGACGGTCCGCTTGCGCGTCGGCAACGTCTATCCCGCCACGCATACAATTCCAGTGGCGACGGGGCGCTTCAAGCAGCTCGCCGAGCAACGGTCGGGCGGCAGAATCTCGGTTGCCATCCATAACAACAGCGAGTTGGGTTCGGAACGCGAGATGGCCGAGATGGTCCGCGGCGGCTCGCTCGAGATGGTGTTGAGCGGCCTTCCGGGCACGGGCGCCTATGCGCCCGAGATCGAGGTGATGGAGGCATTCTACGTCTATCGCAACGTCGAAGATCTGAAGATGATCACCGACGCGATCTTCGACGATCTCCAGGGCTTCGTACAGCCCAAGGGGTTCCACCTCGTCGGTCTCATGTATCAGGGGCCGCGAAACGTTCTCTCGACCCGTCAGCTCAAGACGCTCGCCGATTTCCGGGGCTTGCGTCTTCGCATACCCAACACGCCGCTCTTCGTCGGCCTTGCGCGCAGCTGGGGCGCGACGCCGACTGCGATCGCGCTCGCCGAGGTCTATACGTCGTTGGAATCCGGCGTGATCGCTGCCTTGGAGGCCACCCACGAGACGATGGTGACGAGCAATTTCCACGAAAAGGCCAAGTTCCTGCTCACCACCCGGCATAACCACTATCCGCAGCCGATCGTCGTCAACAAAGCGTGGTTTGATCGCCTGCCCAAGGACCTGCAGGACATCATCACGACGTCGGCGAAGGAAGCCGCCGCCTATCAGCTGACGCTCCACAAGGCCGCCGATGAGCAAGCGCTTGCGGCGATGCGGGCGGCCGGCGTCACGATCACGGAACTCTCGGATGCGGAAATCCAGACCTTCCGAGCGCCGCTGATCGATATGAACCGGCAGCATTTCGCTAGCCGTGGCCCGAAGGTGGTCGAGGTCTACGAAAAGATGCTTAAATTGAGCAAGTACTGATCCGTCAGCCGTTCAGCCGGGGAAACAATGCTCGATCGCCTCTACGTTAAAGTCATCGAGGTTCTGATCATCGTCGCGATCACCGCGATGGTCGGAATTGGCTTCGTTTCGACGGCACTGCGCGCCGTACCCGGCTGGGGTGGACTCTACTGGTCAGAGGAGATCATCCGGTATGCCTGCATATGGATGGTCTTCCTCTGTTCCGGACTCACGATCCGGTACGGCATACATTTTCGTGTCGACCTTCTTCTTGCCGCATTCCCAAAGCGGATCGGGATCGCTCTTGGTCTCTTCGCCGTCGTGGTGATGATCTGGTTCGAGGTCGTCCTGATCTGGTTCGGCTCGAAGGTCACACTTCTCAATATGGAGCAGCAGTCGACGTCACTCGAATTTCCGATGGGATACGTCTATGTCGCGATCCCCATCGGCGGCGTGCTGATGCTTTTCGAAACGTTGCGCTTGGGTTGGACGATCTGGAGTCGCGGCGAACCGATCCCGGAAGCCGAACAGTCGATGGTGGATTGAGGGAGTCGCGAACGTGCTAGGCGTACTTGTTTCGGTATTCTTCATTCTGCTAATTCTCGGCGTTCCGATTGCTTTCTCGATCGGGGCGGCGACCTTCATTCCGCTGATGCTCGACGACCGACTGCCATTCACGCTGGTGATCACCCGCTTGTTCGGCGGTATGGATTCGTTCCCCCTGATGGCGATTCCATTTTTCGTTCTGACGGGGACGCTCGCCAGCGCTTGCAATCTCGTCGACCGGATCATGCAACTCGCGAACTTCCTCGTGGGCCGCATGCGGGCGGGGCTCGCGCAGGTCGATATTGTGACGTCAATGCTCTTCGGCGGTGTTTCGGGATCGGCTGTCGCCGACTGCGCGGCCACCGCAAGCATCCTGATCCCGAGCATGACCAATAAGGGCTATCCGGCGCCTTACGCCGTCGGGGTCTGCGCGACATCGTCGACGATCGGCGCGCTGATCCCGCCCAGCATCCCGATGATCATCTACGGCTTCCTCACCGGCGTCTCGACGGGTCAGCTTTTCCTGGCCGGTGCGATCCCGGGCGTGCTTGTCGGCGTTATCCTCATGATCACGGCATACATAATTTCCGTCAGGGGCGGATTTGGGCGTAACGACGATGCGCCGCCGCGCACGACGCAAGGTTTCATTTTGGCGATCCGGGAATCCGCACCGGCTTTGACCATCCCGTTCATCATCATCGGCGGCATCGTCGGCGGCGTATTCACGCCGACCGAGGCCGGTATCGTCGCGGCTGTCGCGGTCCTCGTTATCGGCCATTTCTTCTATGGCAGCTTCACGTGGTCGAGGTTGCGCGGCGCGGTGATGAGCGCGGCGTTGACGACCTCGATGGTCATGCTGATTTTGGCGGCGTCGACCGTCTTCGCCAATCTGCTGACCCGGGCGCAGTTCCAGTCCGAAGTCATCTTGCTGTTGAACGCGATCACGAGCGTGTCGGAGCTGCAGTTGCTGTTGATCGTTGTCCTACTGCTGATCCTCGGCTGTTTCATAGACGGAACCGCGATCTTGATCATGTTCGCGGCGCCGCTCTACGCCGTGGGCCAAGCGCTCGGCTACGATCCGCTGCAGTTCGGCACGATCATCGTAATGTGCTGTCTGATCGGCGGTGTGACACCGCCGGTGGGCACGCTGATGTTCATCAGCGCTGCGGTCGCGCGCATCGGGATCGGCAGCGCGTCGCGCGGCATTCTCCCGTTTTTCCTGGCCCTCTGTGTGGCGCTTTTCCTCGTCGCGGCGATCCCGGCGCTGACGACCTTCCTGCCGCGCGCGCTGTTGGGTTGACCCGTTTCTCGGATTGGTGCCTATGTCTACAGACGATCTGTCCCATTTGATTATCCGCGAGCTGCCGGCTGCGCATGTCGCGTTGCTACGAATCAATCGTCCGGAGAAGAAGAACGCGCTGCATAGCTCGATGGTCATCGCGCTCGCGCGGCATCTCGAAGCCGTCGCCGCCGACCGGGATGTGCGTGCCGTGGTGCTGACCGGAACTGCGGAAGCCTTCGCGGCGGGGGCGGACATCAAGGAGATGCTCGAGCGCGGCCCGGCCGGTACTTCGAACAATCCGGGCCGCGTCGCGGCGTGGCGCAGCCTCGAGAAGTTTCCGAAGCCGATCATCGCGGCCGTCAACGGGATCGCCTTCGGCGCCGGGAACGAACTTGCCTTGACCTGCGACTTCATCGTCGCCGGGAAGAATGCGAAGTTCGGCCAGCCCGAGGTGAAGATCGGCGGCATGGCCGGCGATGGAGGAACCCAGCGCCTGCCGCGCAAGGTCGGCCCGCAATGGGCCTCCTATATGTTGTTCACCGGCGAGCCGATCGACGTCGAGACGGCGTTCCGCCTCGGCTATGTGATCGAGATTTGTGATGTCGAGCGCACCGTGCCGCGGGCGGTCGAAATCGCGTCGACAATCGCATCCCGCGCGCCGGTGGCGGTCAAGTTCAGCAAAGCTTGCGTCGGCGTCGCCGTCGGCGCCACGCACGAAAACGGTATCGCCTACGAGCGTGACTCGCTCTGGCGCAATTCCGGCACGGCCGACAGGCGCGAAGGAATGTCGGCGTTCCTGGAAAAACGTGCGCCCGTATTCAAAGGTGAATGAAAAGGTCGGCCCGCGCGCATCCGCGCGGGACCCCAGGTCTTACTCGGCCGCTTTGGCCTGTTCGACTGCGCCGACGACGCCGCGCGAAACGAGGTCGTCGATCTTGCTCGCGCTGTATCCGAGTTCCGAAAGCACCTCGCGCGTGTGCTGGCCGACATCGTAGGGCCGGATGCGCAGCGGCGGCGTCTGGTCGTCGTACTTGACCGGGTGATTGACGAGCACGGCCTTTTCGCCGCGGATCTCGATTTCCTTGAACGCGTCGACCGCTTCCGCTTGCGGGTCCTCGGCGACGTCGTCGAAGTCGAAGACCTTGCTGTACCAAAGTTCGGCTTTGTCGAATGCAGCAGCCACATCGGCGAACTTCCGCGTGGCGACGACTTTCGCGAAGGCTTGGGCGTAGCGATCGCGTTCCTTGAAGCGATCGATCTTCGCCAAGGCGCGCAGCTCGTCGCTGTCTAGCGCATCCGCGACCTTCATGGGATCGTTCACCGACATCGCGATCTCGGCGTCCGCCAGCTTGAACTGGCCGTAGGGCGCTTGGTGGTACCAAGTCGCTAGGTGCTCGTCGCGCTTCATGATCGCGCGATTGGGGCGGGTCGAAAGATAGACGGTCAACGGCTCCGTCTGAAGATCGAGGCCGGCCGTGTAAAGCGAGCTTTCGACCTTCGTGCCTTTACCGGTGGTCAGCTTCTTGACGTAGGCAGCGATGATGCCCATCGCCAGAACCGCGCCGCCGTGTTGGTCGATGATCGCCGAGCCGACGGCTTTCGCGGTGTCGTGGCCGTTCGCCGCCATCATGCCCGTGCGGGCCTGGATGATGATGTCCTGCGACGCGCGTTCGATCATCGGGCCCTTGCTGCCCCAGCCCGTACCGCTGGCGTAGATCAAATCGGGCTTCACCTGCTTGAGCGCTTCGTAGCCCAAGCCCAGGCGATCCATCACGCCGGCCCGGTAATTCTCGACCACGACGTCCGTCTGGCGGACGATGTCCTTGATGACGGCGATCCCATCGGGGTTCTTCAGATCGACGGCGAAGGTCCGCTTGTTGCGGAACGCGCAGAGATAAAGCCCCGCGACGCCGCCGATATGCGGGCCCGCCCAGCGGCGCGCGCGTTCGCCCGCGATCGGCTCGACCTTCACGACGTCGGCGCCCAGATCCCCGAGATATTGCGTGCAAGCGGGGCCCTGCAGGACGTGGCAGAAACTCAGGACCTTCATTTTCTCCAGCATGGAAAACTCCCGCTCTAGGAAAGCTGCAATTGGATCGTTTTGAGGTGGGTGAACTCGTCGACCGCGAAACGTCCGCGTTCGTGGCCGAGCCCGCTGTCTTTGCGCCCCGCCAGCGGCAGTTCCGGCGCGCCGGCCATGTAGGTGTTCACCTCGACCGTTCCGGCGGCAAGGCCGCGGCCGAAACGGAACGCCTTGTCGAGATCGCGCGTCCAGACGCCCGCCGACAGGCCGTAGGACGTGCCGTTGGCGATCTCGATCGCTTTGTCGACCGTATCGAACTCGATGACGGAGAGGACCGGTCCGAAGATCTCCTCGCGCGCGATGGAACTCGCGGGATCGACGCCGGTGAACACCGTCGGCGGCACGTACCATCCATCGGGCACATTGCCGGCAGACCAATGCTTCGCGCCGTCGCGCTTGCCCGCCGCGATGAAGCCTTCCACGCGCGCGTGCTGGGCGGCGCTGACGAGCGGGCCCATCTCGGTCGAGAATTCCAGCGGATCGCCGACCTTGATGGCCTTCATATGGGCCATCACACGCTCGACGAACGCGCCGGCGACCTTCTTTTCGACGAGCAACCGCGAACCGCTGACGCAGGCCTGCCCGGAGTTTCGCGTGGCGCCGATCGCCACTTTCTGGGCCGCCGCGTCGAGATCGGCGTCCGCGCACACGATATGGGCCGATTTTCCGCCGAGCTCGAGCGAAAGCTTCTTGAGCCCCGCGCCGGCTTTTGCGGCGATCTTCTTGCCGACACCCGTCGATCCGGTGAACGAGATCGCGTCGACATCCGGACTGTCGCACAGGGCCGCGCCGACGTCGTGGCCGTAGCCCGGCACGATATTGACGACGCCCGGCGGCAAGCCGGCTTCGCGCAGGATGCGACCCAGCGCCAGCGTCGTGCCGGAGGTCATCTCGCTGGGTTTCACCACGACCGAGCAGCCGACCGCGAGCGCGAAGGGCAGCTTCTGGCTGATGATGACCAGCGGATAGTTCCAGGGCGTGATCATCGCGACGACGCCGACGGGCTCGCGCAGCACGAGCGCCAGCTGGTTGGACCCCAGCGTATCGTAGGTGTCGCCGTAGGTATGGCGCGCCAGCGTGGCGGCATATTCCCAATGCGCGGCGGCGCCGCGCATCTCGCGCTCCGCGTTCGCCAGGGGCTTGCCAGTTTCGAAGCTCTCGATGCTCCGCAGCGTCTCGATTTCCGCTTCGATGCGGCGCGCCACTTCGAGCAGCACCTTGGCGCGCGCCGCACCGGACATCGAACTCCAGACGCGCGAATCCGCCGCTTGGCGCGCGGCCGCGATCGCCTCGAGCGCGCCTTTGGCGCCCAAGTTGGGGTATCTAGATACAGGTGTGCGATGCGCGGGATTCTCGCGGACGATCGCGTCGGCGCCCGGCGCGATCAGCTTGTCGCCGATAAGGGCGGCGAATTCATGAGGGGACTCGGGCAACGAAACGCGTCGCGAAGCTTCAGCCATGGATTTGCTTCCTCCCCAATTGGATAGGCATAATGTAATCGCTTTCTTTTTTGGTCAATAGGGACGCGAAGTCGGCGCCGTTCAGCCGGATTGCTTCATCAGATCGGCGATCCTTTCGGCGATCATGATCGTGGGCAGGTTGATGTTGGCGCGCGGGATCGTCGGCATGATCGACGCGTCGACGACCCGCAAACCGTCGACGCCGCGCACACGGCCCTCGGGATCGACCACGGCCATCGGATCGTCCGGCGCGCCCATGCGGCACGAACACGAGGCGTGCCACACGCCGACGGCGGCACGGCGGATGAACGCCTCGAGCGCTTCGTCGTCCGCCAGTAGTTTGTCGAGTGGCGGCGCTTCGAGGATGAAATGGCGCATCAGGAAACGCCGGAACGGCGCGGGACCGTCCAGCATCGTCGCCATGATGCGGGTCAGGAAGGCGTTGCGGGCGTTGATCTCGCCGACCTGGCGCACCTTCTCGCTGAAACTGGCCGCGAAGGGATCGTCGCAGACCTCGCGCACCGCCTTGGTGTCGAACACGCGGCGCAGATGGCGCAGGGCGGCCATCATGCGATCGACGTCGCGCCGATCGTGCAGCAGCCGGAAATCGACGCGCGGCGAGCGGCGCCAATCGGCGGATTCGAGAAGCACTTCGCCAGCTTCGGAGAAGGTCTTGTTGACCCAAGTCGTGACCGAGCAAATCTGCTCGCCGACGGCGTGCCACGCGGCTTTCGTGGACACCGACACCGCCATGTCGGAGACCGGCATATCCGGCAACCCGGAAGAGAAGCGCAAGCCGACGAGAAGATGCCGGCGCGTGCGCCCGTTGAGGCGCGCATGCGGGCGGATGAACGCGGCGAGCGCCACGGAGGGATGGTCCATCAGGCGCTTGCCCACGCCTTGGAGCGCGTGACGGACATCGATGCCGAGATCGCGCAAATGGCCCGGCGCGCCGATGCCCGCGCGCAGCATGATCGCGGGCGAATGGATGGCGCCAGCGGAAAGTATGACTTCGTTCGCGCGGAACTCGCGTTCCTCGCCGCGCATGGCGACGCGCACGCCGGCGCATTTGCGGCCTTCGAACAACAGCGCGGCGACCGTCGCGTCGGTTTCGATCGTCAGATTGCGCCGGGCGCGCACCGTCGGCGTCAAATACGCGATCGCCGTGGGCACGCGCCGGTCATAGGCATTCGAAATCGTGAAAGGGTGATAGCCGTCCTCGAACGCGCCGTTTTGATCGGCGACGTAGCGATAGCCGAGTTCTTCGAAGCCGGCCGCCATCGCCTTGCCGTGCTCGGCCCACATTTCCGGGAAGATCCGCCGGATCGGCATCGGCCCATCTTTGCCGTGCAGCGGATCGTCGAAATCCATGTCGCGTTCGAGCTTGCGGAAATAGGGCAGGACGGAATTCCAGTTCCATCCTTTGGCGCCGCGCGATTCCCATTCGTCGTAATCGACGGGACCGCCGCGATTGGCGAGCTGGCCGTTGATCGACGAACCGCCGCCCAGGACGCGCGCTTGCTCGTATTTGCGCAGCCGCGCGCGCGGCGCGTCCGGCTGGTTCTGCGGCATTTTCTCGGTCGTGACGCGCAGGTCGTTCCACAGGAAGCGTTTATCGAGGAACGCACGCGCGGCGAAGCTGTCGAGAATCTCGTCGGGCGTGGCGCCGTCCTTGATGTCGCGGCCGGCCTCGATCAACAGAACGCGGCACTCGCTTTTTTCCGAAAGGCGGGCCGCCAGAACGCAACCGGCGGAGCCGCCGCCAACGATGATGTAGTCGTAAGTCATTTCCATCCCCACGCGCGTTATAACCGCTTTCATTTTCAGGCTCAATCAGGCTTGCGGCCGCATCGCGGACTTGGATGTTTCGTCACCGAAAGCCGGTCCTATTGACACTCTTCGATTAGTAATGTAAGCGCTACCATCAAATTGTGAGGGAGTGAAGCGATGAAGCACGACATTACACGCGGCGTTATCGCCGCACCGGTAACGCCGTTCAATCCGGACGAGTCCGTCGATTGGCGTTCGCTGGACTCCTATCTCGCCGAAGTCGCCGCCGGCGGTCCCTCGGGGATCGCCATGAATATGGCTGCCAGCGAAGGCGGCTCGCTCAGTATAGACGAGCAGCTCGAAGTGATGCGCCGGACGCGCAAGGCCGCGGGCGGCGCCTGCGCGGTGGTATCGGGCGTCGTCGCGGCGAGCACGACCAAGGCCGTCGAACTCGGCAAGCGTTTGGTCGAGGCGGGGGCGGACGCGTTGGTCGTCTTCCCGCCATTGCCGACTTTCGTGTCCAAGCCGCTGCCCGTGGATGTCGTCGTCGATTTCCACCGTGCGATCGCCGAAGGCACCGGCGTGCCGATCGTTGCGTTTCACACGCCCTTCGTCGATTACCCGCCGGGTACGATCAAAGGCTTATCGACGATCAAGTCGATCGTGGCGTTGAAGGATGCCGCCTTCAATATCGAGCGCACGGCCGAACTCGTCGAAGAAGCCGAAGGCACCAATATCGCGGTAATGACCGGCAACGATACCTTCATTCTGGAAGCGATGCTGCTGGGCTGCAAAGGCGCTTTGATCGGCTTCGCTGGCACCGCCACCGCGAAACTGGTCGAGATGAATCGCCTGGCGCAAGCCGGCAAGGCCACCGAAGCCTACGCGATTTGGAACCAGATCGGGCCATGGGCGCGCATCACGTGGCGCGCGCCATTGCGCGACTATCGCGTGCGCATGAAGTACGCCCTGGTCCGCCAGGGCTTGATCGCCCATGCGACGGCGCGCTTGCCGCAGCCGGGGATAAGCGACATCGATAAGGCCGATATCGATCGTTGCTTCGAGCGTTACGGCCTGGACGATCCCGCGTTCCTGCCGGCGGGGCGCCGACTTTCCGCGGGCCGCGCGGCCGAATAAGGGCGCGCGACATGCTGGCGCTGCGCAAGCTGGCACCCGCACCCGGCGTATCGCTCGTCGATGTTCCGCCGCCCGCACCGCCGCGACCGGGCGAAGCGTTGCTCGAAGTTCTGGCGGTCGGCGTGTGCGGTAGCGATCTGCATATCGATCGCTGGGCGCCGGGGTATTGGCACCTCGCGAAGGCGTTGCCGCTGACGATGGGCCACGAATTTGTGGCCCGCGTCGTCGCGGCACCCGGCGATCCCTCCTTGGCGACGGGTGCGCGCGTCGCCGTCGTTCCGGCCACGACTTGCGGGCGATGCGACGCCTGCGGCCGTACCGATTTCGATTCCTGCCAGGATCGGCGCGGGATCGGCGTGATGCGCGACGGCGGTTTCGCGCGCTATGTCTGCGTGCCCGCGCGCAACTGCGTGCCGGTGCCCGACGAACTTCCCGACGATGTCGCCGCTTTGGCCGAACCCATCGCCGTCGGATTCAATGCCGTCGCCACGGCCCGCGTGGCGAAGGGCGAGCGCGTTATCGTGTTCGGCCCGGGAACGATCGGGCAAGGGATCGCGCTTCTCGCCAAGCGCGCCGGCGCCGAGGTGACGATCGTCGGCCACGACGACGCGGCCCGGCTGTCGGTGCTGAGAAACCTGTCGGCAGGCGCGATCTACGATACGTCCCGGCCGGCCGACGCGGCGGCCGTTCGTGCGCTCGCCGGATCGTTCGATATCGCCTTCGATGCGGCCGGTGCTCGTCCCGCTTTCGACGCCGCATTTGCGGCGCTGCGCCCCACGGGCCGGCTTATCGCCGTGGGCATTCAGCACGCCCCGATCGAAGTGGACATGGTGCGCCTGGTGCGAAAGCGGCTGTCGATCGTCGGCGCTTTCAGCTCGCCCGCCGCCATCTGGCCGGACGTGATCGCCATGCTTGCGCGCGAACGCACCACCTTCGCGCCGCTGGTGACGCATCGCTTCCCCTTGGCCGAGATCGAGGCGGCCTTCGTCGCCGCGCATGCGCGCCAAGCCTCGAAAGCGGTTGTTTTTCCGACCTGAACGATTTCCAATCCGCGACACGACGATTTCAACGGCGGCCGGAATCGGGCCGCGAAGGTGACGCACGACGATGAAACCGGAAGCCGCTCCGCCCGCCGTCGATCCCTGGAAAGCTTTCAGCGGTGGGGCCGGCGAGGGTGGTTTAGGGCGCGTGCTGGCGCTCGAGGATTTCGAGCCGTTGGCGCGCGCGCGTCTGCCGCGGCCGATCTTCGGATACGTGTCGGGTGCCGCGGAAACCAACGCCGCCCTTGATGCCAGCCGCGACGCGTTTGCGAAATGGCGCTTCGTCACCCGTGTGCTGCGCGACGTATCCGCGCGACGCCAGACTATCGATCTGTTCGGCACGACCTATACATCGCCCTTCGGAGTCGCGCCGATGGGGCTTGCGGCTTTGTCCGCGTTCGACGGCGATCGTGTCACCGCGCGCGCGGCCGCGCGCGCGGGCATTCCCTATGTGCTGAGCGGATCGTCGTTGACGCGGCTGGAGGATGTCGCCCAAGCCGCGCCGGGAAGCTGGTTTCAAGCCTATCTGCCGGGTGACGAAAAGCGGATCGCCGCGTTGCTCGATCGCGTCGAGCGGGCGGGCTTCAAGACGCTGGTGGTGACGGTCGATATTCCCGTGGCCGGCAATCGCGAGAACAATATCCGAGCCGGTTTCTCGACGCCACTGCGCCCGAGCCTTCGCTTGGCGTGGGACGGCGCGACCCGGCCGCGCTGGCTTTGCGGCACATTTTTGCGCACGTTGCTGACCTCGGGGATGCCGTATTTCGAGAATTCCTTCGCCGAACGCGGCGCGCCGATCCTGTCGCCGAAGGTCGATCGCGACTTCTCCAATCGCGCCCATTTCAATTGGGGGCATGTCGCCCGTATCCGCGATCGCTGGAAGGGTGCTTTCGTGTTGAAGGGAATTTTGAGCCCGGCGGACGCTGCCGAAGCGCGGCGGGCGGGCGTCGACGGCGTGATCGTCTCCAACCATGGCGGTCGGCAGCTCGATCACGCGGCGGCACCGCTGCAGGTCTTGGCGTCGATCGTTGCCGAGGCCGGCGGCATGGCGGTCATGATGGATGGCGGCATCCGGCGCGGCACCGACGTCCTAAAGGCGCTCGCGTTAGGCGCGCGGGCGGTTTTTATCGGTCGCCCCTTTAACTACGCGGCGTCGACCTTCGGCGAAGCGGGCGTTGTGCACGCGATCGGGCTTCTGCGCGCCGAAGTGGATCGCAATCTGGCGATGCTGGGTATCGACGATATCGCGAAACTCGATCGCGGCGCGCTGATCGCCGCAGATGCTTGAGTCGGCGGGTCGATCGATAGACACGCAATCGGCAATTCGACCTGGAAATTCGTTTCAATTTTCCATCGTCGCGCAAATCTCCTTTGGGGTTCAATGGGGGCCTATGGGGTTCCGGCGACGGAAAACTGTAGTAATATCAACGCCACTTGACAGCTCTTAATCAGCGGGTCGTAGGTTCGAGCCCTACATCGCCCACCATCGGCCCCGACGAATAACGGCCCCGGTTTTCGACCGGGGTTTTTTTGTTGGTGCAATCAGCGTTGTTGCGCGGCCTGGAACATCGGACCGCCTTTGTGGGCGGGAAAGCCGTAGCCGTTGACCATGACAAGGTCGATATCGGATGCGCGCGCGGCAATGCCGTCTTTGAGGACGGCTTCGGCCTCGGTGGTCATCGCGTCTAGAACGCGCGCGATGATCGTCTCGGCCGGGATCGGCGCTGCGTTGCCACCCAGTTCCCGGCGGCGTTCGTCGATCATCGCAGCGACGATCGGCGAAGGCGCGCCCGCCGGATAATCGTACCAGCCGCCGCCGGTCTTGCGGCCCAATCGACCGGCTTCGTAAAGCCGGTCGAGCAGCGGCAAGGCGCGCGCGGGCGCCTTGCCTTCGGCGATCAAACGCTGGCGCGTATGCCAGGCGATATCGAGGCCCGACATATCCCACACCGCGAAGGGCCCCATTTTGAAGCCGTAGCCGGTCAACGCCGCATCGATCTCGGCGGGGGCGGCCCCGTCCTCGACCATGATCTCGCATTCCCGGCGATAGGCCGAATAGATGCGATTGCCGATGAAGCCTTCGCCCACGCGCGCGACGACGGGCAGCTTGCCGAGCTTCTTGGCGACCGCGAGCGCCGTGGCCAGTGCCGGCGTGCCGGTCTTCGCCCCGCGCACGATCTCCAGTAGACGCATCACGTTGGCGGGGCTGAAGAAATGTAAGCCCACAACCGATTCCGGTCGCTTGGTCGCGGCGGCGATGACGTCGAGATCGAGATAGGACGTGTTTGACGCCAGGATCGCGTGCGCGTGCAGGATCACATCGAGTTCGCCGAACACGTGGCGCTTGATCGCCATATCCTCGATCACCGCTTCGATCGCGAGATCGCAATCCGCGGCATGGGCAAGAGACGTGGACGCCGTCAGCCGCTTCGCGCGCTCGGCGGCGGCATCGGCCGTGATCCGGCCTTTGGCGACATCCTGGGCGGCGATATCGGCGATGCGCGCGGTCCCGCGCGCCAGCGAGGCGGCGTCGATATCGATCAACCGCGTTTCGTAGCCGGCGGCAAGGCAGGCGGCGGCGATCCCCGCACCCATGGTGCCCGCCCCGATCACCGCGATGCGGCGCACATCAATGGCGACATCGGGCGTCACACCGTCGATGCGGGCGGCCTCGCGCTCGGCGAAGAACAGATGGCGCAGGGCGGCAGCTTCGTCGCCTTGGCGCAGTTCCTGAAATGCGGCGCGTTCCTGGGCCAGCGCTTCGCCGACCGGCAATGCGAGCGCGCGGCGCAGCGCCGCGATCGCTTCTTCGACCGGTTTGCGGCCGGGATTGCGCTTCAGCGCGGCATTTGCGGCCGTTTCGACGCGTGCGGGATCGCCGTAGCGAACCGGCAGATCGCGCAAGCGTCGTTTGACGGTGGCGGGCGAGCGCGCGAGTTCGATCGCGGCTTTGCGCAGATCGCCGGTCGTCACCGCGTCGATCATGCCGAGTTTCAGCGCCTCGGGGGCCAGCACGCGCTTGCCGGTGACGACGATGTCGAGGGCTTCGGCCGGATCGACGATGCGCGGCAGGCGCACCGTGCCGCCCGCGCCGGGGATCATGCCCAGCGTGACTTCCGGCAGGCCCAGCTTGGCGTCGGGTGTCGCGATGCGCACATCGCAGCCCAGCGCCAATTCGTAACCGCCGCCCAAGGCGGCACCATGGATCGCGACGACGACGGGCTTCGGGCATTCCTCGATCGCGGCGATGACGGCGGGCAATTGCGGATCGGCCAGCGGCTTGCCGAATTCGCGGATGTCGGAACCCGCGACGAAGGTCCGCCCGGCGCCGATCAGCACGGCACCGGTTACGGCATTGTCCTTGGCGATCGCGCGGAAGGCGTCGATCAGGCCTTGGCGTACGGCGATGGAACCCGCATTGACCGGCGGATTGTCGATGGTCACGACGGCGATATTGCCCTCGCGTTCCAGACGGACGGCGTCGGTCATCTGCTCAGCGCTTGCCGAAAACGGGTTTGCGCTTTTCGGCGAAAGCGCGCTGCGCCTCGCGCGTATCCTCGGTCAGCGACAACTCCGCCGAAACGCCTTGTTCGAAGCGATAGCCTTCGCGCAGCGACATTTCCTCGACCGTGTTGAAGGCGTGTT
>VFQU01001152.1_pt1 | contig 16911 bp, 13 predicted proteins | sample 3512311 | NCBI WGS metagenome assembly VFQU01 (sample SAMN10412377, study PRJNA504923) | tailings metagenome | isolation source: Relicate 3 Philex TSF3 active mining site | place: Philippines: Tuba, Benguet | collected 2017-08-29
TTTTCGGCAGCAGCGCTTCCTTCACGGGCAGCGAGTCGATGAAGCCGGGCAGAAGATTGTTCATCCGGATGCCCGCCTTGGCGTAGCGGTCGGCGTAGAGCTTGGCGAAGGCGCCCAGCCCCGCGCGCAGCGTGCAGGAGATCGGGAAGACGAGATCGGGCTCGAACGCGGCGAAGGTCGAGATATTGACCCACGCCCCCTTGCCCTGCTTCTCCATGATCGGTGTTACGATGCGCGCCAGGCGCACAACGTCGAGTATCACGAGATCGAGGCCCTTCTTCCACGCATCGTCGTCTAGCGACAGCAGATCGCCCTTGGGCGGATGGCCGGTCGATGTGACCACGCCATCGATGCGGCCCCATTTGTTCATCGCCGCGTCGGTCAGGCGTTGCAGATCGGCGGTTTCGACGACCGAACCGGTAATGCCGATCCCGCCGAGTTCGGGCCCGAGCTTCTCGGCGTTGCCGGACGGCGAGAGCAACGCGACCTTCCAGCCGCGCGCGGCGAGCTCGCGCGCGCAGGCCCCGCCCATGCCTTTGCCCGCACCGGTGAGAAGAGCGACTTTGTCGGTCATGATTTTTCCTTCGCGCGGAGTTTTTTGATTTCGTAAAGCGCGTCGAGCGCTTGCTTGGGCGTGAGTTCGTCGGGCAGCAATGCGTCGATCGCGGCTTCCAGTTCCGGATTGCCCGCATGTTTGGGCAAGCCGCCTTTGGGTTGCGGCGCGGCGAACAGCGGCAGATCGTCGGCGAGCTTGGCGAGGTTCTGCGCTTCCGCCCCGCCTTCCAGCGCCTTCAATACTTCTTCGGCGCGCGCGACGGCCGCTTGCGGCAAACCCGCCAGCTTCGCCACATGAATGCCATAGGAACGATCGGCCGTGCCCGCACCGACTTCGTGCAGGAACACGACATCGCCCTTCCATTCCTTGACGCGCATCGTGCGGCAGGAAAGGCCGGGCAGCTTGGCGGCGAGTGCGGTCAATTCGTGATAATGCGTGGCGAACAGCGCGCGGCATTTATTGGCGGCGTGAAGATGTTCCACGCACGCCCACGCGATCGACAAACCGTCCCAGGTGGCGGTGCCGCGCCCGATCTCGTCGAGGATGACCAGGGCGCGCGGCCCCGCGAGATTGAGGATCGCGGCCGTCTCCACCATTTCGACCATGAAGGTCGAACGCCCGCGCGCGAGGTCATCGGCCGCACCCACACGGCTGAACAAGCGATCGACCGCCCCGATGCGCGCACGTTTGGCGGGCACGTAGAGCCCGGCTTGGGCAAGGACCGCGATCAACGCGTTCTGGCGCAGGAAGGTCGATTTACCGGCCATGTTCGGCCCGGTGACGAGCCACACGAACTGCCCGCCCTCGGCATCGAGCGAGCAATCATTGGCGACGAAGCCCGCATCGCCGCGCGCCTTCAATGCCGCTTCGACGACCGGATGGCGCCCGCCTTCGATTTCGAACACGCGCGAGGCATCGACCAGCGGCCGCGACCAATCGCCATCGACGGCAAGATCGGCATTCGCGGCGGCGACATCGAGCGACGCGAGCGCTTGCGCGGCGCGCGCGATCTCCGCCGCCTTCGCCACGACATCGCGCACCAGTGTGGCGAAGAGTTCGAGTTCGACCGCCAGCGCCTTGTCGCGCGCACCGGAGATGCGCGATTCGAGTTCCGACAATTCGACGGTGGTGAAGCGCACCGCCCCCGCCATCGTCTGACGATGGATGAAATCGCCGCCCGGCTTCAAAAGCTTTTCGCCGTGCTGGGCGTTCACTTCGACGTAATAGCCGATGACGTTGTTGTGCTTGATCTTCAACGCCGCGATTTTCGTCGCGTCGGCGTATTTCTGCTGCAGCCCGGCGATCAAGCGGCGGCCTTCGTCGCGCGCTTCGATCAGCGTGTCGAGCTCGGGCGCATAACCTTTGGCGATGAACCCGCCGTCGCGCGCATCGAGCGGCAGATCGGCGGCCAAAGCGCGTGTGAGCGTGTCGGCAAGTTCGCCATGCTCGCCCAGATCGTCGAGCGCTTGGACGATGCCGTCGGGCAATTTCACGTCGCCCGCATGGCCGCGCAGTTCCGCGCGCACTTGCGGCAGCTTGCGCAAGCCCAAGCCGATACCCGCCAGATCGCGCGGGCCGCCGCGCCCCAGCGCCAAACGCTGCAACGCGCGTTCGAGATCGGGGAATCCGCCCAGCGTGTCGCGCAACGCATCGCGCGCGCGCGACGCCGCGACGAAGAACCCGACCATGTCGAGCCGTGCGGCGATGGCGGCCGCATCGGTCAAGGGTGCCCCCAAACGCTGCGCCAGCAAGCGCGCCCCGGCCGGCGTTCTGGTGCGGTCGATGGTCGCGAGCAGCGAGCCGCGCTTTTCGCCGCTTTGCGTTTCGGTCAATTCCAGCGAGCGCCGCGTCGCGGGATCGATCTCCATCGTGCCGCTTTCGGCGCTGCGTGCGGGCGGCGTCAAACGCGGCAAGCGGCCTTTCTGCGTCAGCTCGACATAGTCGACCAGCGATCCCGCGGCGGCGATTTCCGCGCGGCCGAAATTGCCGAACCCGTCGAGCGATTTGACGCCGTAGAGCGTTTCAAGGCGCCGGCGCCCGTTTTCGGAATCGAAGCGCGCGGAGGGCAGCGGCGTCAGCAGCGCCTTGAACGGTTCAATGGCGCCCGCGAGATCGCTGGCACCCGCCAAGCGTTCGGAGAGCAGCAACTCGCCGGGTGCGACGCGCGCCAACGCCGCCCCCAAACCGGCGGCCGAAACGCTCTGCACGCGGAAATCGCCGGTCGACATGTCGAGCCAGGCGAGACCCATCGCCCCGGCCGCTTCGGCAAGGCAGGCGAGATAATTGTTGGATCGCGCGTCGAGCAGCGTGTCTTCGACCAGCGTGCCGGGTGTCACCAAGCGCACCACATCGCGCTTCACCACGCTTTTGGCGCCGCGCTTCTTGGCTTCCTCGGGCGCTTCCATCTGCTCGCAGATCGCCACGCGGAAACCCTGGCGGATCAGCCGGGCGAGATACGCCTCGTGCGCATGCCAGGGTACGCCGCACATCGGGATCTCCTGTCCCAGATGCAGGCCGCGCTTGGTCAATGTCAGATCGAGCGCCTTCGCAGCTGCAACAGCGTCGTCGAAGAACATCTCGTAGAAATCGCCCATCCGATAGAACAGCAGCGCGTTCGGATATTGGCGCTTCAATTCCAGGTACTGCGCCATCATCGGGGTGACGGCGGCGTCGGTCTCGCGGGGCGTTTCGCGGGGCGGTGCGGTGTTGGTATCGGTCATGTCGGGAATGAGAATAATTTAGGCAGCGCCGCGTGCAATGCAGCATTTGAATTCTGCGCCGAGTTTTTGACGGCGCGGGCTCGATACACGTACCATAGCGTTATAACGAGGTCGCGCATCTTGCGCCGGCCCGGTCTGGAAACGCGTATTCAGCATAAAGGCGAAGCCGAACATGACCTCCCATTCCGCGCCCGTCACCGAACAGGACGCGCTGCTCTTCCATCAGCAAGGCGGCAAGGCCGGCAAGATCGAAGTCGTCGCGACGAAGCCGCTGACGACCGCGCGCGATCTGTCGCTCGCTTATTCGCCCGGCGTGGCGTGGCCCTGCCTGCATATCGCGAAGAACCCCGACGCGGCCTACGACTACACGTCGAAAGGCAATCTCGTCGCCGTCATCTCCAACGGCACGGCGGTGCTGGGGCTCGGCGATCTGGGCGCTTTGGGCGGCAAGCCGGTGATGGAAGGCAAGGCCGTTCTGTTCAAACGTTTCGCCGACGTCGACTCGATCGACCTTGAAGTCGACACGAAGGACGTCGATCAGTTCGTCAATTGCGTGCGCTATCTGGGCGTGACGTTCGGCGGCATCAATCTCGAAGACATCAAGGCGCCCGAGTGCTTCGTCATCGAGCAGCGCCTGCGCGAATTGCTCGACATCCCGGTGTTCCACGACGACCAGCACGGCACGGCGATCGTCGCGGCCGCCGGTCTCATCAACGCGATCCATCTGACGGGCCGGAATATCGCGACGACCAAGATGGTCATCAACGGGGCGGGTTCGGCGGGCATCGCTTGCGCCGAGCTCGTCAAGGCGATGGGCATGAAGCACGAGAACGTCGTGCTGTGCGACACCAAGGGCGTCATCTATCAGGGCCGCACCGAATCCATGAACCAATGGAAATCGGCGCATGCCGCACCCACGAAGGCGCGCACGCTGAAGGAAGCGATGGAAGGGGCCGACGTGTTCTTCGGTCTGTCGGTCAAGGGTGCCGTCGACAAGGCGATGGTCCGTTCGATGGCCGCCCAGCCGATCATCTTCGCGATGGCGAATCCCGATCCCGAAATCACGCCGGAAGAAGCCAAGGAAGCGCGCGCCGACGTGATCATCGCGACCGGCCGTTCGGACTACCCCAACCAGGTCAACAACGTGCTCGGCTTCCCGTTCATCTTCCGCGGCGCGCTCGACGTGCGGGCGCGCACGATCAACGAGGAAATGAAGATCGCCGCCGCGCACGCGATCGCGGCCTTGGCGCGCGAGGACGTGCCCGACGGGCTCGACGCCGCCTATGCCGGGCGCAAGCTGCAATACGGGCCCGAATACATCATCCCCGTGCCCTTCGATCCGCGTTTGATTTCGGTGGTGCCCGCCGCCGTCGCCAAGGCGGCGATGGATTCCGGTGTCGCGCGCAAGCCCATCGCGGACATGGACGCCTATCGCCACGCGCTGCAATTGCGCCGCGACCCGGCGGGCGCGATGCTCGACCGTATTTTCGAAACGGTGAAGGCCAATCCCAAGCGCGTCGTGTTCGCCGAAGGCGAGGAGGAAAAGACGATCCGCGCCGCGATCGCTTTCCGCAATTCGGGCTACGGCACGCCGATCCTGATCGGCCGCGAGGATCGCATCGCGGAAACGATGCGCAACGCCCACATCACCCAATCGGCGGCGCAGCTCGGGCTCGAAGTTCACAACGCGCGCCTGTCCAACAACAACAAACGCTACGCCGATTTCCTTCATACGCGTTTGCGCCGCCACGGCTCGCTGCTGCGCGATTGCCAGCGTCTGGTCAATCAGGACCGCAACGTGTTCGCGGCATTGATGGTCGCATCGGGCGACGCCGACGCGATGGTGACGGGCTCGACGCGCTCGTACTACCAAGCGCTGGAGGACATCACCCGCGTGATCGACGCGGAGAAGGGCAAGCGCTTCATCGGCCTGACGGTGATGATGACCAAGGAACGCACCGTCTTCGTCGCCGACACGACGGTGACGGAACTGCCCAACGCGCGCGACATGGCCGAAATCGCCATCGCGGCGGCGGCGGCGGCGCGCAAGCTCGGTCACGAGCCGCGCGTGGCGCTCACCTCGTTCTCCAATTTCGGCAACCCGGTGCGCGAGAAGGCGTCCCAGGTGCGCGAAGCGGTGCAGGAATTGGAGCGCATGCACGACGGCGGGCGCGAGATCGATTTCGAGTTCGACGGCGATATGAGCCCCGAAGTGGCGCTCGACTACGATCTGATGAAGAACCTTTATCCCTTCGCGCGCCTGACCGGCCCCGCCAACGTGCTGGTCATGCCGGGCCTGCATTCGGCGAACATCTCGTCGAAGCTGGTGCAGATGCTGGCCGGCGGCACGGTGGTGGGCCCGATCCTGGTCGGCCTGTCCGCGCCCGCGCAGATCGTGCAGGTCGGCGCTTCGGTCGGCGACATCGTCAACATGGCCGCACTCGGCGCCTTCCAGGCGATCGCCAAGCAGGGCTGAGGCGATGGCGGCGAAGATGGATCTGGCGGCGTTTCGCGCGTCGTTGAAAAACGACGCGCCGCCGCCGGGCCTCGCCCGGCCGCTTGCCGCACTCTGGCATGCCGGGCGCGGCGATTGGGATGCGGCGCATAAGCTCGTGCAGCAGGACGAAGGCGAGAAGCAGCACGATTGGGTGCACGCGCATCTGCATCGCGTCGAAGGCGATTTGTCGAACGCGGGCTATTGGTATCGCCGCGCCCAGCAGCCAGTCGAATCCGGCCCGCTCGACGCCGAATGGGCGAAGATCGTCGAAGCGATGCTTTAGGCGGCGGCGTGCCCGCGCCGGGCAAAACTGGCGCGAAGGCTAAAGCTTCGCTTAAACTGCCCGAAACCCGATTCGCCGAGGGCCGGAGCCGGTGCTAGCCGCCAACAACGACCGAAATCCGCGCATGACCGGCCGCATCGCCGTGGACGCCGCCATCGCGCGCGCGGCCGGGCGCGATGCGGGCAACCGCTCGATGCGCGCGGCGGGCCGGTCGGCCTGGAACGAAGACGATTGGGCCGCCGCGTGCGACACGTTCGACCGCCTGATGCGGCTGGCGGGCGAAGCGCCGCCCGTTCTCGGCCCGGTTCGCGCGCGCCGCGTCGTGGCGCCGCCGCGCCGCAAAGCCGCGTGACGCCGCCGATGCCGTCCGCCGACAAGAATCTTCTTTTCTACGGCGACAATCTGACCGTGTTGCGCGAATCCGTCGCCGACGAATCGGTCGATCTCGTCTATCTCGATCCGCCGTTCAATTCGAACGCCGACTACAACGTGCTGTTCAAATCGCCTTCGGGCGTGGAATCCGAAGCGCAGATCGAAGCGTTCAAGGACACGTGGAGCTGGACCCTCGACGGCGCGGAAAAAGCCTACGAGGAAGTCCTGTCCTCGGACTACACCAACGCGGCGGCGATGCTGCGCGCGATGCGCCAAGCGCTGGGCGAGAACGACATGATGGCCTATCTCGCCATGATGGCCGTGCGCTTGATCGAACTCCATCGCGTGCTGAAGCCAACGGGTTCGCTCTATCTCCATTGCGACCCGACCGCGAGCCATTATCTGAAGATCATTTTGGATGGGATTTTTGGCGGCGAAAATTTCAGAAATGAGGTCATCTGGAAGCGTTCACATGCGCACAGTGATGGGCGTCAGGGGGCTCAACATTTTGGCCGCATCTCAGACACGATACTTTTTTACGTGAAGACTGACGATGCACCGTTCAATGTGCAGTTCACGCCTTACGACGAGAAGTACATCGAGCGTGACTATCGCCGAATCGACAGCGATGGGCGCCGCTATAGGCTGGATAACATTCAGGGTCCAGGTGGGGCGGCAAAAGGAAATCCATTTTATGAAGTAATGGGTGTATCGCGTCACTGGCGATACTCCCGAGAAAAAATGAATCAGCTAATTGCTCAAGGCCGAATTATTCAAACAAAACCGGGGGCAGTCCCGCAGTACAAGCGATATCTTGATGAAATGCCGGGCGTCGCATTGCAAAACATTTGGACCGACATGCCGGGAATTAATAACCGTTCGGACGAGCTCTTGGGCTATCCGACTCAAAAGCCGGTAGCACTGCTTGAACGGATCGTCGCCGCGTCATCCAATCCCGGTGATGTCGTGCTTGATCCCTTTTGCGGTTGCGGCACGGCAATTCATGCCGCCGAGAAACTCGGGCGGCGCTGGATCGGTATCGACATCACGCATTTGTCGATCGCGTTGATCGAACGCCGGTTGAAGGACGCTTTCCCCGGCATCGAAGCGCGCTACACGGTCGAAGGCACGCCCAAGGATTTGGCGGGCGCCGTCGAACTCGCCAAGCGCGACAAATATCAGTTCCAGTGGTGGGCGGTCGGCCAAGTCGGCGCGCGGCCCTACAAGGGCAAGAAGAAGGGCGCCGATGGCGGCATCGACGGCATCATGTATTTCAAGGCCGACAAGAAGACCGACCGCGCCTGCGTCGTGTCGGTCAAAGGCGGCGAAAATCTCGGCGTCGGCGCCATCCGCGATCTGATCGCGGTGCTGGAACGCGAAAAGGGCCATGCCGAAATGGGCATCCTGATTTGCGCGGCACTGCCGACGCGCCCGATGGAAAAGGAAGCCGCCGCCGCCGGGTTCTACGAATGCGAGGCCGGCAAATTTCCGCGCGTCCAGATCGTGACGCTCGCCGAAATCTTCCAGGGCAAGCGGCCGAAAGTGCCGTTCGGCTTCACCGGCGGCACGTTCAAGGCCGCCGCCAAGGAAGACCTGTCGGAGACCAAGCAGGACAAGCTGTTTTAGACGTTCACGCCTGCTTGGCCTGGACGATCGAGCGGCGGATTTTGCGCGCTTTGGCGAACAGTCGCTCCAGCGTCGCGCCCTCGTCGTGGCGGATCGCCTTCTGCATCGTCGCGATATCCTCGTAGAGCCGGCCCATCATTTCGAGCACGGCGTCCTTGTTGGCGAGGAACACGTCGCGCCACATCACCGGATGCGACGCGGCGACGCGCGTGAAATCGCGGAAGCCGCTGGCGCTGTATTTGATCACTTCGGCGCGCAAGGTGCTTTCCAGGTCGCTGGCCGTGTTCACGATCGTGTAGGCGATCAGATGCGGCACATGGCTGGTGATCGCCAGCACGCGATCATGGTGTGCGGGCGTCATGCGCGCGGTCTTCGACCCGATGCGCTTCCAGAACGATTCGACCTTTTGCGCCGCGTCCTTCGGCGTGCCGCGCACCGGTGTGACGATGCACCAGCGATCCTTGAACAATTCGGCGAAGCCGGATTCCGGCCCCGAATTTTCCGTGCCCGCGATGGGATGGGCCGGAACAAGATGCACACCGCTGCGCAAGCTCGCGCCCAGCCCATCGAGCGCGGGGCGCTTGACCGAGCCGACATCCGAAAGGATGGCACCCTTCTTCATCGCCTTGCCCAGCGCCTTGCCGAGTTTGGGATAGGCCGAGAGCGGTGTGGCGACGATGACGAGATCGGCTTTCGCCGCCGCCTTCGCGGGATCGGCGACGATCTCGTCGGCGAGTTTCAACTTGGCGATGGCGCGGCGCGCAGGTGCCGACGCGTCGCACGCGACGATGCGATTGACCGCCCCCGATTTGCGCGCGGCCCGCGCGATCGACGAACCGATCAGCCCGAAGCCGATAATCGCCAGCGTCTCGACGATCGGTTTGGCCATCATCAAGCTTTCATGAAATCGGAAAGGGCGGCGAGCACTTTGCGCATTTCGTCCTCGGTGCCCAGCGTGATGCGCAGGAAATCCGGCAGGCCGTAATTCGCGACCATGCGCGGAATGATCGCGCGCGACATCAGGAAGTCGTTGGCCGCCGAGGCCGTCTTGCCCGTTTTCGGAAACTCGACCATCACGAAATTGCCGACCGAAGGCAGCGTCGTGAGGCCGAGCTTCGCGACCTCGGCCGGGAACCAGGCGAGCATCTTGTCGTTATGCGCGCGGCTGGCTTCCTGATGCGCCATGTCTTCGAGTGCGGCCACACCCGCCGCTTGCGCGATCGCCGACACGTTGAAGGGCCCGCGCACGCGGTTCAGCACGTCGATCACGTTGGCGGGCGCATAGGCCCAGCCCAGGCGCATGCCGCCCATCGCGAAAATCTTCGAGAAGGTGCGCAGCATCACCGTGTTCTCGCCCGCATCGACCAGCTCGGCGCCGGCCGTGTAGTCGTTGCGCGCCACGAACTCGGCATAGGCCGCGTCGACGATCAGCAGCGTGTGCGGCGGCAAACCGTCGCGCAGGCGCTTCATCTCGGCCGCCGAGATATAGGACCCGGTCGGATTGTTCGGGTTGGCGACGAAGCAAATCTTCGTCTTCGGACCCGCCTTGGCGATCAGCGCGTCCACGTCGGTGCGATAGCCTTTCTCGTCCGCCGTCACCGGGGTCGCCCCGGCGGCGTGGGTCGAGATCGGGTACATGACGAAGCCGTACTGGCTGTAGAGCACTTCGTCGCCCGGCCCCGCATAGGCCTTCACCAGCAACGCGATGAGTTCGTCGGAACCGGCCCCCACGACGATGCGCTCGGGATCGAGGCCGAAGCGCTTGCCGATCGCCGCACGAATGGCCGAAGCCCCGCCGTCGGGATAGCGATGCATCTCGGCGGCGGCTTTGGCGGCCGCTTCCAGCGCCTTGGGCGACGGGCCCAGCGCCCCTTCGTTGGACGACAGCTTGATCGGCTTGGCGCCACCCGGCACCGAAGATTTTCCGCCGACATAGGGCGAAATCTTCATCACGCCGGGCTTGGCTTCGGGACGGCTCATCGACGAATTCCTTTGTTGCGCGCGCGCGGCGTATTACCAGCCGCCGAGGCCAGCGCCAAGGGCAGCGCGTAGCCGCCGGCCACGCGCGCGCGCGCGTCCTTGCCCGCCAGTGCCGCCAAGCGCGGATCGCTCGCCGCGATCGCCGCCGCGCAGACCGCCAAAACGCATTGCCCGGTCTTGTCGGACGTTACGGCCAGGATGCGTTCCAGCGCGATGCCGGAATCGGCGAAGCGCTTGGCGATTCGGGGCCGCGACACGGCCTCGTCGAACTCGACGACCAGCAAATAGCGGTCGTCGCCCGACGGATCGAAGGCTTGCTTGCCGACGACCAAACCGCCGGGCTGGGTTTCGGTGCCGTCGACCGGAATGCGCGCGATCACTTGCGTGCCGTCGCGGCCGATGCGCGTCCACCACGGCGTGTCGGCATCCTCGGGCGAGGGGAACACGGCGATGTTCACCGCACCGTCGGCGAGCATCGAGAACAGGCGCGAAGCGCCATCGACGCGGCGCACCGCGTCGCCCAGGCCGAAATGGCGTTGCGCCAAATCGCCCAGCCATTCGGGCTCGTTCAACGCGCCGACGGCGAAGGGGCCTTGCAGGCGGGTGAAGCTCGTCATCACGTCGCGCCAGATGCGCACGACCAGATCGGCAGGCAAGGGGCCGCCGATGCGCTTGGTCAAACGCCGCAGAATCTGCATCTCGCGGCCCGGCCGGCACAGCACGCCGCCCGATCCGCCCTTCGCGGCCTGCACTTCGGCCATCTTGCGGGCGCGCTCGGCCAGCAGGTCGAGCAGCTTGTCGTCGATCGCGTCGAGCTGGCGTCGGATCGCGGTGAGCTTGTCTTCGCTTCCATTCATGACGCCGGGAAAATGCCACACTCCACGGCCGGGAGCGACGCTTGAATCCGGGGGCGAAGCGGGCCATGTTCCCCTTCAACTCACGGGAACCAAACCTTGTCCGCGACACCGCGTATCGCCGCCGTCGATATGACGGCCCCGGATTCACCGGGCCAGCGCTTCGAGATTCCGGCCGACCGGCCGTTGAAGCTCGATTCGGGCGTCGAATTCGGCCCGGTTACCGTCGCGTACCGCACTTACGGCGCGCCCAATGCCGACAAATCCAACGCGATTCTCGTCTGCCATGCGCTGACCGGGGATCAATTCGTCGCCGATACGCACCCGGTCACCGGCAAGCCCGGCTGGTGGGAAGCGATCGTCGGCCCCGGCAAGATCCTCGACACCGATCGTTACTGGATCATCTGCGCCAATGTGCTGGGCGGTTGCATGGGCTCGACCGGGCCCAAATCGATCGATCCCGCGACTGGCCAGCCTTACGGTTTGAAATTCCCGGTCATCACCATCGGCGACATGGTGCAGGCGCAGGCCCGGCTTCTCGACCATCTCGGCATCGGGCAGCTGTTCTGCGTCATCGGCGGCTCGATGGGCGGGATGCAGGTGCTCGATTGGGTCTCGACCTATCCCGAGCGCGTCTTCGCCGCGATCCCCATCGCCACATCCTATCGGCACTCCGCGCAGAACATCGCGTTCCACGAAGTCGGCCGCCAAGCGATCATGGCCGATCCCGATTGGCGCGGCGGCGATTACTTAAGTGCGGGCACGCTGCCGCATCGCGGCCTGGCGGTGGCGCGCATGGCGGCGCACGTGACGTATCTGTCCGAACAGGCGCTGCACCGGAAATTCGGCCGGCGCTTGCAGAACCGTGCGGCGTTGTCCTACGGCTTCGACGCCGATTTCCAGGTCGAATCCTATCTGCGCCATCAGGGATCAACCTTCGTCGATCGGTTCGACGCGAATTCCTATCTCTACATCACCCGCGCGATGGATTATTTCGACCTTCAGGCCGAGCATGGCGGTTCGCTACCCGCGGCGTTCGAAGGCACGAGGACGCGCTTCTGCGTCGTCAGCTTCACCTCGGATTGGTTGTTCCCGACATCCGAAAGCCGCACGCTGGTCCACGCGCTAAACGCCGTCGCGGCGAACGTGTCCTTCGTCGAGATCGTGTCCGACAAGGGCCACGACGCGTTCCTACTGGACGAGCCCGATCTGCACAACACGCTGCAAGGCTTCCTCAACGGCTGCGCGGAGCGGCGGGGCTTGCGCGGCAAATGACCGAACCTTCGTTCCTGTCGGCGGCCGCCCAAGCGCGCCCGCGCGCCTCGATCCGCGTCGATCTCAAAACCATCGGCGAGATGATCGAGCCGGGCAGCCGCGTGCTGGATATCGGCTGCGGCGACGGCGCGTTGTTGGATTGGCTCAGCCACGAGAAAAACGTCGACGGGCGCGGCATCGAATTGAGCCAGGCGGGCGTGAACGCCTGCGTCGCGCAAGGCCTGTCGGTCATTCAGGGCGACGCGGATACGGACCTTAAAGACTATCCGACCGGCGCCTTCGATTACGCGATCCTGTCGCAAACGCTGCAAGCGACCTGGGACCCCAAAACCGTGCTCGGCCATCTGGTGCGCATCGGCAAGCGCGCGGTCGTGTCCTTCCCGAATTTCGGCGTCTGGCATGTGCGCTTGAAGCTGCTGGTCGGCGGCAAGATGCCGGTGACCGATTCGCTCGATCAATCCTGGTACGAAACGCCGAACGTGCATCTGTGCACGATCGACGATTTCGTCGATCTGTGCCGCGTTTTGAACATCGACATCGAATACGCCCAAGTGCTCGATGCGGCGGGGCGGCCCAAAGGCCTGCGCGCGCCCGGGTTTTTCGCCAATCTGCTGGGCGAGCAAGGCTTGTTCGTGTTGAAGCGCGCGCGGTGAAATTCTAAAGTCGCGGTCCACCAAATCGCCGGGCCTCCAATCCGGCTTTCCGGGAGATCGACGCCGATGAATTATCGCCTTCTTGCCGCCGGCTTTCTCGCCGCCGGCCTGTTCGCCGTTCCCGCGGCCCACGCCCAGCAGCGCGTGACGCTCAAATCCGCCGCGTCGGGCTCGTCCTACTATGTGATGACCGTCCAGCTTTCCGAAGTCCTGCGCACCGCCACGAACGGGCGCATCGCCGCGACGGTCGAGGAAAGCCAGGGCTCGGTCCAGAACGTGCGCGAAGCGCCGCGCCGCCCGGCCGGGTTCATCTACACCGCCCCGCCATCGATGGTGCGCGACGCGCAAGGCGCGAAGGCGCCGTTCACCGACGGTGCGGACTACGCGACGATCCGCACGCTGTTCGTGATGCCGCCGGTGACGATGCACTGGATTGTGCGCGCCGACGCAGGCGTCAACGACCTGAAAGACCTTGCCGGCAAGCGCTTCATCGCGGGCGGGCGCGGCACGTTCACCGAGCGTCAGGCCTCGGCGGTGTTCCGCCAGCTTGGCATCGCCGATCAGGTGCGCTTCTCGGAAGTCGAGCTCAACGCCGCGTCCAACGCGATGCGCAACCGCCAGGTCGACGGCTTCGCCTCGGGCTCGTCGCATCCCACGTCGAACGTGCAGGAACTCGCCGCGACGATGCCGATCAAGCTGCTGTCGATGACGCCCGAGCAGGTGAACATGGTCACGGTGCAGGATCCGAGTGCCGGGCCGGTGACGATCGCCGCCGGCACCTATGCCGGGCAGACGCAGCCCGTGCACACGGTTGGCATTCCGGTCGGCGCCTACACCACCGCCGCGACGTCGGACGACGTGGCCTACGAGATCACAAAGATCTTCTGGGAGCGCCGCGCCGATATGGGCAAGGTGAATCCGTGGTGGAACGCCGTCGCGCGCGACCAGATCGCGGGCATCGGCGTGAAGTTGCATCCGGGTGCGCTTAAGTACTACACGGAAGCCGGCGTGAACGTTCCGGCGGGTATGCGTTGAGTCTATTCGAACAAGCGGCCGAGACGGGCAAGCGCGCGGGTCCTTTCGTTCTGGCCTTCGCTGCCGTCTCGGTCGCCTATCATCTCTATCTGATCTTTTCGGGTCTCGTGCCGGCGCTCGTCGCGCGGCCGATGCACTTCGCGCTCGCGATCCCGTTCGTATTCCTGATCGGGGTCAAGGGCCCGGCCTGGTACCGGATGTGGAGTGCGGCGATCGGTCTGCTGGGCATCGCCGCGTGCCTCTACATCGCGATCAATTGGCGCGAGTTGGTCGATCAATACGGGCGCCTCGAATCGACGCTGCAATACGCGGTGTCGATTTTCCTGATCCTGCTGACGCTGGAAATGGCGCGCCGCGCGGTCAAATGGATCATGCCGACCGTCGCGCTGATCGTGATTCTCTACGGCATGTTCGGCCAGCATATCCCCGGCGATTGGGGCCATGCGGGCCTGCCGCCGGATTTCTTCTTCGGCACGCTGCTGCTGACCGAAGGGGGCTTGTGGAGCTCGCTGACCGCCACCTCGGTCGAACTCGTTGCGCCGTTCCTGATCCTCGGCTCGTTCGTCGCGGCGGGGCAGGCGGGCACGGGCTTCATGGCGCTGGCGACGCAAATCGCCGGGCGCTATCGCGCGGGCACGGCGAAGGTCGAAGTCGTGGCGTCGGCCCTTTACGGCACGATTTCGGGCTCGGCCTCCGCCAACGTCGTTTCGACCGGCACGTTCACCATTCCGGCGATGATCCGCGCGGGCTATCCGCCCAGCCTCGCCGCCGCGGTCGAAGCCGTCGCCTCGACCGGCGGGCAGATCATGCCGCCGGTGATGGGGGCGGGCGTGTTCCTGATGGCCGCCTTGATCCAGACGCCTTACAGCGAGCTGATGATGATCGCGACGCTGCCCGCGTTGCTGTTCTTCGTCGCGTGCTGGATCGGCGTCGATCTTTATGCGGTACGCCACGGCTTGAAGGGTATTCCCGCGTCGGACATGCCGGGCTGGGGCCATGTCGCGCGCAACATCCCGTTTTTCCTCGGGCCCCTCGGCATTCTGATCGCCGTGCTCGGCTTTACCGAATTCACGCCCCAGATGGCGGCCTTCGTCGCCGTGCTCGCAGCGTTCGGCTTGCTGTTGTTCGAAGACGGCTATCGCGTATCGATCCTCGGCTTCCTGCGCCGCGCGGCCGATGGCTGCGTGAACGCGGCCGAGCAGATCGCGATGATCGCCGCCGTCATTCTGTGCGCGAGCCTCATCACCGGCGTGTTCCACATGACCGGCGTGGGCGTGAAGATCACCTCGCTGATCGTCGGCATCGCGGGCGACAATCTGTGGATCGCGCTGTTGCTCACGGCCGTGGCGTGCATCGCATTGGGCATGGAATTGCCGACCACGGCCGCTTACGTGATTTGCATCGCCGTGGCGGGCCCGGCGCTGATCAAGATGGGCTTGGCGCCGTTGCAGGCGCATATGTTCGTGTTCTGGTACGCGCTGCTGTGCACGATCACGCCGCCGGTTTGCGGCAACGTGTTCATCGCATCGACCATCGCGAAAACGCCCTGGCTGCCGGTGTCGTTGCGCGCCATGCGCATCGGGCTTGGGCTGTTCATGGTGCCGCTCGCCTTCGTCGCCAACCCGTCGCTGCTGGCGGTGCTGACCGATCCGTGGCTTGCTGTCGCCGCGACGGTGAAGATCGGCGCGGGGATCTGGTTCCTGTCCTACGCCGTGATCGCGGATACGCCGTTGTTGAAGCGGCTGGGCGCGCTCGCCTTGGGTGCCGCGATCGTCTTCGCGTTCGGGTTCTAGGCTTCCATTCCGTTCGGATCGTTGCGATAGCGGCGCACCATATCCTCGACCGATTCGTCGGGATCGAGGCCCAAGGCACTGCCCTTCGCCGACAGCACTTGGCGCGGCCAACGCGCGGCGATCGCGGCGATGGCCGGATTGTGCGCGACCGTGATCTTGCCCGGCCGCGGGCCGAACACGCGCTCGACCGCCGCGATGGCCTCGCGTGGGCTGATCCGCACGGTGGGCAGACCCGCGACCCGCTCGGGCCCGAACGCTGCCGCCGGCGCATCGGCGGCGACGCGCAACGCGCGCAAAGACCGCGCAAGGGCCGCAACCGCGAACGGCGTATCGGGATCGACCGGGATCGTGAAGTCGCGCCCATTGGCATAGGCGACGATCAGATCGGACATGAAGCCCGCCGTCGTCGGGCCCTTGCGCGATGGGCGCACAAGCGTCGTCGGCAAGCGGATGCTGCGCGCGTCGATGCGCCCCGCGCGCGCCGCATCCGCCAGCAAAATCTCGATCGCGCGCTTGGCGCTGGCGTAAGCGCCGGTTCCGGTCGCCGGCGTCGTATCGTGGACGATGCCGTCGTTTGCGGGTCCATAGACCGCGATGGCCGACGCGAAGACGAAGACCGGCGGCTTGGGCAAGCGCGCGGCTTCCGAAATCAGATTGACCGTGCCGATCATGTTGGCGTCGAGGGCGGCGGGCCAGTCGGCTTCGGCCTCGGCGCCCGCCACCACGGCGGTATGGAAGATCCGGTCGATGCCGTTTAGTGCGGTGGCAACTTGCGCGCGGTCGCAGAGGTCTTGGCCGTGCTCGCGGTCGAAGCTGCGAATTTCCGCGGTGCGGGGATCGCTGCGCAAATGGCGGATCAGCCTTGCGCCCAAATAGCCTTCGGAGCCGGTGACGAGAATACGCATCGCATGCGACAGTGCCGGAACTCCCTCGTTTATCGCAAGCGTTAGGCAATGGCCGATCCGGTTTCGCTGCTGTGGATTCCCGCGACGTTGTTCGCTTCGGCGGCGCAGACCGCGCGCAACGTGATGCAACGCCATCTGACGGAGGCGCTTGGCACGCTCGGCGCCACGTCGGTGCGTTTCATCTACGGCTTCCCGTTCGGTCTGTTGATGCTGGGCATCGCGTGTTTGATCGCGGGCAAAGCGCCGCCGGTGCCCGATACGACGGCATTGGCGTGGATCGCGGGCGGGGCGCTGTTGCAGATCGCCGCCACCGCCGCGACGCTTGCCGCGATGCGCATGAAGGCCTTCGCGCTCGCCATCGC
>VFQU01001153.1_pt1 | contig 16896 bp, 8 predicted proteins | sample 3512311 | NCBI WGS metagenome assembly VFQU01 (sample SAMN10412377, study PRJNA504923) | tailings metagenome | isolation source: Relicate 3 Philex TSF3 active mining site | place: Philippines: Tuba, Benguet | collected 2017-08-29
CGCCGCTCTCCTTGATGACGTCCTGCGGCTCGATGCCATTGCCCAGCGACTTGGCCATCTTCTGGCCGTCCTCGGCCATGGTGAAGCCGTGGGTGACGATGGCCTTGTAGGGCGCGCGGCCACGCGTGCCGCAGCCCTCCAGCAGCGAGGACTGGAACCAGCCGCGGTGCTGGTCGGCGCCTTCGAGGTAGAGGTCGGCGGGCCAATGGCTGTCGTTGCGGCCCTCGAGGGTGAAGGCGTGGGTCGAGCCGGAATCGAACCAGACGTCGAGGATGTCCTCGACCTTCTCGAAGCCGGCGGGGTCGCGGTCGCCCAGGAAGTCGCTGTCGGGCCGGGTGAACCAGGCGTCGGCGCCCTCGGCGCGGATGGCCTCGACGATGCGGGCGTTGACCGCCGGATCGCGCAGCGGCTCGCCCGTGGCCTTGTCGACATACATGGCGAGCGGCGTGCCCCAGGCGCGCTGGCGGCTGATCAGCCAGTCGGGACGGGTCTCGACCATGCCCCGGATGCGGTTGCGGCCACGGTCGGGGAAGAATGCGGTGGCGTCGATGGCGGCCAGGGCCTTGTCGCGGAGGGTGACGGCCTCGCCCTCGGCCTTTTCATCCATGCGGATGAACCATTGGGGCGTATTGCGGAAGATAACGGGCGCCTTGGAGCGCCAGCTGTGCGGATAGCTGTGCTCCATGCGGCCACGGGCCAGCAGGGTTCCGGCCTCGATCAGCCTTTCCATGACCGCGCCGTTGGCCGGGCCGAACTTGCCGGTCTTCTTGCCCTCGGTCTCCAGCACCTTGAGGCCGGCGAACAGGGGGACGTGGTCGTAGTAGGCGCCGTTGGGATCGACCGTCTCGGGGATGTCGCGGTAGCCGTGCTTGAGCCAGACGAGATAGTCGTCGGCGCCGTGGCCGGGCGCAGTGTGGACAAAGCCCGTGCCGGCGTCGTCGGTGACATGGTCGCCGGCCAGCATGGGAACCTCGAAGCCGTAGCCGGCGTCCAGCGCCGCCAGGGGATGGGCCAGCACCACGCCGTCCAGCGCCGCGTCGGCCAAGCGGGTCCAGCGGGCGACCTTGGCGGCCTTGAACACCTCTTCGGCCAGCTTGTCGGCCAGGACCAGGCGGTCGCCGGGCGCGGCCCAGGGCTGGAACTCCAGGTTCTCCTCCAGCGCGGCGACCTCATAGAGGCCGTAGGCGATGGCCGGGTTGTAGCTGACCGCCCGGTTGGCCGGGATGGTCCAGGGCGTGGTCGTCCAGATGACAACGCTGGCGCCGTCCAGGGCGCCGCCCTGGACCGGGAACTTCACCCAGATCGTCGGGCTGACGTGGTCGTGGTACTCGACCTCGGCGTCGGCCAGGGCGGTGCCCTCGACCGGGCTCCACATCACCGGCTTGGAGCCGCGATAGAGCTGGCCGCTCATCAGGAAGCGGTGGAACTCCTGGACGATGACCGCCTCGCTGGAGAAGTCCATGGTCGCGTAGCGGTGGGCGTAGTCGCCGATGGCGCCCAGGCGCTGGTGTTCCTGCATCTGCAGGCCGATCCACTGGCCGGCATACTCGCGGCAGGCCTTGCGGAACTCGGCGGTCGGCACGTCGTCCTTGCGGCGGCCCTTGGCGCGGTACTGCTCCTCGATCTTCCACTCGATGGGCAGGCCGTGGCAGTCCCAGCCGGGGACGTAGTCGACGTCGAAGCCGAGCAGGAAGCGGCTGCGGACAACGAAGTCCTTCAGCGTCTTGTTCAGCGCATGGCCGATATGGATGGCGCCGTTGGCGTAGGGCGGGCCGTCGTGCAGCACGAACAGCGGCGCGCCGGCGTCCTGACGCGCCTTGCGCACGGCGTTGTAGATGTCGTCGGCCTGCCAGCGGGCGAGCACCTGGGGCTCCAGCCGGGTGGGAAGGCCGGCCCGCATGGGGAACTCGGTCTCGGGCAGGAAGACGGTCTGGCGATAGTCGCGGGCGGGGGTGGCGTCGTCGGCCATGGTTCGACTCGAATGCTGAATTGATCGGACGGGGCGAAGCTCCCGGCGCGCGCGACCGATCCCGGCGGCGTCACGCCGGGCGGATAATTCGCGAGCTCATCCGAACGCGGGTCATGGCCCCGCCTCTAACAGAGGCGGCGGGCCGGCGCCAGTGTGTCTGGGCTGGGGCTCCGGCGTGGTGCGTCCTTCGACACGCCGCGCGCTGCCCGGGAAGACGCGTGTCAGGCCTTGGCTTCGGCGGTCAGCTTGTCGCCGATCCAGCTGACGACGCCGATGACGATGGCGCCCCAGAAGGCGGGCCAGAAGCCGTCGACGACCAGTCCCTTCATGACCCAGCCGACGAGGCCGAGCATGGCGGCGTTGATGACCAGGAGGAACAGGCCGAGGGTGATGAAGGTGATCGGGAAGGTGACCACCACCAGGACCGGCCGGATGATGGCGTTGGCGATCCCCAGCAGGAGCGCGCCGATGACCAGGCTGGTCCAGCCCGCCGCCTCGATGCCGGGTACGAACTGCTGGGCGAGCCAGAAGCCGGCGACGGCGAAGGCGAAGCGGATCAGAAAGCCCATCGGCGCGATCTCCCCTGGCCGGGCGGCCTATTGGCCCGGCGGAACGTAGAACTGCGCCGACATTACCCCATCCCAGGGCGCGCGGTCGATCTTCAGGGTCGGGCCCCGGGGATCGCGCGTGGCCTTGTCGTCGGCATAGGTGACGACGACTTCGATCGGACGATCGGTGAGGATCATCACGTCGCAGGCGACCGTCAGGGTCTTGGCGCCGCTGCGCCAGGGGCTCTGGGGCGTGCCGCGCCGGTCGGCCCGGCCGCAGGGCCGGCCGCCGACGATCAGGACCACAGCCTGGCCGGCGCCGTCAGCCGTGGCGGTCGAGGTGCCGCTGGCGGTGATGACATAGCGGCCGGCGGTCATGGCCGGGATGGTGCAGACAGCCTTGATCTGGGTCTCGATCCGGCAGTTGGCGGCGGTGATGTCCGGGTGGGCGTAGCCGGTCAGCGCGCGCGGCAGGGGGACTACCGGCGGCGGCGGCGCCGGAGCGCGAGCGGCGGGCGCCGGCTGGGCGGGGCGCGGCTGCTGCTTGGGCGCGGGCTGGGTCTGGGCGGCGGTCGGCGCCGCCGGGGCCGCGAGGGCGAGGCCCAGGATGGCGGCCGGGGCGGCGAGATAGGCGATGCGCATGACGGGCTCCTTGCGGCCGGGCGGTCAGGCCGCCTGGTTACGCTGGGTCTTGATGACGCCGCGGCTTTCCATCGCCGCCTGCAGGGCGTTGACCTTGTTGAACAGGTCGACGGCGCCGTCGAGGTCGAGGACCAGGCGGCAGACAGGCGCGGCCGCCTTGGCGCCGGCGTCGTCCTGGCGTTCCACGCAGAATTCGATGCGCAGGGTGCGGCCATCGAAGGTCAGGCGGTGGGCCTTGTCGGCGAAAGTCTCGGCGAGATCGGGCCGGTCGATGTAGGCGACTTCGGTGGCGGCGGTTTCGGACTTGGCCATGGTTGGAAGCTCCCTTTGACCCGCCGGTCGGTCTCGATGGCCGCCGATCGGGGTCTGACGATGAGTGAGGGTGGCGCGGCCTGGTCCGGCCTGGAACCGGGTCCCGGAAGCGCCTGAAGGAGGGATGTCGCGGGGCCGGATGGATCGGGTCCCCGGAACGGAAACGGGCCGGTCTTGCGACCGGCCCGTCCCATTTTCGTGGTCTGGGCCGACTACCAGCGCCAGCGCAGGCCGAGGCTCGCGTCGGTCGACTTGTAGTCGTCGTTGAACTTGTAGCCGACGTTGAGGAAGGCAGAGAAGTTGTCGGAGTTGGAGAAGACGTTGATCGTCCCGCCGACTTCGCCGAACGAGCCGGAGAAGTCGTCGCCGAGGCCGAGGTCCGGACCGGCCGACTTGATGACCAGGTCGTTCTCGCCTTCGAACTCGTTCCAGTAGCGGGCCTGGACGACCCACTTGGTGCGGAAGGAGCCGTGGTCGGCGTTCAGGCCGAGACGGCCGCCCAGGCTGGCCCGCAGGCTGGTCTGGTCGTCCCACTCGATCGTCGCGCCCGGCACCGTCAGCGAGTCGATGTCGGTGGTGACGTACGACAGGCTGCCGACCGGCTCGAAGAAGCCGTTGGCGCCCAGCGGCATGGTCCAGCCGCCTTCAACCTGGAAGCCGAGCGAGTTGACCTCGCCGGTGAAGATGTTCGAGCCAGCCGGGGCCAGGGTGATGGCCTGGTAGTCGAGGTCCAGGTAGTTGGCGTTGACGATGCCGTCGACGAAGAAGCCGTTCGACATGTACGAGCCGTACAGGCCGATGGTCATGCCTTCCATCGAAGCGACGGTCGGCGAGGCGTCGAAGGACACGTCGCTGTCGACGTAGCCGATCTGGCCGCCGACGACCCAGGCCTTGCCGCCACCGCCGCCGACGAAGTCGACGCCGCCGACGAGGGCGACCGTCTGCTGGTCGTAGGAGGTGTCGAAGCTGTAGGTCACCCCGAACAGGTCGTAGCTGTTGGTGATGTCGCGATCGGCGGCGGCGCCGGCGATCTTGACCCACACGCCCGCGCCGTTGCCCGAGATGCTGTCCAGCTGGTCGCGCATGTCGGCCTGACGCTCGAACCACAGACCGGTGGTGGTGTACCAGGCGGCCTGGGCGGCGGTGCCGACGGTGGTGAACTCGAAGGCCTCGCCGTCGGGCAGACCCACCAGGACGTGCTGCTTGCTGCCGTTCAGGGTCAGGTCATAGAAGAACAGGCCCTTGTCCAGCACGCCGTCCGGCGAGCTGAGGTCGGCGCGCCAGTAGTCGGAGGCCGGATCCAGCGAGAAGTGGGTCGCGGCGGTCGAACCGGCGCCGGACACATCCACCAGCACGATGCCGACGGGGTTGAAGGCCCCGAACGGGTTGATGCTGATGTCGTTGACCAGGATCTGGGTCGAACCGCTGGTGCTGCCGCCGGTCAGGCTGAGGCAGTCGGCGGCCGAGAGCACCGCGCAGCTCGTCTGGGTGACGGCGGCGAGGTTGGCGTCCATCACCAGGCGGCTGGAGCCCGAGCCGTTGAAGGTCGTGCCCGAGGCCAGGATGCGGTCGTCGATCGCGCCGTCGGAGACGGCGGCGATGGTGTTGCCCGCGCTGCCGAAGACGATGCGGCCGCTGTTGTTCCAGGTCTCGAGGCCCGTGATGGTCAGGGTCGAGGCGGCCAGGGTCGGCTCGCCCACCACCAGCAGGCCGGAGTTGGCGAAGGTGTCCGCGCCGGCCCCGAAGTCCCAGCTGGTCGCCACGCCGCCAGCGTTGGTAAAGATCGAACCGGTGTTGTTCAGCGTGTCGGCGCCGGCCGAGAAGGTCGAGGCGCCGGTGGTGTGCCAGCTGAAGAAGCTGGTGTTGTTGAACACCACATTGCCGGTCAGGCCGCCGAAGCTGACCCGGCCGTTGATGCGGCCGCCGTTGTTGATCACCACGCTGCCGCCGATGCCGCGGATCACCAGATCGTCGTAGCCGCCCGAGGTGTTGTCGGCCGAACGGACCAGGGTGCTGGCGCCGACGTTGAACGTCGTGGTGCCGCCCGCGGCGTTGTTCAGGTCGACGACCCAGGAGCCGGCGCCCGTGCCGAGGCCGGTGATCAGCGAGCCGGAGCCGGTGTTGATCGTCACCGCGCCACCGTTGCTGGTGGTGCGGATGGCGCTGCCGGCCGAGCCGTTGATGGTCAGGCCGTTGGCGACATCGACCGTGATCAGGCCGGCGCCGGAGGTGCTGGAGTTGATCGCCGCCGAGCCGGGGCCGTTCGAGGTCACGTTGGCGTTGACATCGACCAGGGTCGTGCCGAGACCGCCGTTGATCGTGCGGATGCCGTTCTCGAGGGTTGAGATGATCAGGGCGTTGCTGGTCACCGAGATGGCCGCGCCCGAGGTCGAGGCCTGGATGCCGTCGCCGCCCGCGCCGATGGAGGCGTTGGAGACGACGGTGATGGCGCCGCCGGCCGAGGCCAGCGAGATGCCGTCGTCGCCGGAGACGATCACGCCGCCCGAGACGACGTCGATGGCGCCCGTGCCGCTGTTGGACACCAGGATGCCGACGTCGCCGGCCTGGATGCTGGCGGCGGTGTCGATGTCGACGAGACCGTCGACGCCGGTGACCGAGATGCCATGGTCGCCGGCGATGATCGAGGCGTTGGTGTCGATCGTCGTGGTCCCGGCGCCGGTGGTGAAGGTCGCGATGCCGTTGCCGGACGCGGTGACCAGGGCGTTGGAGGTGACGGTGATGTTGCCGCCAGCGGCGTCGGCGACGATGCCGCGACCGGCCGTCGAGGTGACGAAGCCGCCCGTGACGATGTCGATCTGACCGCCGGCCGTGAAGACGTTGATGCCGTCGGACACCGCGTTGATCGAGGCGGTCGTATCGACCGTCACCGGGCCGCCGGTCGAGCCGACCACGACACCGAAGCTGCCGGCGGTGATGGCGCCGCCGACGTCGATGTCGATCAGGCCGTTGCCGGTGGTGTTGGCGTCGATGCCGTTGCCGCTGGCGTTGATCGTGCCGCTGGCCGTCGTGAAGATGGTCGACACGCCGGCGCCGGAGTTGCCGGTCTCGATGCCGTCGCCGCCGGTGGTGACGATGGCGCCGGCCGAACCCACGGATATCGCCCCGTTGACGTTGCCGGCGAAGATGCCCGCGCCGCCAGAGGTGATGGCCGCGTTGTTGGCGATCTGGTTGAGGCCGCCGTTGGCCGAGGTCGTGATGCCGAAGCCGGCGCCGCTGACCGTGATCGGCGCGCTGGCGGTGGTGAAGACCTGCACCGCGCCGGAGCCGGCGTTGGTCGCCGAGATGCCGTTCAGGCCCGCGAAGATGCCGCCGTTGCCGGTCGACTGTACGTTGATGGTGGCCGTCGAGGCGCCGTTGGTGACGCTGGCCAGGATGCCGGTGTCGGTGACCTCGTCGCCGGCCGTGCCGATGCCCGTCCCGCTGTCGAGGATCGTGATGAAGCCCGCCGCGCCCGCGTTGGTGGCGACGATGCCGTTATAGGCGGTGCCCGCGATCGAACCGGTCTGGTTGATCAGGATGCCGCCGTCGCCGTTCTGCAGGGCGAAGATGCCATAGCCGAGACCGCCGGTGGTGTTGGCGGTGATGGCCGAGGCGTTGTCGACCTGGACGATGTCGGGGTTGGCCGCGTTGCTGTTGATGGCCACGATGCCGTCGAAGCCGGCGGTGATGGTCGGGCCGGTCGAGGTGACATAGACGAAGCCGCCGGCGCCGCTGTTGGTGGCGGTGATGCCGTTGCCGAGCGTCGAGCCGACGCTGGCGGTGCTGACGACCGTCACCGAGCCCAGGCCGGTCGAGTCGGCGTTGATCGCCGAGCCCAGGGCCGTGCCGACGAAGGCGTTGTTGACGACCAGCACGTCGCCATCGACCGCCTCGGCGTTGATGCCGACCACGCCCGAGAGGATCTGGGCGTTGGAGGTCACCGTCACCGTACCGGCGCCGCCCGTCTGGGCCGAGATGCCGGCCGTCGGCAGGGCGCCGTTGTTGACGAAGATCGACACGTTCGAGGTGATCGAGATGTCGCCGGTGTTCGACAGGGCGCCGATGCCGGCGCCGCCCGGGAACACGCCGGCGCCGTCGACGCCGTCGAGACCGAGGATATCGATGAAGCCGGTGCCGGTCTGGATGTCGATCAGGCCGCCGTCGGTGGAGGCGCCGATGCCGACCGCGTTGTTGCCGGTGATCAGGATCGCCAGGTCGTCGCCGGTCAGGATCTGCACCCCGCCCAGAGCGCCGGTAGCCAGGCCGAACACGCCCGCCGCGCCGTCGGCGTCGCCGCCCGCACCATCGTCGATGACGATGGTGTTGCTGGCGCCGAGCTGCACCTCGACGGCCTCGTCGCCCACGCCCGCGTCAGCGGCGGCGCCGCTTTCGGTGTAGACGCCGAAGGCGATGTTGTCGGCATCGGTGTTGGTGATGAGGATGGTCGTGCCGGCCCCGGTGACCGAGGTTGCGTCGCCTGCCGCCGAGAAGGTCTGGACGCCGTAGTCATCGGGATCGATGAACACGCCGGCGCCGATGATGGTCGTGGCCGAGCCGCCCGCGCCGGAGTTGTTGGCCAGGACGCCGACGTTGCCGGCGACGATCGAGGCGCCGTCGAGGACCGTGACCTGAACGTCGCCGGTGTTGGCGGGGTTGAAGATCGCCCCCGCGACGCCGACCGTGCCGCTTTCCATCACGCCGCCGTAGGTGACGATGACGTTGCCGTCGTCGGCGAAGCTGGCGCCGCCGACGCCGACGCCGAACACGCCGCCGCCGTCAGTGAAGACGTTGCCCTGGTAGTTGATGCCGATATCGCCCACGCCGCCTTGAATGGTGGCCAGGACGCCGCCGCCGGTGGTGTTGAGACCCGGCCCGCCGATGTCGCCGGTGTAGACGATCAGGATGTCGCCGCCGGTCGCGCCGGAGGTCGCCTGGATGCCCCAGGCGCCGCCGCCGGCGATGTCGCCGCTGCCGGTGACCTGGATCGATCCGCCGTCGGTCAGGGCGTTGATCGCCGTGCCGGCCGCGGTGATCGTGCCGCTGTTGTTGATGCTGACCGCGCCGGTCAGGGTGTCGGCAAGGATGCCGTCGCCGCCGGCGTTCAGCACGCCGGAGAAGGTGACGTTGATGTCGCCGCTGTTGCTGACGGCGTTGATGCCGTCGCCGCCGGCCAGGGCCGTGACCGCGCCCGACAGGATGATGTCGGTCGTGCCGGTGTCGGCGAAGGTGTCCACCGCGCTGAAGCCGGTGGAGATGGAGATGCCGCCCGCGCCGGTGATCAGCAGGTCGCCGGTGCCGACCGAGAAGGCGCCGATGCCGCCGTCGAGGACGTCGCCCTCGACGACGATCTGGCCGAGGCCCGAGCCGCTGGTGGTCAAGGTCGCGCCGTAGCCGAACGGGTCGGTGGCGGTGACGGTGCTGCCGGCGACCAGGTTGATCAGCGCCGCGCCGGCGCCGCTGGTGGTGACCGAGATGCCTTCATCCGCGGTCAGGTCGCCGAAGAGGTTGACCACGGCCACGCCGCCGGTCGTCACGTCGACGCCCGTGCCGCCGGCGGTGTTCACGCCCGACAGGTTGACGCTGACGTCGCCCGTGGTGCTGGTGATCTCGATCGCCGCGTCGCCGGCGGTGATGCCGCCGGTGCTGAAGATGGTGATCGCGCCGCTGGTGGTGAAGACATCGATGCCGTCGGCCGTCGCCGAAGTGATGGCGCCGCCGAGGTTGACGAACACGCCGCCCGAAGTGGTGGCGATCTCGACCGCGTCGAACGCGCCCAGCATGGAGACGTTGCCGGCCCCGGTGACCTGGACGTTGCCCGCGCCGGCGAAGGCGCCGACGCCGCCGTCGACGACGTCGCCGCCGAGCGTCACAGTCGCCGTGCCCGTGCCGGTCGTCTGGGCGAAGGCGCCGTAGCTGAAGCCGTCGGTGCCGTTGACCGAGGCGCCGGCCTGGATGAGCACGGTCGCGTTGCCCGCGCCGCCGGACACGGCGGCCACGCCGCCGTCGCCCACGACAGCGCCGTTGACGGTCACCGAGGCGCCGCCGGTGGCGGAGCTGGCGATCACGCCGTAGCCGCCGGTGGCGTTGACGTTGTTGACCTCGGCGACAGCCGCGCCGCCGTTCAGGTCGAGGTTGACGCCGACGCCGCCCGTGGCGGTGATCGTGCCCGTCGAGATGACCGTGGCCGAGCCGGCGCCCCCGGTGGTCACGTCGATGCCGTTGACGCCCGAGACGTCGGCCGCGTTGATGGTGACCACCGCCGCGTTGCTGACGTTGACGTCGATGCCCGTGCCGCCGGTCGAGGTGACGGTGGCGCCGGTGGTGTCGATGTTCACCGCGCCGTTGACGGCGGTCACCTGGATGCCCGCGCCCGTGCCGGCGTTGATGTCGGCGGTCGCCGTGATGTCGGTGGTGTTGGCGCCCGAGGTCTGGGTGATGATGCCGTTGGCGCCGGCGTTGATCACGCCGCTGGAGGCGATGACGATCGGGCCGCCGTTGGATACCGCGTCGATGCCGTCGACCGCCGCGGTGATCGAACCGCCCGAAGTGATGTCGGCGCCGCCGGCCGCGGTGACGCGGATGCCGGTGCCCAGGGTCGAGGTCAGGCTGACGCCCGCGCCGGTGGTGATGGTCGTCGCGCCGCCCGACAGGGCGTAGACGCTGTTGCCGGTCGAGGAGACCGTCGTGGGGCCGGTCAGGCTGACCAGGGCGGTGGTGTCGGCGTTGGTGAAGATGCCGAAGCCGGCCGTGGTGGTGATGTCGCCGCCGTTCATGCGAACGGTCGTGGCGCCGCCGTCGTTCGTCGCCCGGATGCCGCGCAGGCCGCTGAGGGTCGGCCCGCCGTCGCCGGCGTCGTTGGTGCGCATGTCGACCGTGACGCCGCTGGCGTCGCCGTTGACGTCGATGGCGTAGCCCGCGCCATTGGTGATGGTCGGATCGCCGCCATTGACCACGTTGGTCACGTTGGTGACGATCAGCACCTCGGCCGGATTGCCGGTGATCAGCAGGCCGCCGGTGATGACGACGCCGTCTTCGAGGTTCAGGCGGAGGTTGCCGTTGGTGGTGCCGGTGTAGTCGACGCCGGCCGGATAGACGCCGGCGCAGGTGAAGACGTCATTGCCCGGCCCGTTGAGCGAGGGATCGCCGCATTCGTCGGCGGCCAGGGCCACGCCGGGCGCGATCGCGAGGCTGGAGACGGCCGCGGCGCCGGTAATCAGGCTGGCGGCGACCAGCGAAGAGCTGGCCAGCAGGGACAGGCGACGAGCGCCCTTGATCTTGGATACCGACATCAGGCGAAACCCCCTCAGGTTTGCAATTTCGGGGGGACGCGCGGACGCACCTCTCCCCCCAGTATGGAACAACGTTCCCCGAAACTAGTCGGCATAGTGGCGTTCGTCCATCGGGAAACTTTGGGGGGTCGTGCTCCGTTTGGGGGGGACCGCGCGGGGTTGGCGGAACGCCGTTTCACCAAAGGGGGAATAACTCGCCCGTGAGGCGAACGGCGACGTTCGGCGAAGCGGCGGGGCCCTCGGGTTGCGACGCCCGCCAGGCCTTGCTCCGCCCCGGGGTTGACCGCCGCGCCCCGCGCCGCGAACTGTGACGCTCTCAGGACGCCGGGCAGCGCAGCTACCCACATTGGCGCGTCGGAATGTCGCGGACCCGCTCACCCATGACGATACTCAAGGCCTGGCGCGCGGAACTGCTCTGGACGCGGGCGCCGCCAGGCGCGGCAGGAGGAGCGACGGCGCACCATCCCGACGGCCTGCTGCTGGCGGCGGACGGCAGGATCGCGGCGGCCGGCCCGTTCGAGGCGCTGTCGCCAGGCCTCCCCGAAGGCCTGGCGATCGAGGACCTGCGCGGCCGGATGATCGTCCCGGGCCTCGTCGACGCCCATGTCCACTTTCCCCAGATCGGCATGGTCGGGGCGCCGGGCGGCGAGCTGATGGACTGGCTGGAACGCTACACCTTTCCCGCCGAGCGGGCGTTCGCCGATCCGGGCCACGCCCGCCGCATGGCGCAGGTCTTCCTCGACGCCCTGCTGGCCGCCGGAACGACCACGGCCATGGTCTACGGCTCGGTCCATCGCGGATCGGTCGAGGCCCTGTTCGAGGCGGCGCTGGCGCGGGACATGCGGCTGATCGCCGGCAAGTGCCTGATGGACCGGGGCCCGCCTGGCCTGCGCGACACGGTGCTGGACGGCGAGGCCGACACCCGGGCGCTGATCGACCGGTGGCACGGGCGCGGGCGGCTGGGCTATGCGGTGACGCCGCGCTTCGCACTGGGCTCCTCGCCCGAACAATTGGCCGGGGCGGGCCGGATCCTGGCCGATCACCCCGGCGTCTGGATGCAGACCCACCTGGCCGAGAACCTTCGCGAGATCGAGGCCACCGCCCGCGCCTTCCCCGAAGCGCGCGATTATCTGGACGTCTATGACCGGGCCGGGCTGCTGGGCCGGCGGTCGGTGTTCGGCCATTGCGTGCATATGGAAGACCGCGCGCTAGACCGCATGGCGCAGGCCGGCTGCGCCTGCGCCTTCTGCCCGGGCTCGAATCTCTTCCTCGGCAGCGGACTGTTCGATCTGGAGCGCACGCGGGCGCGGGGCGTGCGCGTCGCCCTGGGCAGCGACATCGGCGCCGGCGTCAGCCTCTCGATGCTTGCCAACGGGGCGGAGGCCTACAAGGTCGGCCAGCTGCGGGGCCAGCCCCTCTCGCCCCTCGCCGCCTTCGACCTGGCCACGCGCGCCGCCGCCGAGGCGCTGGACCTCGCCGGGGTCATCGGCACGCTCGATCCCGGCGCGGAGGCGGACTTCGTGGTGCTGGACCCCGCCGCCTCGCCGCTGCTGGCGGAGCGGTGGGCGGCCTCGCGCGATGTCGAGGACCGGCTGATGGCGCTGATGGTCCTTGGCCAGGAGCAGGCCGTGGCGCGGACCTATGTCGCGGGGAATCTGGCGCACGCCCGTGTATCGAAATAGAACAAATGCAAGCACTCATGGTTTCCGATCCGGTAACCACAAGGTCGTTTGCTCATGCTTTATTTTGCTTCACTGTATAAATTGAACATATCATAATTCGCACCCGTTCAGACTGAAGGCCAGTTCGGGGAATCCGCGCCATCGCGGGTCTGGCTTTCAGGGGATGCAGTCATGCGTCTGGGAACCATCATCAGCCTCGGCGCCTCGGCGGCGCTGGGGGTCGGCGCCCTGGTGGTCGCCAAGGTCTGGCTGCCCGAGGGCCAGCCGGGACAGGGCCAGGCGGCGGCGATGGCCCCGGCCGAGTCGCTGGTCCCCGTGGTCGCGGCCAAGGCCGACATTCCCTTCGGCAAGAAGCTGGAGGCCAAGGACCTGATGGTCCTGAAGCTGCCCAAGGACGCGGTTCCGGAGGGCGCCTACAGCACCATCAACGAGGTTACCGCGCTGGACGGCGGGGCCCCCGTGACGCTGGCCCGCCTGACCGCCCGCGAGCCGCTGCTGCCGGCCAAGCTGTCGGGCGGCGGGGTCAAGGCGAACGTGGCGGCGACTATCTCGCCGGGCATGCGCGCCTATACGATCAAGGTCGACGACGTCTCGGGCGGCGGCGGCCATGTCACCCCTGGCGACCGCGTCGATGTGCTGGTGGCCATGGAGCCGGCCGAGTTCCAGCCCGAGGGCGGCCGCGCCAAGGTCGTGATGTCCGGACCCGTCCTGCAGAACGTGAAGGTGCTGGGCATGGACCTGGTCGCCGACCCCTCGGCTGTCGACAAGTTCGTGCCCAAGACCGCCACGCTTGAGGTGTCGATGGAGGACGCCGCCAAACTGGCCGTCGCGGCCGAGCTCGGCACCCTGTCGCTGGCCCTGCGCCGCACGGGCGCGACCGAGATCGAGGACATGGGCCCGGTCCGCAAGCTGGAATGGTCCGACAAGGGCTGGAAGCCGACCGCCGCGCCGGCCCAGCGCGTGGCCACCGCCCCGCGTCGTCCGCGCCCCGCCACGCCGGCCGCGCCGCGCGAGCGGTCGCTGACCGTGGTGCAGGGCTCGCAGCGGACCACCGTCCAGGTGCCCGCCGATCAGACCGGAGGCTGGTAGATGATCCCGCAACGCACCCGGGCCGCCATGGTCGGCCTGACCTGCCTGGCCATCGCCGCCGGCCCGGCAGGGGCCGAGGTCACCCCGACCCTGGCCAGTAACTCGATCCCGGACACCAACTTCCCGACCTTCACCACCGAAGCGGCGCCCAGCCGGGCGATCACGGTGGCCAAGGACAAGTCCACGGCCTTCCGGCTGAACGCCGCCGCCGGCCAGATCGTCGTCGCCCAACCCGACATCGCCGAGATCGTCGCCAACACCGACCGGTCCATCTACATCCGCGGCAAGACGCTGGGGGCGACCAACATCCTGGTCTACGACGGCTCCAAGCGGCTGATCGAGGTCATCGACGTCAAGGTCGGCCACGACCTGGCTGGCCTGCAGGCGGACCTGTCGGCGGCCCTGCCCGGCGAGACGATCCGGGTGTCGAACCTGGCGGACGGCATCATGCTGAGCGGCGAGGTCTCGACCAGCTCGGCCGCCGCCCGCGCCCGCACCATCGCCGAACGCTACGCGCCCCAGGCGGTCTCCTCGACCCTGACCGTCCGCGCCGCCCAGCAGGTGATGCTGGAGGTGCGGATCATCGAGGCCAGCCGCGACAGCCTGAAGGACCTGGGCGTCAACGTCGGCATCCGCAACAATTCCGGCGTGGTGTTCAGCTCGGGCCTCGGCCTGATCGGCAACAATCCCGCCCAGGGCACGCTCGGCATCTCCACCAACGTCGGCCCGACGACCATCGACGTCACCCTGCGGGCGCTCGAGGAGAAGGGCGTCATCCGCACCCTGGCGCGGCCGAATCTGGCGGCGATCTCGGGCGAGGAAGCCAGCTTCCTGGCCGGCGGCGAGTTCCCCTATCCGGTGCCCAGCGGCCGCGACGCGGTGACGGTCGAGTTCCGGCCGTTCGGGGTCAATCTGAAGTTCACCCCGACGGTGCAGGACAGCGGCCTGATCCGGCTGAAGGTGGCGCCCGAGGTCAGCGCCCTGGACCCGACCAATGCCGTGCGGATCGGCGATTACGAGCTGCCCGCCCTGACCGTGCGGCGGGCGTCGACCACCATCGAGCTGCGCGACGGCGAGAGCTTCGCCATCGCCGGCCTGTTCCAGCAGGACTACGTCAACGCGGTGCGCCAGCTGCCCTGGCTGGGCGACATCCCGATCATCGGCACGCTGTTCCGGTCGGGACGCTGGCGCCGGGCCGAGACCGAGCTGCTGATCCTGGTCACGCCGCGCCTGACCACGGCCGCCGACAGCCGCGCCCTGGCGCCCAACCCGATGATGACCGGCGATGAGCCCAGCGCCATCGACGTGATCTTCGAGGGCCTGGTCTGGGACCGCCCGCTGACGTCGCCCGTCGGCGAGACGCCGCCCGGCCTGCCGACGCCGGGCTGACGCCAGGCCGATCCTCCAACCCCCAGCCGAAGGACGTTCGACATGAGTTTCGCCGATCGCCGCGTACTGGCCCTGGGCCAGGGCCTGGAAGAGGCCGTCCGCTCAGCCTTTCCCGGCGCCCGGATCGAGGTCGCCGCGCCGGGCGGGGCGTTCCCCGCCTGGCCTGCCGGGACCGAGCCGGAACTGGTGGTCATCGACGCCGACGCGGCCGATGGCCTGGTGCTGGCCGAGGCGATCGCCCAGCTGGCCAGGATGCCGGGAGCGCCGGCGGCCATCCTGGCGGGCGGCAACCTGCCGGCCGGCCTGGTGCGGGCGTTGCTGCGACTATCGCGGTCGGATGTCGTGGAGGCGCCGTTCGGGCCGCGCGACCTGGCCGAGGCGGCGGTGATGCTGCTGAAGCCGGCGGAGACGGCGCCCCAGCCCCATCACGGCGGGCGCTGCTGGACCGTCACCGGCGCGGTCGGCGGCTGCGGGGCCACGACCCTGGCCATCGAACTGTCGGCGGCGCTGGCCGAGCGGGCCCAGGGCAAGAGGCGTGTCGCCCTGGTCGACCTGAACCTCGCCGACGGGGCCACCGCCGCCTACCTCGGCGCGTCGGCCAACATGATGCTGGGCCGCGCCTCGCACGCGCCGGAGCGGATCGATGCGGCGCTGCTGGAGGTGTTCGCATCGCCCGCGCCGGGGGGCTTCGACCTGATCGCCCAGGGGCGCGATCCGCACGGGTTCGAGGCCGTCTCCCCCGAGGCGGTCGTGCGGCTGCTGGAGGTCGCCTGCGAGGCCTATGACTTCGTGGTCGTCGATGCGCCCCGCCATCGCCGGGCCTGGACCCTGGACGTCTTCGCCGGGTCGGACGCGCTGCTGCTGATGTCGGAACTGACGGTGCCGGCCCTGCTGGCGGCCCGGGCCCTGGCCGGCGAGCTCGAGGCCGAGCTGCCGGAGGGCCCGCATCCGCGCATCATCCTGAACCGGCTGGCCAAGCGGGTGTTCGGCCCTGCCCCCTCGATGGGCGAGGCGGAGAAGGCGCTGGGCCGCAAGGCCGACGGCGGGCTGACCAGCGACTGGGAGGCGGCCGCCGCCTCTGTGAACCTGGGCGGGCCGATCCGGTCGCACCGGCCGAAGTCGCGGATCGCGCGCGATGTCGACGAGCTGGTCGACCGGCTGCTGGCCGCGCCCGCGCCGGCCCAGACGCGGGCCGCCTGATGGGCCGCTTCAGCCTCCGACGCGCCCCGCACCCCGCCTCGCCGGCCGCGCCCCCGCCAGGCGAGGCCGCCGGCGCCCTGCAGGCGCTGGCCCAGGCCGAGCCGCCGCCGGCCCCGGAACCGGACAACGAACTGCTCGACATGCGACTTCGGCTGCACGCGCGGCTGATCGAGGAGATCGACCTCGGCAAGCTGGGCGAGCTGGACGAGGGGGAGATGCGCCGCCAGGTCCGCAAGCTGGTCGGCGACTTCGCCCGCGATGGCCGCCTGGCGCTGAACAGCAATGACCTGGACCAGCTGGGCGCCGAAGTCTTCGACGAGATGGTCGGACTGGGTCCGATCGAGCCGCTGCTGAAGGACGAGTCGATCAACGACATCCTGATCAACGGTCCCAACCAGGTCTATGTCGAGCGGCGCGGCGAGCTGGAACTGACTCCGATCCGGTTCCGCGACAACGACCACCTGCTGCGCATCGTCAACCGCATCGTCGCCGCCGTCGGCCGGCGGATCGACGAGAGCCAGCCCATGGTCGACGCCCGCCTGGCCGACGGCAGCCGGGTCAACGCCGCCATCTATCCGATCACGGTGGACGGGGCGGCGGTGTCGATCCGCAAGTTCTCCAAAAAGCCGCTGAGCCTGGAACGCCTCGTGGGCGTCGGCGCCATGCCGGCCTGTGTCGCCGAGTTCCTGCACGGGGCGGTCAAGGCGCGGGTCTCGACCGTGATCAGCGGCGGCACGGGCTCTGGCAAGACCACCCTGCTCAACGCCTTCTCGGCC
>VFQU01001154.1_pt1 | contig 16885 bp, 16 predicted proteins | sample 3512311 | NCBI WGS metagenome assembly VFQU01 (sample SAMN10412377, study PRJNA504923) | tailings metagenome | isolation source: Relicate 3 Philex TSF3 active mining site | place: Philippines: Tuba, Benguet | collected 2017-08-29
AGCGGCTGCCGATCGACACGCTGAAGATCGACAAGGCCTTCGTCGGCGACATCACCACCGACCCCGACGACGAAGCGATCACCGCGACCATCATCACCATGGCGCACTCGCTGGGCCTGAACGTGGTGGCCGAAGGCGCCGAAGCGGCCGAGCAACTGCACTACCTGCGCGAGCAGGGCTGCGACGAGATCCAGGGCTACTGGCTGTCCTGGCCGCTGGACGCCGGTCGCTGCCTGGAGTTCATCCGCGGCTGGCGGCCGGAGCGCGCGCTCGCCGCGCCGTCCGGCCCGGCCGCGAGTTGACCGCCCGGTAGGGGGCGCCTATTGTCGCCGGCATGGCCGACCCCGATCCCATCGCCCAGCTCGCCGCCCTGCGCGACCGCGTCGAGCGGCTGGTCGACCTGGCGCGCCGGTTGGCCGACGAGAACCGCAGCCTGCGTGCCAGCCAGGAGCAGCTCATGAGCGAGCGCGCGGCGCTGCTGAGCAAGAACGAGCAGGCGCGTTCGCGCGTCGAGGCGATGATCCACCGGCTGAAGTCGCTGGAACACAACGCATGAGCGAGCCGGTCGCCGTACGCCTGCTCGACCGCGAGTACCTGGTCGGCTGCCCGCCGGAGGAGCGCGACGGCCTGCTGGCCGCCGCGGCGCTGCTCGACCGCCAGCTTCGCGACGTGCGCAGCGCCAATCGCAACGCCACGCTCGATCGCGTGTTCGTGCTCGCCGCGCTCAACCTCGCCCACGAACTGGTCGCGCTGCGCCACAGCGAAGGGCTCAGCCGCGAGGCGCTGGCGCGGACCCTGGGCGAGCTGAACCAGCGCCTCGACAGCCTGTTCGAGTCCGGCGCCGGGCGCGCCTGAGCCGTCGCCGGGCCGCAGCGCGGCGCTTAACGTTCGGCGCGCCCGCCGCTGCTACACTGCGATCGCGTCCACTGCCGTGTTCGACCGCGCTTCCCTTCATATTGCCTTGACCCTAACGAACGACCCCGGGATCGCAACACCTCTGCCGGTGTGCAAGTCCGCCATGAGCGGGAAGCCCGACGCGGAGTGAGCCGTCCCACCTGATCCCTACGGATCAAGGTCGTCGGGGAGCGCATCGGCACGGCGGCGGACGTATCCCGCCGCACGCCGCCCCGCATGGACGAGACCAATCGCACCGCCCTGCGGGCCCGGATGCGCGCCGCGCGCGCCGCGCTCGATCCCCGCACCCGCCTGGCCGCCGCCGACGCCGTGGCCGACGCGCTGCGCGCCGCGCTGCCCTTGCTGCATGCCGATGCGCGCGTCGCCGGCTACTGGGCCACCGACGGCGAACTCGGGCTGCATCCCCTGCTGATCGGCCGGCCGCCGTTCCGCTACCACCTGCCGGTGGTCGAATCCGGCAGGCGCTTGCGCTTCGTCGCCTGGCACGGCGGCGAGCCGTTGGTGCAGAACCGCTACGGCATTCCCGAGCCCGCCGCCGGCGAGCGCCTGCCGGGCGAGGCGTTCGACCTGGTGCTGCTGCCGCTGGTCGCGTTCGACCGCTCCGGCCATCGACTCGGCACCGGCGGCGGCTATTACGACCGCAGCTTCGCCTTTCTCGCCGGCGTCGAACGGCCGGCCCGGCCGCTGCTGGTCGGGGTCGGCTATGCGCTGCAGGAGGTCGAAGCGCTGGCCGCGGCGGCCTGGGACATCCGCCTCGATGCCGTCGCCACCGAGGCGGGTCTGCGCTGGTGCGGGGATCGTCCCGGCTGAAGTCGCGGCGTGGTCAACCCGGAAGCCCGAGGCGCTGGCGTACGGTACCGGCCACCAGGTCGAGTTCGCGCAGCGGCACCGGCGTCCAGGCGCCGGTTTCTCCCAGCGGCTGCAGATGGCGGCCGGTGACCAGCGCGCGATGGAAGCTCGCCAGCCGACCGCGGGCCAGGCGTGGCAGGTCGACGTAGACCGGCACGCCGCTGCCGCAGGCCTCGCTGATCAGGTTGACCGAGTCGGCGCTGACGATGAAGCGGTCGCCCCAGCCGAGCAGGCCGGGATACGGATTCGGTCCGTCGGCATCCCCGTGCCACTGCATGCCGGCGACGTTCGCGAAGCGCTGCCGCGCGGCCTCCCGCAGCCAGCGCGGCGTGCGCCGCGAGCTGCTGACCAGCAGGCTGCCGCCCTCGGCCGCGAGCATGGCCTCCATCCCTTCGGCGATCCGCTGCCATTCGCCTCTGCCCAGCGGGGCGGCGGCGGTCGGACCGCCGAGCAGCAGCACGTGCCGCGGCCAGGCATGCACGCCGAGCGCCGGCCAGTCGCGCCGCATGGCGTGCCGCCAGCCGGCGTCGACCGCGTGCAGGCTGCCCAGCGTGGTGATCACGTTGGCGCCGCGCACGCGGTCGTGCTGCGGCGCGACCACCAGATCCCAGTGCGCCGGGTCGAGCCTTGGGTCGAGCAACTGCACGACCCGCGAACCGGCCTCGCGCAGTCGGCGCGTCGCCAGCGCGGCCTGGCGCCCGCAGCCGACCACCACGTCCGGCGGACTGCCGAGGAGCGTGGCGAAGGCGTCGCCGAAGGCGCGCTCGACGCCCGGCAGGCGGCGCGGCGCCAGCCAGCGCCAGGGCGCGCGGGGCAGCAGCGTGAGCTCGCCCGCCACCGGCCCGAGCCGCCCGGCCAGCGCGAGCGCCGGCGTGCGGTTGCCGGCGCGACCGTCGCTGACCACCCAGATCCGGGGCGTCACCGCGGCCGATGCCGGTGGCGAATGACCACATCCATGCAACGCAGTATCCCACGCGCTCCGACGCGGCCTGCACCGCGGCCGCGCTATCCTGAGCGTTCTTCCTGCCGCGGAGTCCGCCATGCTCGACGATGCCGCCCTCGACCTGCTGTTCCGCAAGGCCCGCACCTTCCGCGGTTCGTCGCGCGCCTGGCAGCCCAGGCCGGTCGACGAGTCCACCCTGCGGCAGCTCTGGGACCTCGCCCGGATGGGTCCGACCAGCGCCAACTGCTCGCCCGCGCGGATCGTCTTCGTCACCTCGCCGGCAGCCAAGGCCGAGCTGGCCGAGGCGCTGGACGCCGGCAACGTCGAGCAGACCATGGCCGCGCCGGTGACCGCGATCATCGGCATGGACATCGGCTTCGCCGAGAAGCTGCCCTACCTGTTTCCGGTGGCCGACGCGAAGAGCTGGTTCGCCGGCAACCCGGCGCTGACCCAGGCCACCGCGTTCCGCAACGCCAGCCTGCAGGGCGCCTACCTGATCCTCGCCGCGCGCGCGCTCGGCCTCGACTGCGGCCCCATGTCGGGCTTCGACGCCGCCAAGGTCGACGCCGCCTTCTTCGCCGGCACCGCCGTGCGCAGCAACTTCCTCGTCAACCTCGGCTACGGCGAGCCTTCGACGCTGGCGCCGCGCAATCCGCGCCTCGCCTTCGACGAGGCCTGCCGGATCGCCTGATTCCGCTCGCCACCCACCCCGCATCCCCGGAGACCTCCATGCTGCGTCCGCTCCTGCTCGCCCTGTCGCTCGGCGCCTTCGCCGCGCCCGCTGCCGCCGCCGACACCTACGGCTTCGATCCCAACCATTCGCAGGTGCGCTTCACCTACGACCACATGGGCTTCGCCAACATCCTCGGCCTGATCGGCGGCATCGAGGGCGAGCTGGTCTACGACGCCGAGCAGCCGGCCAACTCGCGGGTCAGCGCCACCATCCCGATCGCCGGCATCCGCACCGGCGTGGAGAAGATGGACCAGCACCTCAACGCCGACGATTTCTTCGACGTCGCGCGGTTCCCGACGGCGACGTTCACCAGCACCAAGGTCGAGGCGGCAGGCGAGGGTCGCCTGAAGGTCACCGGCACCCTGACCATCCGCGACGTCAGCCGCGAGGTGGTGCTGGACGTCACCCTCAACGGCCGCGGCGAGCATCCGATGCGCAAGACGCCGGCGATCGGCTTCGACGCCCGCACGGCGCTCAAGCGCAGCGAGTTCGGGGTCGGCAAGTACGTGCCGGCGGTCGGCGACGACGTCGAAGTCAGCATCACCGTCGAGGCCAACGCCAAGGCCGGCTGACCCGGCGGCGTGGCGGGGGTGCCGGTGTAAACTTGCGCCCCCATCCCGCCACGGCCGTGCCCATGACCAGCGCATCCGCCAGCCGCGACCACGCGGCCCACGCCCAGCCCGCGCCGATCCAGGTCAAGCGGTCCGACCTGCCGCTGTCGTGTCCGATGCCCGGCGCGACGCTGTGGAACATGCATCCCAAGGTCTACCTGCCGATCGAGGCGACCGGCGAGGCCCGCTGCCCGTACTGCGGCGCCCACTACCTGCTGGCGCGCTGACCGCGACCTGCCCGTCGCGCGCGTGGCGCGTCGCTTTGCCGTGATGCAGCTCCTGCCCGCACTGGAGGCGGGTGGCGTCGAACGCCGCACGCTCGAGATCGCCGCGGCGCTGGTGGCCGACGGCCAACGCTCGCTGGTGGTGTCGGCCGGCGGCCGCCTGGTCGCCGCGCTGTGCTCCGCCGGCAGCCACCACCACCGGCTCGACGTCGGCGCCAAGTCGCTGCGCACGCTGGCCCGCATCGGCGCGCTGCGGCGGCTGATCGAAAGCGAGCGTCCCGACATCCTGCACCTGCGCTCGCGACTGCCGGCCTGGATCGCGCTGGCGGCGCTGCGCGGCCTGCGCGGGCCGCGGCCGCGCCTCGTCACCACCGTCCACGGGCTCAACTCGCCCGGCCGCTACAGCGCCGTGCTGACCCGCGGCGAGCGGGTCATCTGCGTGTCGCAGACGGTGCGCGCGCACCTCCTGCGCCACTATCCGACGCTCGACGCGCAGCGCCTGGTGGTGATTCCGCGCGGCATCGATCCGGCCGACTTCCCGCACGGCTTCGACGCGTCGCCGGCGTGGCGCGCGGCGGTCGAAGACGCCCATCCGGCGCTGCGCGGCGGGCGCTGGCTGCTGCTGCCGGCGCGCGGCACGCGGCTCAAGGGCCACGCCGAGGCGATCGCCCTGCTCGCCGCGCTGCGCGCTCGCGGCCACGACCTGCGCCTGTGGCTGCTCGGCGCCGACGAGCCCGGCCGCGCCCGCTACGTGGCCGAGCTGCGTGCCGAGGTCGAGCGGATGGGGCTGACCGCCTGCGTGGCGATCACGCCGCCGCGCGGCGACGTGCGCGAGGCGATCGCCGCCGCGGCGCTGGTGCTGCAGCTGTCCAATCGTCCCGAGGCGTTCGGTCGGACCGTGGTCGAGGCGCTGGCGCTGGGCCGTCCGGTGCTGGGCGTCGATCACGGCGGGGTCGGCGAGCTGCTCGCCGCGCATTTCCCGGAGGGCCGCTGCGCGCCCGGCGACGCGGCCGATGCGCTGCGCGTCGCCGAGGCGCTGCTGGCCCTGCCGCTGCCGCTGCCGCCGCGTCCGCTGCCGACGCTGGCGGCGATGCAACGGGCCACGCTCGACGTCTACGAAGCGCTGCTCGATGCGCGCTGAGGCATTCGGCCGGCAGTGGGGCGGCGTTGCGCTGCTGCTGGCGCCGATCGCGCTGCTGCCGTTCGGCCGTGCCGCCGAGGCGGCGATCGCGCTGGCCGCGCTGCTCGGCCTGCTGCTGGCCTTGCGCGGCCGGATCGAATGGCGCGCCCCGGCGGTGCGCCTGTCGGGCCTGGTGTTCCTCGCCTACTGGCTGCCGGAGCTGGCCTCCGCGCCGGATGCGGTGGTGCCGGCGCGGGCCTGGCGCGAAGTGCTCGCCGACCTGCGCTACCTGCCGTTCCTGTGGTACGCCTGTCATGCCCTCGACGCGGCCGATGCCAGGCATCGGGCGGGCCTCGGCGTCGCCGCGGTCGCCGCGCTGTGGCTGCTCGACGCGCTGCTGCAGGCGGCGACCGGCTGGAGCCTCGGCGGGCCGGCGTTCGAGGACCGGCTGTCGGGCATCTTCGGCGCCGACGATCTCAAGCTCGGCGGCGTGCTCGCCGTGCTCAGCCCGTTCCTGCTGCTGCCGGCGCTGGCGCGCAGCCGCTCGCTGGCGCTCGCGGTCACCGTCGCGCTGATCGTGGTGGTGCTGCTGGCCGGCGCGCGCGCGGCCTGGCTGACGCTCGGCCTGGTGCTGCTGCTGGCGCTGTGGCGGCACGTCGGCGGGTGGCGGCGCGGCGTGCTGGTGCTGCCCGCGGTCGCTCTGCTGGGCGCGCTGATCGGCGCCCTGAGCTACGTCGGCTCGGATCGCTTCGCCGCACGGATCGAGCGCAGCGTCGCCGCCTTCGAAGGCGCCGAGGGGCTCGACCATGCGCTCTCGTTCCGTCTGCCGATCTGGCAGGCGGCGCTGCAGATGATCCGCGAGCATCCGCTCAACGGCGTCGGCGTGCGCGGCTTTCGCCACGCCTACGCGGAGTTCGCGCCGCCCGGCGATCGCTGGCTCGGCTTCGACGGCGACGCAGGCGCCTTCCACGCCCACCAGTGGGTGCTCGAGGTCGCCGCCGAGACCGGCGCCTTCGGGCTGCTGTGCTGGAGCTGGGCGATCCTCGTCGGCTGGCGGGTCTGGCGCGAGGCCGGTCCGCTGCGCGCCGAAGCCGCGGCGCCCGGGCTGGCGCTGGTCGCCCTGCTGTTCCCGCTCAACACCCACTACGCGATGTATTCCAGCGCCTGGGGCGGGCTGTTGTTCTGCCTGCTGGCGCTGTGGCTGCCGGCGATCGCCGCGGCCCGGCGCGAGGCCGCACCGACCGGTCAGTAGATCGGCGGCTCGCCCGGCGGGCGCCGCTTGAAGCGGCGGTGGATCCACAGGTACTGGTCGGGCGCCTCGCGCACCATGGCCTCGACCGCGGCGTTGACCCGCGCGGTGTCGGCGGCCGGGTCGCTGCCCGGGAAATCGGCCAGCGGCTCGCCGATCCGCAGCATGTAGCGTCCGCCCTCGCGGCGATGGAAGAACGGCACCACGGCCGCGTTGCCCAGCCGGGCGAGCTGGTGGGTGGCGGTGATGCTGGCCGCGGGGATGCCGAAGAACGGCGCGAACACGGTGTCCTTGCCGAGCATGTCCTGGTCCGGCGCGTACCAGAGGAATCCGCCCTGCTTGAGGTGGCGGATCGCCTGGCGCAGGTCCCCGCGGCGGAACATGGCGCAGGCGTAGCGCAGGCGGCCGCGCTTGACCGCCCATTCGAAGGCGGGGTCGTCGTGGTCGCGGTACATGCCGGCCAGCGGATGGTGAGCGCAGAGCAGGCGGCCACAGAGCTCCAGCGTGGTGAAGTGGCCCGACACCAGCAGCACGCCGCGACCCTCGGCGCGCAGCCGGGCCAGCACCTCGAGACCTTCGATGCGCGCTTCGCGCCGCTGCCGCGCGACGTCGCCCCACCAGGCGCGCAGGAACTCGAACAGCCCGATGCCGAGCGCGGCGAAGCTGTCGTCGAGGAGCTTCGCCCGCGCCGCCGCGTCCAGCTCCGGGAAGCACAGCTCGAGGTTGCGCTGCGCCGCGCGCCGACGGCTGCCGGCCAGGCGCCGCAGCAGCGCGCCCAGCGCGCGTCCGATCGCGCGCTGCAGCGGCCAGGGCAGTCGCGCCGCCAGCCACAGCAACCCGATGCCGAACCAGGTCGGCCAGCGGCGCGGGGCGAGCGGCGGCTGGCCGGCATCGACGGGCGAAATCATGGCGGCATTGTAGTCGGGCCGCCGCCCGGGCCCGGCCGCGCCTGCGCCGCAGGCTATCCTTGCGCGATGCCGACCGCCGCGACCCGGCGCGCCTTCATGCGCGCGATCTACACGCTGACGATGTACCTGGTCACGCCGGTGATCCTGTACCGCCTGGCCACCCGTGGCCTGAAGATGCGCGGCTACTACGGACGCTGGCGCGAGCGCTTCGGCTTCTTCCCGCGGCCCGGCTTCGAGGGCAGCCTGTGGGTGCATGCGGTGTCGGTGGGCGAGGTCAACGCCGCCGCGCCGCTGATCGACGCGTTGCGCGCCCGCTACGCCGGACGGCCGTTCGTGGTGACGACGGTGACGCCGACCGGCTCGGACCGGGTGCGCCAGCTCTGGGGCGACCAGGTCTTCCACGTCTACCTGCCCTACGACCTGCCCGCGGCGATCCGCCGCTTCCTCGATCGCGTCCAGCCGTCGCTGGTGGTGATCATGGAAACCGAGATCTGGCCGAACCTGTTCCTCGAGTGCCGCGACCGCGAGCTGCCGATCGTGATCGCCAACGCGCGGCTTTCGGAGAAATCGCTGCGCGGCTACGGCCCGGTGCGCTCGCTGGCGCGCGAGGCGATCCGCTGCGCGCGCTACGTCGCCGCGCAGTCGCAGATCGATTTCGAGCGGTTCCTCGCGCTCGGCACCGAGCCCGAGCGGCTGGAGATCGTCGGCAACCTGAAGTTCGACATGAAGGTCCCCGAGGGTCTGCCCGTGCAGTCGCGCGGTTGGCGCGAGGGCTGGGGCGCGCTGCGACCGGTGTGGATCGCCGCCAGCACCCACGAGGGCGAGGAGCTGGAGGTGCTGGAGGCGCACTCGCGGGTGCTGGGTCGCTTTCCCGACGCGCTGCTGCTGGTCGCGCCGCGCCATCCCGAGCGCTTCCGGCCGATGGCGCAGCTATGCCGAAGCTACGGCTTCGCCACCGCGACGCGCAGCGAGGACGGGCTGCCCGGGCGCAACGTGCAGTGCTTCGTGGTCGATACCCTGGGCGAGCTGGTGCCCTTCCTCGCCGCCGCGGACGTCGCCTTCGTCGCCGGCAGCCTGGAGCCGATCGGCGGCCACAACGTGCTCGAGCCGGCGGCGCTGGGCATACCGGTCCTGGTCGGACCGCACACCCACAATTTCAGCGAGGTGACCGACCTGCTGCTCGATCGCGGCGCAGCGCTGCGCGTTTCCGACGCCGAAGGGCTGGCGGGTGCGGTGCAGGGCCTGCTGGCGAGTCCCGAGCAGCGTCACGGCATGGGCGAGGCCGGGTTGGCGGCCGTGGCCAGCTCGCGCGGTGCGGTGGCGCGCACGCTGCAGCGCATCGAGGCCATCCTGCCGCCGTGGCGGCCCGGCTGAGGCCGGGAACCGGGCCATCCCTGGCCCGCAGATCCTCCGGCGGCATCGTCCCGATGCCTCGCTGCCGGAACCTCGGCGGCGCGGCCCGTGCGGGCTGCGCCCGAGCGCCTACTCGGCGTCGGCCTCGCTCTCGGCCAGGGCGGCCTCGGCGTCGGCGACCAGCAGGCGGTTCACGCCCTGGATGTCGGCCAGCGCGATCGCGCCGCTGGCCTGGCGCAGGCGCAGCGAGTTGACCAGGAAGGTGTGGCGCGACTCGGAGTAGTTGCGCTGCGCCTGGAAGAGCTGCTGCTGGCTGAGCAGCACGTCGACGATGGTGCGGGTGCCGACCTCGAAGCCGGCCTCGGTCGCCTCCAGCGCGCTGCGCGCCGACACCAGCGCCTGCTCGCGGGCGGCGATCTCGCTCATGCCGGCCTGCAGCGCGCGGTAGGTGTTGCGGGTCTGGCGGGTGACCGCGCGGCGCTCCTGCTCGAACTGGTCCTGGGTCGCGTCGCGGGTGTACACCGCCTGGCGGACCTGCGACTGGGTCGCGCCGCCCTCGAAGATCGGCACCGTCAGGCGCAGGCTGATGGTGTTGCTGTCACTGATGCTGTCGGCGGGGAAGGTGACGCCGTTGGAGCCGCTGCTGCCCCAGGTGGCGCCGTCGCTCCAGCTCACCGAAGCGCCCAACGTCGGCAGGTGGCCGGCGCGCGCGGTGTCGATGTCGTGGCCGGCGGCAACCAGGGCCAGCTCGCGGGCACGCAGGGTCGGGTTCAGCTCGAGCGCCTTCTTCACCCACGCTTCGGCCTCCGACGGCTCGGGCATCTGCGGCGAGAACCCGGCATCGAGCCCGCGCAGGGCGGTCAGGTACTGGCCGGTGATCTCGGCCAGCGTCTCGCGGGCGTCGTCGAGCGCGTTCTCGGCGGCGATGGCGTTGGCGCGCGCGGCGTCGTAGCGGGCGCGGGCCTCGTGGACGTCGGTGATCGCGGTCAGGCCGACTTCGAATCGCTGCTCGGCCTGGTCGAGCTGGCGCTTCACCGCGCGCCGCTCGGCGCGGGCGAAGACCACCGAGTCGATCGCGGTGAGCACGCGGAAGTAGCCTTCGCTGACCCGCAGCATCAGGCCCTGGCTGGCCGCCTGGTACTCGGCGTCGGCGCGCTCGGCGCGGGCGCGGCTGGCGCGCAGCCGGGTGTAGTTGGCGCGGCTGTAGATCGTCTGGTTCAGGCTGGCGCCGTAGCTGCGACTGCGCGTGTCGCTCTCGCTGCTGCTGCGGCCGAAGCTCACCGTGCCGTCGGGATTGGGGCGGGTGCCGACCGAGCTGCCGTCGGAGTCGCGATCCGACAGCGACGCGTCGGCGCTGATCTGCGGCAGCAGGGCGGCGCGCGCCTGCACCGGGCCTTCGCCCTGGGCGAGCCGGTTGGATTCGGCGGCCGCGAGCTGCGGGTCGCTCTGCCGGGCCAGTTCGTAGGCCTGCAGCAGGTCGGCGGCGCCGACCGGGGCGGCGAGCGCCAGCAGGGCGGCACAGGCCAGCGGACGGAGGCGGTAGCGAGGGCTCATCGGAATGGATCCTTGCGGCAGGTGCTTGCGGAGGGTCAGAGCACGAAGCGGCGAACCGGCGCCGCGCCCTTGAGGTAGGGAATGTCGGTTTCGAACAGGCTTTCCTCGCGCCAGCCCAGCTCGCCCTCGAGGCGGGTGAGCAGCACCGCCTCCTGCACCGGCGAACGGCCGCGCACGACGAACAGGCGGCCGCCCGGGCGCACCCAGTCGAGGAAGCGCGAGGGGATCTCGGCCACTGCGCCGGTGATCGCCACCGCATCGAACTGCCGGCCGGGCTCGAAGGCGAGCGCGTCGGCCTGCTGCAGCTTGATGCCGGCGCAGCCGGCGGCCTCGAGGCGGCCGCGCGCGCGCTCGACGAAATCGCCGTGCAGGTCGATGCTGGTCACGGCGCGGGCGAGCTGGCCGAGGCAGGCGGTGAGGTAGCCGCTGCCGGTGCCGACCTCCAGCACCTCGTGTTCGGCGGCGATTTCCAGCGCCTGCAGCAGGCGTCCCTCGAGAATCGGCTTGAGCATCACCTCGCCGTGCTCGAGCGGGATCTCGAGGTCGGCGTAGGCGAGCTTGCGGTGGCGCGGCGCGACGAAGTCCTCGCGGCGCAGGTTGCCGACCGTGGCGAGCACGCGCGGGTCGAGCACCTCCCAGGGCCGGACCTGCTGTTCGACCATGGTGCGGCGGGCGGATTCGAAATCGAGGGGCATTCGGAAGGCTCCGGGCAGCGGCGGCCGCGGCGGGAAAAAGGCTTCAAAGTGTAGGGCCGGGCCGCCGGCTCGGCAAAGCAAGCCTGCCGGCTGCGCCCCGCCGGGCCGCAGTGCCGGAAGTCATCGCAGCTCCGCCACGGTTCAGCTTGCCGGCGCGGCGCGGCGTCCGTCGGGCGCCGCGGCGTGCGGGCCGTCGCCCTCCGGGCGCACCCTGAACCAGGCCGCGTAGAGCGCCGGCAGGAACAGCAGCGTCAGCACGGTCGCCACCAGCAGGCCGCCCATGATCGCCACCGCCATCGGGCCGAAGAACACGCTGCGCGACAGCGGGATCATCGCCAGCACGGCGGCCAGCGCGGTCAGCACGATCGGCCGGAAGCGGCGCACCGTGGCATCGACGATGGCGCGCGCCGGCGGCTGGCCGGTCGCGATGTCCTGCTCGATCTGGTCGACCAGGATGACCGAGTTGCGCATGATCATGCCCGACAGGGCGATCGTGCCGAGCATCGCGACGAAGCCGAACGGCACCTGGAACAGCAGCAGGAAGGCGACCACGCCGATCAGCCCGAGCGGCGCCGTCAGCGCCACCAGCAGGGTGCGCGAGAAGCTCCTGAGCTGCAGCATCAGCAGGGTCAGCACCACCACGACGAACAGCGGGAAGCCCGCGGCCACCGAGCGCTGGCCCTTGGCGGAGTCCTCGACGGTGCCGCCGGCCTCCAGCCGGAACCCCGGCGGCAGCGCGGCGCGGACGCCGTCGAGGGCGGGCGTCAGTTCCGCCATCACCGAGGCGGGCTGCTCGCCGCCGTAGATGTCGCCGCGCACGGTGATCGTCGGCAGGCGGTTGCGGTGCCAGATGACGCCCTCTTCGAAGACGTACTCGATGCGCCCGATCTGCGCCAGCGGCACGCTGCGTCCGCTGGACGTCGGTACCGAGAGGCTGCCGATCAGGCTCATCCGCTCGCGTTCCTCGGCCGGGCCGCGCAGCAGGATCTCGATCAGCTCGTCCTGCTCGCGGAACTGGCTGACCCGCGATCCCGACAGCGATCCGCGGATGAAGGTGGCGACCTGCGCCGAGCTGACCCCGATCGCGCGCGCCCGCTCCTGGTCGATCTCGACGCGGATCACCTTGCTCGGCTCCTGCCAGTCGAGGTTGACGTTGCTGACGCGCGGATCGGCGCGAACCACGTCGGCCACCTCGCGGGCGATCCGGCGGACCTCCTCGACGTGCTCGCCGGAGACGCGGAACTGCACCGGGTAGCCGACCGGCGGCCCGTTCTCCAGCCGGGTGACGCGCGCGGTGATGCCGGGGAAGTCGTCGCGGAACAGGTCGATCAGCCAGCCGCGCAGCGCCTCGCGCGCCTCGATGTCCTCGGCCAGGATGACGAACTGGGCGAAGTTGGCCGCGGGCAGCTGCTGGTCGAGCGGCAGGTAGAAGCGCGGCGAGCCGGTGCCGACGTAGGCGACGTAGTTGGCGATGCCGTCGCGCTCGGCGAGCAGCGATTCGAGCTTGCGCGCCTGCGCCTCGGTGGCGCGCAGGCTGGAGCCCTCGGCCAGCTTGAGGTCGACCATCAGCTCGAGCCGCGTCGACGAGGGGAAGAACTGCTGCGGCACGAAGCGGAACGAGGCGACCGAGGCGACGAACAGTGCCACCGTGGCGACGATGACCAGGCCGCGACGCTCGACGCACCAGGCCACCAGCGCGCGGAAGCGCCCGTAGAACGGCGTGTCGTAGGGATCGTGGGCCCCTTCGCGCGGCGGTGCGGGCTGCAGCCAGGCCGGCAGCCGGGCGAACAGCCGGCGGCGCAGTCGCGCCAGCGCGTCCTCTGCGTCGCCGTGGCCGCCGTGCTCGGGCAGCAGGCGGTCGCCGAGCCAGGGCACGAAGACCACGGCGGCGATCCAGCTCACCAGCAGGGCGAGCGTCACCACCTGGAAGATCGAGCGGGTGTACTCGCCGGTGCCGCTCTGCGCGGTGGCGATCGGCAGGAAGCCGGCAGCGGTGACCAGCGTGCCGGTGAGCATCGGGAAGGCGGTCGACGTCCAGGCGAAGCCGGCCGCGCGCAGCCGGTCGAAGCCCTGCTCCATCTTCACCGCCATCATCTCGACCGCGATGATGGCGTCGTCGACCAGCAGGCCCAGCGCCAGCACCAGGGCGCCGAGCGAGATCTTGTGCAGGCCGATGCCGAAGTGGTGCATCAGCGCGAAGGTCATCGCCAGCACCAGTGGAATCGACAGCGCGACCACCAGGCCGGTGCGGAAGCCCAGCGAGAAGAAGCTGACCAGCAGGACGATGGCGACCGCCTCGGCCAGGACGCGGACGAACTCGCCCACCGAGGCGCGCACCGCCGCCGGCTGGTCGGCGACCTTGCGCAGCTGCATGCCCAGCGGCAGCGACTCCTGCAGGCGCGCGAACTCGCGCTCGAGCGAGCGGCCGAGCCCGATGATGTCGCCGCCGGCGCGCATCGACACGGCCAGCCCGATGGCGTCCTCGCCCATGAAGCGCATGCGCGGCGCCGGCGGATCGGAGAAGCCGCGGTAGACCTCGGCGACGTCGCCCAGGGTGAAGCTGCGGCCCTCGACGCGGATCGGGAAGGCGCGCATCGCCGCCACCGAGTCGAAGGCGCCGGACACGCGCATCTGCACCCGCTCGCTGGGCGTCTCGAAGAAGCCGGCGGCGACCACCGCGTTCTGCTCGTCGAGGGCGCGCTGCACGGCCTCCAGCGGTACCCCCAGCGTGGCCAGCTTGGTATTGCTGATCTCGACCCAGATCTTCTCGTCCTGAAGGCCGACCAGGTCGACCTTGGCGACGTCGGGCACGCGCTGCAGCTCGAGCTGCAGGCGCTCGGCGTAGTCCTTCATCACCGCGTAGTCGAAGCCCTCGCCGGTGAGGGCGTAGATGTTGCCGAAGGTGTCGCCGAACTCGTCGTTGAAGAACGGCCCGAGGATGCCCGGCGGCAGCTCGTGGCGGATGTCGGTGGTGCGCTTGCGCACCTGGTACCACAGGTCGGGGATGTGCCGGCTGTCCATGCCGTCCGGCGCGACGTAGAGGATCTGCGACTCGCCGGCGCGCGAGTACGAGCGGATGAACTCGTACTGCCCGGTCTGCATCAGCTTCTTCTCGATCTTCTCGGTGACCTGGCTGGCCACCTCCTCGGCGGTGGCGCCCGGCCACAGCGTGCGCACCACCATCACCTTGAAGGTGAACGGTGGGTCCTCGGACTGGCCCAGCCGGGTGTAGGCGACCGCCCCGATGATGCCCAGCAGGATCATCGCGTACAGCACCAGGCTGCGGTTGCGCAGCGCCCACTGGGAGAGGTTGAAGGGGTCGGACATGGTGGTCAGCGGTTCGCCGTGAGCGGTGAGCGGTGAGTGGTCGGGAGGGGGCTGTGAGCGGTCAGCGGTCAGGAAGGGGCAGTGAGCGGTCAGCGGTCAGCGGTGAGCTGAACTGTGCGGGTCGGCGGGTTGGCGGTCCCGGCACCACTCACCGCGGCATCCTCCGCGAAGCTTGGACACCGCTCACCGCTGACCGCTCACCGCCACCGCGCGATTGTCGCGATCGACCGGGCGAACGCGCTGGCCTTCGGTGAGCAGGTGGCCACCGGCGGCGACGACCCAGTCGGTTGCCGCGAGCCCGGACAGCACCGGGACGCTGTCGTCGCCGAACGGGCCGATCTCGACCTCCCGGCGCGTCACCGTCGCGTTGCGCGGATCGACGACCCAGACGAAGCGGCGGCCGCCGTCGGCGCTGACCGCCGGCAGCGGCAGGGCCAGCGCGCTGGTGCCGTTGCCGACGAAGAACACGCGGGCGCTCTGGCCCAGCTCGATCTCGCCCGCCGCGGCGTCGATGCGGATGCGGGCGGCATAGGTGCGCGCCGACGGATCGGCGGCCGGGGCCAGTTCGCGCAGGCTGCCGGTGTAGCGCTGGTCCGGACGCGACCACAGGCCCACCGCGACCGGCTGGCCGACCTTGAACTGCTCGATGCCCTGCTCGGGCAGGTGGATGGCGATCTCGCGCTCGCCGTCGGCGGCCAGCACGAAGACCGTCTGTCCCGCGGCGACGACCTGGCCGGCTTCGGCCAGCCGCTGGGCGATCACGCCGTCCTCGCTGGCGCGCAGTTCGGCGTAGCCGGCCTGGTTGCGGGCGACGTCGAGTTGCGCCCTGACCTGGCCGGCGCGCGCCTCGGCGGCGCGGTACTGGTTCTCGCGCGCCTCGAACAGCGAGGCGCTGATCAGCTGGCGTTCGAGCAGCTGGCGGTGGCGGTCGCGCTCGTTGCGGGCGAGCTCGAGGTCGGCCTGCGCCGCGCGCAGCTGCGCCTGCACCGCCTCGACCTGCAGCCGCACGTCCTCGGGATCGAGCTCGGCCAGCAGCTGGCCGCGCTTCACCCGATCGCCGACCTCGGCCTGGCGGCGCAGGATCTTGCCGCCGATGCGGAAGCCCAGCGCCGGCTCGTGGCGGGCACGCACCTCGCCGGGATAGACCGCGACGTCGGCGCCCGCGGCGACCGGCTGCACCACCATCACCGGGCGCGCCGGTGGCTCCGACGGCGCGTCCCCGCCACATCCCGCCAGGACCAGCAGTGCGGCGAGGGCGCCGATGCCCGGAAGCATCCACGCGGGGCGGTTCTGGCGGGTCGGCATGGCGGGCCTCTGGCGTCGGCTGGTAACTGAACTGGTTGGTATAGTAAAATTAAAAAACCCGGTAGTCCACTATTTCACGCAGAGATCACGTGCCCCGAACAGCAGCCCCGAAGACGAACCCCGGTCCAGGCCGACCGAAGGACCTGGAGAAGCGCGCCGCCGTGCTCGATGCAGCCAAGCGGCTGTTCCCGGCGCGCGGGCTCGAGGGCACCAGCATGGACGCGATCGCGGCCGAGGCGGGTGTCTCCAAGCTCACCGTGTACAGCCACTTCAGCGACAAGGACACGCTGTTCCGCGCCGCGGTGCAGGCGCGCTGCGAGGAACTTCTGCCGCCGGCCTTCTTCGAGCTCGGCGGCAGGGGCGAGCCGATGCGCGAGCGCCTGCTGACCATCGCGCGCGCCTTCCACCGCCTGGTCACCAGCGACGAGTCGGTGGCGATGTACCGGATGATGGCCGCGCAGGCGCCGGGCAACGGCAAGCTGGCCGAGCTGTTCTTCGAGGCCGGCCCGCGCCGCGTGCTCGACGCCTTCGAGGCGCTGCTGGTCAAGGCCGACCGTGCCGGCGCGCTGCGCATCGACGACTGCCGCGAGGCGGCCGAGCACTTCTTCTGCCTGGTCAAGGGCGTCTGCCACATGCGCATGCTGATCGGCTGCTGCCCGGCGCCGACGGCGAAGCAGGCCGAAGCGCACATCGGCAAGGTGGTCGACCTGTTCCTTCGCGCCTACGCGCCGCCCGCGCCGCGCCCGCGCTCGCGCCGGCCGGCGCTTCATGCTTGAATGCGCGACACGAAGCGGGGGTGCCCGGAACGGGCTGAGAAACACCCTTTGCACCTGACTGAGCGAGCCGTGCTGTTGCATGCATGGCCGCGAAGCGGCCGAGCGGATGCGAATCGCGCGAGCGAAAGCGCAGCCGCGAAGCGGCCGACTGAGCGAGCCGTGCTGTTGCATGCATGGCCGCGAAGCGGCCGAGCGGATGCGAATCGCGCGAGCGAAAGCGCAGCCGCGGAGCGGCCGACGCGGTTAGTACCGCCGTAGGGAAGCTTCACGGCAACGCCGTCCGGCGCGTCCGCTTCGTCCCGTCACCCACGAGACCGAAGCCA